>Ga0114933_10000280_pt1 | contig 62845 bp, 49 predicted proteins | sample 4SBtaG_FD_89691 | JGI IMG/M metagenome (GOLD analysis project Ga0114933, IMG submission 89691) | Deep subsurface microbial communities from Kolumbo volcano to uncover new lineages of life (NeLLi) - 4SBTROV12_W25 metaG | ecosystem: Environmental > Aquatic > Marine > Volcanic | place: Kolumbo...
GAGGCCAAGCCGATGTCCGACAAGCTCGCCATCGAAAAGGCGATCATCGCGCTCGCCGCGACCGGAAAAACCAACCTCTACGCGGGGCTCTTTACCGCGTTCAAGGTCGCCAACAAGCACCACGACAAGAGCTGGGACAACCGTGTCGTGCTGCTCACCGACGGCCAGGCCAGCGAAGGGCTGCAGCATCCCGGAAAGCTGGTGTCGCTCGCGGCCGGGTACGCCAAGAAGGGCATCGGCATCACGACCATCGGCGTGGGCAAGGACGTGCACAACGGCGTGCTGGCCGACATCGCTGAGGTCGGCGCGGGCAACTTCTACTTCCTCGACAAGGCCGCCGCGGTCAAAGAGGTCTTCACCGAAGAGGTCAAGACGTTTCTGGTGCCCGTCGCCCTCGATGTGACGATCAAGATCGACGCGGAAGACGCGTACGTTGTTGGCGCCGCTTACGGGACGAAAGGTTGGAAGGGCCACAACGCAGGCGGAACGATCCACATCCCGACGCTCTTCCTCGCCGGTCGCCAGAAGTCCGAGACGCCGCTGCCGGCAACCGGTTCAGGACGCCGCGGCGGTGGTGGCGCGATCATGATCGAGCTGATGCCGCTGCCCGGTGTGAAGAAAGGCGTGAAGGTCGCCAACCTCGACCTGTCGTGGACCCATCCCAAGACCGGCAAAAAGCACAGCCAGCAGTCATGGGTCCTGTTTGGCACCCCGGCGCAGGCCGACGGATCGAGCTACTTCAGCAGCGACACGGTCGAAAAGGGCTTTGTGATGCTCAACATCCTCGCGGCGTTCCGGATGGCCGCCAACCTCGCCGCAGACTCCGATCCCGGCGCCGCCCAGGGCGTGCTGCTCGCGCTCCGTCCGGCCGTGAAGAAGTGGCTCGATAGCAAGAAGAAGGCCGATCCCGACATCGAAGACGACCTGAAGTACGTCGATATGTTCATCGCGAACCTCAAGAAGCTGAAAAACCAGACGCCTATCAGCAAGCCGCCCGAGCCGTGGCCCATCGACTAGATGCGGTGGGCGAGAATCGCGCTCCCGGCGCAATGCCTCTGCGCTTTGATGAGACGACCGCACTTGAAGTTGGACCCGCGCACGATGGGGCTGGAGCCCGTCGCAGCATCGTCCGCCACACGATTCCGATTGACAGGGCGCGCCGCGATCCCTATCACGCCGCCGCCATGAATCGACCTCGCGCTCTCGTTTTCGTTCTCACACTGTCCATCGCCAGCATAGGCGCGGTCCTTGTCGGCTGCAGCAACGACGCGTCCGGTGGCGGAACACCTGTCATCCCCGAGAGCTATCTCGACGGCAGCAGCACCGACGGCGGCGCTGATGCTGGAGCCGCTGATGCCGTTGAAGACGCAGGAGTTGATCCCGTCGATGCGGGCACGGATCCCGTCGACACGGGGCTCAACTGGCAGCCTGAAGACACGGCCGATCCCGAAGATACGGCCGATCCGCTCGAAGACATCCAGACGTCCATCTCCAGCGGGATGATCTTCGCGCACACCAAGGACACGCTGTTCACGCTCGACCTGGGCAAATCGGCGATGGTCCCGATCGGCAAGTTCACCTTCGACAAGAAGAAGGGCCTGGTCACCGACATCGCGCTCGACCAGTTCCGCAACCTGTGGGCGATCACGTTCAAGGACCTGTTTTCGTGCGACGCCGACACGGCCAAGTGCAAATGGGAAGCCACGCTGCCGACCGAATTCAACGGGATGACGTTCATCCCCGAGTCGCTGGTTCCCGGCAGCAAGTCCGAGGCGCTGATCGGCATCTCCGAGAAGGGCAACTGGATGTGGATTCGCCCCGACGGCAAGGGCAAGATCAAGATCCAGAAGCTGGGCAGCTACGGCGGCGGTTGGTTGTCGAGCGGCGACGCGTTTTCGGTGGTCGGTATCGGCACATTCGCGACGCTGAAGAAGAAGTCGGGCGGCATCGATTCGCTCGCCAAGATCGACCCGAAGACGGGCAAGATCATCAAGGTGATCGGCAGCACCGGGACCAAGGGGCTGTTCGGGTTCGCGTGGTGGGCCGACGTGTTCTACGGCTTCAGCAGCGACGGCAAGGTCCACACGATCGACGTCACCACCGGCAAGGCGACGCATGCCAAGCACATCAAGGTGCCCGCTGGGGTGAAGTGGTGGGGCGCGGGCGTGTCGACGCGGGCCAACGGGCCGTAATCAGCGACGTCGCCTGAGATTGAGCGAGAGAGCTCGATCACGCTCTTCGGTTAGACGGCAGCCCTCGCCCACAGCGCGACGAGTTTTTCGGGGTCGGGGTCGGCCAGCAATGCGGCACCCGCACGTCGGCATCCAGAGTTGAGCTCTTCAAGCAGCCGTATCCGAGCGGCCCGATCGGCTTGAGCGAGTCCTCGCGCGGTGTCGATGTCCTCGGCGTCGTGCACGTATTCGTAGGCCTCGTTGGGTTCGACGTCCCGGACCGCGACCACGACAATCCGGTGACCGGCTCTGCGTGCGCGGGCGAAAGCGGCGAAAACGGGATCGCAGGCGCCCCGAAGACCCCGAAAATCCGAGATGACGACGATGACGAACGGGCCATTGCGAGCGGCGGCGGCCACTTCGAGGCCCCGGGTGATGCCTTGGATTCGCTGCTCCGGTGGCAATGGATCGCGGTAGGGCAGCGCGAGGTCCATCGCCCGGCAGAAGCGCCGAAGGATCGACAGGTCGGCGCGCGGGCTGGGTTCGGCGCCCTTCATCGACGGAAGGCGTTCCCGTTCGGGTAGACGCGCAAGAGCGGCCATCACAGTGCGCTGCCGGAACCGGACGTAGGCGTCGCCAAAGCCCTCCCCGCTGCCGAGATCGACCCGCTCGACGCTCCGGAGGTAGGCGGCGACGACCTGCAGGAGCGCATCATCGGACAGTGGGCTTAGCGGTTCGGCGACCGTGCGACGAACGTCGAGCAGGGCGCGATCTGTGGCGTTGAGCGAGGCGAGGCCTTCACGAACCGGGACGCGCGCCGTCACTTCGCCATCGACGAGCGCGGCCCCGAACGGCAGCGACTGGCGGGCAGCAAGCTCGGCCAGCGAGTGGGTCATGTCGAACGCCTGGTCCAATGGACCGTCGCCGAGTCGCCCATCGCGCATCGTGGCGCCGGTGTCGACCACGGCGTAAAGGGCACGTGAGCGCTCGCGTTCGAAGCTGCGGACCATCAAGCGGCCGCGTCGGGCCGATGCCTTCCACGCGATGTGCTTAAAAGGATCGCCCCAGGCGTGTTCGCGCAGCTCGCGCAGCTCATCGCCGTGTCCGGCCACGCTGTCGGGACGAAGACCAGCGGCCGAGCGTGCTGCGCGACGGCGGGTTTCGGTCAAGCGGCGCAGGTCGAGGTGCTGCGAACGGGGCAGGGCGGCCACCTCGTACGGGCAGGGCAAAAAGCACTCGGTAGCGACCAGGCCCATCGCGTCGGTCAGCGTGCCGCGAACACCAAAGAGCCGGTGAACAGCGGCGCTATTGGCCACCGCTTGCAGGCGCACTCGCCGCCCGTCACGGCCCACGACCACACGCCGATCAGCCGATACAATGGTGAGGCCCTCGGTCGTTTCCCAGGACTCGATTTCGAAGCTGAGCCCGGCGTGTTCCGCGGGCACATGCAGATCGAGCTCGAGATCGACGCGCTGGTCGACCCGGTGGCTGCGCACTTTGAGCCCGGCGCTGCTTGCCGCGACGTCGGGCGGAGCGACCTTGGCGTGCAGACCCCACGGTGCACCGAGCGGGCCGAGGTCATCTTTGAGCCGTTCGATCGCGAGCAGAGTCGCGCCAAGCAAGCCGGCGCCCACCAGGACGGCCCCGGGAATCGCGAGGATGAGCCCCCCGGCGACCAGCCCAACGCCGGCACCGAGCAGCGATTGGCCGCGTTCATCCAGCATCGCTCGACCGCCAGCTGGGGAGCTGGGTGGGGGCGGCGGGAAGCTTGCCCCCGAAACCGATACGCGCAGACGAGGCCGCGGCAACATCGGTGCGGCGCAGCACGTCATCAACCACGTCGCGGGCGGTCACACCTTCGATCGCGGCGTCGGTCGTGACCATCACGCGATGCTCAAAAACGGCGTGGGCGAGGTAGCGGATATCGTCTGGCGACACGTATTCGCGACCGGCCAGCAGGGCCCACGCTTTGGCGAGGCGCATCAGGCCAAGAGTCGCGCGCGGGGACGCACCGAGCGCGACTCGGCCATGGGTTCGGGTCGCCTGCGCAAGCCGCACGGTGTAGGCGAGCACGCGATCTTCGACATGCACCGCATCGACGAGCTTGGACGTCGCGAGCACCTCGTCGATATTCGTAACGGCTGTGGCCTCTTCGGTCTTTTCGCCGTGGACCTTCAGCATCGCGATCTCGTGGGCGGTCTCCGGGTAGTCGAGGCGGATTCGCACGAGGAATCGGTCGATTTGCGCCTCGGGCAGAAGGTAGACGCCCTCTTGCTCAACCGGGTTTTGGGTCGCGAGCACCAGGAACGGGGCGGGCAACGGCATCGTTTCGCCCTCGATCGTCACCTGGCGTTCCTGCATCGCCTCGAGCAGCGCGGACTGCGTCTTGGCCGGCGCGCGGTTGATCTCGTCGGCCAGCACAATCTGTGCGAACAGGGGGCCGCGGCGCAGCTCGAACGCTTGTTCGCGCTGGTTGAAAACGTAGGTCCCGGTGATGTCAGCAGGCAGCAAGTCCGGCGTGAACTGCACGCGCCGAAAATCGCAGCCGAGCGCGAATGCCATCGACTTTGCGAGGGTGGTCTTGGCCAGCCCGGGCACGCCTTCGAGCAGCACGTGTCCGCGCGCGAGGAGCGCCGCCAGGATGAGCCGTGGGACCTCCGCGTTGCCGATGTAGACGCGGCCAACCTCGCCGATCAGACGGTCACGGAGCGCGGTTGCGCCGGCGAGCGCGTCGTGGTCCATCGAACTGTCGCCGGTCGCCGCGGTATCGGCCGCATCCGATCCGGCCAGCGTCTTGGATTCGTCCATCATCTCCCCAAGGGTGCCGCTGCACCCGCGCGCTGCGTCGCGTCATACCCCGTCGGGCTCGTGTGGCTCAACACATGCTCGGCCCATTCCACTTCTGCGGCGAGCGCCGTGAACCGCTGCCGATCAACCTCTGTGGGTTGCGCGCCGGCCACCTCGCGTAGGGCGACCACGACATCGCCGACCCGCTGTCCGGCCTGCGCGGAGATGCGTCCCGACCGAATCAGCGATTCGATGGCCTGCTGCAAGCCGTGCGTGGTGTCTTCCACAGTACGCGCCGTGTTGTTGCCACCCGCGGACTGTGCGACCAGACGTGCGAGGTGGCCCGCCAGCAGTCGGGCGGGCTGTCGGTAGTCGGCGTCGGCAACCGAGAGCCACGCTCTGACGGTGTTGTGCAGCCGCGTCCGATGGCGCGCGAGACCGCTGCGTGGAGGCAACAGGGGCCGCCCGGTTCGCGATGCTATGACGACCGGCGCTGCGAGTCCCACCACCAAGAGCGCCCACCACAACAACCGCAGCTCACGCCGCGCGAGCAGATCTGAGATTCGCGTCGCGAACTGCCGCAGCCGACTGCGAAGGTTCCGCCGCTTCGGCCCCCCGGCCGCCTCCGGCCACATCGACGCCTCGAAGCTGCCGTGCACCCGACGCAAGTTGCTGATCAGCCGCACTTTGCAGGGCTCGCCCTCGTAGCAGAAGAAGCGCATGACGTTCGCCGCCAGCTGCTTGTTGCCGTAGAAACCGCGCAGCATGGCGTTGATGAGCGCGCTGCTGTCCGCGAGGGCCAGCAATCGAGCGCGTCCGGACACCTCGGCGAGCCAGCCGCGCGCGCGGTCGCCAAACCAGCCGTGCACCTGGGTCGACAGCCCCTCAGGCGGGTGATCTGCCACGACGAGCGAGGCCGGGTGATTGAGGACGACGTCGGGCTTGCGGGACGCGTTTTGGTCGTGAAATCCCAGGTAGCCGCCGACCTCGTCGAGCCGAAAACTGGGCAAGAAACGAACGCTGGCGACGTGACGAGTCGACGGGCCGGGGCGGTTGTGCATATGCACGCCGAACGGGCGAAGCCATTGGAATCCAGCGCGGAAATCATCTGCAACAACCATCCGGCCACCGCTTTCAAAGAACCGCTTGAGCGACGGCAGTGTGTCGCCCGGCCCCACCTGCGGCGCGACCAGCATGACGATTGTATCGGGGTTGAGCGCCGACCAATCGAGGTCGCCGCGGATTTCGACGTCGACATTGGCCTCGCGCGCGGTCGCGACCAGGTACGAAAGCCCGCTCCACGCCGGCGACTCCGGTTCGAAATCGGCCGACGCGACGGTCGGAATCGCCGTGATCAGCAGCGCTGTGAGGGCGGCGATCTTCATCGCGCGCGCTCCTCGGCGGCCGCCATCGCGGCGGCAGCGGCGCTGGCCTGGGCGGCGCGCGTCGGTCGGCCGTAGAGCGCTCTGTCGACCTCATCCACGGCGTCGCGGATCTCCACATGACCGCGTCGCGTGCTGGCCATCCACCGCGGCTCGACCATCCGCGGTGTCTCCCGCCGCCAATCCAGGGGGCGTCCTGTCATCCGTGCAACCAGCTTCGCAAAGGCGCTTCTGACCAGGGCGCGGTGGCTTCGGGGCAGCAGCTCACATCCGTCGTAGGTACCGTCGTGAGGCACACTGAACGCCACCTGCAGCGTCTCGTGTTCGTCGACTTCGACGGCCAGTTGCCATGCACCGGCGTCCAGGTCGTCCACGCTGAACCGGCCGGCAGGACATCTTATGGTGCGGCTTGGCGACGGCTCGCCGTCTCGCGTCAGGTACATCAGCGCCGGTGCTGGGCGTCCTGTTTCGCCGTGCAGAATCACGCCTTCCAGTCGCCTCGCTACGGCCTCCCCAACGCCGACATGCCGCACGCTCTGAATCGGCAACCCGGCCGCAATGGCGGCGAGCTCTCGGGCCATCGATTGTTCGCGCCGTCGGTCGCGCCAGCGGGTCATCGCAAGCCCAGCGGCCAACAGGAGCAGCAGCGCGGCGTAGAACCACTGCGACATCGTCTCCGGCAACGGGGCACGAACCACCACGATCTCCGACCATCCTCGCTCGTGATACGGCTCGACCACAGACGCATTCCCCACGATGCCGATGTCCCCCGTGCCAAAGCGACGTCGCATCGCGTCCCCGTCCAAGGCCGCCACAAACCGCCCGCCATCGACGACCACAGTCGTCAGGCGCGTCTTGTTGGCGTGCAGCGTCACGGCTGCTTTCTCGACCGGCACCAGCGCTGGCGTTCCCCCGCTCACGGGATCGACGACCTTCACTGTGCCCTCGAGGCACACGAGGCCCTGTTTGCACAGGCGCTTCTTGCCGCCCTTCGGTTGCTCCGCCGGCATGTGACGCAATGTGACGACGAGCGCCGCGCGAACCTCGACGCCGGCGGTCGCCGCACCGGCGTTGTATTCGTCTGTCTCGGCAAGCTGCGCGGTAACGCTGTGCCGACCGAGCGGCATCAGGGCAGCTGTTGGGATCCGCTGCTCTACCCACCCGTCGTTGCCGGTTCGCACGACCGCTCGGGGCCGTCCGTCAACGAGCAGGCGTACCTCGCGTCGCGCCAAGGGGATATCGCCGATGCCGGCGTACAGCGACACGGCGACGTTGCGCAGGTCCGTGGTAACGAGGGTCGGTTTGACCTGCACGTCCAGTCGCGGCTGCGGCTTGGCGACATCCAGGCTGACCGCGGTGACCGCGCGCGCGACGGTTGTTGTGCCTGAAAACGTCGCGGTGACCGTGACCCGTCTGGCCGAAGCGGCGTGGGTATCGGCACCGAATCGCGCTTCAAAGCGGCCGTGCGAGCTGGTCGCCGGGGCGCTGTGATCGGCCTCAGCGTCCGGCTTGGCCTCGGTCTGAACAGAGACGCTCACGACCGCGTCGGCAACCGGCTTACCCCGCGCGTCCGCGAGCTTTCCGCGAACGACCAGGTCCGAGCCGCTGCGGAATGCCTCTACCTGCACGACGGCGCGCGCACGCAGCCGGATTCTTGCGGCGTCGGCATCTGCTGCAAAGATCAGAACGGCAAACACCAAGCCCGCAGCGGCTAACGAGCTGAAGTGCGGTCGTGGTGTCAGCGGTTGGTTCACGTTTGATCTCGTGGGCGAAGGGCCGCTGTCAGTCTGCCCGACCGGCTTGCAGTGAGCCACCGGGCGACGTTGCGAGGTGGTTTTCATGGTGCTAGAGTGCGGCCACTCCTTGAGACGACCGATCGCGGCCAACGATCGGTACTTTTTTCGGCGAATGGAAACGCCTTTCGGCGAACGACCCACCGCCTTTCGGCGACGGAAGAGGAATCCCAAGATGCAGTTCGTTCATCAGCCCACCCGCCGCGTCACCCAGCGTGCCGGGTGGATGCTCGCCCTGTCGATGTTCTTCGCCGGCACGGCATTGACCACCGGCTGCGCCGATATCGAGCCCGCGACCGACGCCGAAGCCCACGCGCTCGCCGAGCTTCGCGCAACGGCCGAAGAGGCAAAGTTTGCCGTCAAGTTCCAGGCCAAGCTCAAGAAAGAAGCGCTGGCCGAAGGCGGTAACCCCGACGCGTGGGACGATATTGCCAAGGTCAAAGCCAACGAGCGCTACGCCAAGCTGTGGGATCAAACCCGCGACGTGAAGGAAGAGCGCTTCGGCAAAAAGTACGAGCTGCTGTCCGGCGATGTCGTTCGCGGCTGTTTCCGCTTGGCGCAGACAGGCGTCGGCTGGCACCAGATCGACAAGTGCACGGCGAAGCTGCCCAAGGCCAAGTACGACCCGCTCAAAGCGACCGGCGTCACGCTCGGCGTGATTGTGCTTTGTTTCGTCGGTCTGGGCCTGTACCGCACCAGCCGAAAGCAGATCGATCCCGTCGCCCTCGCGGCCAGCAAGCTCGGCATGAAGGCGTCGCAGGAGCGTGAGCGTACCGTGATGGCCGGCACATACAAGGGACGTCAGCTGCGGATCGAGGCAAGTCCGCCCGAAGCCGGCGAAGGCAGCAAGTGGCTGCAGGTTGAGATCCAAAGCGGCGTCAATGATTCCGCGGTGGTGGTCTACGGCCCGCTCGCGCCTCCCCACGGTCTGCAGCTCCCCGATCTGCCGATGCCCGAGACCGAAGATCCGCGCCTGCCCAACGGCTACCGCCTGCAGCTGAACGAGTCGACCTCGGCCGAAGACCTGCTGTCCGGCGACGTCGGATTCCAGATCCGCGAGTTCGACCCGGTCGACGTTCGCGTGCACGACGGAATTGCCGCGGTGTCGACTTGGTTCTTGTTCACGCAGCCCGACCAGGTCGTCGAGTTTGTGGACCTGTCGGTATCGATCGCTGAGTGCTACCCCACCGCCGGCTGATTTCGAATCCATCCGTCCGGATGTGACCGCCGGGGCTGACCGCCCTCACTCATCCAAACACCAACTGCGGCCGCGAGCGATCGTGGCCGCGGTTCTTTTTGCGACGCTTATCGGCGCGTTCATCGGCGTCCTGACCGGGCTCGCTGGTCGGCAGTTCTACGTGATCGGCCTGTGGGAGCTCGCCGCTGGGTGGATGTTGGCGTTCTCGACTGTCGCCGTGTGCCACCTCCTCGGGCTCCGACCTGGCCGTGTCGCGGTTGTGATCGCTGCCTTGTCGGCAATCGCGTGGTTGACCGCGCACCATGGGGCAGATGCATGGGCGTTTCGCAGCGAGCAGGTCCACCTTGTCGCCGAACGCGGGCTGTTGCTCGCCGACCAAGCGGTGCTCCGCGACACCGACGATCCGGGCAAGCTGGTCGATCTCTCGCTGCTGGGCGAGTCGGGTCGGGGCGGAGTCCTGGGGGCGGCGCGTGTGCTGCTCGGACGCGGATTGGCGGTGCATCGAGCGCTGGGGATCAGCCGCGTTTTGCCGATGCCAGGCTGGCTCCACGCCATCATCTATGGACTGCAGGCAGCGCTCGTAGCGTTCGTCGTGGGGCGCGGACTCGGTCGCCTGGCCGACGCGCCTTCATGCGATCGGTGCGGCGCGTTCTTGCGGCAGCAGCGGCTTGGTGGCGTGGCGTCCGACGACGTGGAGACGATCCAGCGTCGCTGGAGCGAGGGACAAGCGTGGCTACCCGAGCTCGTCGACCGGCGCGACGCGTCGATGGCCTTGCTCCTGACCCGGGATGTGTGTCCGCGCGGCTGCTCGGTTCAGCCCGGCTATAGCCTGCTGCGACCCCGACGGATCGGGCTTTCGGCGCAATCTCCCGGTCTGGTCCGACGATTGCCCGCCAGAACCGCAGAGCTGCAAGCGTAGTCGTTCGTCAGGGCGTCGTTGTTCGCGGCGTCAATCCGGCGACAGGCAAATAACCGGCAGCTGCCAGCGCTGCGTTGCTGCTGCGAACCACCTCTTCGCGCCGTGCATCGACGTCGGTAGCCGCGATCCAGGGCAGCGGTCGGCGTGTCGGTTCGAAGCTGATGCGATCCCCGGCACCGAATCGAACGCGGCGATGAGCCCCATCGATGTACAGCATCCCGCGCCGAATATGTGAAACGAGCACGAGTCTTTGGCCGACGATTCCGCCGATCAAAGGAGCCTCGGACACAGATAGCGGGAAGAGCTCACGCACGCGATACTGGATGCTGCGTTCAGCGAGCGGAATGACCTGCCCGCCAGCGGATCGAATCGCGCCGGTTGACCCGGCCGCCGTGGCGATCCAGACGCCGGACGACTTGTGCCGCTGCCGGTTACCGTCCACTTCCAGCGTGTAGGAGGTCGTCTCCGCAGGTTCGACGTGGGCCACCAGCACGTCGTTGAGGGCAACGTCGCGCAGCGGCCGGTCGTTGAGATAGACGCGCATCCGCCAGAGGCCTCGGCTGCGGAGTTCGCCGTTGGCCAGCGCGTCGAGGCGCTCGGGGAAGTTGTCTCGGTTGCTGCAGCAGAAGAACCCGACCGATGATCCCACGGCGCTGTTCACGCCCATCATTGGCGCGCCATCGCCACGCTCGTTTGCCACGATGCGGTGCGATGCGCGCAAGAATGTCCCGTCCCCGCCAACGGTGATCACGAGGTCGGCGGCGCGCGCGATTCGACGCGTGAGATTCTCGACGACTTTGACCGTCAGACCGCGTGACTGCAGGGTCGAAACGACCGTATCGAATGTGCTCACATGCTGTTCGTGAGCCGCAATGATGCGCTCGGCCGGCAGTCCACCACGTCGCAACACGTTGGCCAGTTTGGCGTCCGGTCGAAGGCCCTGCTGTTCAAATGTCGTGGTCTTGCGGACAACAACGACGCGCTGCGGCTTGATTGGAGCGCCCACCTGGTGGGGATGCCGCGCCTGGCTCATGACGGCGGCGTACTGTGTCGTTCCGGGACCTCGGGGCCGAGGTATTCCAGCGGCATGGCGATGCGGAATGTGGTCCCTTCGCCGACCCGTGTGTCGAAGGTCAGCGTGCCGTTGTGGGCCGCGACGATGTTGCGCGAGATGTCGAGGCCGAGTCCGAGGCCCTTTTCGCCCTTCGTCGTGAAGAACGGCTCGAACAGCTGGTCGGCGACCTCCTGCGGAATTCCCGCGCCGTTGTCCGCGAAGTCGATGAGCAGCTGCCCGCCCTGTTCACGCACGCGGATCTCGATCCGTCCGTCGGTGCCGGTCGCGTCCGCGGCGTTGCGGATCAGGTTGATGAAGACCTGCCGCATGCGGTTTGCGTCCATATCGACAAGCGGCCGATCCAGCGCCTCGAGCGTCGTCACCTTGCTCTTGATGCGCGCATCGCATTTGACGAAGCGAATCACCCCCTCGAGCACGCGGACGACATCGTGCGGATTGACATCGAAGCGTTTGGGCGACCCGCCAGCGAAGTGACGAATCTCGTCGACCAGGCCGAGGATGCGGCGCTGTGCCTCGAGCATGAGCTCGACCGATTCCTGGATGTCTTCGTCGTCCGGGTAGCTCTTGGCGATCATGTCCGCGAGGATGAACGGGCTCAGGTGGTTCTTGACCTCGTGGGCGATGCCGCTCGCGACGCGTCCGATGGCCGCCATCTGCTCGTTCTTGATGAGCCGATCTTGCGCCGAAAGCAGCTGTTCTTGCGCGGCGCGGAGCTCTTGGATCGTCTCTTCACGTTGCTTTTGGAGCGTGTAGTTCTGCATCGCGACGCCGACCGTGGACGCAACGACGGAAAGCAGGTCGAGGTCGTTTTCGCGGAAGGTCGACAGGATGGAGTTGCTCTCGATCTCCAGCAGCCCGCGGACCTCCTGGCCCACGAGGATCGGCACCGCCATCAGCGAGTGAATGTCGTTGAGGACCACGGACTCTGCGCTGGCGAATCGCGCGTCTGTTGCCGCGTCGGATGTGATCACGCCGCAGCGATCGCCGAGCACCTGCTCAGCGACCGTCTCGCTCATCTTCACGCGCTGGTTGCTGTCGGTCTTGTCGGAATCGCGCACACGAACGACGAGCGGGACCGGGTGCCCTTCGCTGTCGAGCGTCGCGATAAAGCCGCGGTCGGCCTTGATCACTTTGAGCACGACATCGAGCGCCCGGGCCATGCCCTCGATCGGATCGTCGCCAAACTGCAGGACCTTGCTGATCTCGAAGAGCACCGCGAAGTTGCGGGTCTGCTGAACGCGGAAGTCGACCTGGTTGACGCTTGGCGCCCGGTGTTCGTCGCTCTTGGACGCGCCGATCGCCTCGAAGTACTCGTCGGCCGGCATCCGCTCGAGGCTTGGCCCCGACTGTCCGCTGATCGGCTTGACGATGTGGGCGGTTGGCCTATCGCCGGTGAACTCGACCTGCGCGGAGTCTTCGCCGGTGTCGACCGTGATCTCGAACTGGCTGGTGCCGACGCGGACGACATCGCCGCGAAAGAGCTGCATCCGTGCGACGCGCTTGCCGTTGACGAAGGTGCCGTTGTGGCTCTCGAGGTCCTCGACGAAGAGGTGGCTGCCCTCGGCGTAGAAGCGCGCGTGGCGGCGGCTCATGCGCCGATCGGGGATGAAGACGTCGCAGCTTGTTGAGCGACCGATGATCAACTCGGTCTCAATCGAGAAGTTCTTGCCCTGAGCTTCGCCGCTGAGGCCGGTGAGCGAATGTTGAACGCGATTGAGGTGCAAGGTGCCGTCTCCGGGCGAGAAGCGACCCGCCGGACCGCCATTCTAGGACCGCGAAGCGCGCCCCATCAAGCCGCGAGCCCGTTATCGTCAACTGAAGGGTAACTTTCTTTCGCCTACCGATCGCTGCACTAAGATGCACCCGGGCACCGGTGCCGGACGCGATCGCGTTACGTGCGCCGGACAAGCGCGGGGAATCTGTGAACACGGCCGTAACATCCGGTGATCCGCCGATCCTGCAAGTGCGCGGCCTGCACAAGTCCTTCGGACCTCATCACGTGCTGCGCGGCGTCGATCTGTCGATCCCCGAGGGGAAGACGACGGTCATCATCGGTGGCTCCGGGTCCGGCAAGAGCGTTCTGCTCAAGCACCTCATCGCCCTGCTGCGTCCCGATCGCGGCGAAGTCCTCTTCCGCGGCCGCAACATCCACGAGATGTCTGGCCGCGAGATGATCAAGTTCCGTAGCAAGATGGGGATGCTGTTCCAGATGGCCGCGCTCTTCGATTCGATGAGCGTCTACGACAACGTGGCGTTTCCGCTCCGCGAGCATCGCAAACTGAGCGCCGCCGAAGAAAAAGAGCAGGTTCTCGAGAGCCTGCACGCCCTCGGTCTTGAAGGCATGGAGCGAAAATTCCCCTCGGAGCTGTCCGGCGGGCAGCGCAAACGCGTCTCACTGGCCCGCGCGACGATCCTCGGCCCCGAGATCATCCTCTACGACGAACCGACGACCGGCCTCGATCCGATCATGATCAAGCAGGTCGACGACATGATCGCCGAGACCCAGGCACGCTTGAACGTGACTTCGATCGTGATCTCGCACGACATGGCCAGCACCTTTCGCATCGCCCATCGCATCGCGATGCTCTACAAGGGCCGCATCATTGAAACCGGCGATCCGGCCGAGCTGCGCGTCTCCGAACATCCCCAAGTGCAACGCTTTATCAACGTCAGCGGCACCGGGCCCCTACAACCCGCGGGGGCGACGGCATGAAGGAACTGCGCGCGACCGTATTGGTTGGCCTGCTCGCGATTGTCAGCGTCGGGCTTGTCATCCTCGGCGTCGTCAACGTTGGCAAGGGACCGGGGGACTCCGAGCACACCTATGTCATCGCCGCCATGTTCGACGACGCGACCGGCGTCGCGAAGGGCACCAAGGTCACGATCGCGGGGTATCCCGTCGGCCACGTGGTCGGCGTCAAGCTCGACGGGGATAAGGTTCGCGTCGCGCTCCGGCTCATCAACGAGGTGCGGATGTACAGCGGCAAGAGGGGGCCCGACGGCGCTTTGGTGAACGCCGCGACCGTCACACGCCTGCAAGCTTCTCTGCTCGGCGACTACTACCTCGAGGTGACGCCCGGTCACGCCGGCAAGCTGCTCGGACCGCAGGACATGATCCCCATCGTGGTCACGACGACGGCGGTGGACGCGACGCTGCAGAAGCTGGAAACGGCGGCGACCATCCTGCCGAAGATCGATCAAATCGCGGCCGACATCGGCAAGATCACAGCCAACGCCGCGCAGGTCTTCGGCGGCAAAGAGGGCGGCGCAAAGTTTGAAAACCTCGCCGACAACCTCGTCACGACCAGCAAGAACCTCGCGACGACGTCCGACCTTGTGCGCAGACGTCTCGAGACCGGGCCGCTGGCCGCCGGCAAGGAATTCGACGAGTCGATCAAGAACCTCAACTTGTTTGCGACGCAGGCCGCCGAGATCGGGCGCCAAGCTGCGGTGATCCTCGCTCGTGCTGGCAACGGAGCCGTGCGGGGCATAGAGGACTTCGAGCAGATCGCCAAGACGGTTAAGCAGGTCGTCGGGTCCAACGCCAAGGACGTCGACTCCACCGTCGGCAACCTGGCGGCGACGCTCAAGAAGCTGCAGACCACGCTCGACCGCGCCGACCGGGTGATGGCCAACCTGGAGGTCATGACGGAGCGCACCAAGGCCGGCGAAGGAACGGTGGGTCGGCTGCTCACGGACGACAAGATCGCCAAAGACACCGAACGCATGGTCGCCGGCGCGCGCGAGCTGGTCGAACGCTTTACGGGAGGCGACACCGGCATCGACTTTCGGACGATGTACTACGCAGGGTTTTCCGACAGCGACGCCAACACGCCGGACCATGAAAAGCCGAATCGCTGGCGCACGCAGCTCAACTTCCGCATCCAGCCGAGTAAAGAGAAGTACTACCTGCTCGGCATCAGCACCGACATCCGCCGGGCTCCGGGGCAGACCGTCACGACGATGCGCAAGGACGCGGCCGGAAAGGTCGTCGAGCAAGAGGTCGTCGTCACCAACATGGACGACATCAAGTTCAACTTTCAGTACGCGCGCCGGTTCGGCTTCGTGGCCCTGCGCGGTGGCCTGCTCGAGTCGCGGGCGGCGATCGGCTTTGACCTGTTCGCGTTCAACGACAAGATCGAGTTCGGTACGGACGTGCTGCGATTCACCGAAGACAAGATCACCGAAGACGTTCCAGCCGTCACGCTGCGGGTGCGCTCGCGGCTGCTGTGGCACTTCTTGCCGTTCGCTTACGTCATGGTCGGCGGCGACGAGCTGTTGGTTCCCAGCCGACGCGATGTGTTCTTCGGGCTCGGGATCAACTTCACCGACAACGACCTGATCCTGCTCTTCGCGTCGTCGCCAGCGGTCCGATTCAACTAACCCGGTCGCCTATGTGGTCGACCCTGCGAAGGCGATCAATCCACTCGGAGTTCGGCGAGCGCGATCGCCACGAGCTTGGCGCGTTCGATGACGCTGTGCAGCTTGATGCGCTCGTTGAAGGTGTGCACGCCTTCGCCCACTGGGCCCAGAGCGTCGACCGTCGGGATGCCGAGCGCCGCCGTGAAGTTCGCGTCGCTGCCGCCGCCTGTGTCTTCCGACTCGAGATCCACGTTGAGGTCTGTCGCCACGTCGAGAAAGTGCTGCACGAGCGCATCAGAGCCCTCGAATCGTCGCCACGGCGGTCGCCCGATGCCGCCGCGCGCCGTGACCGTGATGCCGTCGCCCGAGAGCTCCGTGCAGATTTCGGCGATGGCGGTCTCGAGGCGCGGTCCTTCTGCGGCGTCGCGAATGCGGCAGTCCACCTCACAGTTGGCCGAGTCCGGCACAGTGTTGCGTTTGGTGCCGCCGCGAATGGTGCCGACGTTGAGCGTGGTGCCGATGCTGTAGTCCGTCAGTTGCGCGATCTTGTCGACGGCGCGGGCGAGGGCGACGATCGCATTGCGTCCTTCCTCGTGGTGCATACCGGCGTGTGCCGCGCGTCCCTCTGCCTGCACGAAAAAGCGCCCGACCCCTGCTCGTGACGCGACGATAGCGCCGGTCTTGCGGCCCACTTCGAAGTCCAGGCAGACGTCGCGGCCGGCGGCAAGCTCTTCGATCAATTCGCGCGATGTGGGCGATTGGATCTCCTCGTCGGCGTTGTGCACGGCGATGACATCGAGCTGGTCGAGGACTTTGACGTGGTCCAGCGCTTCGAGCATCGCGCCTGCAACGACGAGGCCGCCTTTCATGTCGCCGACACCCGGGCCCTTCGCCCACTCACCCTCGAGGCTGAACCCCAAGAACGTGGTGTCGCTGTCGAAGACAGTGTCGAAGTGGCCGAGGATTAGCACCCTGGGCGGGCGATGGCCGTTGTGGAACCGGGCCGGACGCCGCGCGACCAGGTGGATCATGCCGTGGCCGCGGTTGACGCGTTCACACTGAAAGCCCAGCAGCTTGTAGACGCGTTCGAGCATCGCGACACAGGCGAGACGTCCGTCGGCGTTGTCGATGCCGCTGTTGGTGTCCACAAGTGCTCGCAACCGGTCGACGTAGGTCTGCTCGCGGCGCTCGAGGTAGCCGATCATCTTGTTGCCCACCAACTGGGCGCGTTCGCGGGAAAGCGGCATGAAAGGCCTCGTTGCTGAGCGGGACGATGGTTTGAAAGGACACGGCGGACCGCGGCGGCAGGGTCAGGCGAGCGCTTGGAGCGAACCGGACAGCGACTCACCGTCGCACTGCAGGTAGAGCTCGCCCTCGGTGATCGTGGCGTCCCATTGCATGTTGCGGTTGCCGATGCGTTCGAGGTCGGTCATCAGCTGCTCACTGACGCGGAACCGTTCGATACGGCCGGGATTTCGCGGCTTTGCGCTGCGCAGGGCGTGGGCGAACGAGTCGGCCTCCTCGTCATCGGCGAACAGCACTGCGACCCGAGCGTCCTTGTGGTGGTTCAGCGCGCGGGTGATCCGCTTGATGGGCGGCGCGCCCGCCTCTCCCCAGAACTGCACGGTGCCCACGAGGTTGGTGCCGATCACGTCAGGGCGCGCTTTGTCGGTCCAGCCGCCGCCGTCCTCGAGCCGGTCGTCAAAGAAGAATACCCACATCAGGAAGCGCAACAGGATGTGCTGGTCCGGTTCGTCGGGGTGCTGAGCGAGGATGATGGTGCGTTCGCCGTAGACGTTGCGGTCCAGGTCGCTCAGGTTCAGCCGCACCTGGCAGCGAAAAGGACGGCCGCTCATGGTGTGGGCATCGTGTTCATGGTGGAGGCGCGCTCACCCGCGTCGCAAAGACGCTGCGAGGTAGTCGCGATTGAGCTGCGCGATCGCCTCGACGCTGATCTCCTTGGGACACGCCGCCGAACACTCGTACTGGTTGGTGCAGCCACCAAATCCTGCTTCGTCCATCGTCGCGACCATGTTCAGCACACGTTCGTCGCGCTCAGCCTGGCCCTGCGGGACGCGGGCGAGGTGGCTCACCTTGGCGCCAACAAAGAGCATCGCTGACGCGTTCTTGCAGGCCGCGACGCACGCACCGCAGCCGATGCACGCGGCGAAAAGGAACGCATCGTCCGCGTTGTCCTTGGGCACCTGGGTGGCGTTGGCGTCGGGGGCTGAGCCGGTGCGGACCGAGATGTAGCCGCCCGCTTCGATGATGCTGTCGAACGACGTTCGGTCCACGACGAGGTCCTTGACGACCGGAAACGCCGCCGCTCGCCACGGCTCGATGGTGATGGTGTCGCCATCTTTGAATGTGCGCATGTGCAGCTGGCACGTCGTCGTGCCGGAGTCGGGGCCGTGTGGGCGTCCGTTGATCTGCAGCGAACACATGCCACAGATGCCCTCGCGGCAGTCGTGGTCAAACGCGATCGGATCCTGGCCCTGCGCCTCGAGGCCTTCGTTGACGACGTCGAGCATCTCCAGGAAGGACATGTGCTCGGAGACGTCGTTGGCCGGGTAGTCGACGAAATCTCCGCTGGAGTTGCCGTCGGGCTGTCGCCATACCTTGAGCGTCAAGTTCATTTTGCCCTCACCTCGTCCTGGGTTCCGCAAGCTGTCGCCGTGAAAGGTCGACTACTTGTAGGACCGCTGGGTCAGCTTCACGTACTCGAAATCGAGCTCTTCCTGGTGGCGGTTGGGCTCGTTGTCGTCGTCGGTGTATTCCCACGCCGCCACGTGCGAAAAGTTGTCATCGTCGCGCAGCGCTTCGCCCTCTTCGGTCTGGAATTCCTCGCGGAAGTGACCGCCGCAGGACTCGTCGCGACGCAGCGCGTCCATGCACATCATCTCGCCAAACTCGAGGAAATCGGCGACGCGTCCAGCACGCTCGAGCACCTGGTTGAAGGTCCCCGGGCTGCCCGTGACGCTGACCTGGTCCCAGAACTCTTCGCGCAGCCCGCGGATCTCCTGGATGGCGTTGCGCAGGCCCTTGGCGGTCCGGCTCATCCCGCACTTGTCCCACATGATGCGGCCGAGCTGACGGTGGAAATCGTCGACGGTGCGTTTGCCGTTGTTGCCGATGAGCTTGTTGATGCGGCCGTTCACCTCGCCCTCGACCGCCGCGAAAGCGGGATGGTCGGTCGTGACCTTGTCCTGTCCGGAGGTCGCGAGGTAGTTGCCGATCGTGTACGGGATGACGAAATAGCCGTCGGCGAGGCCTTGCATCAGGGCGCTCGCGCCGAGTCGGTTGGAGCCGTGGTCGCTGAAGTTCGCTTCGCCGATCACGTGCAGGCCGGGAAGCGTGCTCATCAGGTTGTAGTCGACCCACAGCCCGCCCATCGTGTAGTGAGGCGCCGGGAAGATGCGCATCGGCACCTGGTAGGGATCTTCCGCTGTGATCTTGTGATACATGTGGAAGAGGTTGCCGTAACGTGCTGAAACTGCGTCCTTGCCGAGCCTCTTGATAGCGTCCCGGAAGTCGAGGTAGACAGCCACGCCGGTACTGCCGACGCCGCGGCCCTCATCCACCACGTACTTGGCGTTGCGGCTCGCGACGTCGCGCGGGACGAGGTTGCCGAAGCTGGGGTAGCGGCGCTCAAGGTAGTAATCGCGCTCGGCGTCGGGGATCTGACTCGCGGTACGATTGTCGCCGGCTTCCTTCGGCACCCAGACGCGGCCGTCGTTGCGCAACGACTCGCTCATCAGCGTCAGCTTGGACTGGTAATCGCCTTTGACCGGGATGCACGTGGGGTGGATCTGCGTGTAGCAGGGGTTGGCGAAGAACGCGCCGCGTTTGTAGGCGCGGAAGGTAGCCGTGACGTTGCAGCCCATCGCGTTGGTCGACAGGAAGAAGACGTTGCTGTAGCCGCCGGTCGCGAGCACCACCGCGTCGGCTGCGTGGCGGGTGATTTTACCGGTGACGAGGTCGCGGACGATGATGCCGCGCGCGTGACCGTTGATGACGACGATGTCGAGCATCTCGCTGCGGGCGTGCATCTTCACGGTGCCCAGACCGACCTGCTTGGCGAGCGCCTGGTAGGCGCCGAGGAGCAGCTGCTGGCCGGTTTGACCGCGGGCGTAGAAGGTCCGCGACACCTGCGCGCCGCCGAAGCTGCGGTTGGCGAGCAGTCCGCCGTACTCACGCGCGAAGGGGACGCCCTGGGCGACGGCCTGGTCAATGATGTTTCGGCTGATCTGCGAGAGGCGGTAGACGTTGGATTCGCGGCTGCGGTAATCGCCGCCCTTCACCGTGTCGTAAAACAGCCGGTAAACGGAATCGCCGTCGTTTTGGTAGTTCTTGGCCGCGTTGATGCCGCCCTGTGCTGCGATCGAGTGAGCGCGTCGGGCCGAGTCCTGGTAGCAGAAGCACGACACGTTGTAGCCGAGTTCGCCAAAGGTCGCCGCCGCCGAACCGCCCGCGAGGCCGCTGCCGACGACGATGATGTCGAACCTCCGCTTGTTGGCCGGGTTGACCAACTTCATGTCGAAGCGGTGCTTGTCCCAGCGTTTCTCGATCGGTCCGGTGGGGCACTTGCTGTCGAGGATGGTGCTCATCGCATTGTCTCGCTGTGGGCTGCTGGGCCTCGGTTGCTGGCCCTTTTTGCTGGCCTCGTTGATGTGCGTTCGCTGCGGGGGGACGCGCTGCGCCCGGTCGCCCGTGTCGCCTAGTTGTGCATTCCGACCAGGAACCACAGCGGTATGGAGACGTTGCCCGCGATGACGACGACCGCGATGGTCGGGCCGATCTTGTCCACAAGGTCCTTGTAACCGCCCGTTCGCCAGCCAAGGGTCTGGAACATGCTGCTCGCCGCGTGGTGCAAGTGCAGGCCGAGCAACACGTTCGCGACGATGTACAGCCCCGCCACCAACGGCTGCGAGAAGCTGGCGGCGACCATGTTGTACACGTCGTGGTACTTCACGCCGTTGACCGTCACGAACTGGGTGAACGCGCCCGCATCGACGATGCCGAGTGTGAAATGCGCGAGGTGGTAGAGCAGGAAGAAGAGGATGACGAGCCCGGACAACAGCATCAGGTAGCTGGTCTTGCTGGCTTGCAGGTTCTCCTTTTGACCGTACTGAACGGGCCGGGCGGCAGCGTTGCGTGCGGTGAGCTTCTTGGCCGCCACGATGTGCAGCACGATCATCACGAGCAGCCCGCCGCGCGCGATCCAGAGCAAGCCGCCCATGCTTTGGAGTGTGTACGCGTACTTGTTGATCGGGTGCAGCCCATCGGCGGGCATGGGCAGCATCGCTTGCAGGTTGCCGGCCATATGCCCAACAACGAAGCCGACCATCGCCAGACCGGTCACGGCCATCACGAATTTCAGGCCGATGGTCGAGTCGAGGAGCCGCTTGGCGATCATCATCTTGCCGCCGGCGGTGGCTGTGCTCATCTTTTCCTCCCGCATGGATGGACGGGACCGTTGCGTCTAGAGCAGGTCTTTGACGGTGTCTTGCTCGCTCATCAATTCGTTGACCGAAGCGTCGAGTTTGGCGCGTGCCCAATCGGTCATCGGCAGGTCCTGCACGACGCTGTGGCCGCCCTTGCCGTCGCTGCGGACCGGGAACGAGCAGATCAGGCCTTCGGGAACGCCGTAGCTACCGTCCGAGCAGATCGCTGCCGAGAACCAGTCGCCGTCGGCGGTGGCGGTCTCGAATGAGCGGATGTGATCGATGGCGGCGGACGCGGCGCTGGCAGCCGAAGACTTGCCGCGCGCCTGGATGATCGCCTTGCCGCGCTGCTGAACCGCCTTGATGAAGTCGTTCTGCAGCCACTGCGTGTCGGTGATCACCTCGCTGACCGGCTTGCCGTTGATGCGCGCGTTCTCGAAGTCGGGGTATTGCGTGGCGCTGTGGTTGCCCCAGATGGTGACGCGGCTGATGTCGGCGTTGGTCACACCGGCCTTGGCCGCAAGCTGGGCGACGGCGCGGTTCTGGTCGAGCCGCGTCATCGCGTGGAAGCGGTCGTTGGGCACGCCTTTGCAGTTGCTCGCGGCGATCAGCGCGTTGGTGTTGCAGGGGTTGCCGACGACGAGGACTCGCAGGTCGGACGCGCCGCGCTCGAGCGCCTTGCCTTGTCCCGTGAAGATCGGCCCGTTGCCGAGCAGCAAGTCGCCGCGAAGCATGCCGGGGCCGCGGGGTTTGGCGCCGACGAGCACCGCCCAGTTGGCGCCTTCGAAGCCTTCGTTCGCGTCGCCTGTGACGTCGATCCCGGCGAGGGTCGGGAAGCCGCAGTCCATCAACTCCATCGCGACGCCTTCGGTGGCCTTTTGAACGGCCTCGATCGGCAGGTCGACGAGCTTGAGGTGAACCTTGCGGTCGGGGCCAAATGTCTCACCGGAGGCCAAGCGGAACAGCAGATTGTAACAAATCTGTCCGGCTGCTCCGGTAACAGCGACGGTGACGGTGTTCGACATTTGGTGCTCCGTTGTTCGGGCCCGGAAGGGGCGTGGCTGCCGGCCGTGACTCAACACCCGCGGCGTCGTGGTGTCAATAGGCATGAACGCCCCGCCTGCCACGTTTTCAGCGGCGGTGACGGGGCTCGTTCAGTCGCTGTGGCGCGACCGCTCGCGGGCATCGTCGGAGAGCATCGCGTTGGCGTCTGCCTCGGCGCTCTCGTTGCGCACCTGGCCGCGCACCCAGAGCTCGCGGCCGGCGAACTGCACCGACTCCCATTTGGGGCCGGTGAACGGCTCGCTCCGATCGTCGAGGAACAGCCCCATGAAGTGGCCGAGGAAATCGATGATCACATCCTTGGCGTCGCTCTCACGCAGCTTATGCCGCTTGGCATCGACACGGCAGTCGACCGGGTAGACGAAGGCGCGTTTGGTATCGGCAAGCTCCCACCGGATGCACACCCAATCACCTTCGCGCCACCCGCTGACAGTGAACCCCTCGGTCGTCTCGAGTTTGCCCAGGTAGAGGCTGGCGAGCATCCGTTGCACCCGCCGCGCTTCGAATTCAGAGATAACGCTCATGATGCCCGCCTCGATCCGCGGCTCGATGCGTCCACTTAGAACCTCCACCACAAGTCAATCACCGGGTAGAAGAACGTGCTGGAGTTGCAGGTCTGGCCGGCCGCGCCGCCCTCGCAAACGGCGTTTCCCGTGAACAGCACGGGATCGCGGATGGCGAAGTCTCCAAATGTCACGCCGAGCACAACATCGACGCCGTTGGCGAAGTCGTGATGGCTGACCCAGGCTGCGGTCAGAGTCGTATCCTGCCAGCCGGTTGAGCCGGTGAGCCGGGACCGCAGCGATGCGATCAACAGGTGGTCGTCCTTCGCGATGAAGTGGATGGTGGCCATCGGGGCGATCGCCTGGCGCATGGATGATCCCGTGCCCAAATCCGAGACGACCGGCGCCCAGGTGATCCCGGCTGTCGCTGCCAGGCGTCGATGGGGAAACCACGTGAAGACACCGCCCACGTCGATTTCGACCGTTCGACGGGCCCGGTCGTCGCTGAGCAACGCGTACTTGAGGCCGCCGGTCAGGCCGGTGATCCAGTTGTTCCCGGTCGCGATGCGCCATCGCACGGAAAGATTGAGCAGCTGCAACAGATCGAGAATCGGGTGGCTCTGAACGGTGACCGTGTCGGTCAGCCCAAACTGCAGCGGGGCGAAGATTCCGACCGAGATCTCGCCTTTCTCGAGCACCTGCGCCGTGCCGCGGACGATCTCGCTGCTGTTCTCCCAGCTGGCATTCGCGGCGGTGGGTTGCGCCGACAACGCCATCACGACCGCGCCGAGGATGATGCGTACAAGCGCGTGCCTCGCGCGCGCGCGGGCAACAAAGATGGTGCGTCGGGTCGCCACCGCCGGAGAATAGCCGCAACGGCGCAATACGGCACGTTCCAGCCCGGAAACCGTAGGCGGCACGTCAGCGCTCCCACGACGCTGCTTGTCGCGGTCCCATTGCGGTATGCAACGCCAAATAGTTCGTTGACATCGGGTTGGAAAACCCCTAAATATCGCGCCCCCGGTCGGCGGAAGGCGGCGCATCCGCGTGGCACTTGACGCTCCAACCGGGCGAAAATACAGGCGCGTAGCTCAGTTGGTTAGAGCACTACGTTGACATCGTAGGGGTCAGCGGTTCGAGTCCGCTCGTGCCTACCCTGGCCGGTTCGACGGACCGCGATGGTCTCGAAAGTCGTCCACACGGAGAGAGGTTCAGCAACACACATGGGGTTTCGTCGATCACGTAACGATGACCGGCAGCGCGCACGCGAGCCAAGGATCAACCACCGAATTCGTGTGCCGGAGGTCCGGCTCGTTGGCGTTGAGGGCGAACAGCTCGGCATCGTTGCGACATCCGAGGCGATGAACCTGGCGCGCGACGCCGGGGTCGATCTCGTTGAGGTCGCGGCAACCGCCCGGCCCCCGGTGTGCCGGCTGATGGACTACGGCAAGTTCAAGTACTTGCAGAAGAAGCAGAAGCAGGAGGCGAAGAGGAAGTCGACCCAGGTCGAGGTGAAAGAGGTCAAGTTCCGTCCCAAGACGGAGAAGCACGACTTCGACACCAAGATGAACCGCGCCAAGCGGTTCTTGGGAGATGGCAACCGCGTCAAAGTGACGATCATGTTCCGTGGCCGCGAGCTGGCCTACACGGATCGGCAGCGCAAACGCCTGCTGGAAATCGCCGAGACGCTGCAAGACATCGCCCAACTCGACGTTCCGCCGCGTATGGAAGGCCGCACCATGAGCATGATGCTCAACCCGACCCGCCGGGGTGGTGGTGGTGGCAAGAGCTCCAAGTCGAACGAGAGCAAGACTGAAGGGGCTGGAGAGAAGAAATAATGCCTAAGATGAAGACCCGCCGTGGCGCCGCCAAGCGCTTCAAGATCACCAAGAGCGGACGCATCAAGCGTCGCCGCGCTTACCGCGCGCACATCCTCGAGCACAAGCCGCCCAAGCGGAAACGCCAGGCCCGTCGCGCCCAGACCATGGACGCGTCCAACGCCCAGGCCGTGCGTCGGATGTTGCCCTACGCGTAATCGAACGCACCACCAAACGACAATCAGACAACGACGTCCTCGTGAAGAGGGCGGACTCCAAGAAGATAGAGGGAGTACCCCATGCCGCGCGTAAAAGGAGGCTTTACCAGCCACCGCCGCCACAAGAAGATCCTCAAGCGGGCCCGCGGAATGCGCGGCGGCCGCAGCAAGCTGTACCGCACTGCCCGTGAGCAGGTGCTGCGCGGCCTGAAGATCGCCTACAAGGAGCGCCGCCGGAAGAAGCGTGAGTTCCGCCGCCTCTGGATCGCCCGCATCAACGCGGCGTCCCGCACCATGGGAACCCGCTACTCCGAGGTCGCCGGCTGGCTCGGCAAGAGCGACGTCGAGCTGGATCGCAAGGTCCTCGCCGACATCGCCGCGACCGACTTCGAAGCGTTCAAGGCCATCGTCAACGACGTTCGACCCGCGGCCTGATTCGCAGCACCCGGGTTGCACGCTACGCAACCAATCGCACCTGCCGGTTCGCCGGCTCACCACACAAACGCCGCGAGCCAGGCCCGCCCTGGCCCGAACGAACCGCCCGGTTCCCTACGGAGAAGCAGATGACCAAGGCCGATATTGTCGAAGCCGTCTACCACAAGCTCGGTGGTTTCTCGAAGCGCGAAGCCGCTGAGATCGTTGAGCTTGTCTTCGAGACACTGAAAGAGACCCTCGCCAAGGGCGAGAAGGTCAAGGTGTCGGGCTTCGGCAACTTCGTCGTGCGCCAGAAGAAGTCGCGCATGGGTCGCAACCCGCAGACCGACGAGCCGATCATGATCACCCAGCGCAAGGTGCTGACCTTCAAGCCCTCGCAAGTGCTCAAGCTCACGCTGAACAACTGAAAGCAAGCGACGTCAACGTCGCGCTTTCATCGTAAACGATCGCGTCGGCGCGGACATCCAGTTCGCGCCGCGTGTCGTTTTGGCTCGACTCTCACCGCTCCTTCGCGTGAATGTGCCTCGTAGCGACGCCGCGACGTGAGCGTGATTCATGCGATCGACGCGGGGCTCTTGCGCGAAAGCTCGCCTCGTGCTCGCATGCTAATTCTTCAACGGTCAAGGGACGCTATGGAGCTACCGGACAAGGTCTACTTTCGAATTGGCGAGGTCGCCCGGGCGCTGCATGTCGAGCCGCACGTGGTTCGCTTTTGGCAGCAGCAGTTCCCGACCGTGCGACCCGAGCGCTCGCGCACTGGCCGTTTCCTGTACACGCGGGCGACGGTTGAACAGTTGGCGTTCATCCAGCGACTCCTCAAGGAAGAGGGCTACACGATCAGCGGCGCCAAGAAAGCGCTGCGTGAACGTGGGCTGCGTGACCAGAAGAAAGCGCCTGCGCCGGCGGCTGACAACGGTGAGCAGGTCGAACAGCTCAAGGAAGAGCTGCGCAAGGCGCGCAACGAACGAGCCAGACTCGCCGCCGAGCTCGACAAGCTTCGTGCGGCGGTACGCGAGTCGGTCGACCAGGCTCTCACTGCCCTGACAGACAACGAAGACGGCTGACGTTTTTGCCCGCTCGGCCAGCGCGTCTACCATCGGGTCGATGCGCGCAGAACACCCCGACAGCAAACAACCCGAATCGCCCGCCGTCGAGCGACCTGGCCGGGTTGGCCCTCTGGTCACGCGGCTGCTTGTCGTCGGCGCCCTTCTGCTGTGGATCGGCTCGTGCGCCAAGGCAAAGCCGAAGCTCTTCGACCGTGACCGCGCCATGTCCGCGGCCCCCATCGCCAAACAGCATCGCTCCGAGCTGATCGATGGCTCGTTGCTCGACGGCTTGAACAAGCTGCGCACCGGCGATCTCGATGCCGCCAAGGCCGCCTTCATCGACCACCTGAAAGACCACCCCAAGTCGGCGCTGTCGCACTATCATCTCGGCCTCGTCGCGATGGATCAGGAGCGCTTCGATCCGGCGCGCACCCACTTTGAAAAGGCCCTCCGCCTGCAGCCCCAGATGTACGGCGCCATGGCCAATCTCGGCGTGCTTTACCTCGACAATGGCGAAGAGGCCGCGGCCCTGCGTCGTCTCGAAGAGGCCGAATCCGTCGCCCCCAACGACGCGCGCGTGCTCGTCAATCTTGGCAATGCGCAGCTGCGTCGCGGGCTGTGGTCCGAAGCCAACGAGTCCTACGCGGAAGCGAGCAAGATCGTCTCTGGCCACGCGTCGCTGATGTACAACCAAGCCGTCGCCTTGTGCGCCCGTCATCGCTATGACAAGGCCCTGAAATTGCTCGATGAAGCGGTCATGCACCGGCCGGGATTCCAGCTCGGTCGCGCGCTGCGCATCGTCTGCTTGCAAGGCTTGGGACGGGTCAAAGAAGCGGTCGCCGAAGCGCGCAAGAACCTGCTCGAGCTCGACGCGTCGTCGGACCTCGAGCTTGTGCTCGGTCGCGCGCTTCTTGCCGATGGCAAAATCGACAAAGGTATCGAGGCGCTGCGGCGGGCGGTCAAGCTGGATGGCACCGATCCCAATGCGTTGCTGGGCCTTGGCGAAGCGCTCGATGCGACGGGCCGCAAGGTCGAGGCGATCCAGATGTACGAGCGGTTTTTGAAGGTCAAGCTGCGAGCCTTCGAAGACTCCCGCCGGGTTCGCAAGCGATTGCGTTCGCTACGCAAGAATTAGCCACACCCTATTGGTCGACCTCGGTCTCGCCATACTCGCGCCGCACGAGCTTGGCGTTGCGGATCGGAAACTCGAGCCATCGCCGCCGCATCTGCCACTGCTGCTCCAGGTCCATATCGCCCTTGCCGCCGAGCTGTTCGCGGCGCACCGAGACGACGGTCTGCAACGAGATAGCCAACGCCACCGACAGGTTGAAGCTCTGGACCATGCCCTGCATCGGCAGGATATAGCGCTGGTCTGCCGCAGCCCGCATTGTCTCGCTGATTCCGGTGTGCTCGTGCCCGATGATGAGCGCGATCTTGCCCGCGACCGGTAACTCCGCGAGCGGCTTTTCGGCTTCGAGGTCTGAAACCCAAATCGCGAACCCGTCGTCTCGGAGGCGATCGATACACGACGGCGTGTCGCGGTACCGGTGCACATTGAGCCAGCGACTCGAGCTCGCCGCGACGTCACCACCAAGCTTGTAGTCGTCTTGCTGCGTGATGACGTGCACGTCCGCCAGGCCGTACCCCTCGCACGTTCGCAGGCCGGCGCTGACGTTGTGCGGGTCGAAGATGTCCTCGAAGACGGCGGTAACCGACACGATCCTGCGATCGAGCACGCCGTCGATGCGCTCCAAGCGCCGCGGGCTGGTGAGCTGCTCGAGCACGTCGATCTGCGGCCATCGGGAGTCGCTCATTTGCCCGTCTTCGTCCGCAACATCGCCGCGGTAATCGCCGTGTTGAGCTGGCGGATCGAGCGTGCACCGCGCATGCGCTTGCCGTTGACGAAGGTGACGGGTGTCCCCTTGATGCCAAGTCGTCGCGCATACATCCGGTCCGTTTTAAGCGCCTCGGTAGCGGCGACCAGGTCGCGCATGAATTTCCGGCGGTCGAACGGCGGATTGCTGCCCTTGGCAAGCTTGGCGAGGTGTTCGACGAGCGCCGGGATCGAAAAACGACGCTCGCCGCGGTTGAACAGCCAGTCGTGGGCGGGCCAGAAGCGACCTTGTTGGTGCGCAGCATAGGCGGCGCGCGAGGCCTGCCAGGACTTCGGATGCAGCTTCACGATGGGGTAGTGCAGGAAGCGCACACGGACGCTCTTCTTGTGCTGGGCAGCGACGCGACGGATGCGGCGCGCGTGTTTGCGGCAATGGCGGCAGTGAAAATCGCTGAAGACGACCACCTGGACCGGCGCGTTCGGCGGGCCGAGCCGGGGGGCGTGGGCTGGTAGATCAAGATGCCCCGACGGTCTCGCAGCGGTCTCCGATTTGGGCAACACGACCGGCTGGGATGGAATCCTCTCACCGGCGACAATCCAGCCGCTGAATCGCGAGCGAATAGCCGCGGGGACGCCCTTTTCAAGCGCTGGCCAGGCGCGCCCAGGATCGCCGCCCATCGCATCGAGCACCCCTTTGGCCGCAGACGCGTGTCCGTTGATGAAGTCGTGAACGGCCGCCTGTTTGGTCGCGAGCGGGGTAGGCAGCGTCCAACCGTTGACCATCAACGGGACGCCGGGACCGAGGCGCAGCGCGGCGGCCATGGTTGAGAACACGCGCGCGCGCAGCTCGGTTGCGGGTTGATGGCGCAGCTTCTGGAAACGAGGCATGTCTCGCCCCGCTTTCTCGAGCGCAGCAGCCAGCGCCTTGACTGTCCAGGGTTGGCGTTTCGGCAGGTGCTCGAGCGCCGGCCACAGTCCACCCACGACGTGTGCAGCGAGCAGGGCAGCTGCAAGATCGCGGGACTGCTTGGTCTTGCCAACACGCGGCAGCAGGACCACACGCGGCGGGATCGCAAATGCGCCCGGCTTGGCCAGGGTCGCGAAGATGGCGCGGGCGGCGACGACGTCGGCACGACGCGACAGGTCCACGGACACGACCACATGCAGAACGGTTGCGGATGGCCCGCGTGTGATCAATGTGCGCAGCTTCTTGCGGGGCGCCCGCGCGCGCTTCTTCACCTCTGGAGCGATGGCCGGCAGGCGCGTTGCGAGCTCCTGCAAACCAGCATCGACCGCGAGGAACGCCCCAAAGATGATCACACCGAGCCCGACAAATTTGAACAAGCAGCCGGCCAGACCCCAGCTGGATTCCGTTGACACACCCTGGACAGCGGCTTGCGCTTTGCCCCCCTTTCGTTGCGTCTGTGGCTGTGGCCCCTGCTCGGCGCGGGCGCTTACGCCGTTGCGTTCTTCACGCCCGTTCTTGCGTCGTTTGCGTCGGCTCTCTCTCTGTTCTTCACGTTCGCGGGCCCGTCTGCCGTGGCTCCCGTCGCGCTCCGTGTCGCCGCGCTGGTGATGGATCGCTTCGTCTCGCTTTTCGCGTCGTCGTTTTCGACCGCGCAAGACCTGCGGCTGCTTGGGCGGGGGCGGGACGTCTTTGCTTCGCCGCTCGTGGCGCTCCCGCTGACGGCGCTTGGCGGCGGACTCGATCGGGGGCGTTGGCTTGGAGCGCCGGGCCGCAGCGCGCCTTTGTCCAAGCAGCTCGACGACCGAGTCTCCCGGGCCGTCGCCGCCTTCGATCTTCATGCGCCGCCACTCAACATTCTGCGACGGCGGCAGGTCGACCGACCACGTGCTCGGGTCGTGCCATTTCGGGACCGTCAGCGCGTCGGCCACGGGCATCTCGTAAGGTGCGCCCCACCATGGAATTTGGAGCTTTTTGTGGTTGCTGCGGATTTCGGACTGCACCTCGCCGGTCGGATCGGGGTCCCATTGCGGCATTTCGATGCCATCGGGCAGCATTCCAGCCAGGTCGTCGGCCGCTCCCCACTCGGGCGTCTCGATCTTGGATTGGGTGGCCTCGCGCACCGCATCGCTGATCTTGTCGGCCTCCTCGTACAGGCCCAGCAATCGCAACAGCGCCGGCTCGTCGATGAAACCGCTGGCGTGTTTGTCCACGAAGCGCTGTTCAGACGTCTCGGTCAGCAGATCGATGCGTGAGTGCTCCAGGTACCACAGGCTGACCTGCTGCCATTGGCCTTCGCTGTTGAGAACCCGCGACCCGATCGGAATTTGCCCGCCGTTGACGCCCTTGATGAGCGCGGCCTCCGAGATCGGGCGCTGCGAGCCTGCGTTGTCCAGCGTGAGCATGCCCGCAAAGATGCGACGGCTCGACCCACGGAGCAACCCGCACGGCTCCTGACGTAGGTGACGCGTCGGTTTTTCCGCGTTCCATCGGAGCGGTCGCTACAACTTGAATTGAAGCTGCGTGACGAGCCCGTACGTCGTGAGCGGTGTGCCGGGAGCGCGCCGCAGCACATTTCGCCAGCCGTAGATCCCGGCTTGGACAAGCTCATCCTGCAGCAGCCACTTGAAGCCCACTGTCGCGTTTGTCACGCGGTCGCTTGCCCGGCCGAAAGGTCGGTACACGCCGTACCGCGCGCTCCATTCGACGTCGCCCGGCCAAGGCAATAACCAGGCCCATTGAATGAACGTGCCGTCGCGCTCCCGAAAGAGGTCCTCGGGCAGCGAGGTCGTCGGATCGGTCCGCGCATCGATCGGTTCGGCTGCCCGACGCGTGTGCTCAAAGCGCAGCTCATTTCGCCATCCCTGCACCACAAGATGCGCCGACCAGATCGTCTCGGTCTTCGATTCGCTCAGCAGCTCGCCGGTGTCGGACTTGACCTTGTCGTTGCGCCGCGCACGTGACGCGCCCGCCCCGAACATGGCGCCAAATCGCCGCGGGATCCGCGTGATTTCGGCGTCCACTCGATGACCGACATGCGCGTCGACGCGGCCTTCGACCCGAAAGTTGCCGTTGTCATTGCCGAGCGTTCGCGCGCCGTTGCCGTTGAGGAGGGCGAATTCGGCCTCGATTCGTTTGTCCCAAAACCGCGCGCGCAACCGGGCGCCGATGTCGCGGCTGCTGTCGATCTCATTGCCGGGTAGTGACCGCTCATGAAGCCGTTGAGCGGACGAGCTGATGATGTAGTCGTAGTTCACTCGGCGCTTCATTTGCCCGACATACAAACGCAGCCCGCGGCGGATCTTGTAGCGGATGTAGGCGTCCATGAGCCGCGGCGCCAGCTTCTCCATGGCGAGCTTGAGTTTGAAGCGGACGCGCTTGGCCTTGTAGTAGAAGTCGGCCCGCACGCGACGGAGTTGAAATGATCGCGTGGGGTCGTCCTGGGACTCGTCGTCGTCTGTGTCGGGATCGTCCGTCGCCGGCTGCAGGTACAGGCGGCTCTGCAGCTGGCCACCGAGCTTCACCGGACCCGCGTGGGCAGCCGGCACCGCGAACAGCACCGCCAGCGCAATGATTGCGGCCGCGCAAATCCCGGCGTGTCGCTGTGGTGGCTTGGGCATCGCGATCTCGCCGTCACTATGCTACTCAGCGCCGCGGGGGAGAAGAGCGCACAGAATAAACGGATTGACGCGTTCGGAAACCTCGCCCCAGCGCCGCTCACCAAGCGGCACGGGCGCCTCTCTCGCGTCCCCGCAAAGACGCGAATACGGAACGACGCGAATACGGAACGACGCGAATACGGGACCACGCCATGACCGATCTCGGACACGACCCCCACGGCGCCACGCCAAACGACAACGCACCCGACCTCGATCAGCTGTGCGTTGACACGATTCGGACCCTCGCGATTGACGCGGTCCAGCGCGCCAATTCCGGTCACCCCGGGATGCCGATGGGCATGGCCGACACCGCCTACACGCTTTGGTCCCGCCACCTGCGTTTCGACGCACGCGATCCAACCTGGCCCGATCGCGACCGCTTTGTGCTCAGCGCCGGCCACGGCTCGATGCTTCAGTACGCGCTGTTGCACCTGTGTGGGTTCGACGTGTCGATGGACGACATCCGCAACTTCCGGCAATGGGAAAGCAGCACACCCGGCCACCCCGAATACGGCGACACCCCCGGCGTCGAAGCCACCACCGGCCCGCTCGGGCAGGGGCTCGCCATGGCCGTCGGAATGGCGTTGGGCGAGGCTCGGTTGCGTGCGCAGTACGGCGCCGCCCTCGTCGATCACCGCACCTTCGTCATCGCGGGCGACGGCTGCATGATGGAAGGCATCAGCAGTGAAGCCGCGTCGATCGCCGGGCACCTCGGGCTCGACCGCCTCATCGTCCTGTACGACGACAACCGCATCACGATCGACGGCAGCACCGATATCGCGTTCACCGAAGACGTCGGCAAGCGCTTCGACGCGTTCGGGTGGTCGGTCACGACGATCGACGGTCACGATCGTGACGCCGTTGACGCCGCCCTCACCGCCGCGGATGCCGATCGCGAGCGCCCGTCGCTGATCCGGTGCAAGACGGTTATCGGCAAGATGTCGCCCAACCTGGCCGGCTCAAACAAGTCGCACGGCTCACCGCTTGGCGACGTCGAGATCGCGCTGACCAAGCAGGCCATGGGGTGGGATCCGACCCTCTCGTTTCACGTCCCCGACGGCGTCTACGAGCACATGCGGGCCCGCAACGATGAGCTCGCGAGCACCGCTGGAGCGTGGCGGCAACGTTCGCAGTCCGAGGCCGGCCGTCGTTTCATGCGCCGCATCGCGCCAGATCTGAACACGCTGCTCGCCGACATCTCCTGGCCGTCGCAGGCCACCGGTTCAAAGCTCGCCACCCGCAAAGCCAGCCACGCTGTCATCCAAGCCTTGTCCGAGACGATCGAAGGGTTGCTCGGAGGCTCGGCGGATCTCGAAGGCAGCAACGGCACGCGCATCGCGTCGTCCGGCCACCTGTCTGCCGCCGATCTCGGCCCGCGCAACGTTCACTATGGCGTTCGCGAACACGCCATGGCCGCGATCGCCAACGGTCTCGCTCTGCACGGCGGCCACCTCCCGTTCGTCGGCACGTTCTTGATGTTCCACGACTACATGCGGCCCGCCGTGCGCCTCTCCGCGCTCATGCGCCAGCAGGTCATCTACGTCTACACGCATGACTCGATCTTCCTCGGCGAAGACGGCCCGACCCACCAGCCGGTGGAGACACTGATGGCCCTGCGCGGCGTGCCCAATCTGCTGACCATGCGGCCCTGCGACGTCGCGGAAACGGCGGCTGCATGGCGTGTGGGGCTGCTCAACCGCAACGGACCAACGGCGCTGGCACTTACCCGCCAAGCGATCCCCGAGATGGAGCGCGATCCGGGCGGCATGAGCGTTTGGGAAGGTGTCGCGCGCGGCGGCTACACGCTGCGGGATGCCGAGGGGACCGTGAAGGTCGTGCTCATCGCGACCGGGTCCGAGGTCCACGTCGCCATGCAGGCCGCCGATCTCCTGCAGGCCCAGGGTATCGGAACGCGCGTCGTCTCCATGCCGTGCTGCGAGCTCTTCGACCAACAGGATCGCACCTACAAGCGCTCGGTTCTGCCCGCTGGGGCCGCCAAACTCAGCATCGAAGCCGGCATCAGCCGCGGCTGGGAACGCTACACTGGAGCCGACGGCGCATCGGTCGGTCTGGATCGCTTTGGCTACTCGGCGCCCGCCAATGTGCTGGCCGAGAAGCTGGGATTCACCGCCGACTACGTGGCGCACCGTGCCAAGGGTTTGATCGGTCTCACGTAGAGGGTGGCTGACGTAGCAGCAATCAGCGCGAGGCTCGGTCGTTCATCCGTGCCCAGAATCCTTCGCGTGCTGTGCGTTGACCGCGCAGGCACACGTCGAGCAGCCGCAAGACCTCGGCTCGCAAGGCCCCGTCCGGATCGCAGGCCAGCGCCTCGCCCACGTGTTTGAAAGCGCTGTCAAAGCGGCCGTCTTCCGCCTCGACGAACGCCAGGCCGTAGTGACTTCGCGCGTGCCGATCGTTGACGGCCAGCGCGGTCTGGTAGGCCGCCCGTGCGCTCGTTCGGTCGCCGGCCGCCCAGAGCGCGTCGGCATAAACGGCCCAAAGACCGGCGCTGTGTTCGGTGTTGATGCTCAGCCCGCGCGTCGCGATAACGAGCGCCATTCGCGGGTCCAGTCCGTCGCTGACGATGCGCCGCGATGTCTCTTCCATGAGCGCCCAGTTGCCCGGCTCGCGAACTAACACTTGCCGGTAAATCTCGACCGCTTCGGACGCTGACTCGGTGGTCCGCGCTGTGTTCAAGAGCGCGTCGGTCTCCTGGTCCTGCGCCCCGTCGAACGCCGCCTGGAACGCGTCGTCGATGCGACATGTGCCTTTCGCGAGCAGCCGCACGACCTGGTTTCGCACGCCATCGACGCCCGGGCCGATCGCGCGCGCCCCGCTGCGAGGTTCATGGGCAAAGTGCGCGTCGAACTCGATCGTATTGACCGCCGCAGCGACGGTTGGCCCGAAGTGTTGGTAAGTGCGAGGCACGGCGGCGAGCTCGGCGGTGTGCAAACCGACATCGCGCACGAGCAGCAGCCCGTTGGCCTGGAGCTGTTCGGCGATCCGCTCGGCCGCTTCGATGGCCCCGCGGCTGTGGTAGACGACCGTGCCGTCGCGCAACAGGTCGTGGTCGTCGCCCAGGCGGTTTTCGAGGTCCTCGGCGTAGCGCACCAGCGCGTCCGCGTCGGGGTGGATCGTGATGTCGATCGGGAACGTGCGCAGCTCCATCTGCAAGAGCGAATAGATCGGCCCGAGCTGCGACACGGAGGTCGGATCGGTCTTGGCGGCGAGCTCCTTGATCGCGTCCAAGCCGAGGTCGGTGTGGGCGGCGAGCTGATCGGTGTTGCGCAGCCAGGTGCGCACCATCACGACTTCCCACGGTCGCTTCGGCTCACTGCCGTTGTCCCCGGCCGCGGCGCTCAGCGGCGCCCTGCGGAAGATGTCGATCGGCAGCAAGTCGAGCGCGTAGTTGGCGAACGCCGCGTCCACTTTACCGGTGATCTCAAGGTGTTCGGCCGCGTCGATCGCGCGGACCTTGCCGGGCGCCAACATGTCGGCCAACGCCAGCGTCACGTGTTCTTCGTGCGCCGCGAACATGCCGCGATCGGCCGCTGACTGCAGCATCATCGATGACACGTCGGTCGCGTACACCTGCAGCCGGTCGTAGTAGTCCAGCTCAGCATCGGCGCACAGCGACTTGAACGCGTCGAGCAGCAAGCGCATGAACAAGCCGGTTCCCATGCCGTATTCGACGAGCGTGATCGTCTCGGGCAGCTCGCCCGCTGCGGCCCGTTCATCGCACCACGCGCGCAAGACCTCCGCGCATCGGCGGGAGTGGGTTCCGCTGTCGTGCGCGAGGTTGGGCACGTCCCCGTTGGCAAAAAGCGTCGGTCCGTTGACGTTCCACGCGATGCGGCCGATCCGCCAATCCAAGCACATGCTGATCGGCCGCCACTCCTGCAGGACAATATCTTCGCCCGCAGCCGGAGCATCGGCGCTTTCGATCGCGTCGCCGTTTTCGTCACCCCACTGCCCGGCGGCTTGCTCGGCGGCTTGCTCGGCGGCTTGTTCGGCGGCTTGTTCGGTCGCTTCGACGTCGATCGTCACCGGGTCGGACGGCGCCGACTCTTCGGCAGGCGCTCCGGGGTCGATCCCGTCGTCGGCGGCTTCCACGATCTCGGCCAACGCAGGCAGATCCGATTGTGTCGTCCGGTTGAGGCGTCGATTCTTGCGTTTCTTCTTGCCGCCCGCCGGCGCTTTGCCATCGCTCATGCGAACTCTCCATGGTGAAGCGCCTCGGACACGCGGTCTTCAAGCGCGCCGCTGCGAATGAGGTCGGCCACCTTCTCGATCTCGGGGTACAAGATGCGGTCCTCTTCAAGCTTGGTCACCGCCTCGCGGATGCACTGCCACGCCGCTGTCGTGCCGCGACCCGGGGTCAACGGAGCGCGGAGGTCGATGCTCTGCGCCGCACACATCAGCTCGATGGCGACGACACGTTCGGCGTTCTCGACGACGTCCAGGAACCGGCGCGCCGCGATGGGACCCATGCTGACGTGATCTTCGCGCGATGCGCTCGACGGAATCGAATCGACCGAGTTGGGCGTCGACAGCCCCTTGGATTCGCTGACGAGCGACGCCGCGGTGACCTGCGCGATCATAAACCCCGAGTTGAGGCCGGAGTTGGTCGACAGAAACGGCGGCAGCCCGTTGTTGAGGTGGGGATTGACCAGCTGTTCGACGCGCCGTTCGCAGATATTGGCGAGCGTCGTCATCGCGATCGCCGCGTAGTCACAGGCCATCGACATCGGCTGACCGTGGAAGTTGCCGCCCGAAATGACGGCGCCTTCTTTCACCGCGCCATCGGTCGCACCGGCGAAAACGAGCGGGTTGTCGGTTACGGCGTTGAGCTCGATCTCGATCTGCTGCCGCACGTGGGCGAGCGCGTCCCGAACGCTGCCGTGAACCTGGGGCATGCAGCGCAGCGAATAGGGATCCTGCACCCGTCCGCAGTCGCGATGCGATTCGACGAGCGGGCTGTCCGCGCACAGGTTTCGCAGGTTGGCGGCCACACGCGACTGACCAGCGTAGGGACGCAGCGCCTGGATCCGGTCATCGAAAGGCCGGACGGACGCCAACATTCCTTCGACGGTCAACGCCCCGGCGATATCGGCGGCCCGAACGACTTTGCGCGCCCGAGCCAACGCCACCAGCCCGATCGCCGTCATGACCTGGGTGCCGTTGATGAGCGCCAGACCTTCCTTGGCGTCGAGCGCCAGCGGTTGTATCGAAGCAAGGCCCAACGCGACGTCCGAGGCCATGCGAACGCCGCCGTATTCGGCTTCTCCTTCGCCGATCAGGGCAAGCGCGAGGTGGGCGAGAGGGGCGAGATCTCCAGACGCACCGACCGACCCCTGGCACGGGATGATCGGGTGCACGCCGCGGTTGAGCATCTCGACGAGCTTCTCGACGACGAGCGGACGCACACCGGAATGCCCTGCGGCGAGAACCTGGGCCCGCAGCAGCATCACAAGGCGAACGATGGGTCGCGGCAATGGTGCGCCGACCCCGGTTGCGTGTGAGCGAACCAGGTTGATCTGCAGCTGGCGGAGCTGGTCGGCGGGGATCGGCACCTCGGCGAGCGCCCCAAAACCTGTGTTGATGCCGTAGTGGGCGACGTCGACGTCCGCGAGCGCCGCTTCGACCACCTTGCGGGCTGCGACGATTCGGGCGTGCGCCTCGGAGCCGATCTCGACCTTGCGATGTCCGCGCGCGATGTCCACCGCAGCCTGGGCCGACAACGACGTTCCGATCGCAAATACCGCTTCCATTGGCTCTCCCACCAGCCGCGATGTCGGCGCAATACCGCGATCCGATGGGCGTTCCCCAACGTCCTGTGGCCAACCTCGGGCGGCTGGCTTATACAACGCCACATGACGGCTTCCCAGCGCCCCATGTTGCGGCTCTTGCGACTGGATCCCGATGCGGACCAGGACCTGCCCCTGCCGCGCTACCAGACGCCAGGCTCAGCGGGTTGCGACCTGCTCGCCGCGATCATCGATCCGATCACGATCGCGCCCATGCAACGTGTCGCGGTTCCGACCGGTCTCGCGATGGCCGTTCCTTTCGGTTACGAAGCCCAGGTGCGCCCGCGCTCGGGCAACGCGATCCGCCACGGTCTGACCATGATCAACTCGCCCGGCACGATCGACAGCGACTACCGGGGTGAGGTGAAGGTCTTGCTCGTCAACTTCGGGAGCCGCCCGTACACCATTCATCGCGGCGATCGCATCGCCCAATTGGTGATAACGCCCATCGTCCAAGTGCACATAGTCAGCGTCGACGACCTCGACGCAACCGAGCGTGGTTCGGGCGGATTCGGCTCGACGGGCCGTTGAACAAGGGCGACGCGCTACCGCCGCGCGGCCTCAGACGCTATACCATTGCGGTGCACGTTCGCCCGACCCACTCCAGCGCCGTGTCCCGCCCCGTCAGCGGCCCCGCTGTCGCCGTCTTTGTCGCGGTCGTCCTGGCCGTCGCGGGAACCGTCGCCATCGCACCGACGCCCGCATTCGCCGCCAAGGCGAAAAAGCCGGTCATCGTCCCGCCAAAACTGACCAAGTTCGTCGCGCCCGAGTACCCCAAGGAGCTGCTCTCGCGCGGGTTGCGCGGCAGCGTGATGCTGCAAATCGTCCTCGACGCCACGGGCAAGGTCATCAAGGTCGACGTCGTCAAGAGCGCCGGCGCCCACTTCGACGAAGCCGCCAAGACCGCCGCGTTCAAGCTCCAGTTCGCGCCCGCCACGGCCGACGGAGAGCCGATCCCGGTCGCCATCCGCTACCGCTTCCGATTCCGCCCCGAGATGCGCGTCGATCGCCGCACCCGATCCCGCTCGCTGGGCCGCTATCAACGACGGCAGGCTGTCTGGGCGTTCGAGGGCTTCTCGAGCCTCACCGGGCTGCTCAAGGAACGTGGCACGGGGCGCCCGCTGGTCGGCATGACCGTGATGATCCCCAGGCTCAACAAGACCGCGCTCACCGACAGCGAAGGCCGCTACCGCTTCGGCGTGCTCCCGGCCGGCAAACATCGCGTCTACGTCCCTGGCGCGGATCACAAACCCTTGCGGCGCACCGTCGTCGTCAAGAAGGCCAAGACAACCGCGATCGACCTGCGCCCCGAACGCAAGAGTTACACGCTCTACCGGGCCACCGCCGAAGCCCCGCCCCAGCCCGGTCAGATCGCACGCCGTTCCCTTTCCACCGAAGAGATCCAGCGCGTCCCCGGCGTCTATGGCGATGCGTTCAAGGTCGTCCAAAACCTGCCCGGTGTCGCCCGCTCCGGCGCCGGCTTGCTGGTGGTTCGTGGCTCGGCACCGCAGGACACCCAGATGTTCATCGAGGGCCAGCGCGTCCGCGTTTTTTATCACTTCGGCGGCCTCTACTCGATCCTCAACACCGACATCCTCGAAGGCGTCGATTTCACCGCCGGCGGCTATCCGGTGCGCTACGGTCGCGGCATGGGCGGCGTGCTCACCGCTCGTCTCGCGCTGCCCAAAGACGACAAGATCAGCGGCTATCTCGAGTCCAACGCCTTTCACACCGGCGTCCTCGTGCGGGGCGCGATCACCGAGGACACGCACTTCGCCATCGCCGGCCGTCGCAGCTACATCGACGCGATCCTCAGCGCGGTGGTGCCCGACGGTGTCTTGCCGTTTTCCCAGGCGCCTCGCTACTACGATTGGCAGCTCAAGCTCGACCATCGCATCAGCAGCAACACCAACTTCTCTTTCCTCGCCTACGGCACCCAGGACGGCGTGCGGATGCTCATCGACCAGCCCCCGGCAGCGTTCCCCGACGTCAAGGGCCAGATCGCCAACGACTCGGGGTTCACCGGGCTTGTCGGCGTCCTGCGTCACCAAAACGACGGCTGGAAGTCGCGCACCACGGCCGGAATCCTGTTTGGCGGCGTCGACGTGAAGGTCGGCAACCTCTTCCGCATCAGCGGCGGCGGCCAAGAGCTCACCTTCCGGCAGGACTTCACGTTCGGCGAGGGCCCGATCCAACTACGAACAGGCCTGGACGTCTTCGCGGCCATCTTCGACATCGATGCGCGCGGTCCTGTCGTGGCGTTCACAGGCGAACGTGGCCAGATCGCCAACCCGCCCGGCAAGGGGCGCGCCGGGTTTGAGGTCAGCGAGGTCATCGCGCAGCCTGCGGCGTACATGGACGCGGTCTTCAAGCTGTCCAAGAGCCTTGAGATCGTGCCGGGTGTGCGCGTCGACTTCTTCCGAGGTTTGGGCACCGGGCAGACGGTCACGCCGCGCATCAACTCGCGCTACAAGTGGGACGAACAGCTGACCCTCAAGGGCGCGACAGGCATGACCAGCCAGCCAGCCGAACCGCCCCAGTACATGGACACATTTGGCAATCCGAGCCTGCTCCCGGCGGAATGCTGGGAGACGTCCGCGGGCTTTGAGTACAACTTCACCGACTACCTCGATATCGATCTGCTCGCCTTTCACAAGTACCAGTGGAACCTCGCCGTCCCGCCCGAAGGCCTCATCCCGCAGCCGGGCAAGATCTTCGTCAACGAGGGCACCGGGCGGGTCTACGGCGCCGAGGTCCTGCTGCGGCACAAGACCCACGGACGCTTCTTCGGCTGGGTGAGCTACACGCTCCAGCGCGCGACCCGTATCGATCATCCGGGCGAGGAGCCGCGGCTATTCGGCTGGGACCAGACGCACATCGTGACGGCCGTGGCGTCCTACAAGCTGCCCGCCAACTGGGAGGTCGGTGCCCGCTTCCGGCTGACCAGCGGCAACCCCCAAACCGCGCTGACAACCGCGGTCTACAACGAGCAAAACGACACGTACACGCGCGTTCGCTCGACCTGCACCAACTGCACGCGCCTGCCCATGTTCCACCAGCTCGACATCCGGATCGACAAGAAGTGGGTCTACGACACGTGGATGTTCAACTTCTACCTGGACGTGCAGAACGTCTACAACCGCCAGAACCCCACGTGGATCCAGTACAATTTCGACGCGAGCAAGCAGGTGTACGGAACCGGTCTGCCGATCGTTCCCTCGCTGGGCCTCCGCGCCGAGTTCTGATCCCGAAGCCGGCTCAGCCGCCGCCAGAACCGCCTTCACAGCACGTCGATTTGCGGTAGCCTCCGCGCCCTTTCGCGACCCGCACCCGGACACCTCATGTTCGCCGCCCTCTTCACCTGGGACATCGATCCGATCCTCGTCGACTTCGGTGCCCTGCAGATTCGCTACTACGGCCTGTGGTTCGCCGCGACCATCTATGCCGGCCTGTATATCTGGCGCCGCGAAGCGATGCAGCGCGGTTATTCGCCGATCTTCGCCGAAGACTTCCTGCTGTACGGCGTGCTCGGCATCGTGCTCGGCTCGCGCCTGGGCCATTGCCTGTTCTACGAACCGGAGCGCTATCTCGCCAACCCGATCGAGATTCTCTACTTCTGGAAGGGCGGCCTCGCCAGCCACGGCGCCACGATCGGCCTCTTCTTCGTCGTTTGGCTCTTCGGTCGTCGCAACAAACTCAAGTTCTTACGCATCGCGGATATGTTCGTGCCCGCCGTCGCCTTCGCGGCCGGCGGGGTTCGGATCGGCAACTTCTTCAACTCCGAGATCGTTGGCCGCGCCTGGGACGGTCCGTGGGCTGTCATCTTCGCTCGCTACGACCGTTTTGCAGGCATTGAACCCGCCATCCCGCGGCATCCGACAGCGCTGTACGAAGTGCTCATGGGGCTGTTCACGTTCGCCCTGCTGATGTTTCTCAAGAGCCGCAAAATCCGCCGCGCAGGCAGCGGCTTCTACACCGGCGTTTTCCTAATCTCGTACTTCTCGTGTCGCTTCATCGTCGAATTCTTCAAGGAGTACCAGGTCGACAAATTCGTCGCCAATGCCAAACAAATCGCGACCGCAGGTGAAGGCCTGCAGCTGACCATGGGCCAATACCTGTCGATTCTCCCGGTTGTCGTGGGCGTGTTCTTTCTCGTCCGCGCGCTCAAGCAGCCGATCGACGCGATCCCCGAGGCCGTGCCGTGGTCGCCCGAGCTCGAAGCCGAGCGCCAGGCCGAAGCTGCCGCTGCCGTCGCGAGCAAGAGCAAGAAGTCGGGCAAACGAAAGAAGAAGAAGTAGCAACTGGCAAGTAGTAAACCTTGCTTTACTAATTCCCAGCGCGACAGACCCTTTCAGCGGCAAAGACGACCCTCAGCCGCCGTTGAAGAAGACGCGCGCCAGCCGAATCGCCGCGGCCACGTCCTCGGCGCCCATCGTCTCGTGTGTGCTGTGCATGCCCCACATCGGCGTGCCGATATCGACCGTACGCGCGCCGAGCCGGGCGGCCGTGATCGGGCCAATCGTGGTGCCGCAACCCATGTCCTGGCGTGTCACGAAGGCCTGCACCTGCACATTCGCTGCCTCACACCAGGCGCGGACCATGGCGGCCGTCTCGCCCGTGGTGGCGTAGCGGTCGTTGGTGTTGACTTTGATGACGACGCCTTCGTTGATGAGCGGCGCATGGTGCTTGTCGTGTTTGTCTTCCCAGTTGGGGTGCAGCGCGTGGGCCATGTCGCCGCTGATGACGATCGAGCGCAGCAGGGCGGGCTCATGATCGCAGTCTTTGGGGGTCTCGGGGTGGTTGCGCACAACGCGCATCAAGACATCCCGCAGGAAGTTGCTGGCGGCGCCTGACGCTGTTTGGGAGCCGGTCTCCTCGGCGTCGAAGAACGCCCCGACCATCGTGCGCGGGTGTGGGCTGTCTTCGCTCGCCTCGATCAGCCCGGTCAGCCCGGCAAAGACCATCGCCAAATCGTCATGGCGCGCGCCGGTTACCAGCGATCGATCCACGCCAACTCGCATCGGCTTGTGAAGCGGGACGAGGTGCAGGTCGAAGCCATCGATCTCCGCCAACGGCACGCCAACGGCGATAGACAGGGCCCTGGTTGCTTCTTCCTCCGTCCCGCGGGTCGCGAAGACGGCGTTGAGGTGCTTTTGCGGATTGACCGCTCCCTTGTCGTTCTTTTCGCGATCGAGGTGGATGGCGAGGTCGGGAATGAGCGCGAGCGGTTGGTCGAGATAAACGAGCGTCCGCGTCACGATGGGCTGGCCGGTGATCGGTGAGAAAACTGGCGCGCCGTCTGCACCGCGCGCGACCTGGAAGAGCGCGCCGGCCATCGCGAGCGGTCGATCGAGCCACGAGCGGCGGATGATGCCGCCATGAACCTGGGTGTTGAGCAACACCGTGCCCGCCTTGGCCTCCAGCGGGTTGAGGCGCAGGCGCAAGTCGGGGCTATCGGTGTGCGCCCCCCAGATTGCGTAGCCGGTTTCGACAGGCGACCGGGACCCGCCAACGATCGCGATGAGCGTCTTGCCGTCGGGGTGGATGACGTAGCGCTTTTCGCCCGCACCGATGGTGAGCTTGTCGTCGCCGCGAAGCGCGCGGAAACCGGCCGAATTGAGCCGGTTGGCGCACTGCACAACGGCGTGGAACGGGGTCGGGGAGTCGCCGAGGAAGGCGATGTACTTGTCGGCTGGGTCGAGCGGGCCGGCCGCGGGAAGGTCGAGCATGGCCCGATGGTTGGCTACGGTTTGGTGCTTTGGCAACTCGACACGGCCGAGTTCTTGCCGATGGCGCCTTGCAGCGCGCAGTTCGTGTTGCCCACGAGCGCTTTGCCGTGGGTGACCGTCACCTCGGTCGCCTTCACGATCACCGACTTGTTGTTGAGAATCTTGCCGGCCACCTCGACCTTATCGATACCGATTATGCCCACGACGTCGTTCTTCTCGATCATCGCGTCCGCGCCGATCTTGATCGACTGACCGTTGACCGACACGAGCTTGGAGCCCGCGATTCGCCCGTCCACCAGCAGCGTGGACGTCACAGACGATGACTTCAGATCGACCCCGCCGCTGCCCAGGATCACCGCATTGGTGACCATGCTGAGCTTCTTGCCGAGGCCGGTCAGCTGGCCCTTGCGGTCGATGCTGCCAGCGAGTTGCAGCGTTGCTTCGGCTGTTATCTTGATGCTCCCGAGCGCCGCGATCTTGCTCTGAGCGACAAGCTTGAGGTCCTGGCCCGCCTTGAACGTCAGGGAACCGGCGTCTGTGATCGACCCGCCGAAGACGAGATCCGAACCGGACTCGAACGCGATGAGCTTGCCGCCGTTGAACTGGGTGTCCTGACCGGCCTTGAGCGCCCCCTTGGAACGGATGGTGACAGCGGCACCGGCGTTGACGCGCGCCGCCACCGCGACGTCCTTGAGGCCGGCGACCAGGATCGGTCCCGCGGCCGTCATCAGCGTTGCGCCGGTCGCCGACTTGGAGCCGAAAGCGACGGTATTGGCCTCCACGCAGAGCTCTCCCGACGAGGTCAGCGGGCCGGCAAGCGCCGCCGAATTCGCCTCGATCGCGATGCTCGTGGGGTTGGTGATCGCCTGACCGCCGATCGCGGCGTCGGCCGAAAGTGTGAGCGTGTCCGCGCGGATGATCACCATGCCTTTGCTCTGCAAGCCGCCGTCGAATGTGAGCTTGGACGCGGCGATGAAGGCGCTGTCGATGCCCGTGAGCTTCGCGGCCTTCTTGATGACCACGGCGCAGGGCGTCTCGATGTGCAGCAGGCTGCCGCCGAAGTCGACCGTGCCGTCGATGGTCAGCGGCGTGTTCGCTTTGACCCGCCAGGCGTCGAAGTCTTTCTTGGAGCTGATGGTGGTCGCGGCTGTCGACGCGCACTTGGTCGGCGCGTTCACCGTCAGCCCGTCGACCGCGCCATTGCCGCACGTCTTGCATCCCAGCGGCGGACCGGCCCGGCAGGAGCCAGCCAGGCACGCGTCACCCACGCTGCACGCGTCGCCGTCATCGCACGTGTTGGTGTTGGCGGCGTTGACACATCCCGTCTTTGGCGCGCAGCTGTCGTTGGTGCACGCGTTGCCGTCATCGCAGCTGACCTTCGCCCCCACACACGCGCCGAAGCTGCAGGTGTCCTTGGCCGTGCAGGCGTTGTTGTCATCGCAACCCGGGCCGCTGGCGGCGACCTTCTGGCAGCCGACGAACGCCTTGCAGCTGTCGATCGTGCACGGATCCTTGTCGTTGCACGTGTTGGGCACGCCGCCGTTGCAGACGCCGAACTTGCACGCCTCTTGCACCGTGCAGGGGTCGCCGTCGTCGCAGATCTTCGCCGTCCCTGCCTCGCAGCCTGTGTCGCCGCACTGGTCGTTGGTCGTGCACGGGTCGCCGTCGTCACATAGAGAGCCGGCCGCGAGCTTGTTGACGCACCCGGTCGCCGTCGCGCAGCTGTCCTTGGTGCAGGCGTTGCCGTCGTCGCAATTGATGAGCTTGCCGCCGATGCAGAGGCCGAGATCGCACGCGTCGTCCGTGCTGCACTTGCTGCCGTCGTCGCACCCAGCGGTGTTTGGTTCGTTGCTGCAGCCGTTCGCCTTGTCGCAGCTGTCGTCGGTGCACACGTTGTCGTCGTCGCAGTCGCGCGGATTGGACCCGGTGCAGCTGCCGGCCGAACACGCGTCCTTTTCGGTACAGACATCGCCGTCATCGCACCCGACGGTGTTGAACGACGTCAGACAGCCCTTCGTCGCGTCGCAGCTATCGGTGGTGCACAGCTTTCCGTCGTCGCACGAGCGCTCGCCACCGGCTTTGCACGTCCCGGCCGAACACAGGTCCTTTTCACTGCACGCGTTGCCATCGTCGCAGGGCGCGTCGGCAGCCGTGTTGACGCACTGTCCGGTCGCTTCTTCGCAGCTGTCTTCGGTGCACACGTTGCCGTCATCGCACGTGTCGGGACACTGCGGCTGGCTGTCTTCAGGGCGGACCGAGCCGCAGCCGACGACCCCGCTGAGGCCGAGCGCAACCACGATCGCAACGGGACGGACGGCAACGCCTGCCATGGCCGGCTCACAAGAAGACGGCGAAAAGCGCCGTGCTCGGTTGTTTCAGGGCGAATCACCAACACGCGGACGCGCGCGGCTTGACCGTTACATTTGCACGACCAAGCGGACACGCAAGTATCGAAATGTAAACCAGAATATTGGGTATGCGCGAAAGCCCGTTCTAACGTGTTGTAACCGTTGGAATTCGCGCCTGTTTGGCGAATGGCATTCGCGACTGCTACCCGGCTCGCGAGAGATGCGACGCGTGCTGGCGATGCCGATCTACGGCGCGATGCCGATCTATGCCGCGATGCCGATCTATGCCGCGATGCCGATCTCTGGCGCGAGGCCGATCTCTGGCGCGAGGCCGATCTCTGGCGCGAGGCCGACCCAGGGCGCGAGGCCGATCTACGGCGCGATGCCGATCTATGGCGCGAGAATCGTCTGGATCGCGATACCGACGCCCGTGATGCTCTCGCCGGCGACAACACCTGCGGCGAGCACGATGAGGAAGCGGTCGGCCCACGACTTGGCGAACTTGTTGCTGATCACCAGGGCGACGCCGCCGATGAACATCGACAGCGAGTAGAAGGCAGGCAGCGTGAACCCGAGCCCGATCGCGCCGGCCGAGGGGATCCACTTGGTGACGTGCTTGGGGGCGAGCTTTTCGATCACGGCCGCGACCACTCCGATGGAGCCCGCGATAAGCATGGCGTCAACGGCGCCTTCGGGCATGGCGTCGATGCCCTTCATGAAGATCTCGGCGACCGCTTTCCACGCGACCACCGCGGGCGCCGGCCATTCCTTGGTCATCAACATCTTCGCGGGGTCGGGAATCATCAGCAGGTAGCCGGCCGAACCCGCGAGCGAACCCGCCATGACGCCGAACACCTGGGCGAGCGCTTGCAGCTTCGGTGACGCGCCGATCATCGCGCCGGTCTTCATGTCGTGGAGCAGGTCGGCGCACTGGCTGGCTGAACCGCCGGTCACGTTGGCGGCCATCAGGTTTGCAGCGGCGTTGCCGGGGCTGATGACGCCGAACATCAGCTGCGTCACCTTGCCCATCGCGCCGACCGGGGTGATGCCCGTCTCACCGGACACGCGAGCGGCGACGATCGCGAGAACGAAGGTCATCAGCACGGCGACAACGGCGGTCCAAACCGCGATGTCGAAGAGCCCGGCCTGGGTCCAAACCGCCAGCACCATCGCGATCGCGACGCCGCCCACGAACCAATTGCGGGGCACGTCGTGCTCGGTGTCCTTGGCGACGGTAGTGTCTCGCTTTGGCATCAGCGCGGCGACGACCGAGCGCCACGAAAACGCGAACGATGTCAGCGACGCCGTTACCATCATCGCGACACCGGGCCAGAGCAGCCACTTGATCGTCGCGCGGTACCACATCGCCTCGGGCGCGGCGCCACCCGCAGCGGCCCAACCCTGTTCGATCGCCCACGGCGCGAGCAACACCCAGCCGATGAACGAACCGAGCAGCATCGACGCGCCGGCACGCAGGCCAACGAGCCCGCCGACCGCGACCATCAGCAGCGACGGATCGAGCGCAAATGTGACGTTCTTCCACGTGAACGACTTGATGCCCGCCTTGACGAAGCCGCCCTTGGTCGCGACCGCGAACGTGCCCGGAATCGTGATCAGGCCGACCTTGAAGCTGGAGACGATTTTGCCCTTGATGGCGAGCTTCCACAGACCCGCAACGAGGCCGCCGCCCATCAGGTACTTGACCCGGGCCATGGCCTCTTTGCCGTCCGCGTAGATGTTCTTGATGGTCTCTGCCGTCGCGATGCCGTTGGGGTAGGGCAGCTTGTCGACGATCAGCATCTGCCGGCGCAGGCCGATCGCGACCACGATGCCGACGATGCTCACAGCGAAGACCCAGACCGACAGCCAGCCCCAGCCCAGCTCGAAGCCGGTGAGCATCGTCAGCGCCGGGATTGGCGCGACCAGACCGGCCGACGAAATGGACGCCGCTGACGACGCCGCGGTCTGGTTGATGTTGTTTTCGAGCATCCCCCAGTGCGGGGTCCCGAACGCTTTGTGAAGGCTCTGCCAGAGCGCGAACGACAGCAGCGCCGCCGTGATCGACATATTGAAGCCCCAGCCGATCTTGAGGCCCGCGTACACGTTGCACAGCGACAGGACCGCGCCGATGACCATGCCCGTCAGGATCGCCCGAATGGTGAACTGCGGGTCGATCGTGTTGACGGGCGGGAACTCGGCGTGGGAATCGGTCGCGGCTTGGGGCTCGGCAGGCGAATCTGCTTGGGTTGTGCTCATGGCGCATCCTGAGATGAAACGGGCCGCCGCTTTTGCCACGAATCGGCATGTTGTGGTAGTCGCCCGACCCCGCGTTTGCCCGCAAGTTCGTGTGCATGGTGCGGTTTACGAAGGAAAAGAGACGATGGAAGCCGCCCCTGCAAGACGCGCCGCCGAAGAGATCGCGCGCCGTCGGACGTTCGCCATCATCAGCCACCCGGACGCCGGTAAGACGACCATCACCGAGAAGCTGCTGCTCTTTGGTGGAGCGATCCAGCTCGCCGGGGCGGTCAAGCAGCGCAAGGCCCAACGGTCGGCTCGCAGCGACTGGATCAGCGTTGAAAAGGAGCGCGGCATCTCGGTCACGACGTCGGTGATGAGCTTCGAATACAAGGGGCTCGCGCTGAACCTGCTCGACACACCGGGCCACAACGACTTCTCCGAAGACACCTACCGCACGCTCACCGCGGTCGATGGTGTGTTGATGGTGATCGACGCCAGCAAGGGCGTGGAAGCGCAGACCGAGAAGCTGCTCGAGGTGTGTCGCCGGCAGCGCACGCCGGTCATCACGTTCATGAACAAGCTCGACCTCGGCGCCCGGGAGCCGCTGGAGCTGCTCGAGGAGCTCGAAAAGAAGCTTGAGATGGCCAGCACGCCGTTTACGTGGCCGATCGGCAGCGGGCCTCACTTCAAGGGCGTCTACGATCTGCGCGAGCGCCAGCTCTGCTTCTACCAGGCCGCCGCGCGAGGCCGCGCCAATGAGCGCGAGCTGATCAACGATCTCGATGCACCGGTTGTCGACGAGCTGCTTGGCGCTGACGCCGATGTCTTGCGCGAAGAGGTCGAGCTGATCCAGGTGGCCGCCGACGAGTGGGATCCCGTCGCGTTCAACCGCGGCCAACTGACCCCCGTGTTCTTCGGATCGGCGCTCAACAACTTCGGTGTCAAAGAGCTGCTCGACTGCTTTTGTGAGCTCAGCCCGCCGCCGCAGCCTCGCGCCACGGAACACCGCCTTGTTGAGCCGGAGGAGTCGAAGTTTTCGGGCTTCGTCTTCAAGATCCAGGCGAACATGGACCCGCGTCACCGCGATCGCATGGCGTTTATCCGCGTATGTTCGGGCCGCTACGCACGCGGGATGAAGCTGCACCATGTCCGCACCAACAAATCGTCGGTGGTGCGCAACGCCATGACGTTTCTCGGTCGTGACCGCGACTTCGTGGACGAGGCCTGGCCGGGCGACATCATCGGCATCCCCAATCACGGCACCATCCGCATCGCGGACACGTTCACCGAGGGCGAAAAGCTCGGCTTCACCGCGCTGCCCAAGTTCGCGCCCGAGCTCTTCCGCGAAGCGCAACTCAAAGATCCGATGCGGCAAAAGGCGCTCTCCAAGGGCCTGCAACAGCTCTGCGAAGAGGGCGCTGCGCAGCTTTTCCGACCCCTGCTCGGCAGCCGGTGGATCGTCGGCGCGCTCGGATCGCTGCAGTTCGAGGTCATCGCGGCCCGTCTTCGTGACGAATACCGGGTTGAGTGCACGTTCAACCAGTCCAACCTGCGGGTCTGTCGCTGGGTCCGCCACGACGATGCCTTCGATCTCAAGACCTTCGAGCGCCGCCACATCCAGGACCTCTACCGGGATGAGCGCGGTTACCTGTGCCTGCTGACCGAGACCCGCTTCCGGTCGGACTACATCGCCGAAAAGAACCCCGACATCGAGCTGACCACGACGATGGAACTGTCGGGGACCTGACGGCTCCTCAAAACGACGACTGCTACCCGATGTTGCGGCGCGCCGGCATCGGCGTACTATCGAGCCATGAACACCCGACTCCGCCCGTTCCTTGTGGGCCTCGCCGCCGCGACAATGCTGGTTTCCATGCCTGCGTTCGCGGACGACGACGCCGTTTCCGAAGACTCGATTCCGGCGGCCGACAAGCCGACCAAGACGCCCGGTGCCGTCAAGCCCAAGACGCCTGACGACACGCCGCCGCCGGCCGTCAAAGCGGGGCCGACCGACGGCCGCGTGTTGCCGCCCAAGTCCAACGTGCTGCTCGAGGCGGCGTTTGGACGCATGGCTCCCGAGCTCGTGCTCGACAACGCCAAGATCGAGAAGACGTCGGTCACCGCGAAGGTGTGCACCGCCGACAAGAGCGCGTGCTTCGAGCTCACGCTCACCGACCCCAAGCGCGACTGCAAAGGCAAGGTCGTCGGCGCGTGGTGCCTGACCTGGAAAGCCGCGCCCGACGACATCATGGTCGCCAAGGCCGAATCGGCGCTCGGTTCGGACTCCGATGAGAAGGTCTGGGCCGTCGCTGCTCACAAACCGCTGGCCGGCAACAAACCCGGCGTTGGCCCTCCCGGCAACATGCCCTCGCCCGCGACCCTGGTTGAGCATCTCGGCCAGGCCCCGCGCGAGATGCCGCAGGCCGAAATGAGCGATCCGTCGCTGTTGCTGCTGCTCGCGGCCGCGTTCGGTGTGCTCATCGCCGCGATCGCGCTGTTCCGCATGCGCGGTGATGGCGACTCGGGCGATGGCGAAGGCTAAGCCGCGGTAAGCAACTTTCCTCGCCACAACCGGCCGATCCTGTGCAACGGCGCGTGATGCAGATCGTCCTGATCATCGTCGGCGCGTGGGTCGTCGTTGTCCTTTCCCTGTTCGTCTTGCAGCGCAAGATGGTGTTTCCGGCCCCGCCGCCTCTCCCCGTCGCGTCATCCGGCGCGCTCGAGCTTGTTCGTTTCGGTCCTGAGTCGGCGCAAGGGGCGGCTTTGTGGGTAGCGCCAGCCGAAGGCGGACCGGTCGTTGTGCATTTTCACGGCAACGCCGAACAGCTTGCCGGCCAAGCGGAATTGGCAGCGTTGTACGGGCGCCGTGGCATCGGGTTCCTGGCCGTCGAATTCCCGGGCTATGGCCCGCTCGCCGAGCAAGAGACGTCCGAGCAAGCCATCGTCGACCACGCCACCGCCGCGATTCGTTACCTGCGCGAAGAGCTGAAGATTCCCCGGGAACGCACCGTCCTGCAGGGACGTTCACTGGGGTCTGGGGCCGCTTGTGCATTGGCCGCGGCAGGCGAGGGCGCTCGACTCGTGCTCTTGTCGCCGTTCAAGTCGCTGCCCGATGTCGCTGCCGGCCACTACCCATGGGTGCCCGTGAGGCTGTTGTTGCGCGACCGATTCGACAACCTCACCCGCGCCAAACGTATCGATATTCCCGTCGTCATCGTGCACGGCGAGATCGACGGCATCGTTCCCTACAGCCACGGAAAAGCCCTCGCCGAGACGTTCCCCGAGGCCGAGTTGGTGACCATCAAGGGCGCCGGTCACAACGACCTGCTGGCCCGCGGCGGACAGTCCGTTTTCGCGAAGATGATGTCCTTCGCGCTCGGAACTGTGCAGTAGCGCAGGGCCTCCTCCCGCTGACCGTGCGGCTTTGACACCGGCTGCCACGCGTCCCACTGTGCAGCCGTGTCCGACCGCATATACGACAAGATCATCGTGGGGGCCGGATCGGCCGGCTGCGTGCTTGCCCATCGACTAAGCGAAGATCCGTCCACAAGCGTCCTCGTGTTGGAAGCCGGCGGCCCCGATCGGAAGTGGGATTTCCGAATCCACATGCCCGCGGCGCTCACCTGGCCGCTCGCGAGCAAGACCTACAACTGGTGGTACGAGTCCGGGCCTGAACCCTTCCTCGACGGGCGACGGGTCTACCAGCCTCGGGGCAAGGTCCTCGGTGGCTCCAGCACCATCAACGGCATGATCTACATCCGCGGCAACGCGATGGATTTTCAGAAGTGGGCCGCCATGCCCGGCCTGCAGGATTGGAGCTACGCGCACGTGCTGCCGTACTTCAAGCGAATCGAAACGCGGCTGGTCGGCGGCGATGACTACCGAGGCGACGCCGGGCCGCTGTATTTGACGACACCTGACTGCGACAACCCGCTCTTCGACGCGTTCTTCAAAGCGGCGGAGCAGGCCGGCTATCCGCTCACCGACGACGTCAACGGCTACCAGCAAGAGGGTTTTGGCAAGTTCGACCGCACGACCTATCGCGGCCGCCGCTGGAACGCCGCGCGGGCTTACCTGCATCCGGTCTTGGGCCGACCCAACCTCGAGGTACGCTGCGGGGTGATGGCGACCCGCATCGTCTTCGAAGGCGACCGAGCCGTCGGCGTGGCGATTTCCGAAGGCGGCCGGGAGTCCGTCGTGCGCGGCGGCGAAATCATCTGCTGCGGCGGCGCGATCAACTCGCCTGCGCTGCTTCAACATTCCGGAGTCGGGGACGCGAAACGGCTCGAAGGCCTCGGCATCGACGTCGTCGCTCATATTCCCGGGGTTGGCGAGAACCTGCAGGACCACGCCGAGGTGTACGTGCAATACGCCTGCAAGAAGCCGGTCAGCCTCTACCCCTCGCTCAAGTGGTACAACCAACCCGCGATCGGCTTTGAGTGGCTCTTTGAACGGACTGGAACCGGGGCCAGCAATCACTTCGAAGCGGGCGGCTTCATCCGCGGCAACGACCGCGTGCCGTATCCCAACCTGCAGTACCACTTCCTGCCGCTCGCTGTTCGCTATGACGGCACGGCGCCCAATGCGGGCCACGGCTACCAGGTGCATGTCGGGCCGATGAACACCGATGTCCGCGGACACGTGCGCATCACGTCCAGCGACCCCGCCGATTACCCCGAGATCGTCTTCAACTACCTGGGGACCGAGCAGGAAAAGCGCGAGTGGATCGAAGCGATCGCGGTAACGCGCCACCTGATGACCCAGCCGGCGTTCGACGAATTCCGCGGCGAGGAGCTCGCGCCCGGACCCGATGTGCAGACCGATGACGAGGTGCTTGCCTTCATTCGTCGCGAGCTCGAGAGCGCGTATCACCCAAGCTGCACCTGCGCGATGGGCGCTGGCGATGACGCCGTGACGACGCCCGAGCTGGCGGTGCACGGTTTGCGCGGATTGCGGGTCGTGGATGCTTCGGTGATGCCCGCGGTGACCAACGGCAACATCTACGCGCCGGTCTTGATGATCGCGGAGAAGGCGGCGGACATGATCCTCGGCAACACGCCTTTGTCGCCGTTGAACCTGCCGTTTTACCGCAAGGAGGCAGCCTCGTGACGCGCTTGTACATCGACGGAATGTGGCGCGAAGCGGCGTCCGGACAGACGCGATCGATCCTCGATCCCGGCGACGGATCGGAGGTGGCTCGTGTCGCCGAGGGCGGGTGCGAGGACACAGAGAGCGCGATTGCCGCGGCTCGGAAGGCATTTGACGCCGGACCGTGGCGGCAGACGACCTGGACTCAACGCGCGGACCTCCTCGACGATTTAGCCGACCGAGTCGCCGCCCAGCGCGATGAGCTGGCCCTTGTCGAGACCCGTGACACCGGCAAAACGGTCACCGAGAGCCTCTGGGATATGGACGACGTCGCGGCGGTCTTTCGCTACTACGGCCGCCTCGCTCGCGAACAGCAACCCGCGCATCTCGAAGCGCCCGGCGACAACACCACCAGCGTCGTTGTGGCCGAACCCGTCGGCGTGTGCGCCCTGATCCTGCCGTGGAACTACCCGCTCTTGCAGGCGTCTTGGAAGCTTGCGCCGGCCCTCGCCGCGGGCTGCACGGTGGTCATCAAACCCAGCGAACTGACCCCGCTGAGCACACTGCGCATGACCGAATTGATGCACGAGATGCCGATCCCAGCCGGCGTCGTGAACACCGTGCTCGGACCCGGACCGACCGTTGGCGCAACCATGGCCGAAAGCCATGACGTGGATCTCGTCTCGTTCACCGGTGGTGGGGCGACGGGGCGCCGCATCATGCGAGCCGCAGCGGGCAACCTGAAACGCATCGCGCTGGAGCTCGGCGGCAAGAATCCCCACCTCATTTTTGCAGACGCCGACCTCGATCTCGCCGTCGATGCGGCCCTCAACGGCGGCCTCTTTCACGCCGGACAGGTGTGCTCGGCCGGCGCGCGGTTGCTGGTTGAAGACACCATCGCCGATCGCTTCGTGGCCGCGCTCGCCAAGCAGATGGCGGCCGTTCGGGTCGGTCGCGGCACAGTTGCTGACACCCAAATGGGGCCGCTCATCTCCGCCGAACACCGCGAGAAGGTCCATCGACACGTTCGCCAGGCCGTCGCCGATGGCGCGACATTGGTCGTCGGCGGAAACATGCCGGCCGATCCCGACCTCGCCGAGGGGTTCTTTTATCCCCCGACGCTGCTCGCCGACTGCACACCCGACATGGCCATCACGCGCGCCGAGGTGTTCGGGCCGGTCATCAGCGTCGAGCGATTCGCAACCGAGGACGAGGCCGTCGCGCGCGCCAACGACACCGAATACGGGCTGGCTGCAGGCGTTCGCACCAACGACGAAGAGCGCATCGCGCGCGTCACCGCTGCACTTCGTTTCGGCACCGTCTGGGCCAACGACTACAACATCTACTTTCCACAGGCGCCGTGGGGCGGCTTCAAGCAGTCGGGCATCGGTCGGGAGCTCGGTCGCGTGGGGCTGCACGAATACCTCGAGCTCAAACACGTGTTCCGCAACCACGCTCCCGCCGCCTTGCGCTGGTTCGGGGACCAATCGTGAGCGGAGCCAACAGCGACGTAGACGGAGCGCGAATCGCGTGGGGGTGTGATCTTTTGGCCGGTCAGCTGTCGCTTTCCGGCCGGATCACACCCCGGGGGCGTTGTTTCGTTTCTCCGTGCCGCAAGCGGCACTGCGCGCCAGGACAGCCTCCGGCATGTCCGCTTGCCCAGACCCCTCGCGGTAGTCGTGACCGGCATGTGAATCACGCCCTCGCGTGGGGCCGCGACATCCAGGCCGTGATGTTCGACATGGACGGCACCCTGGTCGACTCCGAGCACCTGACCGACCTGGCCGTTGAGCGGACATTGGCGCAGTACGGCATCGACATCGAGGTCGACACGACGATCTTTCACGGTGTCACCTGGCGCCGCATCGCGTCGATCCTGCGCTCGATGGCACCAGCGCTCGACGACGTGCCGCTCGAAGCCGAGCTGCAGACGCTCTTTCACGACGGCCTCTTGACCACCGACCCCGCGCCGATCCCCGGTGCACGAGCCACGGTCATGGCCGCCGCAGCGCGAGTCCCCGCCGCGATCACATCGTCCAGCGACCGGGCCAGCGTCGACCATGTCGTCGCCCGCCTTGACCTTGCCGCGCACCTGCAAACCATCGTGTGCGCGCAAGACATCGAGCGCTCCAAGCCCGATCCGCAGATCTACGAGCTCGCCGCCGTCCGACTCGGCATCCCCGCCAAACACGGCCTGGTGTTTGAAGACGCCATCGCCGGTCTGCAGGCGGCCAGGGCAGCCGGAATGCGCACCATCGCAATCGCCCGCGACAGGACCGGCTCGGAACGCGAGGCTCTGCAAGCGCTCGCCGACGTCACCATCGCCGATTTCACCGAGCTCCCCGCCGGATTCCTCGCTTCGCTGGGCCGGTCATGAGCGACACCAACGCACCCACCGAAGCCGCTGGACCCGAGACGTCCAAGAAGATGCGCGTGTGGCGGATCCGCATCCTCACCGCGACGTGGCTGTCCTATGCGGGCTACTACTTTTGTCGCAAGAACTTCGCCATCGTGAAGTCGTCGCTGCTCGAGTCGCTGCAGATCGACAAGAGCGACCTCGCCCACCTCGTGACCGCGTACCTGCTGGCCTACATGCTCGGCCAGTTCCTCACGGCGCTGCTCAGCCGTCGCGTCGCCTCTCGCGTGCTGCTGCTCAGCGGCATGGGTATCAGCCTCGGCTGCAACGTTGTCTTCGGGTTCGCCTGCCTCGCGGGTCCCGCCGGCTACTGGCCTTTGCTCGCCTTCAACGTCATCAACGGCTTCGCGCAGAGCACCGGCTGGCCCGCCAACATCGGCGTGCTCGGCAACTGGCTCAGCCGCACCGAGCGCGGTCGTGTCATGGCGTTGTGGGCGACCTCCTACCAGCTGGGCAGCATCGTGGCGAAGGCGTTCGCGACCCTGATGCTGACGCTCGCCGGTGCTGCATGGTCGTTCTGGGGGGCCGCGATCGTGCTGCTCGGCGTCTGGCTGCTGTTCCTGCTGCTCGAGCGCGACGATCCGGAAGACGTCGGCTTGCCTGGACTGGTCGAAGAGGTCGAGATCGAGGTCGATGCGTCGGCTCCATCCGAGGCCGCAACCGCCGCCCGCCAGCGCCAGGTCCTCCTCAGCGTCTTCTTCATGGGCTGCTGCTACTTCGTCTTCAAATTCCTCCGGTACGCGCTCGACAGCTGGTCACCCCTGGCGCTCAAGGAGCTGTTCGGCCTCGCCGAGGGCAACGCGGGCTATATCTCCACCGCCTTTGATTGGGTCGGCTTTCTCGGCGTGCTCTTCGCCGGCTGGGCATCCGATCGCTTCTTCGCTGGCAGGCGCTATCAAACCGTCGTCATCATGACGGTCGGGATGTTGTTCGCGTTCATCTTCCTCGCGTTTGTCGGCGTGCAGTCGGTGACGCTTTTCGGCGTCGGGCTGGCATTGTGCGGCTTCATGCTCATGGGCCCGGATTCGCTGTTGGCCGGTGTCGGCGCGATCGATGTGGGCGGCCGCAACCAGGCGGTGCTGGCGGCCGGCGTGATCAACGGACTCGGCTCCATCGGTCCGATCTTCCAGGAGGAGATCATCGGCTACTTGTTGGACAGCCACGGCTACGACACGGTCTTCAATCTGCTCATCGCGGTTAGCGCCCTCGGCATCGTCGGTACGCTCTACCTTGCCCACCGGTCTCGCGTGGGTGCGTCGCGGTTCTGATGAACAGCTCGTCCGACCACAACTCCACTTCCTCCGGTGCGCTCGACGTCAACCCGGTCGTCTTCTGGACGTCCGCAGGCCTCATCCTCGCCGTCGTGGCCTTGACCGTTGTCGCGACCGAGGCGATGGGCACGTTCTTCGGCGCCGTCCAGCGCGAAATCGTCGACAAGCTGGGCTGGTTCTACGTCCTCACGATGACAGGCTTTGTCGTGTTCGCCGTGTGGCTGATGCTGAGCCGCTACGGGTCCATTCGCCTCGGTCCCGATGACTCAAAGCCCGATTTCGGCCGGCCGACCTGGTTCGCCATGTTGTTCTCCGCCGGCATGGGAATCGGGCTGCTCTTCTACAGCGTCGCCGAACCGATCATGCACTTCGGCGCGCCACCATCGGGGCCGGCCAACACGCCCGAAGCTGCCCGCGCCGCGATGGGGCTGACCTTCTTCCACTGGGGGCTTCATCCGTGGGCCGCTTACATGATCGTCGGTCTCTCCCTGGCCTACTTCACCTATCGCCGCGGCCTCCCGCTGACGATCCGCTCCCCGTTTCAGCCCCTCTTTGGCGACCGCATCCACGGCCGTCTCGGCGACGCGATCGACACCCTCGCCGTCGTAAGCACCCTGTTTGGCGTCGCAACTTCCCTCGGCCTCGGAGCGATGCAGGTCAACGCCGGTCTCGACCACGTTTTCGGACTGGCGCAGGGCACAACGACCCAGATCGGCATCATTGCGATCATCACCGGGCTGGCCACCACGTCGGTCGTGTCGGGCCTCGATGTTGGGATCCGCCGCCTGAGCGAGCTGAACATGGTGCTCGCCACGCTCCTGCTCGCCTTCGTCTTCGCGGCTGGGCCCACGACGTTTCTGGTGACCGCGTTCGTCGAGAACATCGGCGCCTACCTGCAAACGTTGCCCGTCCACTCGTTTTGGACAGGCCTCTTCGATGACGCCGCCCACCGCAAATGGTTGGGGAGCTGGACCGTCTTCTACTGGGCGTGGTGGATCGCCTGGGCACCGTTCGTCGGCATGTTCATCGCGCGTATCTCCCGCGGCCGCACAATTCGTGAGTTCGCCGCCGCCGTCTTGCTGGGACCGACACTGGCGGGCTTCGTCTGGCTCACGGTATTTGGCGACAGCGCGCTGCACGAACAGCTGTTTGGCGCCGGCGGCATTGCGGAAGCGGTCAGTGAGAGTGTGCCGACCGCGGTCTTCGTGCTGCTCGAGCGGTATCCCTGGTCCGACATCACCGCGACCGCCTGCACGCTATGCGTTGTGCTCTTCTTCGTGACATCGTCGGACTCCGCGTCCCTGGTTGTCGACACCATCGCCTCGGGCGGCAAGCAAGAGCCTCCGATCGGTCAGCGCGTCTTCTGGGCGGTTCTCGAGGGCGTCGTCGCTGCGGTGCTCTTGTTCGCTGGCGGACTCAAGGCGCTTCAGACCGCCGCGATCACCACCGCGCTGCCTTTTGCCGTGGTCATCATCGCGATGTGCGTGGCGCTGGTTCGCGGACTCCGCAATGACCCCGGATTGCCGAAAATCTCGTCCGCAAAAACGGGCTGATCTCTGTGCGCGAGGGACGAATTCGACCCTTTTTGAGAGGCGAAATGCCCACAGGAGGCCGCCAGGGCATCCAGGATGCGCCGGAGGGCCTGGGGGCTATATCAATACATCTGGAGGTCGATCGGCCCGTAGAGCGGCTCTTTCACCGCATCGCCGATCCGCGGCGACGTCCGAGCAAGACGACGCCGTGATGCCCATCGCGATCAGCACGGCATGGGCCTTGTCGTCGGCGATGATGTGAAAGGGCAACAGCGTGATGCCGGCGATCAGCAGGCTGTAGAAAAGCGACACGAAGCCGTCTTGCTCTTCGCTCCCAGCGACGACCGAGTCGATGCGCACGGCGCCGTCGGCGTGAAGGCGGCGGTGCTCATCGTCGGCGGCTGGTTTGATGCCGAGGATCTGTACGGTCCACTGCGGCTGTATCGGTCGATCGAAAAGCGCAATCCCAAGGCCAACAACGCGCTCCATGGGGCCCTGGTCCCACGGCGGGTGGATCCGCACCAAGGGCGCCAAGCTCGGCGACACCAGCTTTGGCTTCCCGACGGCGGCGTATTACCAGAAGAACATCGAGCTCGCGTTCTTCAAGCATCACCTCAAGGGCGGACCCGATCCGAAGCTGCCCGAAGCGCTCGTTTTCGAGACCGGCGCCAACCGCTGGCGCGAGCTTTCCGCGTGGCCCCCGAAAGTGAAAAAGCGCACCTGGTACCTGGCGCAAGGCGGCGCGCTGTCCCGCACCAAGCCGACTCACAAAAAGGCGGTCGGGGACTCCTGGGTGAGCGATCCGGCCAAACCCGTGCCCTACTCGATGACGTTCGCCACGCCGATGGCCAAACCCTACATGGGTGAAGACCAGCGCTTCGCCGCGTACCGGCCCGACGTGATGGTGTATCGCAGCGCCCCGCTCGAGGAAGACGTGACGTTTGCCGGTCCGATCAAGGTGCGATTGTGGGTGTCGACGACGCGCTCGGCGGCCGACTTCATCGTCAAGGTGATCGACGAGACCCCGGGACGACGGCGCAGCAAGGGAAAGCCGGACGCCAAAGGTGGCCAGCAGCTGATGGTTCGCAGCGACGTGATGCGCGGTCGCTTCCGCAAGGGCTTTGACAAGGCCGTGCCGTTTGAGCCCAACAAGCCGTCCGAGGTGAGCTTCGAGCTGCTCGACGTCCTGCACACCTTCAAGCGCGGCCATCGGATCGTCGTGCACGTGCAGAGCTCGTGGTTTCCGTTGGTCGACCGCAACCCGCAGAAGTTCGTGGCCAATATCTACAAGGCGAAGAAGTCGGATTTCGTCAAAGCGATCCACACGTTGTATCGGTCGGACCGGTACGCGAGTCGGATCGAGGTCGGTGAGCTCTGAACAACCCGCGATGCGCCCGACCGCACAAAGATCCAAGTTCCTTGTCTGGCTCGGGCTAGCGGAGGCTATCGGCGCGCGTGACGGTCGACGATGTCCTGCGCGTAGCGTGCTGCCGGGCCAAGGGAAAGCGCGTCGAGTTTCGCCGTGACCCTCGGCACGGACGTTCGGCCGGTCAGCACATCGAGCGTCGCGTCGATCCCGTCCCGTAGGCCATCGAGGTCATAGCCGCCCTCGAGCATGAACACGATACGGCCGTCGCACACGTCGTCGGCGACGTTGCGGAGGTGCCCGGCGATGGCTTCGAAGCCGGCTTTGGTGACCTGCATCGTGGCGAGAGGGTCGTTGACGTGGGCGTCGTATCCGGCCGACACGAGCACGAGATCGGGGTTGAACGCGCGGATTATGGGATCCACGACGCCGCCATACAGAGCACCGTACACATCGTCGCCGCAGCCGCCGGACAGCGGCAGGTTGACGGTCGCATCTTCCCCAGCGTCGCCACCGGTCTCCGCCACCGCGCCCGTGCCGGGATAGAACGGAAACTGGTGGCTGGACACGTAGAGCACGCTCGGATCAAACCAAAACGCCGCCTGCGTGCCGTTGCCGTGGTGCACGTCGAAGTCGACGATCGCGATCTTGTCCACGCCGGCATGCTGTTGCGCCCACCTGGCCGCGATGGCGACGTTGCTCAGCAGGCAAAAACCCATGCCGCGCTGCGGTTCAGCGTGGTGACCGGGCGGGCGAACGGCGACAAAGGCGTTTCGCGCGGCCCCGTCGAGCACGGTTTTTGTCGCTGCGATGCAGTTTCCGGCGGCGCGCAGGGCGGCTTGCCAACTTCGGGGACCGCCGCGGGTGTCGGGATCGAGGCGCAGCGAACGGCCAGCAAACGCAGCGAGCGCATCGATGTAGCGAGGATCGTGCACGAGCACGAGGTCGTCGGGATTCGCGTCCCAGCTTTGCAGCTCAACGAACGAGCGATCGGGATCGGTGAGCGCTTGTATCGCGACGCGCATGCGGTCGGGACGTTCGGGGTGGCCGGGGCCCGCATCGTGGTCGAGGCAGAGCGGGTCGGCGGAGACTGCGGTGTGGCTCATGAGTGGCGGAATACGCGGCTACGCGTGGGGCTGGGCGGCCTGGTCGCGGACCTCCGACTCGCTCGGCAGCACCGCATGGAGCACACCAAGGCCGACCAATGCCGCGACGATCGACCCGGCGAGGATGCCGATTTTCGCGTCCGCGACGTAGCTTGGGTCCGAAAACGCGAGCCCGGTGATAAACAGCGACATCGTGAAGCCGATCCCGCCGAGGATCGACGCGCCCAACAGGTAGCTCCACTTGCCGCCCGCCGGCATCTGCGCGAAGCCGGACTTCAGCGCGAGCCAGGACGCACCGAGGATCCCGAGCGGCTTGCCAAGCAAGAGCCCAAGCCCCACGCCGATGCCGGTCGGCCGCAACAGGGCATCGCCCACCTCGCCCATGGACACGGCGACGCCAGCGTTGGCGAGCGCGAAGAGCGGGATGATCACGTAGCTCACCGTCGGGTGGAGCGCGTGCTCGAGTCGATGGCTGGGTGAGTCGACGTCGATCACGGCCTTGTGAATCGCATGCAGCGCCTCTTGCTGGCGGCGATTGACGGGCATGGCGCCGGGCGAAACGGCGGCCTTGAAATGGTTGACCGCGTTGTTGACGTCGTCGGCGAACCGGCGGTGGTCCTTGCGCGGCGATGCCGGGATCAGCAGCCCCATAATGACCCCGGCGATGGTCGCGTGGATGCCCGACGCGTGCATCGCGAACCAGAGCGCGGTCCCGACCGCGAGGTATTTCATCGGATCGCGCACGTCCCGGGCGTTCATGACGACGACGACGATGGTGAGGCCCGCCGCGATCATAAGGGCGTCAACGTGAATCTGCGCGGTGTAGAAAAGCGCGATGACGACCACGGCGATGAGATCATCGACGATGGCCAACGCCGTCAGGAAGACGACCAGCCAGAGCGGAACGCGCCCACCGAGAAGCGACAGCATGCCCAGCGCGAACGCGATGTCCGTGGCCATCGGGATGCCCCAGCCGTGAAGCGTCGGGTCGCCGAGGTTGAGCGCTACGTACACCAGCGCGGGGACAACGCAACCACCGATGGCGGCGGCGATGGGCAGGGCGGCCTGGCGCGGCGATGAGAGCTCTCCGGCCAGCACCTCGCGCTTGATCTCGAGGCCCACCGTGAAGAAGAAAACCGCCATCAAGGCGTCATCGATCCAATGCAGCAAACCCATCGAGAACGTATGGTTCGCGAAGGAAAGCGACAGCTCCCTGTGGAGCAGCTGCTCGTAGGAGTCGCCCCACGGGGAGTTCGCCCACACCAACGCCGCGGCCGCCACGAACATCAGCAACAAACCGCCCTTGGCGCGCGTGTTCAGAAAGTTGCGCAGCGGCGAGACGATGCGGCGGGCAAAAACGATGGGAGCGGGTTCGCGTGGCTTGGCCATGGCGGAACGATAACTTCAAAACCGCGCTAATGAAGGGCAGTCGACAAGAAAAAAACGCCGCGACGAAAAAAAACGTGATGGCCGGTGACAGAACCGCGAGGGCCCCCCCAATACCATGGTGAGAACGGGCCCGGCGGAACCATCAACGCCCCTCTCCCTAACACCGCCGGGCCCGTTTTTCTCATTTAAACCCGAACAGAAAAGGCCGCGTCAGGTCTTCCGGGCAGCGACGGCCTCGGTGAGCGCTTCGGCAAGCTCGGCGGCGTCGGTGTTTTCGTCGCCGATGGCCTGGGTGAGCTCGCCGGTCGGGCCGTAGAGCCAGCCTCGTCGAATGCCTTTGCGGTAGTCGTCCATGTCGTTGCAGAACACGAGCTCGGCGCCGCTGCGTTGGGCGAGGTGACGGCAGGCGGCTGCGCGGGCTTGTTCCGAAGCGCCGGACAGCAGCTTGAAGCCGATGAGCAGGCACCCCGGCTCGGTCTTCTTGACGATGTCGATGGTCTTGGGGGTCGGCGCCATGTGCACGTTGAGCTCGCCCTCTTGCGATGAGAGTTTGCCGTCAGCCCGCTGCGGCGCGTAGTCGGCGACGGCCATGGCGCACATCACGATATCGGGGGCGCTGGCGGCGACAACGGACTGCAAGGTCGCGGCGGCGTCAGCGGCGCTTTGGATCGGATGCAGGTGCAACGCCGCGTCGGTGAGGACCGGCGCGTGGGCGAGCTCTCGGGCGATGCGGGCCGTGGCGCGAAGGCGCTCTTCGGTTGTCAGCCCAATCAGCGAGATGTCGGCGCTGTACCGGCCGGGCACGACGGCTCCAGGCCCGTGGATGTAGTGAACGACCGCGCCGCGCTTGAGCCACGCGTCCCCGATGGCAGCGGGCAGGCGGCC
>Ga0114933_10000281_pt1 | contig 62841 bp, 51 predicted proteins | sample 4SBtaG_FD_89691 | JGI IMG/M metagenome (GOLD analysis project Ga0114933, IMG submission 89691) | Deep subsurface microbial communities from Kolumbo volcano to uncover new lineages of life (NeLLi) - 4SBTROV12_W25 metaG | ecosystem: Environmental > Aquatic > Marine > Volcanic | place: Kolumbo...
TCTTGAGTCATGGTTCTCTCCTTTAAGTTAATTAAGTTCTGAGCAAACTTATCTTAACCGAGAAACCATGACTCTTTCACTTACAAAGGTCTAAATCTGTAAACGCTTTTCTTTACTTACCCAAATTATTTGTCGAGGTGGTATTTATTTAAAACCGATTGCTAGCTCTAGCTCTGTTGAAACCTTTTTTAGCTTTTTATCGGCAGTCCATAGCTTCGCTTGGGTTAACAATGCGGAAGCTATTAAATGGGCGTCTATCCAACCAATTCCTTTTCCCATCAAGCGATTGCTTTCAATTAACTTCAATGTTTCTTCATGGTTGGCTATCTTCGATTTGGGTAGTTTTTGCAGCAAAGACAGAATTTCGTCCCGATTTTTCAAGTTGCCGCAGGCTAATTCGCCAATCACAAATTCATGACAAAGGATTTCTCCATCTACCAGTAGTTTTTGTAAACGAGGGTTTCCTTGCCGGAAATGGTCTATCCAAATCGATGTATCGACTAAGACTCTAGCCATCTATCTTGAGTTTGATCTTCTGGAAACGGGTTTTAAGCTTTTTTCAGTCCCGCCAAGTTGAGCCAAACGGTTGGCGCTTTCTTGAGAGATCAACGTTTCCAATCCTAATCGAACCAAAGCGGTTTTTTCTTTCACCCCAGTCAATCTTGAAGCTTCTTTTAATAAACTGTTGTCAATATTTAAGGTCGTTTTCATATGTATTAGTATGTATATTTTATATGTATTCTGCAAGCGTTAATTTCTAAGGGACATGCTCCGCTAATCGAGGCGAGATCCTTTCCTTCGACAGGCTCAGGACAGCTCCTCAAGTGAAGGTTTCTCAGTTTGTCGTTCGAGGATGACAGGCTTAGTGGTGGTGGCGCTTCCCTTCGAGCGCTACTTCGGCGGAGTTTATGCTGAGCTTGTCGAAGTACTCAGCACAAGCTGCGGGCAAGCTTAAGCCTCACTGTGACAATTTTTATCTTTGTTCTCGACCTTTACTCTGCGCTCTTTGCGGTAAAGCTTTTAGAAGTGGGAATTTTATTGAATCGGGGCGAGATCCTTCGCTGAACCTAAAGGTTCAGCTCAGGAAGACATGCGAGGGGGCTTGGCTGAACTATGTAAGTTTTCGTTTTTGCGCTTAACTGTTCAAAACATAAAAGCAAAATTGAGATCGTGGTTCGTCCTTCGGCCAACCTCAACGGATCCTATTAAGTTTCTACCAAGGTTTTCCCTACGAGGCCTAAATTCGTATTAAAAAGTATACGTTTATTGGTTATGTGGCTACAAAATATGTCACTTTATTTTATGAATGTATAAAAAAGTGTTCATTAATTTAAATTAATTATCCGCTAGCCCTTTATTTATAGGACTTTATCCAGATACAAAATTATCTATTTAGTTTTGGCAGAGTGTTTGCAATATCCAATTGTGAGGATTCGAAAACCCAGGTAACTCCTCTTATTCGATCAGCGTGAACTAGGATAGTTTTTAATATAAAGGAGCAAATGCCATGAAAAACTTAATTTTGTTGTTGGCAATCGCAGGCGTGTTTAATTATGTGGACGATAAACAAAACGTTCCACAATGGAACTGGTATTCCCCGGAAGCTGAAGTATTTAAAGTGGAGTTTCCGAATCTTCAGGGGATTGAGGTAAAAAATCGAGGCATTGAATCTATGGAATTGAAAGGTCGTAGTTTCACTTCGAAAATGCCATTAGGATTGTTGAAATTCGATAATATGGAGTGCGAAGTCTTTTTGGGTGAACTCGCTCAAAGTTCCTATGGGACGGTTGAAATGGATCACGATAGAATTAAGGACCAAATTAAAAGAGAGTTGTTAGCTCAATTGGTTTCTGAACGCGAAATTGATTGGTTGGGATATACGGCTAAGGAATACGTATTCGATTCCAAAGTCTCCAAAAAGCTTGCGACTGTGAGGATGTTTTATGATCGTAAGCAAAATAAACTCGCTCAGTTGATTTTTGTCCATCCTAATAACGGCGACTTTAGGACAGAAATGGAACGGTTTTTTGGATCGTTTGAATTGATATGACGCGAAGTCAGCGAGTTCAACAAAGGTAGCGGCGGTCCAAGGACCGGCGAGATTCCTCCACAGAGGTCGGAATGACAATAAAAAGAGATTGAGTTCAAAAATGGTAGCGGCGGTTAGCATTGAATAGCTTTTAGATGTCGGTTTTTTATTAACGTTTAGAAAATATAAAAGCTTGATTATAATAAGAGCCTTAATGCATCTAAATTTTTCTAAGGATCTCCGATGTTGAAATTTGACCAAATGATCAAAATGATCGATGGGTTAGAAGAGGCAAATATTTTAATCGCCGCCTTCGAATTAAGAATGTTTACGCATTTAGGAAAAAAGTTTTCTTCCGCTTCTGAAATCGCTAAAAGAATGAAAGCTCCGAAAGAAGGGGTAGAGGCTTTATTGAACTCGTTAGCGGCTATGGGCGCCGCTAAAAAGCAAAAGAATCAGTTTGCCAATACTTCCGAGACGTATAAGCATTTTTGCGAGACGAGTCCTCACTACAAAAAAGGAACTGTTTTTCTTAAGAAAGAAAATAGAGGCGAATGGGAAAACCTAATCGACATCGTAAAAAACGGTAGAAATTTGGAAGAGTTTGAAGGCGGAGACGACCCCAAATTTCGCGATCTTTTCACTCACGCCATGCACGAAAGAAGTATGGCTTATGCCAAGCCTTTGGCGGAAGCTGTCGCTAGAACTCCGGTTGGACATATTGCCGATTTAGGCGGCGGACCGGGTTCTTATAGCGCCGCTATTTTGAAAAAAGACAAAAAAGCGCGCGCTACCCTGATTGATCGATCGGCGGCAATCAAAGTTGCAAAAGAAATTATAGGGAGTGGGGCGTTATCAAAGCGTTTTTCTTTCATTGAGGGCGATTTTTTTGAGATTTCTTTAGAAGATAATTACGACGCCGTACTTTATTCAAATATATTGCATATTTATAACGAAAAAGAAAATATGGATATATTTAAGAAAATCGTTAAAGCTCTAAACCCTAGGGGGCGTTTGTTGATTGTAGATTTCTTTTTAAACGACGACGAAATTTCTCCCTATGACGCTGCCATGTTTTCTTTAACGATGTTGATGTACACCAAAACGGGTAGAACTTATACCTTCAAGGAGACAGAGGCTATTCTTAAAAAATCGGGATTTGGAAAGTTTAAGCGGTTTAAAATTGGGAAGGGAACCAGTTTGATTGAAGCGGTCAAAGCATAATAAATAGATTATTTTGAATTGTCTTCAATTTTGAAACTACCCAATAGTTTTTTTAATTCGGAATAAGAATCGGTCAAGCCTGTAGTGACGCCTGCGGTGTGTTTTAAAGAGCTCGAAGACTCGCGCAGTCCTTTTTCAATTTCTTTGAGCGAGATCAAGGCTTGGCCGGTAGCGAGTTTTTGTTGCTCGGTTGAGACGGAAATTTTATTTGCCGCTTCGAAGTTTGTTTTAGCGCCTTCTACTAATTTGGAAAGTTCATCCAAGGTGCTGTTTGCTAACTGCGCTCCCTCTTGAATAATCATAGCCCCCGAGCTAGAAGTGTTTACCAATCGTTGAGTGGCTTTTTGTATTTCCTTAATTTTTGCATGAATTTCGCGGGTTGAAGTCATAACGTTTTCCGCCAATCTTCGAATTTCTCCAGCGACTACGCCAAACCGGTCCCCATATTCACCCGCGCTGGAAGCTTCTAAGGAAGCGTTAAAAGCGATCATTTTAGTTTGATCGGCGATGTCGTCAATAATTTCCATGACTCGGGTGATTTCTTTTGATTTTTTTTCTAGTTGGACGATTTCGGAGGCGCTGTTTTCATTGTCCGCTTTAATTTCGTCCATTTTATCTTTCATCGTTTCTAGCGCTTCTCTGCCTCTTTTAGATTCATTGAACGCGCTTTCTGAAGAAGTTACAACGGAATGTGAGTTGTTAGAAATTTGCGCGGAGGCTGAAGAAAGTTCTTCTAAAGTTGTCGTGATTTCGGTAATGGAGGCAGATTGTTGTATGGAAATTGAAGATTGATTTTGGATTTCTTTGGTGATTTGAGAAGCCGATTCGTCGCCTTGAAAAGTGAACTGTTTCACCGAGGCTAATATTTCCCGCAATCGACTTGAAAAATTATTAAACCAATGGGCTAATTCGCCAATTTCATTTTCTGTATCAACTTTTACTTGGGAAACTAAGTCCAAAGATCGCGTGATTTGCGTTAATTGTTTTGCCGCTTGGATTATGGGCGATGAAATTCGATTACCTAAATAAAGCGCCACAAAGACCGCTCCGGTTAAAACAAAAACATAAATATAGGCTAATTGTTTTAATACTTCCAACCACACGTTTTCTAATTCGTCCGCTAAAAAAACGGCTTTTATGGTCCCTGGATTAGTCATGTTAAGCTCTATATTAAGGATTAAAAAGCCCGTTTCAGCGTCTAAAATGTAGTCTTCTTTATTCACCCCATGCTGAACAATTCGGACAATTAGGTCCTTCATCCACTGTTCGTTAAAACCTTGTTTAATAAAATGATATTCAATTTGTTTTGAGGTAACTTCCTCTGAATCTTCAGTGGCGGGGCGCGCTGTACTTAAACCCGCCATTTGAACAAATAGCAGGTTTGGCGTCGAGTCGTAGAGAGCTTGCGCTTGTGGGTTTTTTAACCTCTTTGCATTATTGTTTTCGATATTTAGTTCGGCTAAGGTGATTATCGGTTGGAGGGCGATACCACTTTTTTCTAAGATGTGTTTCTCGCGAATATCGACTTCTCTTAGATACCAAACGAGCCCAGTGGCGAGCATGGAAATTAAAATTACCAAAAAAACGGACACAAAAATTGTTATTCGAATACTTTTGGTTTCCACTTATTGCTCCATGCAATACAAGCGTTTTCTGAATATGATTTAAAATTTCAAAATTTTATATTAAGCTTAATTTTTTTAATCTCAACCAAGTATTTACCGGTTCTTGTAAGAAGTATTGTAAATCAAAAATACTCAAATCATAGAATTAGTTTGTTGATTTTTATCCAAAAAAAGGCATATTGGGGTTTTTTGATGTATAGAATTAAATGGTAAGGCGCGATACGCTAATTTTCCCTTCAAAACAAATAGAAATATCCGAACCTGGAGTTTTTTGTCTTAATTGATAGGTGCCTTTATTTGTAAAAGTTAATTTTTCAGTTTCTTCAAATACGACATGCGCTGGGTTGTTATCCACAGGACCATTCACAAAATCCAAGTCAACTTTATCCGTTTCGGTATGCGGCAAATTTATATTCCAATATAGGCCGGGTTCTTTGGTTTTTTCTAAAATGGATTTAATTACATTCACGCTGCGTTTTTCTGCCAGATTCCAATCCAATTCTCTTCTTCTTATATGATGAGAAATCGCGATACCGGTAACTCCCCAAAATGTAGATTCTCTTGCGGCGGCGACGGTTCCCGAAGTATAAACGTCGACTCCTAAATTGCCTCCGGCATTTATCCCAGAAACGACATAATCAATGGGGACTTCTAAATTTTTTGTTAAAACGTTTAAGCCTATCCGGACGCAATCGGCTGGAGTACCGTGTACCATCCAGCGCTTAAGTTCATTAGCATGGGTTGGTTTTTGCTCTTCCACTTTTAAGGGAGTTTTTCCCGAAACTTGGTGTCCACAGCCAGATAGGGTTTCGGCGGGAGCTACCGTATAGAGATTACCAAGCCTTTCCATTGTGAGAATAAGCGCTTTTAATCCCGGAGCGTCTATCCCATCGTCGTTGGTTAGTAAAAAGTTTTTTCCTTGGCGATCGTTCATAAGTTAATAGGGTAGTAAAACTTCATTTAAATAATGGTTTAACGATAAAGAGCGCAGTGTATAGGAAACGATAAAAAAGATCAGAAAATTATGATTTTTATCTAAAAAACTAAGAGGTTATTTTTTTTTTAAGATAATCCATATAGCTTCAAAAGGTTAATTACTTTTTCATCGTGTAATCCTAACCGAACGGTTTCTCTTAAATAATAAATGGCTTTTTGTTTTTTCTCCATACGAGTGTACAAAATGGCAAGGTTTAAATACCCTTTTCTATAATTTGGATTTAAAGCGATGGCTGTTTTAAACATTTTTTCCGAATCGGCTAAACGATTTCGATTTGCATAAATTTGTCCTAATCCATCGAAAGCCTCTACTTGGTAGGTTGGAGTTTTTATTGCAGACTCTAGGTATTTTTGTGCATTTTCATAATCACCCAAAAGGTTAAAGTTGTCTCCGAGGTTTATTAAAGTAGACGGATGTTGAGGATTCAAATTTATTACTTCTTGAAAGTATCGATTGGATTCTGTGTAATTTTTTCTCGATTGGTAAATGAGTCCAAGTTCAAAAAAAGGAGTCCACAAATTTAGATTGAGATTCGCGGCTTTTTTAAATGCATCGACAGCTTGTTCTAGCTGGCCTTGCCGTTTAAATAATTGTGCAGATTTTATTAATTCTGCATATTGATTTCTTTGATCAATTTCGTTTTGGGTTTTGGCTGGAGCGATTACCGCAACTATAGAAATTAGAATTATAGAAAATGAAAAAATAACCCCAGAAAGGTAGTTAGGGCGAAACCATTTTGGCGGCTTTTCTTTAAGCGAATTTACCTTTGAAAAAAAGTAATAAATCAAAAATAAAAATCCAATTTGGATTAAAGGGAAAAAGATTAAATAGATAAAATCTTTATAATTCCAGGGCGTTGTCTTTTCAAGCGATACGAGCCGAAACCAATTGGTAGAACGCAACGTTATTGAAATGTCGTTTAACAATATCTGCGGTATTGCGGTTATAGCTTTGAATGTAAATTCAGGATGGTTGTAAGGAATCGTTATTTTGTATTGAGCGACCATGAAGTATTGGAAAATGAGAAAAATTCCTACAAAAAAAATAACGCAAGTCCATACCGTCTTATTTTTATTTAAATTTTCAAAAATAACTCCCAAACCAATGGCAAATAAGGGAAGGGCGGGGCTCAAATATCTGTATTCGTAAGCGTCCAAGTATTGAAAAAGAAAAATGATAATGAAGACAAACGCAAAAATTCCGGCGGTCAATCCCGCTTGGATACCTTGAAGCTTTTTGCGGTTCGCTAATACGCCTAGTATGCCAAGACAAAGCAGTGGCGCCGATATAAAAAGTCCCCATTTGAGGCTGAAGAAAAATTTTATTGTTGCGGTAAAAATACCGTTAAAAGTAAGCGTATTGATGCTGGAATCTGCAAGATCCGTATGGAAAGCGGGAAGAGGAATGCCGTCTAACTTAAACCAGATGAAGTTTTGCGGTAAGAAGGCAACCGCAAAGGCTCCAATAAAATAGGACGATCTCGCTAAAAAGCTTTTAATTTTATCCCAGGTAAAAACTAAACCTCCGGGACTTGCCAAAAGCCATTGATCGATGAAATAAAGCGCAAAATAGCCAATGTTTATAACCCGAATACAACATAAAACTCCAAGAATAGCGCCTAAAAGAATGTGCTCTGAGCGTTTGTGATTCGTTCTTATTTTTAACCAATAGGAAACGAAAATGGCTGCGATAAAAAATTCTTGCGTGTGAGCCATCCTTTGTCGGATAAACGAGTAATATAGTAAAAAAGTTCCAAGCCAAATAGAAATAGTAACTAATTTCGGAATGGGTTCTTTGAAAAACTTTTTGAGCAAGTTCCAGGTAATTACTAACCCAGCGAACAGGTAAGTTTGCGAACCCAATGCGGTCGCCATGAAATATGGAAAGGAATACCCGTCTGTTGTTACGGGATAACCAAACATTTTTAAAAGGCAGGCGGCCCAATGTCCAAGTATGAAAAAAGGAAAAAATAAAACGCTTTGACCGAATTGCCAATTATTAAATGTATAACCGGTAGAAGTGAAGGTTTCATGATGAGCAAAAAATCGTTCGTTTATGAAATCTAGATCGCCATCCATAAAACTAGATCTTAAATAAGCGTAGTAACCGCTATCGTCTCCAGGATCGATAAACGATATGGAGTAAACGCCTGTTTGAATGGCTGGAGGAATCCAGTCGTTAAATACTCCCAAAGGGGTTAGGAGAAGGAAAAACGCAAAGAAAAGGGACGCTAAAAACCAATATCCTTTTTTGAAATCAGAATCCAAAGTTATCGATGATGTGTAGGTTTGACGGAGAGGTTTAAGATCTAAAATCTATTTGGCCAACGGTTGTTAGCGTATTTTTTAGAATATTTTTCTGGTTTTTTTATCCTATAAAAAGAGCTGATTGTAGGCTTGTTTCGCAGATTTTAGCTGAATACTGAAAAATTAAACTTGATTTTCAGACAATGATTATCATAGCATTGAAAACATGAAAAAACAGAGTTTTATAGTTTTGATAATGGTCTTTGCGATACTGTTGGTTTCAGCGAGCGCTAGTTGGGCCGTTGGCCACAAATCGCATAGGGGACATTCGCCTATGGAGAAAGTAAGTTCCGGCCCATCTTTGCATTGTATTTTGAAAGGGCATGACCTTAATAATCCTTGTCCGCATCTATTGGCTAAAGGCGATACCAAGGTAGAAGGTTCTATCTCTTCCCCCTGTGGCGGTAAAACTTCGAATCAAAATCCTTTTTCATACAATTCTGGAAGTTCTTCTTTTTTCGATTTATCAAACGCTCCAGGTTATCAAGCGTATAACCTGAATTGGGTTGTCCCCTTGTATGAGGCTAAATTTATTTCAATGGAGCCCCATCCGTTTGATCCCCCTCCCAAGCTTTCCTAAAAGCGCATTTTTGGAAGCATGAAACGGTTTTTTCCGGTGCAATGTCTCCAAAGCCGCTTGGTTTAATTTTTACCGAGCGAATTTCTGAAAACGTCTTATTCGACGTTCCAAAATACTTTGAAATTGACACGAGTCATTAGAGCTTTCTTTCCATTGAAGGAAAAAAGCCATTAATGCATTTGTCCGTTTTTTTAGTAATTCGAATTTGAGTAATCTTTGTATTACTGATTTGAGTTTAACTAATTGTGGATTTTCTATTTTTAAAAAAACGTTCTTAAGGTTTTTTCAGAAACTTGTTGGCGGTTTTATTTCAGCCAGGTTTTGGAAAATTAATTTTAACTTTTACCCTTTAGTTTGGCGAGTTTTGACAACTTTCTTGCCAAACTTCCTCCTTAACGAAATGGGGTAAAAGAGGCCGAGTCCTGGTGGACTCGGCTTAACGTATTTTTAACGATGATTTAGAAAAAAAAATAATCCTTTTGCCTTAGGTTTAATGAGTTTCGACAACTTCCTCATTAAACTTCCTCCATTAACGTAAAGGCAAGAGGATGCCGGGCCCTTGTGGGCCCGGTTATTCAAATTTATTGGATTAGAACTTACGACCATGATTAAGAATATTTTGTTAGTTTTCGCTTGCTTTGTTTGGCAAGCGTGTACAAGCATGAATCAAGGTAATCGGTTTTTAGATCGGGTTAATTTTGAGAAAATTAATGTCCTTTGGGATCAAAGACCGAATTCAATTGCGTTTGGGTCCGATGCGCAAGCGCTCTCCTTTCCATCTGGGGATATAAAAGTTTTGTATTTATCAGATCATGATGAGGGCATTCCAAATGTTTATTTGACCAAATCAAATGACGATGGAGTAACGTTTTCTAATTCCAAATTAATAAATTCTGGCAAAAATAAACTCACTTTAGACGATGGGATTAGTCCGCAGTTAGCTGTTGGAACTGGAAGCGAGGTGTATGCAACTTGGGAAGAAAATCACGACATTAAATTGGCTCGTTCTTTAGATTTTGGGAGAAGTTTTTTGTCCACGGTACGAGTGAATGACGACATGAGCAACGCCGCTCAATCTTTTCATCAAATGAAAGTAGCAAAGGATGGAACTATTTTTATTGCCTGGGTGGATGGAAGGCAGGAGGGGCAGGAGGAGAGTAGGGAATCTGTATATTTGGCCCGATCTATAGACAAAGGCAAAACATTTGAAAACAATATTCGAATCAGCGGAAACGTCTGCCATTGTTGCAAACCGGCGATCGCCTTTGGAAAATCTGGACAAGTATTCGTTTCTTGGCGGCATGAATTTCCCAATAATATTAGAAAAGTTGTTGTCGCTTCGTCTCAAGACAATGGTTTAACTTGGTCTAAACCCATTCCCGTTTCGAATCGTGGATGGCAAATTGATGGTTGTATCAATTCTGGGCCTGCCCTTGATTACATTAATGGAAAGCTTTATGTCGCTTGGTTTACGGGGGCAGACTCAAGATCGGCTTTAAAGTTTTCCTGGTCTAGCGATGGAGGAGCTTCGTTTTATTCGATAGGAAAAATTCAAGAAGGCGTTTCCAATCCGAATTATCCTCAGATAGAAAATGTGAATGGCGAACCTTGGATTATTTTCCAGGGTACAGACGCTAACGCAAAAACTAGAAAAAAGTTTATTCAGGCTTGGATTGTAAAAATTACCGAAGAAGGCAGATTAAGTTTGCCGCAAGCCATTTCTGACAGCCAGTCGGATATAGAATTTCCCTATTTGTATAGCGGGGATAAAGGACGTGTATACGCCACGTGGACGAGTTTAACCAACAGTGGCCGTAGGATTGTGATGTCTAGAGGTCGAATGGGAGGAGGGTAATTGTCTTTCACTTTACTTGGACGGAAAAAATCTTTGAGCTTTCCATTTTACCGATATCTTGGATTGAAATTTCGAACCGGTGATTGCCTTTTGGAAATTGGATTTTGTTAGCGTTGATAAGATTGCCGGCAATGTAAGGACGGACTCTATCGGTGATATCTATATCGAATAACTTTAGGTAGACGATTTTTAACGAGTCCATATTAATTGGTTCGCCCAAAGGATGTTTTTCAAAGCGGACTAAAATATCGATTAACTCTTGGTATAATCCGTTTTCATCTGGTTTTTCGATATTTATAATAGGGCCTGTAGGCTCTTTATTGGATGCTGTAGGATAGGGGTTAAAGGACTGTTCTTTTTCCAAATTGTCGATTTTGGTTTCTTTAGCTGGTAGGACGGCTTCCTCTTCGGTAATCCATTGGGGAGGCGAAGACGTTTCGGCGCGAGCTGTAACCGATAAAAATATAAATATCGCCGTTAAGCATACTATTGCGGATCGCTTCATGGTTTACGATTTTCTTATGGCGTTTTTATAGCGCTGGAGATCTAAAAACGACCATTTTTTCTTCGGTCATTTCTTCCATTGTATAAACCATTCCGCCCACACCTAACCCCGACGCCTTGTGTCCTGCAAATGGCATCCAATCGACGCGAAACGCCGTATGGTCGTTTACCATAACAGCGGCGGCGTTAAGTCTGCTGATGGTATCCCATGCTACATCTAAGTTTTTTGTGAAGACCGCCGCTTGAAATGAAAATGGAACGTTGTTGGCTCTATTTATGGCTTCCTGTCGATCTTTGTAGGTGTATACAAGAACTACGGGGCCAAATATTTCGCTGCAGGATACTTGTACGGAATCGGGTGGGTTTAATAGGACCGTTGGCGCGTAACAAGTCTCTCCGATTTTTTTACCGCCAGTTAAAATTTTTGCTCCCGCTTTTTCGGCTTCTTGGACCCATTCGTGAACTCGATCGACTTCGGCTTTATCGATTAAGGGGCCAACTTCCGTTTTGTCGTCCAATGGGTCGCCAACCGTCATTTTCTCGGCAAGTTTTACCAGACCTTCAGTGAGTCGATCGGAAACGTCTTCATGAGCGTAGACTCTCTGAACGGATACGCAGACTTGTCCCGCGTGATAAAAACCGCCTTTCGCCAATAAGGGGAGAGCGTCTTCAATATCGGCGTCTTTTTCAAAGATTACGGGAGCGGCGCCGCCATGTTCTAACCCACAACGAGTGCCTGGGGCCACTTTAGATCTTAATCCCCATCCAACCTTGCCGGAGCCGATGAACGAGAAGAAGGAGGTTCTTGGGTCTACAACGAGCTTTTCTCCGATTTTGCCAGAGCAGATTGCTGTTTGACACCATTCTTTAGGCAACCCGGCTTCATACAGAACGTTAATTAAGTTAACGCAGGAAATAGGCGTTGAACGCGCCGGTTTAACAATTACGGGACAGCCAACCGCGACCGCTGGGATGACTTGGTGAACAATAAGGTTGAAGGGGTGATTAAATGCGCTGACTGCGACAACGACGCCAATCGGTTCGCGAAAAGTAAATGCTTTCCGGTTAAGCGAGGACGCGGTAAGCCCCATTGGGATTTCGCGTCCAATCAAATGATTGATAGATCTTGCCGCTTCGCGTATACCCTGCACTGCGCGCGCAAGCTCTATTCGCGAATCCATTAGCGGTTTGCCGCCTTCGTTAGCGGATTGCTTTGCGTAATCTTCCATCCGTTCTTCGACTATATTCGCCGCTTTTTCTAGAATTTCGATTCTTTCCGGAAGCGGGATTAATTTATCTGGGTTGGAGGCGAGGCCGTAAGCGGTTTCCAGTTTTTTAAGAGCCGACTCTTCGTCGTCCATATCGAGTTCGGAAATTAGGCTTCCATCATATGGTGAATAAACTTTTAGTTTTTCCGGCATCTTCTTGCCTCCAAAAAATTGCGAGTTTTAATGAATTAGCGTATTTAGCTTCTTATTAATTTATTAAAAGTGGATTAACTTTCCACTTGGCATACTTCGTTAAAAGTTTTGATCATTATAATCGAATAGTTGGATTTTGAAATTTTTTTTAAAAAATTTTGTGACACGAAAGCGCTATTAATGTTGGGCAAATATTAATTTTTTTTGAGTTCATTGATAGCTTCTTCGACACTCTTGACGATTATGGCGGTAGAGGTCCGAAATTTAGCCCAACAACCGATCGGGTCTAGGATGATAAGCGGTTTTTTATAGTCTAAACATAGTTGAATTTCCGATTCGGTTCCCGCAGATCCCGGTAAAGCCAAAACAAGGTTAGCGGTCAGTACGACTATATGATTTCTACTGCCCGTTTCTTGACCTTTGTTTCCCGATAACGGCAAGTGAGTATTTATTGGTATTTCTATATATAAATTCGGATAATTTTGAGGGTTTGAATAATTTCTTCGTTTTTCGGGGGTGTCGTAGAAATCGTTTGACGGAATAATTCCGAGAGTCTTGCCCTTTCGATTTGGAACTTCAATAAAAGCTTTTGCCACGGCGGTCATGACGCCCGCTCCGGCGCCATTTACTAAATGGTAGCCATTCTCGGCAATCCATTTTCCTATTGGGGAACTCAATTCCAAATAAGTTTTTTCTCCCGATCCAATGACTCCGATTATTTGCAATCTAGTATCCATCTCAATTATTTTGAAGCAAGTTTGTTATTAGATTGGTGGGCGCTCAATCCCGCCGTTGCTAAGTAGGTCATTAAGTGCGCAAGGTGGACCTGGGTATTGTCGTAGGAACTTTCGAAATCTTCGGAGTGCAATTGAACATGATCCCCTCTTTGAATTAGATGAAAGATTAGAGAGGCTGTTTCTGAAACTCGGCGCTCCAGTTTTAACGGGTCTATGGTTTTTCCTGTTTGATTATCTTGAATATTTAAAAAGATTGAGATTTTTTTTGATCCTTCTGCGGTAAATTCTTTGGTCCGAAGCTCGCCGGTTTTTGCCGTTGTTTTCCAATGGATGGAATTGAGAGGATCGCCAGGTTTAAATTCTCTTATGGTTCCAATCTCCGTGCCTGTGGAGCGAATAAGTTTTCCAGCTCCTTCTCCCGAAGGAAATGTTTTTGGTAGATCTAATTTTTGGATGGCTGGATAAATTAACGTTTCTAATTGGATGGGTACGGTTTTGGTTTTTATAAAAAAGCCAAATGGAAAACTGGTAGACAGTTTACAAGAATTAATTTTTAACGGGCCTCTTTGGGAGGCTATGAATCGAACCGTTTTTTCGAAAAACGTTCCAGGAGAAACTTGAAAAAAGGTAGCTGGGCTTTCTAATCGAGCTTTGGAGAATAAATTTGATGGAAAATCGACGGTTAATGAATAGGAAGGAATCTTTTTTTTATTATTCTTTACAATAAAAGATATGGGGCAAGGATCTTCCGCATATATTCCCCTTTTCAATCGAACCGTTACCGCTATTTTTTTTAGAGCCAATTCAGAGAGTACGCCAGAAACGGCAACCAGGCTGCAACACATTGCAAGAACAAGATACAGTAAATTGTTGCCGGTATTGATTGCGCCTAAACCAACCCCAAAAATTAAAAATATGAATCCGCCGCCTTCTCTTGTTAATTGTAGCGTTCTATTACGAAGAGAAACCGTCAATACACGTGAAGATTCTTGCGAAGTTGACACGGTGGGTTTAAATTAAATTGGGATTAATTGGTTTTCGACAATTTCGCCGATGAGGGAAGCTGTATCCGAAACTTTCCGAGCGTGAGATCCATTATGATTTTGAGGAATAATTCTATGGCATAAAACCGGAATGGCCAGCTGTTTCACATCGTCTGGAATACAATAATCTCTTCCATTTAAAAATGCTCGGGCGCGAGCCGCTTGTTGTAAAATAAGTCCGCCTCTAGGACTTACTCCCAAAGCGATGTTGTTTGAATTCCTAGATGCGGTGATAATTTGGACGATGTAATCGATAAGAATCGGTTCGAAAACAACCTCGTCAACCTGGGCTTGCATTTCTAAAAGAGTCGTTTTATCAATTACAGGTTGGAGGTTTTTAGGGTTTCTTTGCCCGGGTTTTGCTCCCAAAATTTTTCGTTCGTCTTCTTCGGCGGGGTAGCCCATAGAAATGTACATCATAAATCGGTCAAGTTGAGATTCCGGTAGAGGGAAGGCTCCGTGACTTTCAATTGGATTCTGAGTCGCAATAACGATAAAGGGATTTTCTAATTCATGGGTCTCATTATCAATCGTAGCTTGGCTTTCGTTCATCGCTTCTAAAAGCGCGCTTTGAGTTCTTGGAGACGAGCGATTAATTTCGTCCGCTAGTACCAAGTTTGAAAATATGGGGCCTTTATTAAAGCGAAATTTCTTTTCTTCGGAGTCATAAATAGAAACTCCCACAATATCCGAAGGAAGGATATCGTTGGTAAATTGGATTCGCTTGAAGGAAAGGTCTAAAGATTGAGCTAGCGCGCAAGCAAGAGAGGTTTTACCAACTCCGGGAACGTCTTCAATAAGAATATGACCGCGCGCTAAAATCGATATAAGCGTTAAGTCAACGACGTTGGATTTACCAATGATGACGGAATTGATGTTTTGTTTTAGTTTTTCTAAAACTTGATTACTTGATGTCATCTACCCAATGCCTTTAGAACTTTTTTCATGTCTTCGAAAACAGCCTTTCTGTTTTCTACGGTATATGCTCTTAAAAGATAGGCTGGATGAAGTGTTGGCATCAAAGGTATTCCTTCAAATTCCTGCCATTGCCCTCGTTCCTTAGTGATTGCAACGTTTCTTTGTAAAAGAGTGGATGAGGCCGGTTTTCCTAAAGAGACGATCACTTTTGGCTTAATAGCTTGTAGTTGCTTAATCAAAAATGGCTTGCAGGCTTCAATTTCGTCCGACTGTGGATCGCGATTGTCTGGAGGTCTACATTTGACTATATTGCAAATATAAGTATCGTTAGCGCGACTAAGTTCCATCCCTTTTTCAATAATTTCGGTGAGTTTTTTACCCGCTCTGCCAACAAATGGAAGTCCTTGCTCGTCCTCATCGGCGCCCGGGCCTTCGCCCACAAACACCAAATCGGCATTTGGATTTCCGGAACCAAAGACAATGTTTTTGCGGCCATCGCAAAGTTTACACCGTTGGCAATCGCCTAATTCAGCTTTTACTTGATTAATTTTCATGTTTTGTATTGTTGAATGAACGGTCGGGGATGAGCAATTTAAATTTAAACTTTGATTGGGATCCAACGGAATTTCATTTATCCCGTAATCTTTTAAAAACGACAAATAATTTTTTAATTCTTTTAGTTTTCCAATTTTGGAAACAGGTGTATCCATAGGATTTAGACTATCAAAAGAAGCGATTTTTAACAACGACTTAGGGAAAAAATCTTAAGTCTATGAAAGACAACAGTTTTGAAGTTATAATCTCGGTAAGGGTTTTTATTATTGAGACCGATTTTGGTTTTAGATTATAATTTTTAAAAATTTTATCGATTAGATTCCTTGCTTCATAAGATTTTTGAAGTTTAATTTTTTGATACTTTTGTTTACCGCAGGGATATGATTAAGGAGAATTAAAATGTCCGGATTAAAAAGCGCATGGGAGATAAGTCTCGAAAAATCAGATAAATTAAACCCTGAATTAAAAAATAGAAAGAAGCTAACAAAAGCGCAAAAAGCCGAGATCGCGGAAATTCGGAAAGAAACTAAAGCGGCTATAGCGGATAAAGATATTTCCTTAGATTATAAGATTAAAAAACTTGTGGATCGAGTTCCTCCTGAAAGAATAGAAAACGAAAAGGAAACCCTGAAGCAAGAATTTAACGATATCAAAGAGAAATTAGAAAAAGAGATGGAAGAGAAAATTGAGGCAGTCTACCAACAAAATCAATAAACATTGGTAGCTTCTCCCCCTTTATCCCATCATAAAAAATAACGAATCGCCTTCGTTGAATAGCAAATGACCTTCCCGTTTTAATTTTGTATTAATGTTGATTGGAGTTTTAATGAAAAATACTGTAAGGAAACTTATTTCCGAAGCGTTAAATCGCGCCAAAGAGAATGGAGATTTAACGCTCGAAAGTCTTCCTAATATTGCGATTGAAGAACCCAAAGATAAAAAATTTGGAGACTATTCGACAAATGTCGCCATGCTAATGGCGAAGTCGGAACGAAAAAACCCTCGGGCTATTGCCGAATCCATATGCGCTTACTTTAATGAAGAATCGCGAGTAGAAACTGCGGAATGCGCGGGTCCTGGTTTTATAAATTTAAAAATGTCAGATTCATTTTTCGTGGAACGGTTAAAACAAGCGAGAGAAAAAGGCGAAAACTTTGGTCGTTTAGAAATCGGGGAAGGACGAAAAATTAATTTGGAGTATGTGAGCGCTAATCCAACGGGTCCTCTTCATGTTGGGCATGGTAGGGGCGCCGCTGTTGGAGATACTTTAGGTAATATACTTCAGTTTGCCGGATTTGATGTCTGTAAGGAATATTATATTAACGATGTCGGGAACCAAATTAATATTCTTGGTAACTCAACATGGTTACGCTTTTTAGAGATTTGCGGCAAGTCTATCGAATTTCCGGAAGATCATTATAAAGGGGACTATATCAAAGATATTGCTCAAGAAATTTTTGATGCGCATGGCGATGATTTTTTAACCAAACCGGAAGATGAATCCAAAGCTTTTTTTAAAAAATACGCCAACGATTGGGTCTTAAATGGGATTAAGGAAGATTTAAAACATTTTAGAGTAGGGCACGATGTCTGGTTCAGCGAAAAATCTCTTCATGACAACGGTAAAGTTGAAGCGAGTCTCGTTTGGCTTCGAGAAAAGGGATATATTTACGATAAAGACGGAGCCGTTTGGCTAAAATCTTCGGCTTTTGAGGACGAAAAAGATAGAGTGATTATTAAGCAAGACGGGAGTCAAACATATTTCTGTTCGGATATTGCTTATCACAAAGATAAAATAGATCGTGGTTTTTATAAAATAATAGATATTTGGGGAGCGGATCATCATGGTTACGTTCCTCGTATGCAGGCCGTTCTTGAAGCCATGGAATTTGATAAGGAAGTGTTTAAAGTAGCCTTGGTTCAGTTTGTTACTTTGAAAAGAGGCGGTGAAAAAGCGCAAATGTCCACTCGATCTGGGGAGTTTGTTACTTTATCCGATGTCGTAGACGAAGTGGGAGTGGATGCCACGCGGTTTTTCTTTTTGATGAGAAGCTCTGATAGTCATTTAGATTTTGATCTTGAATTAGCCAAGCAGAAATCGAACGATAATCCTGTTTTTTATGTCCAATACGCGCATGCGAGAATTTGTAATGTGTTTTATACTGCTGTTGAGAATGAAGTGAATGTTGCTAATTTAAGCGAAGCTGATTTGAGCCTGTTTGGAGCAGATGAAATTAACTTGGCGAAAAAAGCGTTGTCTTTTCCAGAAGTTATTGAGAAGTCCGCCGAAACCCTGGAGGGGCATCGTATAACTTACTATTTGCAGGAACTATCGGCTGTTTTTCATAGTTACTACAAAAAAAACCGTGTGGTTACGGATGATATTAAATTGACCTTAGCTAGATTGGCGTTGCTTGATTGCGTTAGAAATATTTTAAAGGTAGGGTTAGAACTTATGGGAATTTCGGCCCCTAAAAAAATGTGACGGTAGATGTTCATACTATTTAAGGACTCTTTTTGAGTGATTTTTCATGTCAGATATTTATCGGTACTATTAGGCCTTTTTTTGTCCGCTTTCATGGCTCACTTAGCAGGGGTTGACCTTTCTCTTTTAGATAAATTACTTCCTTCTAAAAATGAAATTTTAGAAGAAACGCCGTTTAAAAAAGTAAAAGTTGCCCCTAAAAAAAGCCAAAGAAACAAGAGTGAAAATAACGAAACTTCCTACACTTTTTTTGAAGTTTTAAAGGGCGAAAAAAACGACAAGTTTGTCGACATGGAGGATACAGTTCTCCCTTCTGCAAAAAAAACTAAAGATTTAAATGTCAAACAAATCGGTATTCCGCGCCAAATTACCACTTCTATAAAAGGCGAAAAAGTAGAAACCGCAGTTAAGGCTGTTGATCAACTTGTTCCAAAAGTAGAAGTCGCGGTTAAGGCTGATGATAAAACCGTTAAGAAGGTTTCAACTCCTAAAAATTCTTCCGAAAATAAGATTTCTAATCAAATTTCCACTGTTAAACGAGTTAAGAAAGTTTCTACTCCAAAAACTTCTTCCAAAAATAAGATCCTTACTAAGGTTTCTACAAGCGGTGGGAAATATGTTGTTCAGGCAGGTTCTTTTAAAAAAATAGATTCGGCGAATAGGTTGGTCGCAAAATTAAAAAATAAAGGTTATTCAGCCTATTGGAAAGAAAAAGAAGTTGGGAATGGAAAATGGTTTCGTGTTTATTTAGGTTCTTTTCCGAACCAAGAAGACGCCATGGCAATTGTCCAAAAAGCTCGCGCAGAAGAAAAGTTAGATCCTATGATTTTTTTTCAAAAGAACTAATAATTTAAAGGAACAATTTTTAGAGGATTTTTAGTGTTGTCGAAAAGTTTTTGGATCAAAGGTTTGCAAAACCTCTACAGGGTCGTCGACTCTTTTTCCGCCGTAAAAGTTTTCTTGACTGTCGTACCATGTATTGAAACGATAACCTTCAAGATCGTTATGGTATAAGCTACGTTTTTCATCCTCTGATTTAAATTGAAAGTCAAGAGTGGCTGCCCCGTTTTCCGTTATAGTTACGGTTCCTTTTTTCTCGGCAATATAAGGATGCCAAGCCGAAACCTCGTAAATTCCTGGAGGAATGCCTTTTATTGAAAAGTTTCCATCCTTGTCGCTAATTGCGTAATATGGGTTGTCGACCAACCTAATAGTGGTTTGCAAAAATGGATGTAAATTGCACTTAACCAAAAACTCTTTAGTGTTAGGCCTAACGAAAATGGAACGAACCTGGCTACTTTGGGGCGGTAGAGGTTTATTGGTTTTTTGTTTTACTTTTTTCCTTTTCCCTTTTTGCCTAACTTCATAAGTTGCAATTTCGTGCTGAATGGGGTCTAAATTTTCCAAAAGGAAATCAACTCCATTTCGGCTTGCAATAATATAATCTTTAGCGTGGCATAATTTAGCCTTGAAAGAATACATATCTGTAGAAAAAGGCTTGCCGCGTTCAATGCCATTGATGCTAATTACGGTATCCTGCAATCCTCCTAATTCGGATACTTTAAAATCAAATAAAAATCGATGTCCTTTACCATCCGACATTCGAGAGCAGAATTTAATATTAGGAGCGTGTATAAGGTGAAAAGCTCTAGGAGATGGAGGAGGTCCTGATATGGTCACTTTGCCGTTCAGAGTCCCTCCGTTGTCTATAGTAATAACTCTATAAGGACTAGGAATAATGTCAAAAAGCTTTTTTGCCAGTTTTTGATTTCTGGGTAAAAGTTTTTGGACTTGTTTTGAGGCTTCTTGATAGCGGCCCTGTAGCTTATAGATTACGCCTAAATCGTAATCGGCCATGACCATTCGCGAGTCTAATTTGAGCGCCGCTTTAAATTCTTTTTCTGCTTCTTCAAGTAAATTAAGCTGTGCGAAGGAAAAGCCTCGGTTGTACCTGAAAAAAGAATGGTCATACCCTAAGTACATTGCTTTCTCATAGGCAAGCAGCGCATATTTATGTTTTTGAAGACGACTAAGAGCGACTCCTTTACTGGCATGAGCAAACCCATTTTGAGGGTCAACTTGGATCGCTTTTTCGAATTCTTTTAAGGCCGACTCCCATTTCTTTTCAAATAAGAACTGGTTGCCTAATTTAATAATAGGGTCTGCAGGACTTTTTTCGTCTCCAAAAGCGAGAGACGAAAATAATAGAAAAATAATCAAAAAACTTTGAAAAAGTATTTTTAAAGGGTTCATTTTTTTAAAAAGAAAATTGAAAGGCCAGAAGGATATCAATACAAAATAATGGTGTCAAGAATAGGGAAAGATTGTATGACGTTTAGAGTTTATCGGATCTAATAATTAATAATACTTGGATCTATTAAAACTCAATTTATTCCATGAAAATCTTATTAACGCGTACCATTAAAGTATACAATTGGCATGATTTATTGAAAACATAAAATACTAAGGCGCTAAAATTAGACGCTTCCGCGATTTGATAGTTATTTGTTATTGTGTTCGATATTTATGTGGATTAAAAGATGTTTTTTTACATTAATTACTTTTTCTAATATTTGCTCTGGACAGGATTGAATGAATAAAAATAGAAAGGATATTTTTTATTTAGTCATGATCATATTGGCGGTATTTTTTCTTTGGAATACTACTATCCTATACCCTCTACAAATTCTAATCGTTTTTTTTCATGAGTCTTCACATGCCATTATGGCGATTTTAACCGGTGGAGAAGTGGTGGAAATGCAAATTGATTATATGCAAGGAGGGCATGTCTTGTCGCGTGGCGGATCCCGTTTTTTAACTTTAAGCGCAGGTTACCTGGGGTCGCTGGGTTGGGGAATCGTTATATATTTCTTAGCGGTGCAAACGGATATCGATAAAATAATTTCTTGTGTATTGGGGGTTCTTATCGCCGTAATTTCCATAATGTTTGTTAGGAATACTTTTGGACTTGTTTTTGGGGTTGCGGGCGCAACCTTTCTAATATTTATGGGATTAAAACTTTCCTTAAAGTTCAACGATTTTATTTTGCGAGTTATTGGTTTAACGAGCATGCTATACGCGCCTCTAGACATTTTTAGCGACACCATTCAAAGATCCTACTTAAGATCGGATGCCCGAATGCTTGCAGAGGAATTTGGCGGAGCTACTATGATTTGGGGAGGGATTTGGATTATTATAAGCGCTGTTTTGATAAATTTTTGCTTAAGGTATAGCCACAAGTCTTAAAAACAAAAAAAACTTCTTTTCTTATACCTTAGCGTAGGGGAATATTTACATAATATGCGAGGTTCTATTGGTTGCGAGATTCAATTTTTCCTAATATGTCTAGAATTTTGGTCATATCATATTTTTTAAATGTTTCATTTAAATATTCTATAAAAAGACAAAAGTTTTTATCTCCATCGACAGGTAATTTACTTAATCCATTTTCAAATTCTGTGACATTGTTTAATTCAGCCGCTTTCCTGAGTTGAATCAAAATATCTTTTGGCAAGGATAGAGCAGAGAAATCAATATTTTGAATGTTAAGGATCTTCTTTTCTTTTGGGGCGTCATCCAAATATTGAAATTCAACACCCAATAAATTATTTAAACACGCATAAAGTTGTTCACTTCGAAATGGTTTTGAAATATAACCCTGACAGCCTAGCTTTTGATATTTGCCTTTTAGCTGATTAAAAACGGAAGCGGTGACAGCAACTATTTTCAATTGATCCTGATCAAATTCTTTCCGGATTATCTTAATCGCTTCTTCTCCGTTCATTACAGGCATTCGCATATCCATAAAAATAATATCGAAATCATCTTGCCGGATTCTATCTATGGCTTCTTTTCCGTTTTCAACGCAATCCACATAGCTGCCAATATTCGTGAGGAGAACTTTCAATACATCTCGGTTATCTTGAATATCATCCACCACTAGCGCTTTCACTTTAAACCCTTCAGCTAGCGAAGCGACTTTATTAAAGCTCTCATTTCGTTTATGAATTTTTCCTATTGCGGGGGGGAGAAATAAACTGAAATAAAATCTAGAACCTTTTTCCAATTCCGATTCCAAATTGAGGTTCGATCCCATTAATTCCAATTGTTTTTCACATATAGCAAGACCCAGTCCAGTACCTCCTTTTTTAGAGTCTTCTTCCTCCTGGTGGAATGGTTCAAAAATAACTTTTTTATTATCTTCAGAAATTCCTATCCCGGTATCAATAACTTCAAAATCATACTGGTTATTTCCTAAACTTTTAGCCTTACATAATATTTCGCCAGACTCAGTAAATTTGACAGCATTACTAATGAGGTTAATCAATATCTGCCTTATTTTTCCATCATCTCCATAAACATAATGACTTTCGCTCAATTTCTCCAATTGCAATTTAATACCTTTTTCCGCGCAAGGTAATTCAAAAATTTTCAATACTTCCTCAACAAGGACTTTAAGGTCAAAATTATTTGGTTGGATTTCCATTTTTCCAGCTTCAATTTTCGAAAGATCTAGAATTTCATTTATTAAGTGAAGGAGGTTTTCTCCACTTTTATCGATTGTTCCTAATGCATTTTTTACCTCGGCGCTTAAATTCTGATTTTTTAATAGAATCTGCGAATAACCTAAAATTGCATTCATTGGGGTTCTAATTTCATGGCTCATATTTGCCAAAAAAATGGATTTGGCAAGATTGGCTTTTTCTGCATTTTCTTTTGCAAATTTTAATTCATGAGTTCTTTGTTCCACTATATTTTCCAGACCTTCTCTTTCAGTTTTTAATGTTTTATTGATATTACCAAGCTCTTCAATGTAGTGGGAAACTTCAGCGTCATGGTCTTCGAGCATTGACGACATTTTATTAAAAGATCCCGCTAATTTACCTAACTCATCATCAGATTCAATTTGGACGCGTTGATTAAAACTTTTTTTATTAGCAATCGTGTTCATTTGTTCTGTAATCTTTTGGATTGGCCTGGTAATCACTCCAGCCATGAAAAAAGCGACTAATGTGGCAATGAATACGCCAATGAGGACCCCACTAATCTGAAGTAAATATATTTTTCTACTGTTATTCGTCACAGTTTCCTTGGGACCATATGAGGCCATTAGGAAAACAGGCTTATTGTCGAGGTAATAAGGCCGTAGATTCATGAAATAATCTACATTTTCAATACTAATTTCGGAAAACAATTCGCTTTTCAACGACCAATTAATCTTAAGAGACAATGGTTTAAGTTGATTTGAGTGAAAACCTACAAGATGATTTCCAGTTAAAGAAAAAAGATCGCTATTTATCAACGTTTTCCTTGAAAATTCCCGCATATATTTATTTGAAAGTCTTTTTCTTAAATATATTTTTCCAATTTGGACAGTTCTTTCTTCGCCTTCTGTATAGATCAACTCGTTTATTGGAAGAATACCAATGAGATCTAGTTGGCCATCAGTAATAGAAAAGTAAGTTAAAGAATCAAAAGAGATGTCCAATTTTTCTGGTAAGTTTTTAGGGGGGGCAATTTGAGTCCATTCCTTTGAAGAGCAGTGTTTCAAAAAAGGGCCGGAGGAGGGGGTATAATGTTGTAAGGCTTTTTCATTCTGATTTTTTGAAGTCACATAAATTCCATCCTTTGTTGCGTAAGATTCAATGCCTTCTAAATTATAGAGGGCAACCAAATCATATCCTTTTTCAAATGTGAGCTCTCGAATGAGGACTGCGGACTTACATTGAATAGCTTTTTTTAATTCAGGAAAACCGCTATTGATTTTATATAACGAGTGAATAGAACGGATAAAGTCTCTATTGATGACTTGTTTTTTTAAAGTCTCTTCTAATTGAATAGCCGTAAATTTAATTTCATTTTCTAACTGGAGAAGATCAGCTCCTAAATTTTCTTTAATTAAATTTTCCTGCTGAGTGATGGTTATCCAGAGTATAGAAAACCCTCCAAACAGAGTGACACATAGAATTGGGATAATAGCCTGAATCCAAAGTTTGAATTTAATAGACAAGTTGAATTCTCTGTTTTAAAAGTAACTTGAATTTGGAAGCAAGACCCATCTTTTGATATTCGTTTTATTCAGTTTTATTTGTTATTCGTAGGGGCGAATGAAAATTAAATTATCTACAGGATTTAAGAATTAAAAAATTCCTTGGGCTATTAAGTACCTTGATACTAAAACGCTAATTTGGATCGAAAGTTCCAACAATTCCTTTTACAAACCAGTTCATATTCAGCAATTCTTCATCCGAAGCTTGCTTCCCTTTGGCGATTCGAGTGTTCCCATTGCGGTCTACTATCGGGCCGGAAAACACGGCAAAATTTTTAGATTTAATATCCTCTTTCCTACGAAGCGCCCTTTCTTTCAATTTTTCTGGAACCATAGGGCCAAATGGAGCAATATCTACCAAGCCCTTATCTATCCCCCACCAGATATCTTCACTTTTCCACTTCCCAGCTAAAACTTTTTTGACAGCGTTTTTATAAACAGCGCTCCAATCCCATACAGAGGCGGTAAGATGTGCCTTGGGAGCATAAGCGCTCATATCATGGTTATAGCCGATGGAATAAACGCCGCGTTTTTGAGCCACAATTTGGATAGCGGGGGAATCCTGATGCTGCGCTAAGATATCTGCTTTTAAATCAACCAAAGCATGCGCATTAATTTTTTCTTTCGAAGGGTCGTTCCATTCTTTTGTCCACCGCACGTAAATTTTGGCGTTTGGGTTTGATTCCAAGGCTCCGATGGCAAAAGCATTAATCCCTCTGATAACTTCTGGAATTGGATAAGCAGCCACATATCCTATTATATTACTTTTAGTCATGGCTCCAGCTAATAGTCCAGTTAGATATCGAGCTTGATACATTCGGCCAAAATAAGTCCCTACGTTTTTGCTCAATAAATTTCCCGAACAGTGCATAAAAATTACATTAGGGAATAGTGGGGCAATTTTTTTAACAGCATTAGAATAGCCATAGCTTGTGGCGAATATCAGATCATTGCCATTTTGAGCCATCTGGGTAAGGACGGCTTCAATGTAACTATCTTCGTTTTCCAATACAGAGCCGATATAACTTGTGGTTACCCCAGGAATTTTTTCTATGGATTGTCGGCCGAGATCGTGAGCAAAGGACCATCCGGCATCTTTGGCTGGTGAAAGATAAATAAATCCAACTTTAAGCTCTTTGGCATTTGCTTTTTGTTGAGTGGGGTTGAATAAAACTAAAAAAGCTATTAGCCACAAGGAGAAGTAATACGTCTTTTTCATCACATCAGTTAAGTTCATAAATTCATCCCAAGACGAAGAGGAGAAATTGGCCTTTTTAAAATTGAAATCGTTTCATAGTTTCAAATTGAAATTTTAAAAGCGCCAAACAAAAAGGAATTGAGGCACACTTTCGTCGGTTTCAGTATCCCCAAGTTTGTTCATCCAGTATTGCCATTCAATACCAATAAAAACTTTCTTCGGTTGATAGAGCCGTTCGCCAATATCATACCTAAATTGGGGTTGAGCAAAAAACCAGTCGCTAACGGTTGCTCCAGTTTCAGCGGTTCTTTCTCCTATATATTCCATATGCCCTTCAATAGAGAAACTATGTGATTTTATTTTAAAAGGATACGCCCAATTTATGTCAATAAAAAAGGAATTATCTTCTTTGGGAGCTCCACTAGAATCTAGACCGGCGCTATCGTCTATATAAATAGCAAAATCCGTATTTAAAAAAGCAAATCCTGGGATATCCCATGCAGCTCTCATTCCAGGCAAATACTTGACCACTTTGGGGTCCGCTCCCATATTCAGTCCCGCTAGGATGCCAACATCTTTTAGTGGACCCATACCTATTTTTGTATTTAGGATTTTGCTCAAACTAAAATTAAAATACACTTCTCCATAAATATCATCGTCATTAAAATCGTCTTCGTCTGCGTCATTCAAGAAATCGATAAAAATAAAATTTTCCCCAAACTTCCAGCCGCTTGCATGCTGGAATGTTAGAATATGCGTTTGGGAATCTCGGCCCCCTCGGTATGGGGCCTCCAGGTTTCCAAATTGATAATGCAATTCGGTAGTACTCCAATCAAAAGCCATTACGGTTCTTGCTGTTGAACATATTGCGACTAAAAATATTAATATGCCGATAATGGCTAGACGGTTTTTTTGTGCGATCATTTGTATAGAACGGATGGTAAATGTAAATTAATAAAAAAATAACAGCGCTTATTTTACGATTTAACTCTAGAGAAGAGTAGCCTTATTTTCCCTCTCCTTCGTCACGGTTACTATTCTTTTTAAAAAGGAAATACTTTTTGATTTTTCAATACTATATATAGATTTTAATTTAAGTCCGTATGAACTAATAATTGTCAAAAAATCTGGCGAATCCACCTTAATTTCTGTAGCAATTTGAATTATTATTTGCGCCGTTTTAATTCAATATAGTTTATGGGATAGCTCAAATCATTAATTTTATAAAATTTGTTTGTTTCATGTTCTCAAATGTGTATAACTCTTTGAATTTATATTTGTTTTGTGATTTTTAGGTTGTTTTACACCCTCTCCTAATTACTTTTGCAAAAAAAATCATAATTCCCTGGTTGGATTTGCATGGCGGTTGACCTTTAAAAAAGCTAATATTAGCATTGGATTTATTTTAGTTATTTCCCATTTAGTTTTTTCTCTTTCGCCTCCATGTCCGATCTCAGTTTAAATTACCAAAATACGTTAGTTACTTTAAATGAGTCGCAAATTTTAGAGTTGCAGCCGGAGGTTAATAAGCGCCATCAAGAACTAGAGGCTAAAAAGGGTAAGGGGAGCGACTATTTGGGTTGGCTCCATTTACCGTCACAATATGAAAAGAATCTAATGAATGAGATTCTTGAAACGGCAGACCAGATTCGATCCGATTCCGAATTAATGGTCTGTATTGGAATTGGCGGTTCCTATCTGGGATCCAAAGCGGCGATAGATTTCCTTTCGAGTCCCTTTAAAGGCGGAACACAGAAAGGAATGCAGGTTTATTTTGCCGGTCATAATATAAGTTCGGATTATATTTCCGATTTAATAGACGAAATTGGCGATAAAAACTTTTATATAAATGTAATTTCAAAGTCTGGGACCACTACTGAGCCAGCTTTGGCGTTTAGAATTTTAAAAGACGCCCTGGTTAAAAAATTTGGAGAAGAGCAAGCCCGCAAAAGAATCATAGTAACGACTGATAAAGAGAAGGGCGCTTTAAAATCGATGGCCGATGAAAAAGGATTTCGTGCTTTTGAAATCTCTGACGATGTCGGCGGACGATATTCGGTATTAACTCCAGTAGGTTTATTGCCAATGGCTGTTGCTGGAATAGATATTAAACAGTTGGTCGAAGGCGCAGCAGATATGGAGTCTATTCTGTCAAAAAGCGCTCGAATGGAAGACAATAGCGCTTATTTATATGCGGTTATTAGACACCTCTTGTATCAGAAAGGGAAAACAATAGAAATTTTAGCTTCTTTTCATCCTTCGTTTAAATTTGTCTTGGAGTGGTGGAAGCAGTTATCTGGCGAAAGCGAAGGGAAAGAGTTAAAGGGCATATTTCCCGCTTCTGTAGAGTTTACGACCGATTTGCATTCAATGGGACAATGGATACAAGAGGGCGAACGAATAATTTTTGAAACGTTTTTAATTTTAGAATCTTCTAGACAACAGGTAACTATTCCAAATTGGAATACCGATGAGGATGGTTTAAATTATTTGTCGGGAAAATCTTTTGATTATGTGAACGAAAAAGCTTTTAGAGGAACTGCCGCCGCTCACTTAGAGGGAGGAGTTCCAAATATGACGATTTCGTTAAAAGAGCGTACCCCACGAGTTTTGGGGCAGTTATTTTATTTTTTTGAAAGAGCGATCGCTATGTCCGGATATCTATTAGGAATTAACCCCTTTGATCAACCGGGCGTCGAAATGTATAAAAAAAATATGTTTATGCTTTTAAATAAACCGGGATATGAAAAGGGATAAATTCATGGGAATTATTAGCGGAAAAATAGAGGAAGCGGTTCAAGAATTAGCTGAGGAAAAAATTGGAGAAGCTGAATTACCTTCATATGAATCTAGTTCATTACTGAATAAAATGAACTCATTAGGCACAGAAACCTGGATCGATACAGGCGATTTAGAGCTTGCTCGTTCGGTATGGAAACAAGAACTTACTTCGCTAACAACCAATAATACGTTGGCCAACCAAGTGGTTCAAACGGGGGTATTAGACGAAACTATTCAATCTACAGTGAGTAGATTGAAGGAAGTAGCTCCAGACTTGGAAGAAGCCGATAGAATATTAGAGGTGGGTTTTGTCATTAATTGTAAAATTGCTCTTCGTCTCGTTAATGGGTTTCGTAAAAAAGTTAGCGTGGAGTTGCATCCCGCTATTTCCAGAGATATTGATAAAACCGTTGAGTTTGCAAGGAGATATCAAAAAGTATGTCCCGAATACTTTATTGTGAAGATTCCTTTGACTCCCGAGGGGTATTTGTCGGTTCGTAAATTACGGAAAGAGGGGATGCCCATCAATTTCACTTTGGGGTTTTCAGCGCGGCAAAACTATTTGGCGGCTATCCTTTCAAATCCCGATTTTGTGAATGTGTTTTTGGGGAGATTAAATCAGGTAATTGTTGATAATTCATTGGGTACAGGCAAAGGGGTTGGAGAAAAAGTTACGTTAGCCACTCAATCTGCAATTTCCGATTTAAGACGGCGACGTCCTGAAGTAGTCACGAGACTTATTGCGGCTAGTATTAGAAATGGAGACCAAGTGGCGGCGTTGACAGGAGTGGATGTGCATACCATTCCGCCTAAAGCGCTGACTGATTTTTTGAATTCGGATCGTAAGCCTGAAGATTTGAAAAAGGGAAACCATGAAGATTGGAATCCAGAAGCGGATATGTCCATTATGGATCGATTGAAAGACTTATGGGAAGTTTCGGAAACATTTAAAAAGTTTGCCGACGATTTAATTTCTCTGGATTCAGTGGATTCGATGAATGGAGAAGATTTAATCAACATTTGTGAAAAATCAGGAATCGATTTGTTTGGACGGTTTTCCGAGAATGAAATAAAATCGATTTATGAGACTGGAAAAATTCCTCAATTTAAAAATTGGCCTGATTCCATTGCAGTGGACGACCTAATGACTCAATCCGCATTACAATCTTTTGCGAAAGACCAGAACGCTTTAGACGATCGTATTCGGTCTTTTTTGAGCTAAACTTATGAAAGAGGTTTTTAAAAGTTAGAATACGATTTTTTAAAAGCAATTCATATAAACCCGTTTTAAGAAAAGTTATAAATCCTACCGGATTTCCGCCATCTTAAAAGAACAACATATAACATTAAATTTCGAGAACAATTATGACAATGAAGGTAGATAAAGTTGTATTAGCTTATTCTGGAGGATTAGACACTTCCGTTATTATTAAATGGCTTATAGAACGTTATGGCTGTGAAGTGATAGCTTACTCTGCGGATGTTGGGCAGGGAGAAGAATTAGATCCCGTGCGAGAGAAAGCTTTAAAGACTGGCGCGAGTAAGGTCTATATTCAAGATTTGAAGGAAGAGTTTATGCGTGAGTATGTGTTCCCAATGCTTCGTGGCAACGCCTTTTATGAGGCAAATTATTTATTGGGAACCTCGATTGCCAGACCTCTCATCGCTAAAGAACAAATACGCATTGCTGAAATGGAAGGAGCCGATGGAGTCTCGCACGGGTGTACAGGTAAAGGCAACGATCAAGTTCGATTTGAACTGGCTTATTTAACGTTAAACCCAAAGATAAAAATTTTATCTCCTTGGCGCGAATGGGATTTGAATTCTCGCGAGTCTTTGATTGATTATGCGAACAAGCACGATATCCCGGTTCCGGTGAGCAAGGACAAGCCTTACAGCATGGATCGGAATATGTTTCACATTAGTTATGAAGGTGGAGTTTTAGAAGACCCTTGGGTGCAGCCGCCGGAAGATATGTTTTTACTAAGCGATTCGCCTGAGAAAGCTCCGGATAGCCCGGAAGAAATTCATATCGATTATGAAGAGGGAAATCCTGTTGCGGTGGATGGTAATCGTTTAGAGCCAGTCGATTTATTGGTACATCTCAATAAATTAGCGGGAAAGCATGGAGTGGGTCGAATTGATATAGTTGAAAGCCGGTTTGTGGGAATGAAGTCTAGAGGGGTTTATGAAACTCCCGGTGGCACAATATTGCACGCTGCGCATCGAGCTTTAGAAACTATTACTCTCGATAGAGAAGTCATGTTTCAACTGGATTCTATGATACCAGCCTATGCAAGAATGATTTATAACGGATTTTGGTTTAGTCCAGAACGAGTGTTGCATCAAAAATTAATAGACGAAGCTCAAAAGTGCGTTAATGGAACCGTTCGGTTAAAATTATACAAAGGAAATTGTTCCGTCTTAGGTAGAAAATCTGATAATAGTTTGTACGATCAAGATATAGCGTCTTTTGATATGGACGATAGTTACGATCAAAACGATGCCGAAGGTTTTATTAAATTAAATGCCTTGAGGTTGAGACTTTATACGCAGGTGTTTAAAAATAAGTGATTAAAAATTTATTTCTGATTCGACCAAGGCTTTGGAGTAAAAATCTTTTATGAACTCTATTTTGGTTGTCGATAACGAAGAAAGCATTTGCGATTTTCTTTCAATTTTGCTTGAAAAAGAAGGTTATGAAGTTGTAACGGCAAATAATGGGCAAGCGGCTGGAAAATATATAAGAGAAAATGATTTTGATCTAGTGCTTACCGATATAAAAATGCCAAACTCTAGCGGAATTGATGTGCTGAAAGCCGTTAAAGAGACCTCCCCGGGAACTCCCGTTATTATGATGACGGCTTTTGCTTCCGCAGAAACCGCCGTAGAAGCAATGAAAAAGGGGGCTTACGATTATATTTCTAAGCCATTCAAGATTGATGATTTGAAATTATCGCTTAAGAACGCCTTAGAAAAGAAAAAGCTACATGATGAAAATATTTATTTAAAAACCGCATTAAATAATAAGTATCAGTTCTCCAATATCATAGGTAAAAGCCCTGCAATGGAGAAAGTTTACCGATTAATCGAAAAAGTTGCTCGAAGTTCGGCAACTGTAATGTTAAACGGTGAAAGCGGTACGGGAAAAGAATTAGTAGCCAAAGCCATTCACTTTAACGGTCCAAGATCCACACAGCCGTTTATTACGGTGAATTGTGGCGCCATGCCAGAAAATTTATTGGAAAGCGAGTTGTTTGGCTATGAGAGAGGCGCTTTTACCGGCGCAGATTCCACCAAAGTTGGTTTGCTAGAAATTGCGGACAAAGGCTCGTTTTTTCTTGATGAAATAGGAGATACACCGCTTTCAATACAAGTAAAGCTATTGCGGATTTTGCAAGAAAAGGAGTTTACTCGTTTGGGTGGGGCAAGACCTATTAAAATTGACATTCGCTTTATCACGGCAACTAATATAGATTTGTCTAAGGCTGTTGAAGATAATAAGTTCAGGCAAGATTTATATTATCGGCTGAATGTTATTCCCATTCATATACCTCCATTACGCGAACGCAAAGAAGATATATCAGCTCTTGCAGAACATTTTATCCAGAAATTTAATAAAGAAAACGAAGGGTTCAATAAATTAAAGGGAATAGACCCTTCGGTTATGAAAGTTTTTGACGATTACTTTTGGCCTGGTAATGTTCGAGAGTTAGAAAATGTTTTGGAAAGAGGTTGCGTTTTTGAAAAAGGCGAGTTTTTGCAGATAGAAAACCTCCCGGAAGAATTAATACGTAATGAGTTTCCAGATGTAAAAAATATATCGTTTGCGAATAAAGAGGGTTCCGTAGATCTTGAAAAAACCTTAGACCAGATTGAAAAAAATATGATTCTCGAAGCTTTAAAGAAAACCAACGGAATCATGACCAAAGCCGCAAAGCTTTTAAACTTAAGCTTTCGTTCTATGCGTTATAGAATGCAAAAGTACAAAATTATGGTAAAAACGGATATTGAAGAAGAGGAATAAGTTATCGTAAATTTACCGTCATCCGTAAATAAATATCGTTTGCATATGCTTTTAGATTCTATTTCGAAAATAGGAATATCATCAGTTTGTGTTTTGTTCATAATGGTTTTCTCATTAGAAAATTCGTTTGGACAAAGTATTACAACGCAAACGCCTGATGAAAAATCAAACTCTGCGCCATCTTTAAAAAAAAACCTTCCCCCAACCGCAATTATCCCTTTAGAAAAGGCCGGTTTTAGTCGAGCTGAATATTTATTTCGGTCTGGTAAGTTTGCGGAAGCTAAAATTGTCTATGAAAAGTTTATCGATGAGAATCCGAATGATAAAAATATTGATCGAGCCGTATTTAGGTTAGGGCAAATCGATTTTAACAATAAGTTTTATGTAACGGCGTTAAAGTATTTTACTTATCTCTTAGAAAACTTCCCAGGCACTCCAGTTCTTCATGAGACTCTTCTATTTATGGGGGCCTGTAATTACTATTTGGGTCGACTAGAAGATGCGCAAAGAATTTTTGAAACCGAATTAAAATCAAATCCCGACGATAAAGAAAAACTGAAAGTTTTGTTTTACCTGGGACAGGTTCATCAGAAAAAATTTGATTATGATCGGGCGATAGAACGATTGAGTAAGGTTTATAAATATGAGTTGGACAGTGAATTAAAGAAACAAACTTTACAAATCACAAAAAGGATAATTGACGAAAAACTATCTAAAGAAAAGCTTTTTTCTTTGATCCAAAAGTATCGCAGCAACTTCCCCGCAGATTTAGCGCTTTGGAAATTGGTTAACATTTTTAGATTGGAAAGGGATAATGAAAGTTACATAGGAGCGCTGAAACAATTCGTAGAAACTTTTCCTCAGCATAACCTGCAATCAGAAGCGATGAGAATGCTAGCGTTGGCGAAAAAAGATTATCAATTGAAGACAATAAAAATTGGAGCAATTTTGCCGCTTACGGGGAAGCGGGCCATTACGGGACAACAAGTTTTACAAGGCATACAGCTTGCGTTTAATAATCTGTCTTCGGATGAAAAAAAACGAATTGTACTTGTTGTGAAAGATTCGGGAGTCAAAACTAACTTAGAGCAAGGTTTGGAGGAGTTAGCGGTGGACCCAAGCGTTATTGGAGTGATTGGTCCAGTGTTGAGCGATAATGTAAGAAAAATAGTTCCACTTTTGGAAAAATACGATTTACCAGCTTTAACTCCAACTGCTTCTTCTTTAGGTTTGACAGATCTTACTCCTTATATTTTTAGAAACGCTATGACGCGTCCCATTCAGAGTAGATTTCTTGCCGAATATGCGGTCAATGATTTAGGACTTAGACGCTTTGTAGTCTTTTATCCAGAAGCTAATTTTGGTCAGGAGTTTAAAGACGCTTTTATGGAAGAAGTAGAATCGTTAGGAGCTGAAGTAGTCGCGGCGGTGTCTTACAAGCGTAGCCAAAATGACTTTAAGCCGCAAATATTAGAGATTGGCGGTATTTCTGATAGTCAGTTAAAGAAATTGACTCTAAAAAAACTATCAGAATCTGAAAATAAAACTAAAAATAAAGGTAACGTTCCTTTTTCAAAACCCATTATTGAGCAAGGGTTATTTAATGAAGATAAAATTGAAGGTCTGAAAGTTTCGCTTGAATTAAGTTACGACGCAATATTCATTCCAGGGTTTTACGATAAAGTGAGTTTAATTATTCCCCAGATGGTTTTTTACAATATTGATCAAGTAACATTTTTAGGAACGAATGGTTGGAATCATGCCGATTTAATTAAAGTTGCGGGACGATATATAAAGGGAAAAGGTGTTTTTTCCGACGGTTTTTATAAAGAGTCAAAAAAACCGGAAGTTCAACAGTTTGTGACTAAATTTCAGACGACGTTTGGCGATGAGCCTAATATGCTTTCCGCTCAAGCATACGATAGCGCTAAAATTTTTTTAAATATCGCGCAGACAAATGTGAAAAATCGTTTGGAGTTTTTTACTCGATTAAAAAAAGTTGAGAGATTTTTCGGTGCGTCGGGAACGACTACTTTTACCGAAAATGGAGACGCTGAGAAAAAAATGTTTACTCTTAAAATTCAAGGAAACAAGATTGTTGAAGAAGGATATTACGAGGATGATTAATTAGGGGGAATGAAGCGATCAAAATACCTTTATTTTAATTTTTGTTTTAGAATATTTATTAGTAAACTTCCTGTTTAAGGGAGCTAGGTATATCAAAAGTTCTTTCTGGTAGATTGTCCCTCATAAAAACTTCAAAGCTTCCTTTTGGATCTCCGAAGTTTACTTGCTTCCCAGTTTTTTTATCGATCTTTAAAAATAAAACGTCGTCTGGAGCCTTAAAATTTTTAATTGGCGCGTCTTTTAAAGCAGATTGCATATATTGTAGCCAAATTGGAATGGCTGCGCGAGAACCCGTTTCGTTGTAGCCCAATGGTTCGTCTTTATCTTTTCCTACCCAAACACCTGTTGTTAACTCAGGAGTGTATCCAAGAAACCATGCATCAATAAAATCATTAGTTGTGCCTGTTTTACCGGCAACAGGTCGATTCAAAACTTTGACCTTCTTTCCAGTACCGTGTTGGACCACACTTTCCATCAGGCTTGTCGTAATGTAAGCCACTCCAGGAGAAATGACTTGTTGAGGAACAACCTCGGGTTTATATAAAGTTTTTTCATTTCGATCTTTAATATATCGAATTCCAGTTGGTTCTATTTTGGATCCTAAGTTAGCGAAAATAGCGTAAGCGGCGGTAATATCGAATAAAGTCATTCCTGAAGAACCTAGCGCGATAGAAAGGTTTTCTTCCAATAGGCTTTTGATGCCCAATTTTCTGGCAAATTCAATTCCCTTTTGAACGCCTATATTTTGAAGAAGTTTAATTGTGACTACATTTCTGGAATGGGTTAACGCGGTTCTTAGCGAAGTTGGCCCGTAAAATTTCTTTTCAAAGTTTACCGGTTTCCACTTGTCAAATGTGTATTCCGTTTCTTTGAAAATAACCGGGGAGTCCACAATAATACTTGCCGGCGTAAAACCATTTTCCATTCCAGCCGCAAAAACGATTGGTTTAAAAGCGGAACCAGGTTGTCGCACGGCCTGTAAGGCTCGATTAAATTCGCTTCTAGAAAAATCATAACCCCCCACCATAGCTTTAATATGTCCAGTGGATGGATCTAAGCTTATTAACCCAGACTCTACTTCGGGTTCTTGTTCTAAAGATAAAGCAAAAAAACCATCGGGGCGCAATCCCGTAACTTTTAAAAGTATTACGTCGCCCGCGGAAAGGGCTTGGTCGACTCTGTTAATTTTTTGATAGCGTCCATCCAGCTTCACATTGGGAGTTCGCGCCCATTCCATATCTGCTAACTCAATGATGCCTTCGCCAGCTCCAATTTGAACTAAAGCTTCTTCCGGTCCTACTTCAATGACGATGCCTTTAAACAAGTCGTCAGGGTTTGGGATTTTACCTTTATCGAATTCGTTTAGAGCCCTAGTTTTTTGAACAATTAAAGATTTGGGTAAAGTTGGATCAATGCTTTCCAAAGGACCCCTATAACCGTATCTTTTGTCCGCAATACGTAAGTTTTCTTTGATTGCCCTTTGAGCGGCTAACTGGTAATCAAGATTTACCGTTGTGAATACTTTGAGACCTGCACGGTAAAGCTTTGAACTACCATACTTTTCTTGTATCCAGCGGCGGATGTATTCGGAAAAATAGGGAGTTTTATTTAAATCTCCCTTCATTTTTTTAAGAATTATGGGAGATTCTAATGCGGTTTTTTCTTGTTCTGGTGAAATAAAGCCTAAATGCGCCATTCTACGAATAGCATGATTTCGCCTTTTTTTAGCTTTTTTCATATTGCGATAGGGAGAGTAATTATTAGGAGCTTTTGGCAATGCCGCTATCATAGCGCATTCTTCGATAGTTAATTCTTCGACATGTTTCCCAAAATAATTGCGAGACGCCGCTTCGACTCCATACGTTCCGTGACCGTAGTAAATTTGATTGAGGTATATTCCCAATATTTCGTCTTTTGAAAAGAATTGCTCTAATCTTACCGATAAAATTGCTTCTCGGATTTTTCTCTCTAATTTCTTTTGTGGAGTTAGGAATAGCGTTTTTGATAATTGTTGCGTGATCGTGCTTCCTCCTTCAACAACTCTTCCCGCTTTGAAGTTGGTGATCATTGCGCGAAAAATCGCTTTAGGGTCTATTCCAAAGTGTGAGTAAAAATTAGAATCTTCAACAGCCAGGGTCGCTTGTTTCAACGTTACGGGAATTTTTTCAATAGGGACGATGACTCTTTTTTCTACATAAAATTGAGCGATAAGTTCGTCTGCGTCAGAGTAAACTTGGGTGATGGTGCTTGGTTCGTAATCTTTTAATGTTTTTACGTCGGGAAGATCTTTCGAATATTTTGAATAAATAAAATAGGCGCCCCCAAATCCAGCTAATATGCCAAAGCTACTTAAAATAAGTAAAAATAGTAAGAGAATTTTAAAAAAAGAAGATTTCTTTTTCTTTTTTCTTTTTTTTCGTTTCTTTTTGGGAGGAGGAGCGACTTTTTCGGGAATATCCTCTTTTTTAGGACGAGGAACTTTCTTTTTAGAAGGATCTTTTTTGGGAATTTTTTTGACCATTACTGGGTTGTACCAATTGTTCCGATTGGATAATTTGAAGGTCTATAATAAGTCGACAAAAAATCGGGAAAGTTGAGAGACTTAAAATGAAGGAGTAATTTACAAGCGATCTTCTTCTAAATCGATGAGGCCGACCCAAGTTTTAATCTCTGTCCGAGATGAGTCGACTTTATTTCTTAATTCAACAAATTTCTTGCGCTTTTCTTCCGTATCGGGTTTTTTCTCCAGGATCTCAAGATTAAGCGCTTCTTTTTCTTTAATACTTCGGGATAAACGCGAACCTTCTAGCCAAGTTAAAAAATCGGCTTCTTCTCGACTAGTGGCTTCTTGGACAAAAGCTTCGCTGTCTATCTCTAAAAATTCTAAAATCATTTTGTCCAATGGGCAAGGAAAAATATACTCGCCTATTTTTTGAACTCGAACGGCTTTTGCTTTATCTATCATTCGAGGAATATGAACCAGACCAAAAGCTTTTTCATTAGGGCTTCTAGGAAAATTTTTAGTTAGATCCATAAGAAATTTAAGTGAGGAAATTAATCTAAACGCAACCGTCTTAAGTCTTCAAAGTTTTTAGATCTTTTAATGGCTTTCTTACCCTCTTCGCCGATATGATTTCGAAATAAATCCAAAGTGGTTAATTTACTTAAATTAGTGGATTCCGCAATATATTTGGCTCCTTCTTCGCCAATATCGTTAAACTTTATAATCAACTGATCCAGCTTTGGGTAAGCTTGGGATTCGGCCAAAGCTTTAGCTCCCAGAGCGGTAATCTTATTGGACTTTAAGTTTAACACCCTTAAGTTTTCTAAATAGGGACAACTTGCTATAGCCTGAACTCCCACGTCGCTAATTTCATTGTCGCCTAAAATTAAGGTTCTTACTTTTGTGAGGATTTCGAATTGAGACAATTCTTTTGCTCCTTCGTCTCCTAATTTCTCTTTTTCAAGATCTAGGGAGTCTTCATCGCCCAATCTTTTTGTGACTAATTCTTTTAAATCCATTTATTAGACCTTTTATGAACAATAGAAGTTTTAACCAAGTAAGTGTATTGGATTTTGTGGACGCGATCAAGCCAGTGATGGAGTTTCAAATATTTCTATAAGTTAATTTATTTAAGGAGGCCTCTAAAAAATGTTTTTAGCCACGAACAGCCCTTATGACATAAGGGTTTGCGAGTTGCCACAAGTAAAAATATCGAATTATTTGAGATTCCCTTAAAAAGCTAGTTTGAAAGAGCGCAACGAAAGCCAAATCCGCTTCCTCGGACCTCTGGTTTTGATTTATTGCGGTAAGCTGTTCCCATTACGCTTGGCCCGTTGTACCAGGAACTACCACGCAAAACTTTTTTACCCGCTTCCTTATGGTCGCTCGATGTCCATTCCCAAACATTTCCCGTCATGTCATACAAGTCAAAATTGTTTGGTTTCTTTTGGCCAACTCGATGTGTTTTACGGTCCGAATTAGCCACATACCAGGCGTAGTCGTCGTCTAGCTTGTTACCCCAATAAAAATTGGTTTCCGTTCCCGCTTTGGCGGCTTTCTCCCATTCCCATTCTGTGGGTAATCGTTTTTCTCTTTTTTTGCAATAATCTTGAGCTTCTTGCCAGGTAACCTTTTCAACTGGATGGAATGGGTCTGGGAAATGAGAAGGGTTGAAGTCCATGATTTGTTCATATTCCGATTGCGTCGTCTCAAACCGATCGATACAAAAAGCGTCGATAGTCATTTCTTTAAGATCGTCCGCTCGCCCCGACATAAAATTACCCGAAGGGATATTTACCATATTTTTGGGGCATTCCTTCGACATTTCTTTCATAACATTTTGCGCAAAAACGGACGAAGAACAAAAGGTCAAAATAAAACAGGTAGCGATTAGAATACTTAATTTCATAGGGCGAGTTCTCTTTGATTGACGTCTCTTTATTGTACTACCACAAATGGATATTGCAAAAAGGTGAGGAGAAGAAGGAAATGGTAACTATTTTCTTCTGACCAAGGTTATCTAATTTATGATCCTTTTGTTTTTGAGGAATGATAGCGTATATGCTATCATGAGTGTATGTCGTCTAATGTTCGAGTAGTTGTTGATACTAATATTTTTGTTTCCGCTATTATGCGCAAAAATACCGGGCCAAGAGAAGCTATTCGCCAATGTATGGTTGGAAAAATAACGCCTTTAATGGGGACAGCTTTATTTTTAGAATATGAAAGCGTTATTTCAAGATCCATTTTATTTAAAGACGCTCCTTTAAACGAGAAAGAAAGAGAAGAGTTATTAGATGCGTTTTTGAGTGTTTCACAATGGATATCAACTTATTATTTGTGGCGGCCTAATTTAAAAGACGAAGCGGATAATCACCTGATAGAATTAGCGGTAGCGGGAAACGCGGAATATATAATAACTAGAAACAAAAAAGATTTTAAAAATAGTGAATTACTATTTCCTGACATTCAAATTGTTGATGCTGGGGAATTTTTATTAAAAGAGAAGGAATAAGCCAATGGGAACTTTGACAATCAGATTACCGGATGATAAACATGAACGCTTAAAAGCTTTGGCGATACGGCGCAAGGTTAGTGTGAATAAATTGTTTGAAGAATTTTCTTCTATGGCGATTGCCGAGTTTGACGCAGAAACCAGGTTTTTAACACGCGCAACAAGAGGAAACGTCAAAAAAGGATTGAAGTTGCTGGATAAATTGGACAAGCATCACAGCCTTTGACTGGCTTCGCCGAGGAATCTAGTTTTTAATTTAATAAACTGTCGAGATTAAGTTATCCCTTTGACTAACTCAGGATAAACTCCGGCGACAGCTTTTTTCTTACTCTGCGGTGATGAACGGTTTGGTATTATGCTGACTTTTTGCATTTCATCCAATATCAAATGGTTGAGGGGAGGAAGGGAATAGCTTTTTTTAATAGATAGAATCTTTTAAGTAGCTATTGTCCTATTGTTTTACAAAAGATAAATTAGAAATCACCTCTTCCAAAAAATACCTATTTTCTACTTTTCCCATAGTCTATTTCTATACCATCATTAGATTTTTGCATTATTTATAAATATTATCTTTTCCTTAGTTATAGGTAAACCAATTGATTATTAGTGAATTTGGTTGGAATATTTAGTTTGGTATTTTACTTTGCTGAGGTTCTAATTTTTAATCAAAACAATAATTAGTAAAGATGCAATAATTAAGGCTTTCTGCCTACTGTAATATATAATTGTTTTAATATTTCTGTAATGAAAGTCTATTAGTGGAAGATCTTGTAACGAAAACGATTAAATATCACGAAAGAACTAAGCATAATTTTCATAGATACGCGAGCGCTCCCGGGTATATGGATTGGGCAAATCAACCTGATCCATTTCGCCGATTTGAGGGTTCCGATCTATTTTTTCTTCCTCCCATTATTAACGATACAACACCTGCATACGCTTCTGTTTTTTCGGGAGAACCCATTCCCAGCGTCGCTTTTGATATAGAATTTCTTTCCAAATTGTTTGAAATGTCAATGGGGATTACAGCCTGGAAACAAGCGGGAGATTCGCGTTGGGCTTTGCGCGCTAATCCTTCGAGCGGCAATTTACATCCCACCGAAGCGTATTTGGTCAGTCCTGGACTAGGAGGGATAAGTTCGAAGCCAGGCGTATATCACTATTGTCCAAAAGAACATGGTTTGGAATTTAGAACCGAGTTTTCCCAAGAGACTTTGAGTAGATTGATTTCTAGATTTCCCCAAGGAACTTTTTTTATTGGGTTGAGTTCTATCCATTGGCGAGAAGCTTGGAAATATGGCGAGAGAGCGTTTCGGTATTGTCAACATGATACCGGGCATGCGTTAGCGGCTGTTAGAATTGCCGCAGCGGCTTTAGGTTGGAGAGCCATCCATTTAGAAGGGATGAATGACGAAGATATTTCGCAATTATTAGGTTTGGATAGAGCTGAGGATTTTAAAGAGGGAGACCCGGAGCATCCCGATTTAATTTTAGCCTTATTCCCTCAAGGTCAAAGTGTTCATAGAATACCGCTTATGCTGGATGTCGAAGCTGTTAATGAAGTGTCTAATGGTCCGTGGAAAGGGCGTGCAAACCAGTTGAGCGGCGACAAGATGGAGTGGGAGATTATTGATAGTGTCGCGGAGTGTTCTTTAAAAAAGAATAGAGAGTTGGACGCGCAAAAGGATGCGCAAGTCCTTGGCGGCATCGACTTCGATACAGTTTTGAATTCTTTTAAGAGAAATAATATTTCTACTAGGCAAATTATTCGTCAGCGAAGAAGCGCTGTTTCGTTTGACGGCCATACCGGAATGTCGAAAAATGAATTTTACAATGTTTTATCCCATACGATTCACACTGACGACAAACCTGGAATTCCTTGGGACGCTATCCGCTGGAAGCCTTCAGTACATTTGTTTTTATTTGTCCACAGGGTAGAAAACGTCGATCCTGGATTGTATTTCTTGGTAAGAAACCCTGATAAACTTGACGAGTTCAAAAATAAATTGAAATCGGATTTTAAGTGGTCGAGACCTTCGGATTGTTTAGCGGGGTTAAATTTATATCTTCTAAAAAGCGGTGATTTTAAGCGCCATGCGGCTCAAGTTAGTTGTGGCCAGGATATTGCGGGCGATAGCGCTTTTAGTTTGGGAATGATCGCCGAAGTCAATTCGTCATTAGAAACTTTTGGACCATCGCAATACCGCCGATTGTTTTGGGAATCTGGGATGATTGGACAAAATCTTTATTTAGCGGCTGAATTTATCGGGTTACGTGGAACAGGTATTGGTTGTTATTTTGACGATCCCGTTCGGGAATTACTTGGAGTCAAAGATAACAGCCTCGAAAGTTTTTATCATTTTACGATCGGCGGTCCAGTTGACGATTCCAGATTACAAACTCATGCGCCTTATTTATGGTCGGAAGAAATTAGCTTGGGAAAATTTGAATGGGGCGATCAATCCTTAAGGCAAGGTTCGGATGAAGAACAATTAACAGATTCTACTTTAGTTCCATGGAATGACAAATGGGTTTCAAAAATTGGTATGGGGCTCCGGGGAATGAGTCGGTATCGAAACTCAAATTTAAAAGCTTTGAACGCCGTTTTAAAAAGTCCTATTAATCTATTTGAAACCTCGCCAGACGAAACGGATGGAGAGGACGAATGGCTTTTGGGAGAAACACTTTCAAAATTAAACATCAAAGAGCCTATAGATAGAAGAGCTTTATTTATCATAACGAGGGGAGGGTGGATTCGAGGAAGGAATTCAAGAGTTGTTGAAGAATTGATAAAACGAGGGAGTCTTCAAAGAAAGATTCATCAGTTAGATTCCGAAATAAGTTTGTGTCTTTCTCCAGAATTTTTAAAAGATCAAATAGACCGTTCCTTATATAGAATTGGGACGGATTCTCTAGACTTGTTTCTTTTGAGAATGCCGCTTTTTATCGAAAAAGACATGTTTGACGAAATAGGTAGAGCTTTTAGTGTTTTGGAAGAACTTTGCAAGGAAGGAAAGATTAAAAGTTTTGGTCTTTCGATTTTTGAATTAAAGGATAAAGAAATCGGTTTTGCCGAGTTTCCATTAGAAGTTTTCTGCGAGAAATCTCCACCTTCGAATGGTTTTCAAGCGATTGAGATTGCCGGTAATTTTGTGAGCAAACATGCTTTTGAATCGGAAGAAGGCAAAGAAAGTTTCGTTGAAAGAATAAGAAGCTTCGGTTTGAAAGTGGTAGTGGGCAATCCTTTTAGAGCGCAGATTGAGAACAAAGCGATCTGGTTAGCGGATTTTTTTGATAATAGTTCATGGCAAGGAACGGCAAAAGAACTTTTAAATAAAGCCAGAAACTTAGAAATTGAAATTCTTCAAACGCCTTTAGCGGATAATCGAAGTTTAGAAGAAGCGATGCGCGACGCTAGAATCCGTTCTCCTTTTAATTTTTTTCAAATACTTTCCCCGTTTTTGGAGAAAAGGGGGCCTTCCTCAAATGATTATTCCCGCTTGCAGGATATGACAAAACAATCTCTTTCTATGGCAAAAACGGTTAGAGAGCAATTGGCAAATGCTAAATTACTTCCTAAAGAAGAATTTGAAGAATCTTTATCTGATATTGAGATTCTTTTTGATAATGTCTTATTTGGTTTGAGGAGTTTAATTCGATCTCAGATTAATGGCGAGTTAGAAGAAATTCGGAAATCAAACTTTGGAGAAAACCCTGAAAAGCTTCAAGTTTTAGGAATGAATTGGTTGTTTGAGCATGGAGCCGATATCGTTTTAAACAAAATTTCACATGTTGAATATCTCACCGATGTTTTGCCTATTTTGAAGAAAAATATATAAAAAATTCGTTTTATTATAATTTAGAAATTTTATTTCAAGTATTTGTTATAATTATTGTAATAAAATGATGATTTTCCTGACTTCTTATTTGAAAATGGAATTAAAAGTGTTAAATTTGGTTTAGGAGGCATTCGATTAAACCTTTTTTGGGAGGAAATTTTATGAGGAAAGTTGTTTCAATATTAATTGCTGCCGTTTTCTTTTCGATTCCGGTAATCGCTTTTGCCGAAGGACCGATGACTTTGCCAGATGGCGCTAGTAAAGAGGCAAAAATGCATAATCAAGCAGGTATTAAACATTACGGTATGGGGCACTTTGATGTGGCTTTAGGGCACTTTCAAGAATCAGCCGCAATTGATGCTAGTAATGGAGAAATTCATTTTAATGAAGCGATTTCTTTGGATAAATTAGGTAAGCATGGCGATGCAACTAAGCATTTTGGCGTAGCTAGAAAGAAAGCTGGCGGAAATAAGGCTATTCTTGAATCTAAGATTTTAAACGCTCATCTTGGGATGTAAGTTCGCCCAGATTTATTTTTCAAAGTTAAAAACGGAAAGGGAGCAATCCCTTTCCGTTTTTTTTTGGGGGGCGAGGAGGAAATGAGTTAAAAATAAACGGTGTTAATCAATCATTAAATTTGTTAAAATTTTTAGATCGAATATTAGGGGTTTAATTTCAAAGGCCTTGCCTTTGTTTATTAATCTGTTTAAGGACGCATTGGATTGATTAGGAGATAACACCATGATGGGAATTGGTTTTCCAGAATTGATGATAATTTTGGTTATTATTATGATTATATTTGGCGCGGGTAAATTACCAGAAATTGGCAGCGCTTTTGGCAGGAGTATCAAAAATTTTAAGTCTTCTATGAAAGAAGCTCAAGAAGGCGATGACGAAGCGACATCAAACACAGCGGAAGCAACAGCAGCTCCTGAAGAAGGCGCAGTTCAAGCGGCGGCGCCCTCTGAAGGCGGAGCGGCTCCAAAAACGACCACGGCAAAAAATAGTAATGGCCTGACTGCTGAAGAACAAAAAGAACAAGACATTATCGATCAAGCGATCCAAGAGTTAGAGGGAAAGCGGATTGATACTATTAAAACGCGTCATGATGGTTTGGTTCAAGAACGCGATGTTTTCACCGAATCTTTGAAAAAGACTCCATTTGGAAGAGGCAGAGATAGAGGGGTTCAGCGCGACGTAATGTAAGCGTTACCCTAAGTTTTTTTAAGAATCGGAAGGCGGCGCTCGGGTTTAGGAGGATAATTGGCTATTTTTTAAAAACCAATTTTCCACTTAAAGTTAATCCTAATGCGATCCAGGTTAACTCTTTTATTCGACGAACAATTGAAACTGTTAGACCTAAATCCGGCGTCATACCCATAGAAGAAAAGATTAAGATAAGCCCGCTTTCCATGGCTCCTATGCCTAGTGGAATGAAAAAACTGCCCACCTTTAACAATTGTGTTAGCGCTTCAATGATCCATAGATCGTTAAAACTCAATGAAAACCCCAAAAAATATAGGGCTAAATAAAGCTCTAATATCCCTAGAATCCATCCTACAAAAGAATACCAAATGGACAAAGCGAATCTACCGCGATTATTCTTATAATAATCCGCCATGTGTTCGCTTAGAGTTTCTATCTCTTCCAAAAATAATTTAGCTTTGGGACTGATAAAGGAAAACTTACCAATTCTCTGCGCTATTTTCTCTAAGAACCCCGCAATTTGAAAAACTAGAAATAAGAAAATAAGCGTTGAAAAAATTCCTAGAGCCCATTGGCAAGTTGTTTTAAACGTTCCAGAAATGGTGTCTGATTGCCAAATTAGTATGGCTCCCCAAGCTAAAAAAAAGACAAGTCCAATTAAATTGGTGGTTCTTGTAGCAACCAAAGACGAAATGGCTTGCTTATAATTTAGGCCGTATGTTTCTTTTAACAGTTGCGCTTTGGCGGGTTCTCCACCAACCGTTCCCAAAGGGGTTGCCATATTCAAGGCTTCGCCAATTTGCCGGATTTTCCATAAAGTCCAGACTTTAACGCCATTAGCTTCATTGGGCTTTAGAGTGAATTTCCAGGCAATTGCGTCCATAAGGTTAATGACGATATAAACCGAAAGAACGACGACAATGCCTAATTTCATTTTTGTGAGTAGGGTACCTACTGAAGAAAGGTCGGTAGAGTTTATTGCCCAAACTAAAAGCGAAAGGCCTGTTAACCAAAAAATTAATTTTAGGATTTTAAGCATGATGGAATTATCAAGTCTTAATGGAATTAAATGCCAAAATACGTTGGGTTAGATTAATTCTAGCTAAATGAAATTGTCGTTAAAAGGGGAGGCGTTAAACGACAGAAATGGCAGGTATCAAAAAAATATACCAATTATAGGAAGAAATGCGAATTATCTATCGCATTCTCCACCGATCATATTGATCATGTCAAAAGTAGGAATAACGTCGGCTAGCATTTGTCCTTTAATGATATGGTCCATTGCCGAGGTCAGGGAAAAGCAAGGTGGGCGTACGCGGCATTTATAAGGTTTGCCGCTACCATCGCTTACTAAATAAAAGCCTAGCTCTCCATTGGCAGCTTCGGAAGGGAAATAAACCTCTCCTACTGGAGGCTTTACGCCATCAATCATCAACTTGAAATGGGCAATCATTTCTTCCATTTTTGAATAAACGTCTACTTTTGAAGGAGGGCGCAAAAAAGGATTGTCAACTTGTACAGGCCCGTCCGGCATATCTTTCATCGCCTGTTTAATAATTTTAAAGCTTTGTTTGATTTCCTCCATACGGACTAAATAACGATCAAAGTTATCGCCAGTGGTTCCCAATGGAATGTCAAAATCTAATTTGTCGTAGCAGAGATAAGGGTGTTGTTTTCGTACATCATAATCGACACCGCAAGCTCTTAAGCAAGGGCCTGTGAAACCAAATGAAATCGCGTCTTCTTTGGAGATAATACCTGTATCCCTCATTCGGTCCAGGAATATTCTGTTTTTGGTTAACAGTTTGTCGACATCGTCAAAGAGTGAGTCCAATTTTGGATATGCGGCTTGAAGTTCTTCGTCAAAATTTTTAGGTAAATCGCACATTAACCCCCCGATACGAATATAATTGGAGGTTAAGCGAGCGCCGCAAATTTTTTCCAAAAAATCCCAAACTATTTCACGGGTTTCAACAAAATAGATAAATGCAGTTAAAGCTCCTAATTCCAAAGCAGCTGCAGCAATATTAGTATAGTGATCCGAAATTCTTGAAAGTTCATTGACCACTACGCGAATGTAGTTACATCGATCAGTGCATTCTATTCCAAGTAATTTTTCAACGGCTAGGGCATAGCCAATATTATTCATTATTGCGGAGCAATAGTTTAACCGATCAGTATAGGGGAACACATTGGTATATGTTACGCTTTCGCACATCTTTTCAAACCCACGGTGCAAATAACCAATTTCCATATAACTGTTGACGATCGTTTCTCCGTCTAAAGTCATCGTAAATTTTACGGTTCCATGAGTTGCGGGATGGGATGGTCCCATGTTAAGGACCAAGTGTTCGGTGTGTAAACTTTCTTTAAGATCGGACATAATTAAAAACTATTTTTGGGAAAAATTCAAAATCAGCCTGGATGGTTTTTATAACAATACCAAAAAACTGCTTCGAGTTATCCTTACGTTAAAAAAATTAATAAGCGCTATTTATACGCGATTATTTTGCTTTTGAAATCTTTACTGGAACGTAACCTTCTTCTCCGTTTCGGAAAAGATTTACAGAATGTTCAGTCCAGTTTTTAGGAATATAAACCGTACCTGGGGTAGACACTCCATTTACCTCGGCAGTCAATAAGGTCGAATGATTTTTGGATTCAACTTTAACTTTATCGCCGGATTTGATTTTTTGATCTTGAGCGTCTTTTCGGTTAATTTGAACAGATTGCTCGCCGCTAACAGTATTTAAGGCATCGCAATGCTGAGTGTAATTGCCAATATGGAACATGTGGTTATTTGTTATTAGCCTGAAAGGAAAACCTTTTTGGCTTTTAGGCTCTTTATAATCTTCGCTGATAGCAAAACCTGGTTTAGATCCGGTTTTCGAAGGTTTCCATTGAGGGGAGCCTTTGCCTTTAAAAGCATTTTTGTATTCGGTAACAACGTTTTCTATTTCTTTTTGAACTTCTTCAACGGACCCTGCATTGAATGGTTTTCCTAATGTTTCTGCCAAGTCTTGGAATATATCAAATTCTGGTCTCGCGCTTCCTTCAGGAAGAACGACTTCTCGAATTGGTTGAACATGGCGAGTCATATTAGTAAAGGTTCCTTCTTTTTCTGCATAAGAACAAGTAGGAAGAACAATATCCGCCATTTCGGCTGTTGGAGACATGAAGGAATCTTGAACAATCAAGAAAGGAACCGTTTTCAAAGCTTCGCTTACAAGACTGCCTTTATAGTAGGAAGTAATAGGATCTTCCCCAGAAACAAAAAGGGCTTTTATATCGCCATTTTTACAGCTTTCAAAAAGAGATTCTGCAAAGTTTGTTTGATCAAGGTCCAGGGTTTCCATTCCCCAAGCTTTAGCAAGTTGGGCTGAAGAGTTTTTATCGACTTTTTGGTAACCAGGTAGATATTGTGGCGTTACGCCCATATCGTTAACCCCTTGAGAATTACAATGTTCTCGTGGTGGATAAACGCTTACGCTACCTTCTCCCCCCGTATGAACTAAAATACATAAGTTTAACAAAGCATTTAACGCTCCTTCTCCTTGAGCGTTTTCTAGGATATCATTTCCGACTAGAACATATCGGTCGGCAGGTCTAGCGAAGGATTCAGCGGCTTTAGTTAAAAGTTCGTCATCAAGTCCAGTATGACTTTGGGCTTGGTCAGCCGAATAAGAATCCAGAGATTTAATCCATTCGTCGTAATTAGGAATAGCTTGCTTTGCTTTACTTAAATCAACGAGTTTTTTATCAACAATAATTTTTGATAATCGATTTGCTAACGCCATATCGGAACCGACACTAAAGGTAAGTTCAATTTGGCTTTTTGCTTCGCTTTTGAAAAGTACCTTTCTGGGGTTAGCCAGTATAATATCGGTACCTGTGAATATCACTCCTTTGCGAATGGAATTACCGCCAACGGGGTATTCAGAAGGCAAATCTGAGTTGAAAATTAAAACAACGTCGGAATTTTCTAGCTCAGTAACGGGTTTTGATTCAATACCGTTATCAAAACACTTTTGCATGAACTCATTTACATATGGGGCTCTAATATTTTGGAGGTTTGTTATTTGGTTGGAACCAAGGCATTTTCGAAATAATTTTTGAAAAAGGTAGGCTTCTTCGTTGGTCATTTTTTCAGAAGCGATTCCAGCGACTGCGGCAGGGCCATTTCGATTAACCGTCGATTGTAATCGTTCGGCTATTGTTTTGATGGCTTCGCTCCAAGTGATTTCCTGAAAACTGCCCCCTACATTAGCCATAGGAACTTGCAATCGTTTTTCAGACTGAACAAAACCATGCCCAAAACGACCTTTAGCGCATAAGTTTCCGTCGTTAATGCCAAGACCTAAGGTTTCGTCAGCTTCGATGCGGATAAGTTGTCCGCCTTTTGTTTCCATTTTAACCGTACAACCCCACGAACAGAAATTGCAGGTTGAATGTGTGTTTTTAAATAACGCCGCTAATCCTCTTGCCTGTGAAGTGAGGTCGTTAAGCGCTCCGGTTGGACAAACTGTAATACACTGACCACAGAACTCACAATCCAACGGTTCCTCATTAGCGGTTCCGATTACCACCCCGTAACCTCTCCGATGGAAATCAAGAGCTTGTACTCCCTGGGTTTCGTCGCAAACTCGAACGCACATTCCGCACATAATGCAGCGGTTGAGGTAAAATTCAATAATGGGGTTTGTTTTAATACTAGGTTCGTTTCTACGTTTGATTTCAAATCGACCGTCATAAATACCCATTGCTTCGGTATTATCTTGGAGCGGACAAATCCCGGATTTGTCGCAGATAGGGCAATCCAATGGATGCTCAACAAGCAACAACTCAAGACACGCGTTATTATATCGATCTGTTTCTTCTGTGTTAATCTGGACTTCGATGCCATCCGTAACAGGATGGGTACAGGAATAAACTAATTCCTTTTTTCCATCGTCCTTAACTTCAACCATACAAGTTCTGCAAGCCGCAAATGGCTTTAACTTCCGGTTGAAACACAAATTAGTGATTTCAAATCCATTTCTTTGCGCGGCATCTAATATTGGCATGCCTTCTGGCGCAGTAACTTCCTGGTCATTTATCTTAAAATTACAGATTTTTTTAGTTACGATACTCATGTCTTAAAAGTTATCCTAAGCTTATTCTTTATCTTCATAAGATCCGAGCGTTGAAAGCGTGTCTTCAGGATCTAAGTTTCCATAAAAATCGTCGCCAACTACCAAAATGGGAGCTGCGCCACAGTTGCCCATACAAGAAGCCGTTTGCAAGGTGAATAGCTTCTTTTCGTCGGTTTCGCCTACTTTAATATGGTATTGCTCGTCTACCTTGTTACATATAATTTCGCATCCTTTTACAAAACAAGCTGTACCGACACATACCTTTAAAATATATTTCCCAGGTTCGGTAATCATTAAACCGGGATAAAAAGAAATTACCCCATAAATTTCCGCTCGGCTTATTTTGAGTTCTTCCATCAAAACATCCAATGCTTCTTCAGGAAGATACCGGTAAGCGCCTTGAATGCGTTGTAAAACTGGAATCAAGTGTCTACGCGATTTTTGAGGTAAGCTTTCTATTATGTCTTCAACTTTACTATAATCAAATTCCTCTTCTTCTGGAGGAGTTTCTTCTTTAACTTCAGTTTCGGTAGTTGTCATAAAAATCGCTCAATGAATTAACCTACGATGAACTTTTTCGGGTTTTCATTTGAAACTATCCGAAAATATGAGTTCATATTTGTCGTTATCTTTCCACCGGTTTAGTGAAAAGGGAAGTATAAATTTGCCTTATTTGACTGTCAACATCTTTATTCAATACTACTTTAATTATATCTTTAAAATCGATATTTAAAAAGTTCAGTTAGCTTCAAGGTTAATATTAGTATAAGCCTAATTAACACTTTTGAAGTTAGATATAAAACGGCTTTTTGCTTGTTTATCCAAAGTTTATTTTTGGATAACTACTTTAAAATTAAATATTTATATAGGGTTTTGGGGGTATTTAAATGGAGTGATATGAGATCAAATAAGTTTATAGTTTCAGTTTCTGGGATAAAGCATGGGCTTTTAGCAACTTATTTGCCCAATAAACGAGCTTAACTTTTAAAATTTAACTACTTTAATAGAGGCAAAAAAATCAGCAATTTGAAGCGCTTAATATGATTTAATTCCAATAACTTTTATTAAGTTCCCAGAATTTTCAATTTTTATCTTGGTTTTGTTGAATTTAAACGGAAGTTTTTGGGAAGGGGGGGAAAGCAGTTAAAACATTTATTATTCTGAGCTGGATCTTAAAAAGAGCTTTTGATTTTTATTGTTGTCCTTGCGTAATCGCTGAAAAGCCAACTCTAGTCGTTCTTGAGCGGCAGAATGATTAGGGTTGAGGCGTAAAGCCTCTTGTAAAGGTTGAATGGAGTCTTGATAACGCTGAAGTTCGCCAAGAGTCCAACCTAGGCTGTAATGTGCGTCGGGATTATTTGGAGATAATTTTATCGCTCTTTCTAAAGGTTGTATGGCTTCTCGAAAACGTTTAGTTTCGCCATAAGCCCAAGCCAAGCTTATTAGGATTTCAGGATTATTAGGAGCTACAAGGGCTCCTTTTTGATATTCTTTAATAGCGTTATCGAAACGGCCTAAGATTTCATATACCAACCCCAAATTATAATAAGAAGGAACTAGATTAGGGTCCTTTATTTGAGCTTGTTTTAGGTTATCTATAGATTCCGCATAGGATCCCATCAATGTATTTAATCGTCCTAAGTTATTAAATGCGGTTGCTGAGTTTGGGTTTGCCTCTATGGCTCGCACTAGAATGTTTTTGGCGTCCTTTAGTCGATCAAGATTCCAATAAACCATTGCTAGGTCATTTAGAGCTTCTCCAAATTTAGGGTTTAATTCAATTGCTTTTTCTAAAGGAGCTTGAGCGTCTTTATATCGGCCTAATTGTAAATAATCCGTTCCCAACATCTGATAGGATGGCGCAAAGTCTGGGTTTAACAATATGGCTTTTTCTAAATGATAAATTGCTTTTTGATAAATCTTTCTGACACTATAAATTCTTCCCAATCCAAATTGTGCAAGATGGTTATCTGGGTTTACTTTGGCAGCTTTTTTCAATGGAGAAAGAGCCTCTTCAAAACGGTCCAAACTTAATAAAGCAATGCCTAATTGGTAATATGCAGGAGTGAACTTGCGATCTAATTTTATAGCTTCTCGCAAGGGGGCAACAGCTTCTTCATTTCTGCCTAATTCTCCAAGCGTTACTCCGAGATTGTAATAGGCTAAGGTGAATTCTGGATCGATTTCGATTGCTTGGCGATAAACTTGGGAAGCTTCATCATAACGTTTGGTAGCGTTATATATCCAACCTAAGCTGGAAATGGAATCGACGTGGCTAGGGTTTAAGCGTGAGGATTGCCGATAAGCATCGATTGCCAAGTCGTAATTGCCTAATTCCCTATAGTTTTCGCCAATTCGAAAATGAGGTTTATAGTCTTCTGGATCGAATTCAATAATTTTTCGGTATTGTTCGATGGCTTTTGGATAATCCTTTAGACGCTCGTAATATATCCCCAACTCATTATAGGCGGGCATAAAATCTTTGTTTAACCGAATCGCGTCGTTGGCATTCTCAATCGCCTGGTCTAATATACCTTGGGCAGCGTATTCTTTGCTCAATTTAAAATAGGGTAAATGGGAAAGGGGAGTTAAAGTGATAAGTTCTTTAAAGGGACCAATGGCATCATCATGGTGTCCCACTTTGGAAAAAGCGGTGCCGAGTAAATCTTGCGCTACGGGGTTCTTAGGGTTGATGAAAACCGCATTTTTTAGTGGATCTAGAGCTTTTTCGGCTTGGTCAATTTTAATATAAATATTGCCTAAACCGGTTAATGCGTCTTCAAAGTTTGGGTTCAGGTCTAAAGCTTTCTTAAAATGAAAAATAGCTTGATTGTTTTGACCCAATTCTTGGTGGCTTATCCCAAGACCTAATTGAGCTTCTGGATAAACTGGATTGAAACGAATAGCCTTTTTAAATTCTTCTTGAGCTTCGGTATGGACCCCTAAAATGGCGTAACATTCTCCTAAGGTATAATGAGCGGGAGCCATTTTGGGCAAAATTCGGACAGCTTCTAATAAGTGAGGAACGCCTTTATCGCATTTGTCTAATTTACGATAAGCCCATCCTAATCCATATTGGGCATCCCCATATATTGGGTCCATTTTGACTGCGTCTTTATAAGCTTTTACAGCTTCTTCAAAACGACCTAATTCTCCGTAGCTTCCTCCAAGGCCAAATAAGGCGGCAGGATAAATGGGCTCGATGCGTAAGACTTCCTGAAATTGTTTGATTGCATCATCGTAAAGCCCTACAGTATGATAGGCTTTTCCCAAACTAAAATGCGAAACATAGTCATTGGGATCTAGCTTAATGGCTTTTTCTAATTCGTCAATACGAGTTATATCCGCTTGGGCATTGCCGGCCCATATCGATAAAATAAAAACCGTAAAGAATACCCAAGATTTTCCCATTGACCATACTCCTAAACTAAAGGGAGGGGCCGCCGTATCGCTAAAATCTTGTGGTAGCGTCTTCGGGATAAGACTCGACTTTGTGGATTGTCAAATCAGATCCTTTAAACTCTTCCTCTTCCGTTAGGCGGAGCCCAATTGTTGAATCTAAAATTTTATAAACTGCGAAGCCAAACCCCAATGCAACAACAATAGCAATAATGGAACCGATAAATTGAGCCAAAAAGCTTACGCCTCCCATACCGCCTAAGGCTTCTTGGCCAAAGATTCCACAAGCGATTCCGCCCCATGTGCCTGAGATTCCATGTAGGGGCCATACGCCTAAAACATCGTCAACTTTAAGTTTTTCTTGTTCCCAAGTAAAACCTTTAACAAATATTATAGCGGCTACTCCACCAATAAAAAAAGCGCCAATTGGATGAACTTTATCGGAGCCTGCACAAATTGCCACTAGACCAGCTAAAGCTCCATTATGAATAAAGCCTGGGTCGTTATCTGATATAACTAATGCAAAAATTACGCCACCCACCATGGCGAATAAAGAATTCATTGCCACTAGGCCTGTAATTCCGTCCAAAGTAGCGGCTGACATGACATTAAACCCAAACCAGCCAATACAAAGCATCCAACTTCCTAAAGCCAAAAAAGGAATATTGCTCACGGGAATAGGGCAACTTTTTCCTTCTTTATTCCACCTTCCAATTCGTGGACCTAAAATAATCACTCCTACCAATGCAATCCATCCACCCATTGAGTGAACCACAACCGAACCGGCATAATCATGAAAAGCAATTCCGCCAGATAAATTTGCGAGCCAAGATCCATCTTGTCCGAGAAGTGTAATGCTTCCCCAAACCATTCCTTCAAATAATGGATAGACAAAAGCGACAAATAGAGCAGCCGCAATAACTTGAGGCCAAAATTTTGCGCGTTCTGCAATGCCGCCGGAAATAATCGCTGGAATTGCCGCTGCAAATGTTAGCAAAAAGAAAAAATGGACAAGTTCATAGCCTTGGTCTGGACTAGTTAGATCTATTGCCGATTTTAAAAAACCTGTTTCGTAGGCGATGTAATATCCAATAATGAAATAAATTACTGTAGAAACGGAAAAATCGACTAGGATTTTAACCATTGCGTTAACTTGATTTTTTTTGCGGACTGACCCCACTTCCAAAAAAGCGAAACCGCCATGCATTGCAAACACCATTACGGCTCCAAGCATCATGAATAAAACGTCTGCGCTCTGTGAAACTGTCGCAAGCTTCTGTTCCATGAAAAACCTCCTTAATATCGCATTACTTTTCGGTAAGCGGAAAACGAATAGTTGATTTACCCAATTTTATTTTTTGAACTATAGCATCTTAGGGTAGAGATTTCAGTGTTCAATTAAGGATTTTATTTATAACTTTTTAAAAAAATACTGTTTTGTAAAGTATTTAAGACACTAATGTGGTCGTTGTGTATTGCTTTTGATACATCCAGTTACATTCTTAGTTTTATAAAATAAACTAGAGATCAAAGTTAGACTAAGCTGAGCCCGTGAAAGACTAACGCTAATAATGTTTTTTGACGATGAAATCACTTCTAATTTGTAAATTTTAGCAAGTAGATTTTTCATGGTCCAAGACCAAAACGACAAGCTTTTCTTCGATTAGAAAACTCAGTAAAAATTCTATTGAGAATTAAAATTTTTAATTAATGTTTTTTGAAATAAAAGCGAGTAGGGGGGAATTTGAAACTCTTCTACGTTCTATAAATTATGGAAAGGACTTAGAAGAGTTTCAAAAAAATAGAAATCAATTAAACCGAATTTAAATAAACGAGATTACATGCCAACTTTTTCCCGCACTTCGTCCATAAGTTTTGCGTCAATTACGGTAGCTCCATGTTCTTGGGCATAGTTGATAACGGTTTTCTTTGCCATATTTCTTACAAAGAAAGGAACTCGTTGGATTCGTTCTTTTGCTTCGTCCGTCCAAACAAGTTCTTGTTTTTCTGCAGGTTTGTCTTTATTCAAAATTTCTTTGGCTTGAGATAAAGTATTTCCTACCATGTTAAAAGGCGATTTTGAATCTTCAGAACCGCCGCCTATTTCCACGCCTATTTTGCTGACAAACTCGGTTTCGAACTTATTAGTCAGCATTGCGATGCTGTGACCGCATTTTTTACATTTAAATTTGAGCGCCAGGTTTTTGGAGTCCGATGGCATAATGCCGTCTGTTTGAGTCTCCATTTGCGTGTCGCAAGGGATACAAAGGAATTTCATTATGGCTCCTTAGGAATTTGATTTGGTAAAATTTAAAATCTTATCCGCCGTTTCGTCAATCGCTTTAGCGGCAGGAGAGTCTTTATGTTCTGAATAAAATAATTTGCCATTTCCAGTTTTTTCAGAAATTCTTGGATCAAAAGGAATTTTACCCAAATAATCGACTCCTTTTTGTTGGCATAAATCTTGGACATCTTGTCCCGAGAATAAGGGGTGTTCGGCATTACAGCTTGGGCATGAATAGCCGCCCATATTTTCTATCAAACCTATAATTGGAACTCCGACTTTATTATTTTTAGTGATGGACTTGGCGACAATATGCTGAGAAATACTTGAAGGAATGGTAATTTCCACCACACCCGCTAATTCTGGAATTAATTCTTTTATATTATCAATTCGATCGCTACCAGGAGGCATGTCCAATAGTAAATAATCAAGTTCTCCCCAATGGGTATCCGCTACTAGTTCTCGAATAGCCGTATTTTCCAGCATACTTACCCAAGAAGCTGTTTCTCCACTTTTATGAGTCCACATAACAGGTGTATCGGGGGTAGGCAAAAGCATATCCATAGACATAATTTTGATTCCCTTTGCGCCTTCTCCAGCATGCACTCCATCGTTATCTACATTTAACTTAATATCGTTAGGAACTCCTAGAAGATTGCCAATGCTAGGTCCGTTTAGGTCAAGGTCTAGTATTCCTACTTTATATCCCCGTTCGGCCAGGCATCCCGCTAAGTTGGCGGTTATGGAACTTTTGCCAACACCTCCTTTACCGCTCATAAGAGCGATTTTGTGTTTAATTTTATCAAGTCGGCGTCTTAGCTTTTCTAGTTGTTCTGTAACCTGTCCGACAAAATTTGAGCCTCCATCTCCGGCCAGGTCGTTATACGTTTTCATTGCTTACTCCTGATTTCTGGTATTTTAGAGGTTTATTTTAACATATTCGTTATAATGCGAACGAATTATAAAAAACGATCTTCTTCTGGAATCATCCGAATATTTTTCATTAAGGCGTTGTTAAGCCGGTCCAGGCGTTTAACTAATACTTTTACAAGTTGTCTCTGAATTTTTAATTCTAAATCTTGTCCCAATTCTTTTATATTTCCCGGGTTAATTTCAAGCGCTACAACGTTATCTTCGGCAACAACATTAGTTGTTCTTGGGTTATCGGAAAGAAAGGAAATTTCTCCAAAAATTGATCCTGGTTTGAGCTTAGAAATTTTTACGTATGGATTTCCGTTTTTAGTTATATAGACAATCCCTTTTAGTAAAACATAAAGTGAGTTGTCTTGATCTCCCTGGGCGATAATATAATTCCTATTCTCATAGCGCTTAACAAACGATTCCATTGCCGCAATTTGTAATTTTTCTTCATTGGAAAATTCATTGAAAAATGGAATTTTATACAAGAGAGTCATTACTTCATCTTGACTCAACGTTTTAGTGGAACTGGCATTTGAATTTTGGTTCACTTTATTTCTCTTTACTTAATTTAATGGGAAATAAATTGTCCTAATATTTATACTTTTAATTTTTTAAAAAAAGTTTTATTGAGATGCTCTAATCTGCTAAAAAGAATGTTTAAAAATTGACTTTTGATTTTTGTTTCTATTTCAGGACCTAAATGGGAAATTAACTCAGGATTTAATTTTAACGCAATGGAGGGGATTTCGGCAAATACATTAGTTGTTCGCTTTAACTCGCTTACAAATGAAATATCACCGAAAACTGAACCCGGTCTTAATGTAGCTAATTTACCATTGGGGTTTGCGCTCTTATTAACATAAACCAAACCTTTGATTAAAACGTAAAGCGCTTCCTCTTTTTGGCCTTCTCTTAAAAAAGGTTTGCCTGCCGGTCGGTTAATAATAAAAGTTTCCACTTCGGCAATTCTATCGATTTCAGCGTCCGTAAAACTTTTAAAAAAAGAAATCTTAGGGAGAAGCTTAACCAAGTCTGGTTTACTTATTTTTTTCATTACCAAAGCTGAGGTTATCTATTAATAACCCAATGAATATATAGAAAAGTATTTGATTATAACTATAAGTTTTTACTTTTCAATGCTTAATATATTCTTTACAGTTTTTTTAAAAAACCTAGACTGATTTAATTTGTACAAATAATTTGCGCTTATTCTTCTTGGTTTTTTGGTTTTATGCTCATGCGGAAAATTAAATTAGTTTTAGAATATGATGGTAGAGCATATTGTGGATGGCAAGTCCAAAAAAATGGAATTTCGATCCAAGAAAAGATTCAAAAAGCTTTAGCGAAAATCGTAAAAAATAAAACAAATGTGATAGCTTCGGGAAGGACCGATGCAGGGGTTCATGCGGAGACTCAGGTTGCTCACTTTAGAACCCACTCAAAAATGACGACGTCTGAATTTCTAAGGGCTTTAAATTCGGCTTTGCCAAATGACATTTCTATTAAAGAAGTTTGCGATGTACCGCCAGATTTTCACGCAATACGCTCTTGCGAAAAAAAAATTTACCGTTATACAATTTTGAACCGAGAATTTCCATCCGCTTTGGATTTTGGCAGAGTTTGGTATATTTCTTCCCCTCTCGATATTGAAGCGATGATGACAGCCGCAAAACCTTTGGAAGGAGAGCATGACTTTACATCTTTTCGGGCTTCGGGTTGTGGCGCAAATAGTCCAATTAAAAGAATATTTAAAATTTGGTTCGAAGTTAAAGACGGTTATATAAATATTTATTTCGAAGGAAGCGGATTTTTGAAGTATATGGTGAGGAATATCATGGGTACTCTAGTATTAGTTGGGAAACACAAGATGGAATCGCAAGAAGTAGGGAGGATTTTGGAAGCAAAAAACCGTCGACTTGCAGGACCGACCGCGCCCTCTCAAGGATTATGCCTTGTTGGAGTTGAATACCCCGAAGAATTGTAGTTTTAATTTTTAAATTGTAATTTAGAGTTTATTTTTTTATTTATACTTAATTTTAAATTCGTTTAATTTTTTTTTTGCAAAATTTGCGTTCTTAAAATCCTTTAAGCTTAAAAATTTTTTATAGGCCTTTTGGGTGTTTGAAATAGACTTTTTACCATCCCCAATTTGATCGGCGGCTACCCCACCTACGGCATAGGCCAAAGCCAATTTCTCAGATAAGTTTTTTAGTTCGGTTTGTGGCATTAACAAAAACTTTTGTATTCTACTTTGTATTAATTGTGCGCCTTTTTCTAAAAACTCAAGAGATTTTTCATATTGATCCACAGCAAAGTATGCGTGACCAATATTTAGATTTAACTCAATATCATCAGGTCTAATGACCACCGCTTTAGTCAGATAATGAAGAGCTTTAGAAAAATTTTGTGATTTTAAGTAAATGGTCCCTAAATTCCCATTTGCTAGATAATTTTTGGGATTTAATTCTAAAGCCAACTCGAAAAAAGGGATGGTTTCCGCGGTAAGTTCAAATTTAGTGTTTAACTCTTTTGCAAATGAAATAAGTTTAGTTATTTTATTGCTTTCGTATTTTGGGACTGTTGATTTTTCCTCACAACCCCAAAAAAATATTAAAATCACAATGATGAATAAACTTTTTGTTTTCATTTCACGGCAAAAAAGTTGGAAGTTAAATGTAAGTTTAACTAAGTAGCAAAAATTTTTTGATTAATTTAATGTAGGCTCGATTTTGACTTTACCCTCGACTTTTAGGTTTTTGGGTTTTGGTCCTAGGAAATTTATTTGACTCAACTTGTCTCCCAAGATATCAGTTCTTATTGAATTTAAAAATCGAGTGTTTTGAATATTTGCAATTCCGCCTTTTCCCCAGCGCCATTTTTTTCTAAAAACATTTAACGCTATGTTACATCCATTGATAACGCCATCTTTTAAGTTTACATTAGATCGATCTTTTATTGCTATGTCAATACTGCAGTCTCTGATTTCGGTGTCTGTTACTTGAGTTTTAGTGCCCTCTCCAGCGCTAATGCATTTGTCGCCACATTTTTGAAATCGGTTTCCAGTTATATTGATTTTTCCCATACTTAAATCAATTCCATCGTTTCCCGGGTTAAGAAAATAATTATTTTTAATTAGTCCATCGACTTTATCCCAATCTAATGCGTCGGAATAAGAATTTTCAAACACGCTTTCTAAAATAGTCGCTTTTGATCTAACAATATGAACTGCGTCGTCGCCTAAGAAATTTCTTCTGAAAATACTTTTTGATATTTCAACGTTAGGGCAATCATGGATTGAAAGCATTCCTGTGAATTTTAAGTTGAATCGATTGCCAATCGAGCCGCCTTCCATTTCAAGGTATTTAATAGAACTCCCTTCAGTTTCTTGGCCTATTATTGCGACGACGCCAAATGGATTGCCTGGAACTAGGGGTTTGATTTTGACCGGTTGATTTTTTGTCCCACCAATTGTAAGAGGTCCTTTAAAAATTAAAGAAACTTTAGGGCCTAGTTTTATTGTAGTTCCAGGTAAAATTTTTATTGGTTGTTTTTTATCCGATTCGATTGATTGGTTAAAAATAACTTCCCCCGGGCCTAATTGAATTGGTTTTGTATCATTTATTGGAATGGAGGATTGATCGAACCCTTTAGCTATTTCAAGGATTTTTAAATAATCTTTGTATTTAAAAGTTTTTAAATTAGTCTTTTGGTTATTTAAACGATGAGAAAAAATATAGTCTTCAGGGCGCCCTGAAACCTCATAAATGCCGTATGCTGGCGGAAATTCTTCGATTTGGTTTACTAAAAGGTTTGGATGCGGTAGAAAAAAGAATTTATTGATAGGCTTTTTAGCTCCATTTATATAAAAATTTTTGCCATCAAGCCTCTGGCCATTGACTCCAGAATAGCCATCAATAAATAATTTGAAATGATTGTTTTGTTTTTCAATTACCGAAACCTCATCCGATATTAATTCGTTAATTAACCATTCATTTCTTTTTTTTACAAATTCCAAAAGGTGTTCGACCAAATTGTCTATTTGAGTTACTGGAAAGAATTCTCTAGGATTGCCAGCCAAGCTAAAAAAAGTATCGGATAATAAATTTATTCGAACCCTCTTATATTCTTGGAGAATGATTTTCTCTACAGACTTTGAAGAACCAAAAGTTGTTAAGATTTCCCATAACTGATTAATATAATTAAGGTAGTTTGAGGGGTGTTTAAACCAGGCGTCAACAAATGCCGAACCCCTTTTAATGATTGGCCTATGTAGATTTTCCCAATCGCCAATATTTCGAGAATAACCTTGTAAATCTACGAGAATCGGAATTAATTTTCCGGAGCTTTGATCCAGCCAAAAAGCGTTATTATGTTGAGTGTCAACATGGTTTTCGCCGCTATGAGTCATAAGGGCGTGGAATTTAGCAAATCTATCGTTATCTATCCATTCATTCAGGTTGATTAAGTTTTTAAATAGTTTTTTTTTACCTTGAGAGATTGTCCAATTATTAATGGCGGTTGCAATCATCAAAGGTGGGGTTAAAATATTTTTTGCCTCTATATTCGTTACGCCTATCGGTTGCCATCCCTCGGGTTCATTCCAATTGTGAAAATTGCCCATGTAAAAAAGCCTTTTAACTTGTGGTTCAAGGCGGAAAAACGGTCCAGGTAGTCGATTTGAATTGATCAAAAGCGATTCGTCCAATCGCCATAATCTATTGTAGACGCCAAAATATTTATCGTTGATGAACAGACTTACAAAATGCTCTCCTATTCCCAGCATGTTCCAGTGGGCGCCGAGTTGATTGCTTAGCCAATTGCTAAATCCAATTCCATCGTTTGGAGCCACCAAAGTATGATTTTTAAATCCCTTTTGTAAATTATTTTTTTTAAAACGCAATCTAAGCGAGGGTTTCCAAGCTTGATGGTGGTCGCTCATAGTCCCTCGCATATTCAATTTTATAGGAATTAGTCGTCCGTTCTTTTCTTGGAAGTATCCACTCACGCGTTGTTTTTTGTCAAAATCTCCCAACTGATATTGAAAATTTTTTATATCCAACTCATCCAAGCCGTTATTTTTTATAAAAATTTTTACTGCGGGTATTAGGCTTTTTTTTTCTATTTCTTCTTCTGCGAAAAGTATATTAATAATTGCGGCATAGTTATTAAAAAAAATTTTGGGAAATATAGTCTTGATTATGGGCCAGGGGTTTGCAGTCCAATTTTTTTCTAAAGCTTCATTCTTGGAGTTGTAAGTTCTTTGTAAGACCCAGGGAGTATAAAAATTCAGAAAAAAAAGAACTGTGGAAAGAGAAAAAAATAACAAGAAAGTGACTTTTAAAAGTCGAATTATTGAAATATGGCGGAACCTCTTTATTTTTCGATTTTGGTATAGTAGACCTTTTGAATTATCCATTTCGAAGAATATTGGTGGCATTATTTCGCGGGTATAGCATTTTTAGAAATCGACAACGAATCAAATATTTAGTTTTGTCTCATTAAACAGAGAAGCGTGATTAATGTCATTTTGAAATGTGAGGAATTAGTAGCTTAAATTCGCTCACATTTCATGGGCTTTAAATTGGGATAGCAGATATAAACTAAAGCGTTAAATTGGAGGGATTCCACACTCATTTGAAAAAAAATCATGCTTTATTAATTGAATTGATAAAGTCTTTAATTCGCATTGAGTTTGAAAAATCATCTGAGTAAGCGTCTATATAATACAATTTTTGTATAGAGGACTTTTTACTTAAAGAAATAAATTCTCGTTTATTCCTTCATTAGACTCAAATGGAACTCATTTGAGCCAGATTTTCACAAAATTACCTTGCGATATCGAAAGGTTTCATTGCTCAAGCTTGTCTTTTAAATTTTTAAGGAACGTCAATGGCACGATTGATCTTTCTTAAGGAAACCTTGAGGTTATCGTTTATTTTAGCGACTTCGTCAAAAATCTCTTTGTCGCTGATATTTGGTTTGGGTCTAACAGAATAAACAACTTCCCTTAATGTCCCTTGACGAACAGTTTCCACATAAGAAATGCTATACGCCTCAAAATACTTCCCGAGAAGGGGCGTTAGAGCAGATTCATAATCCACATTTAAATGAAAAACGGTAGAGAGTAAGAACTCTTCACTGGTAGGGTTTGCGGCAAAATTAAAATAATGCATTAAAAAGATGACCATAGAAATTAAAGAAGTGCCTACAATCGCAACGGCATAAAAGCGCGTTCCGCAGGCCATTCCAATGGCTATGGATAAAAAGATAAAACCAATGTCTTGAGGGGATTTAATGGCTGTCCTAAAGCGGACTATGGATAAAGCGCCCACTAAAGAAAAAGCTCGGGCAATGTTACTGCCAATGATCAACATGATTAAAGAAGTAATCATTGCAAGAACCACAAAGGTATGAACTAAGGATTGAGAATAGGAAGCTTCAAATTGGACTTTTCTATATAAATAACTCATCCAAATACCAAGAATAGCGCTTAAGCCGACTCCAAATATAACCGACCAAATAGTAACTACCGTAGTAACGCTCTCGCCTAATTGCATTGATTTAACTAATTCATCCATAAA
>Ga0114933_10000282_pt1 | contig 62727 bp, 51 predicted proteins | sample 4SBtaG_FD_89691 | JGI IMG/M metagenome (GOLD analysis project Ga0114933, IMG submission 89691) | Deep subsurface microbial communities from Kolumbo volcano to uncover new lineages of life (NeLLi) - 4SBTROV12_W25 metaG | ecosystem: Environmental > Aquatic > Marine > Volcanic | place: Kolumbo...
CAGTCAACGTCAACCACGCCGACCCTGTCCATCGTCTCCTGCGTGAAGTTGCCCCTGTATTCAGGTTTCCAAGGGACATGGACGACGACCCTGTTCATCGCCTCATCGAGGTCTAGCACCTCAATGGAGTCACGCTCAGGGTTAAACCCCTTGGCGTAAGCGGTAGCGTTGGCGGCGGTGTCAAAGAATATTTCAAAATGCATCTTGTTCTCTCCAGATCAATTAAGTGTTATGCCTTAAGTATATTATATAGATCGGCAAATGTCAATAGTTATATCAAAGAAATGTATATATTTTATAGAAAAATATTTGTGTAATTATTAGCAAGTTCCACTTGACACGCGCGCTGAGCAGCATAGGTATCATAATACATGCTGCTGGCGTGCATTACCTCATCTATAATGCTGCCTTGCTGCGCTTGTCTTCACTCGTTTATACCTACTATCCTGTAGCGTGCTGGATAGAGTGATACTAGGCAGGCGGTAATACTTTCGTTTTGTGTGGGTCTAGTCTATCGGATAGCCTAAGTTTTAACATGGCTATCTTATTCCAATTACGTTGCATCTCTTCATGGGCAACGTTACTACCTAAGTCTAGTAGTGTTCGATTAGTATCATACAATCGCTGTATCTCTGATTTAATATTAGCAATGATTGTCATCTGATTCTTAGCTGTAGTAATAGTTCTATTCATCTTGTTTTCTCTCGTTAAAGGGTGCAGTGTTATATCGTGCTGGATGGGGTGTTACCATTACATCCCATGCAATCCATACATGTCATGTCGAGCATCCCATGCATCGCATGAGCGATTCCATTCTTCGACTGTACAGCCGAATATTTCATGAATCGGACGGGAAGCCTCTGCCTCCTGTACTTGATGGGACGCTTCCATTAGCTCTCCCATCTTATAGGCTTCGGTTTCTTCAACGCTGATATTTTCATTAAACTTAGTCATCTTGTTTTCTCCAAAAGAAACTTAATTGTTATACTAATAGTATATACTAAACAATACTATTTGTCAATAGGTATTTACTCATTTATTACAAAGAAGTAAATATTTAATCCTACTAACGCCAACGCTTGAACAACGCTAATCGAAACAACTAAAGTAGTAAGCATCATCAACATCCTTTATCAAATAGTAATTAAACTCTCAATATCCTTACTATAACATATATCGACATAATGTCAATAGTTATTTAGTTATTATATTAAAATATATCTATTTATTATGATGTACTATAATCCTTTATTAGATTAGTAGTTCGATGTTAAGAAACATGACGGACGGATTAGTTCTACTGATACATAGTATCAATAGGGTAGTGGGGGTTTTCTGTTCGTCTTATTGATACTTAATCTCAACCAAAAATCGCGGGGTGGTCTAGACAAAATTAGCGGGACATTCACCCGTTGTACTACCTAAACTACCTTCTTGGCTAAGATCTTTGCGACAACTTCGATTAGGTACGGCGCAAGGTACATGAGTGCGACCATAAACATCACAAAAGCGAAGTCGCACCAATCGGTTGTTGGTGGACGATAGCGTTCGCCCCAACTGTCTGAGTCTTCTTGGTGCGATTCTTCTTTAGGTGGTTCGTATGGATTTCTCATCTTTCCACCATCACTGTGTTTGAAGCTCCGACTACAGTGATTCTATTTTGCTTCATGGTCGCGCACAGAACGGTCGCTAGATTCATTATGAAGCTATTAAGCTGCTTAGGGGTTCTGTTGATTCTGGGATAGTTTATAGTTGAAATCCTCCATCCCTTCTCACGGTACTCAGAACCGCATACAAACTCTATACTTGTTATGCAGACAGGGACTATATAAAGCTGATCGTCTTGAAATAGTTGTACTTCTCGTACTAGATCCTCATACGAGATTGGATCTTTCGTTTCTTCGTTAATAGAACCTAGATAAAGCTCTATATTATGCGTTTCCCTGACTTTCACTCGTGATCTCCCGCTTGTTGCCATTCTTCTTCATAGCAGTTTCGGGGTCAATGCCCTTATTAAGCCTGTTATAAAAAGCGGCGTAGGATACTTCACATCGAGAGTCTTCTACCCACTGCCCAATATTCTTTTCCTCTCCGAACGCGCTGATCTTCACATTCGACTTCATATTGTTGGCGTTTTCTTTTGGAGTAAGCTCACGTAGGTTATTGCGGGTGTTATTAAGCCGGTCTTTATCAATATGGTCAACAAAGACATAGGGGTTAGAGGTTCCCAATACCATCCTGTGCATTGCTTTATGTCGGCCTTTAATCTTGGTTACGGCATAACCGGCTTTATTTAGGTGCCAGCTATACTGACTAATGAGAGGATAGTCCTCAAGGCTAACCTTTGCGAACTTACCAGCCCCCAAAACTCCACCAAGATATACTTCTGTATATTTTTCATTCGACATCTTTTCTATTCCTATCTATATGGCACTTACCACGGCCTTGTACTTTGTGAATTCCCATCCTATATCTAGCTTTACGGACTTGGTCTATAGTTACGATCTCTTTATTACCAAGATCATATCTGATTCGAGTCAATTCATGGGCTACATCAGCATCTTTCATGATGTTTGCCATTCCTTTAATAAACTCTTTTTCGTTGTTGTTTAGCTTCATATTCGTTTTCCTCGTATAATCATAATACCGGCGACTTTTATTTTAAGCTCATAGAAAGGGGTAATACGTGACCAATATTTACGATGTACTCAGTCAACTGCACACAAAGGCTACAGCAGCCACAGAAGAAGCTGTAGCAGAGGAACTGAAAAGGGAAGACCCACCAGCAGAAGAAGCTGCTGCTGTACTCCAAGGGGGAATACCTCTTGATGTTAAAGTGAAATACGAAGCAAACCTATCAGAAGAAGTCGATGAAAGTACCCAAGGGGATGACTCAAAGCGAAGTTCTCGACGTAATAAATAAAATATGTGACAGATACGCTTACAAATTCAAATTTGGTTACTTTGAACCGGACGACATTCGCCAAGAAGCTTTCATAATTGCTATTGATGCACTTGAAAGATATGACGAAAGCCGTCCTTTAGAAAATTTTCTCGCTGTTCATGTTAAAAATCGCTTAAACAACTTTAAGCGCGACAAATATTATCGTCAGAACAAGAAAAATAACGATGATAAACAACAGCAATTGAACAATAGCAAAAAATTCTTGATGGAACCCCTCGATATTACTAATATTCGGGACGAACAAGAAAAGAACATGCGAGTCTCAGACGACTTTATTGAGAGTATCGCTAACCAAGAGCTGTTGGACATCATAGATGAACACCTAGATGTAAGCCTTCGGTCAGATTACCTACGTGTTAGGGATGGAACATACGTCCCTAAGCCAAGAAGAGAGCAAATCATAGAAGAAATCGTAGAAATACTAAGAGAGCATGGCTATGAAGAAGGGTAGATTTTCTAAGACAGAACAAGAGTTCATCAAAGAAAACCACAAAAAGATGTCAAATCTGGAAATTGGCACTCATCTAGACCGAGATCCTGTTTCCATAGAGTCTTACGTGAAGGAGAAAATCGGGACAGCCATACTGGACGACCGTGAAATCGAAGCTTTGCACGATTTACAAAACCGTCCTTTCTGGAAAGACCTTAGAAAACAGTTTTCAGAAGAAGAATTACAGTCTTTGCTCTACCACTGGGGCCGAATCATCACTCAATTTCGTGATGACGTACTTCCAACGGAAGAATTACAGATAATTGATGCCATCAAACTCGAAATTTTAATGAACCGTGCCTTAATCGGCCAACAAACCAACATGAAAAGCATAGATCAGTACGAACAACACGTCACTGATGAAAAAGGTAAGCCCCTAGAGATACAAGACAAAGACTATATCTTTAATCTAGAACGACAAATCGCCGTCTGTAGAGCCGCCCAAGACTCCTTGACTAGAGAATACAAGGACTTGCAAACTAAAAAAGCCGCCATGCTAAAAGATCTGAAGGCTACTCGTGAACAACGCATCAAAAGACTGGAAGATTCCAAACAAACCTTCATTGGCTGGGTAAGAAACCTCATGACCAACCCTGATGCTCGCCGGGAGATGGGAACAAACATGGAAAAAATGCGTCTAGCAACCAACAAAGAGGCTGAAAGGCTATCCGAGTACCATAAATATGAAGATGGATTATTAGACCAACCATTTTTAACGCCAGACAGCGTTAAGGATGACTAATGAATGATGAACTAAAAAATTTAATCAACGCTATAAACAGCTCTAGTTATAACGACAAGCCATACGAACACTTCTACATGACAAATGTATTTTCAGATGCATTTTACAATAAGGTTATTCAGTCATTACCAGATGATAGTGAGTACACACCTTTGCCTCATATACAAGCAATGATGTATAACCCTAAAAATAAGGATTCTTTGTTTTCTGGTAGAAGCAGATTAAAAAACAAACCTGTCGTTAGCACACGAGGAGACTGTTTAGTAGACAGTAAATTTGTTGATAATCACAAGGGGCCGTGGAAGAAGCTTGCAAATATACTATACTCATCACAACTTAAGGAAGTCTTGTTTCAAAAATTTGAGAAAACTTTACAACAAAGAATGAGAGATGTTTCTTATTTCATTCCAAAAATGCTAGAAGCAAAACCTACCGTACTTTTAACACGAGACAAAAAAGGATATAGAATACATCCTCATCCAGATTCTATAAAAAGAGTAATAACTTTTCAAATATATCTACCAGAAGATAATTCTCATTCGCATCTTGGAACTGTATTAAACAAACCAAAAGGAAAGCTAAAACCATCAATCAAAAAGCCTGACTACTTAATCGAAGGCTATGAACATAAGAAGCAGTTTAAAGAATATAAACAATTAGACTATAATAGGAATTCTGGTTATGCTTTTCCGGTCTCTTCCAATAGCTGGCATAGTGTAAATGAGATACAGGAAAATTATAATAGAAACTCAATTATGGTTATGTATATTGCACCAACACAAAAGATTAGCCGGGACGACCAATGAAAGCCGATTTTATTATCAGTATGCACCGCACTGGTCATCATGCGGTTGCGATTTGGCTATTACACCAAAAACAAGGCATAACAGATTTCTCTATCACAACCGTATCTAGCTGGCTGTTTGCTGTTGGTGATAACAGAGAGTTGTTCATGTACGCCAACAATCCTTTTAAGACTGGCCCCAATGAACATCCTGACAAACCAAAACTCCCACGAATTATCGACGATGTAAAACCAGAAAGTTTAATCGTATCTCACGAACAAGACACTATCAAAGGCTCTATCGAAAAAGCCGGTCAATCTCCTTACTTATTTAATAAACCCATAGTAGTGATTCGTGACTTTAGAAACTGGGTAGCAAGCTGTCTCAAGATGGCTTTACGCGATAACAAAATTATAGAAGACATTATCAACAACGATAAAGTGGCAGAATATAAAAACCACCTGATTAACTATTCTAAGTTTGACTGTTATTACATTTTGTTTAATGACTGGGCTACTAACAAAGCTTATGGAGAGGCTATTTGTAATGATCTAGATTACGTATTCACTGATGCCGCCAAAAACCAACTATCTATATTTGGAGGTGGAAGTTCTTTTGATGGAATGCAACATCTCAAGACCGCATCACAGATGGACGTAAACAATCGCTATAAAGAGTTAGAGACACACCCATACTTTGAAATGATGATGAGTAAACACGATGAAGTTCTCAAACTAAGCGATACTATATTCAAATGAAAAAAGCAATCATATACGGTGTAACAGGACAAGACGGCTCATACCTATCTGAATTACTATTATCTAAACAATACACAGTGTATGGAGTAGCCCGTCGATCTTCCCTCCCAAACACCACCAGAGTAAACCATTTACTAACACAAAAACAGTTTCATGTGGTTCAGGGTGATGTTACAGATCCTTCTAGTATCTACCGACTCCTGAATGAAGTTCAACCAGACGAAGTATATAATCTTGCGGCACAATCTCATGTTGGTACATCCTTTGGACAACCACAATTAACATGGTCAGTCACAGGTCAAGGATGCCTCAATATACTCGAAGTGATACGGCAGATGGCGAACCGTCCACGGTTCTATCAGGCGAGTAGCAGCGAGATGTTTGGGGATCAGTATAATCTCGATAATAATCGTGAGAAATATCAGGATGAGAAGACTCTGTTTAAACCTCAGTCTCCGTATGCAATAGCAAAGCTGGCCGCTCATCACTCTGTAAGGCTCTACAGGGACTCCTACGACATCTTCGCCTGCGGAGGTATTCTGTTCAACCATGAGAGCGAAAGGCGTGGAGAACGCTTCGTGACGCGAAAGATAAGCCGCTATGTTGCAGACCTCTACTGGGCGACCCAGACGGGTCGTAGTATTCCCAAACTTAAACTTGGGAATCTAGCCGCTAAGCGTGATTGGGGACATGCAAAAGATTATGTAAAAGCTATGTGGCTAATGCTACAGTACGAAGAACCTATGGACTTTGTAATAGCCACTGGTAAGACATATTCTGTAGAAGATTGTGTAAAACAAGCTTTTCAGTGTATAAATATTAATGAGTACACTAATTATGTAGAAATAGATCCAGCTCTCAAAAGACCATCCGAGGTTCCATATTTGAGAGGTTTAGCGAATAAAGCTAAAAGAAGACTTGACTGGGAGCCAGAAATAGACTTTGAAGGCTTAGTCAACAGAATGGTGCAGCATGATATACAAGGTAGTAATAGATGCAAAGAAGGCTTTAAATGCACTTAATAAATTAGGTATAACAGCCGCTAAGAAAGAATACTTCTTTTGGCAAGACGCAGACAATCCAGATGCGGCATGTTATGAAGCTGTTGAACAGTTGAAGGATCTTATAATTAGAATCAATCTTACCGAAGAGGTGGTAGATTATTTAGAGGAAGAATTGATACACGAAATTAAAATAGTAAAATTGGTTAAGATAAGACCCTATGCGTAGACATTAGGTTTGGGGAGGACTATTAGAACTCCAAAGAAAGTTTTTATTATGTTTAAAAAAAATATTTTTATTAAGTTCCTCTTGTTATTAAATTTAGCCGCTTCAATAACGCTTGGTGTTATGTTTCACCAAGACAAAGAAGAAACAAAAGTTTTAATGTTAAAAATGGCTTCTTCACAAAAGCCTAATGATTTGTTGTATGAAAACATCGAGATACTAAAAAGAGGAAACGAGCAAGCTTTTCGTATGTTGATGGATAATCAACAATTCTTAAACCTAGCCTTGCTAAAGATTCATCATTTTGTGGAACCGCATGGCGATAAATTTTATCGCAACTGCCCAGACTGTCAGGAAGAAAAAGGAGAAATAGAGGGAGATAGAGAATCCATAACCCTTGTTATAGCGGGAGAAGAATAATGGATCTTGCTGCTGTAACAAAAGGTTTGATAATACTCGTCTTCTGCTCTATTCTCATATGGGATTTAGCAGTGATGTCAATTTATAATAATGTAGAAGCTACAATAAGTGTTGTTTTATATGACTTGGCTAAGCAACATCCCATGATACCGTTTATAATAGGTGTTTTATGTGGGCATGTGTTTTGGCCGCTAAAAGGTTAATTAATGGCACGAGACTATAATGACCCCGTTTATGCAGAATGGCGTAAAAGGGTTTATAAAAGAGATGGGTATAAATGTCAGATGCCCGGATGCGGATACAAAAAAGCGTTAAACGCTCATCATATAAAAAGATGGGCAGACGCATCATATCTGAGATATGATACTAACAATGGAATTACATTATGCTGGAAGTGTCACAAAGAAATAACAGGACATGAGGCTCAATACGAGCCTCTTTTTATGGACATAGTAAGAGAAAATAATGGAAAAAATACCAGCACTGATATTTAGCAAAAACAGGGCTTCGCAATTAAGGCTCTTGGTAGAGAGTCTTCATTTTAATGCGACTGGAATATTTCAGCCGTATGTGGTTTGGCAAGCCAACACTCCAGAATTTGAGCAGGGTTATCACAAGCTGTTTTCTGAACAGATGGACATCTTTCATGTTAGAGAGTCTTATATGTTGGATAACCTTTATGCCTTTTTAAATAATTTTAAAGACGGTCATTTTGCTTTGTTTATGGATGATTGCATTTTTTACAAGCCTCTCAGAGTTTCTCCTGAAGATTTAATATCTAAAATAGATGACGATACTTGGTGCTTGAGTTTGAGACTGGGATATAACACCACGGAGAATACAGAAAAGCCAATAGTTTCAGTTTCTGAAGACGGAGACTTTATAAAGTATAAATTCAAAGAGCATGGCCCACATGATAACTACGGTTTTTGTTTTAGTTGGGATGGTGTCATATACAAAACCCAAGATGTCTTAGATCTATTTAATGGAAACACTTTTACGCAAACTCATAACCAGTGGGCTATATTACCACAGAAGATAGAGAATTTTACATCACATAATAGAGATGAGATTAAAAAAGATTTGATTTGTTGCTCAAAAGAAAGCCATGTTGTTTGCATGAACTATAACTCTACTCACCCTATGGCTCATTTTAATATAGTTTCACTTGAGTCATTAAATAGCAGCTACCTAGCTGGAGAAATTATTGATTTTAACAGCATTAATTTTGATGGAATAAAAGGCACTCACGAAACAAGACCGTTTAGCTTAAGATATACAGGAAAACCTCCAGTGTTCGAGGGGGAAGCAAGTATGAATATTAAATCATGAGTCAAAAATATGTAATACTAAAAGACACAAGGGAAAAAAACGGCTGGAATTTTGAGTCTTCAGATAGATGCTTGGCTGTTGCCAATTGGGGATTAAAAACTGGAGACTATACAGCTAAAGGTTTAGAAAAAGAACTTGTCATAGAGAGAAAAGCTTCTACTGGTGAGTTAGCTATGAATCTTGGCAAAAAGCGAAAAGCTTTTGAAGCTGAGATAGTAAGAATGTCTAAGTTTCGCTGGAAGTATGTCATTATGGAATTTAGCATAGATGACCTTATGAACTTTCCAGAAAACTCAGGAATCCCGAAAAAACAAAGACAGTACGTTAGGATGAACGGAAAGTTTATGTGGAAGAAACTGCGCGAATATGAAGAGCAATATGGCGTTGAACTTATCTTTGCTCAAGACAAGAATAATGCAGAGCAAAGAGCCATGATTATATTTGACGAAGTTACGGAGATATTACTGCGTGAACAAGCAGAGTGAGAACATAAAAGCAATCAATGATGCTTGGTTAAACATAGATCCTAATACTGACATCATTAATCCCTTCAGCGTGCAAACTGAAGAAGAGTTCACAACAAAGTTAACATGGTTAATGACCAACCCTGAATACTTTTCTTTTATCTGTAAAGAGATATTGAATATAGATATCCTGCCTACCCAAGCTCTTATGCTCAAAGAGATGTGGAGCAGGAAGTTTCCAATGCTTATAGCGAGTCGTGGTTTTGGTAAGTCTTTCATACTTTCTGTATACGCTATACTTCGCGCTCTTCTAATGCCGGGAAGAAAGATTGTTATTGTTGGTGCAGCCTTTCGCCAGTCTAAGGTTCTCTTTGAGTATATGGATACCATTTGGCGCAACTCTCCACTGCTTAGAGACATTGTTGGAGGAGATGGTGGCCCAAGAAGAGACGTTGACATGTGCAGATTAAAAATAGGCGAAAGTACTGTAACTTGCCTACCTCTTGGTGACGGTAGTAAGATTCGTGGTCAACGTGCCAATGATATTATTGCAGACGAATTTGCATCTATACCTAGAGAGATATTTGAAAATGTCGTTGCTGGTTTTGCTGCTGTTAGTGCATCTCCTATTGAAAACGTAAGAAGAGTAGCCGCTGAAAAGAAAGCTATTGAACTTGGGGAAATGTCAGAAGACGAACAAGACTTTCACGAAGAAGGCGCAAACCAAATTATCCTTTCTGGTACTGCGTATTATGATTTTAACCACTTCGCTGAATACTGGAAGAAGTGGAAAGCTTTTATCAATAGCAAAGGCGATCCAAAAAAACTTGGAGAAATGTTTGGCGAGGACGGTGTTCCTGCTGGTTTTGACTGGAGGCAGTATTCTATTATTCGTGTTCCGTTTGAACTTTTGCCTGAAGGCTTTATGGACGCAGCACAGGTTGCTCGATCAAAGGCCACAGTTCATTCAGGAATCTATCAAATGGAATTTGGGGCATGTTTCTCTACCGATAGCAACGGGTTCTTTAAACGCTCTCTTATCGAGTCTTGTGTGGTTTCTCCTCAAAAGCCAGTCAACCTCCCTAGCGGAGAAGTAAATTTTCAAGCGGTTCTTAGAGGGAATCCTAATTGCAGATACGTTTACGGTATTGACCCAGCTTCCGAAGTAGACAATTTCTCGATTGTCGTTATGGAAGTGCATGAAGACCATAGCCGAATTGTTCATTGCTGGACAACAAACAGAGGTAGACATAAAGAGCAATTGAAGGCTGGTGTAGCTGATGAAACTGATTTTTATTCTTACTGTGCTAGAAAAATTAGAGATCTAATGAGGGTCTTTCCTTGTCAAGAAATAGCTTTAGATGCTCAGGGTGGTGGTATTGCTATTATCGAAGCTCTTCACGATAAAGACAAAATTAGAGAAGGCGAGCTTCCTATATGGCCTACTATAGATGACAAAAAAGAAAAAGACACCGATGGTGAACCCGGACTACATATAGTAGAAATGGTTCAGTTTGCTAAGGCTGATTGGGTTGCAGAAGCTAATCATGGTTTAAGAAAAGACTTTGAAGATAAGACTGTTCTGTTTCCCTACTTTGATTCTGCAACTTTGGGTCTTGCTGTATCTGACGATAAATTAAAGAATAGGATTTATGATACATTAGAGGATTGTGTAATGGAGATAGAAGAGCTTAAAGATGAGCTTTCTATGATTATCATGACACAAACGACTTCTGGTAGGGATAAATGGGATACTCCAGAAGTTAAACTTCCCGGTGGAAGAAAAGACCGCCTAAGAAAAGATAGATACTCTTCTTTAATCATGGCTAACATGTCTGCAAGAAAGATACTAAGAACACCAGCGCCTCATGTGTATGACACTATTGGTGGTTTTGCAGGAGGTATAAGAGGCAAAATAGAAGGCCCAGAATACGTAGGGCCATCTTGGTTTACCGAAGGAATGAAGGATGTTTACTAGTTTGGTGTATAATCAATTAGATTAATTATCCAATCATTCCAATTACAATTCAATAGGTAAAAAAATGGCTAAAGATCCAATTCAAGATCAGCAAAAAGTTCAAGCGTTTGTCACTTGGTCTGATGATTCTGGAAAGAGACAAGCTCTTGCCGATACGTCAGATAATATTGACTCTTATGATGGAATTCAAAAAGCCGTAGCCTATAATCGTAGGTCTTTTTTAGATCTTGAGCCTAATCGCTCAGTAAGAACTGGATTTAATAGAGAAGACTATAATCGCTTTCGTGGAACTGAAGCTGTTCCGAAGATTCAAAAAGAAGCGATAAAGATGTGTATGTCTGCCTATGACAAGGTTGGCATAATCAGAAACGTCATTGACCTTATGGCAGATTTTGCTGGTCAAGGGATTACTATCGTTCATCCCAATAAGAGAATTGAGAAGTTCTTCCGTGCGTGGTTTCAAAAAATCAACGGAAGAGAAAGAACTGAAAGGTTTTTAAATACCCTCTATAGATGTGGAAATGTAGTTGTAAAAAGAAGAACAGCTAAAATAAACAAAAAAACAGAAAAGCAACTTCGGTCTATGGGAGAGACTGATACTGAGATAATTGATCTTAAAGTCCCGAAAAGAGAGATACCTTGGAAGTTTGATTTCTTAAACCCACTATCTATTGAAGTTGTTGGAAATGAGTTAGCTACATTTGTTGGACAACCACAATACGCCCTAAAGGTGTCTAAACTTGTTAGGGGTTTAGCCAATAGAGGTCTTTCTGGCAATACTCCCCACCATAGAAATTTAACCGCCATGCTTCCTCCAGATATTCTGGAGGCCATAAGAAACGGACAGACCACCGTTCCACTAGATCCTGAAAAGGTATCAGTATACTACTACAAGAAAGACGATTGGCTTGTTTGGGCTAATCCTATGATTTACGCTATACTTGACGATATTGTTATGTTAGAGAAGATGAAACTAGCAGATATATCAGCTCTTGATGGTGCTATTTCTAATATAAGATTATGGAGCCTTGGAGATCTGGATAATAAGATACTTCCAACTAAAGCCGCTATTAATAAGCTAAGAAATATATTAGCTAGTAATGTTGGTGGTGGTACAATGGATTTAGTATGGGGGCCAGAACTAAAGTTTACAGAATCTAGCACACAAGTATTTAGATTTTTAGGTAAAGAAAAATACGAACCAGTACTTACTAATATTTATGCTGGACTTGGTATTCCTCCTACGCTTACTGGTATGGCTAGTACTGGTGGTGGTTTTACTAATAACTTTATTAGCCTAAAAACCCTAGTGGAAAGACTGGAGTATGGTCGTCAGATATTGGTTAATTGGTGGAACCAAGAACTAGAGATAGTTCAAAAAGCGATGGGCTTTAGATTGCCCGCTAAAATTCACTTTGACCAGATGGTGCTTTCAGACGAGGCTTCTGAAAAGAACCTTCTTATTCAGCTTGCTGATAGGAATATTATTAGCTCCGAAACTGTTGTCGAAAGATTTGGCGAAATACCTGAAATAGAAAAAATTAGAATTAGGCGCGAAGAAAAAGATAGAAGGGGCGAATCTATGCCTCAAAAAGCTGGCCCTTATCACAATCCTCAACATCGTAATGATCTTGAGAAGATTGCTCTTACTAAGGATTCTATGCAACCAGAAGACTTCGGTTTAGTTCCCTCTCCTGATACTGGTAACCATCCTCTTACAGACCCGCAAGACAGAAGAGACAAAATTAGTATTGATAATCAAAAAGAGGAAAAAGAAGACAAGAAGTTTGATAAAGAGCAAAAGAGAATGGATCTAAAGAAAGAAAACGAACCAGCTCCTCCGCAAGAAAAGTTTAACCCAACTGGTAGACCGGAAGATGGTAGGCCGAAAAATGCCAAAGACAAGGAGAAGAGAAAACAGAAGGAAGTTAAACCCAGACAGTCTGTAAGCTCTGAATTCGTGAATATTTCTTTATGGGCAACAAAAGCTCAGGGTCAAATATCAGAAGTCATCAATCCTGCTATATTATCCCACTTTGGAAAGGGTAGTCTGAGATCCTTAACTAAGAGTGAAACAGAGCAATTGGAACACCTGAAGCTTTGTATACTTTGCAATATGGAGCCTTTTATTGAGATAACCCCTGATGTTATAAGCGATTTGCTGAAGAGGCCAATTTCTGTTGCTTCAGGTACGGTTTCATTACTTGCAAAATTAAAAGAGGACTTCTTGGGTAGAAATGGAAGAGAGCCTAACATTGACGAGGTCAGACAAATCAACGTTTCCAGTTATGCTTTAAGTAAAACAGGGTAACGTTTTTTACAATTATTTTTGTTTATGGTGTATATTCTTTTGAGGTGATACATGAAAATATATCAAAGTGAAATAGATTCTGGTCTTGAAGAGAAGATTAAAGCGAGCGCAAGCATTGCTTATTCTTCTCCTGTAAATACTTACATTCCAAGCAAAAGGCAAAAAGAGAGCATTCAACAGTTGGTTGTTGCTCAAGAAAAGTCTGTAGCCGAAGATCAAGATCAGTTTGATCTTTACTATTTGAATTCTATCTTGGTTTCAACAGGATGGAACAAGAATGATGATGTTTTCGCAACAGAGGAAGTGTGGGCTGCAAAAGATACTCCGGTAGATAAGCAGTTCAATTTTATGCACGACGAATCCGATATTATTGGTCATATAACAGGAAGTGTTGTTATAGATCAAGAAGGCAATGAGATAAATAGTATTGCCGGAAGTGACAAGTTTGACATTGCAACAAGCGCTGTTCTTTACAATAGCTGGACTACTCCAGAACTAAGTAGTAGAATGGAAAAAATTATCTCTCAAATTGAAGAGGGAAAATGGTTTGTTTCAATGGAATGCTTGTTTAATGATTTTGATTATGCTGTAGTTACACCTGATGGTGAGAAAAAAGTTATAGCAAGAGATGAATCTTCGGCATTTTTGACGAAATACCTTAGAGCATATGGAGGAGAAGGTAAGTATGATGGATATACGATAGGACGACTTTTAAGAAATATTGCGTTTTCTGGTAAAGGTCTTGTTAGCAATCCCGCTAATCCGCGAAGCGTTATTCTTAATGATGTTGATCCTTTCCAATCTTCGCAAGCAGAAGAAATAAATAACTATAGTTTTACTAATATGGAGAATGAAGATATGTCTGATGTTCTCAGAGAACAGGTCGAAGAGCTTAAGGCTGAACTGGCCACCGCTAAGAAAGCCTCTGATGCTCTTAAGGCTGAAATTACCAAACAGAAAGACGAAGAATTTCAATCTAAGATTGAAGCTTTTGAAGCTACTGTTTCTGAAAAAGACGAAGCTGTTACTGAAGCACAAGCTGCTATTGAAGCCGCTCAAGCTAAAGTTGCTGAGTTAGAAGAAGCAATTGCTAAGAAGGACGAAGAATTGGCTACGGCCAATGAAAAAATCGAAGCTCACGAAGCTGAAAAGAAATTGCTGGCTCGCAAGACCGCACTTCTCGAAGTTGGCGTAGAGGGCGAGGAAGCTGAAGCAACTATTGAGAAGTTTGCCGAAGCAAATGACGAAATGTTCGAGGAAATTGTCGCTTTGATGAAAAAGAAGGGCGAATTTCCCCCGAAGAAAAAGGACGAAGACGAAGAAGAAGAAAAGAAGCCAGAAGCTGGAAAGCCCAAAGCTGAAGAAGTAGAAGCTACCGAAGCTGATGAAGCTACGGAAGAAGAAACTGACGAAGCAGAAGCTGAAGCAGAGGCTGAAGTTCTTGAAGATGTAGAAGAAGAAGTTGAAGCTGCATTGGCCGACGCTGGTGATGACTCTAGTGATGAGTTACGAGCAAGTGCTAGCGAATGGCTTGAATCCAACGTTCTTCGTTCAACGGCAACTCTTAATAAGTAATATGTTTTAAGGAGACATTAAAATGGCTTTGAAAGCTGATAGAAATGAACTCGATGTAGACATTAGCTATTTCTACAATGCTGGTACAGCAGAGCGCGGAGGGGTTGTTGCCCTTTCAAGCGCTGGGTCTGGTGCAGCTATGGATCAAGCTGGTGCAAAAGTAGCATATACAGCCGCAGCGGATAATGTTATTCCTGTGGGCGTTCTGCTCAATGATGTAGTTAACCTTGACCTCACTCGCCAGCACATTAACTGGCATAAAGATGAAGTCCAAAAGGGTGGTAAAGTAGCTGTCCTGAAGAAGGGTTATGTTGTAACTAATATGATTACTGGTACGCCTACTGCTGGCGCGCTGGCTTATCTTGATGACGCTACTGCTGGTAACCTAACCATCAAATCCCAAGTTGACACAACTGAATATATTCATGTTGGTCGTTGGATGTCCACCAAGGACGAAGATGGTTACGCCAAAGTAGAAATTAATCTACCTGCTGGTGTCATGAACACCGATGCTGGTGCATTAGAATAATCTTAACCCTTAAAGGAGACTTTAATAATGAGTAGAATGACTAAACCTGATGATCATTTTATTGAACTCATTCAGCGCTCCGGTAGCGCCGAAAAGAATGAGGCTCTCGCTGCACAGCGAGAACTGGCGGTTGCTCTCGAAACTCCCCTCCGTAAGGGTGTTTTGGTAGGCGACGTTCTTGATGGTATCTTTGAAAAGATCCAGATGGCTCCCGGCTCTGCCGCTGAATTCCCACTTGACCTTCTTTCCCCCGGAACAGAAGGCGATCATGTGGCTTACACCAATCCCGGTCACGGTCGTATTCCCGAACGTGCTGTTGAAGGCGATTACGTCATGGTTCCGACTTACTCAGTCGCATCCTCGATTGATTACCTTCTTCGCTACGCTCGTGAAGCCCGTTGGGATGTTGTGGGTCGCGCAATGCAAGTTCTTGAAGCTGGCTTTGTAAAGAAGATGAATGATGACGGTTGGCACACATTGTTGGCTGCTGGCGTTGACCGAAACGTTTTGGTCTATGACGCTGACGCTGCTGATGGTCAGTTTACCAAACGTATCATTTCTTTGATGAAAACCGTTATGCGTCGAAACGCTGGTGGCAACTCCGGTTCTTTGAACCGTGGTAAGTTGACAGACGTTTACCTTTCGCCTGAAGCTCTTGAAGATATCCGCAACTGGGGTATTGATCAAGTTGACGAGATCACTCGTCGTGAAATCTATCAGGCCGGAGATGATGGCGCTGCAATCACCCGTGTCTTTGGTGTGAATCTTCACGACATGGACGAACTGGGTGAATCTCAGGAATATCAACTGTTCTTCAGCGACCAGCTTTCTGGTAGCTTGAACGGTACTGATCCTGAGCTTGTGGTTGGCCTTGACTTGTCTGCTAATGACAGCTTCATTATGCCTGTCAAGCAAGATGTTCAGATCTTTGAAGACGATGCACTGCACCGTCAGCAACGAGCTGGCTTCTACGGTTGGGCTGAAATTGGGTTTGCTGTTCTGGATAACAGACGCATCCTTCTCGGTTCTTTCTAAGAATTGACTTAGATAGCCACACATTAACCGTCCCTAGATTTCTAGGGGCGGTTTTTTTGTATATATGGTGTATAATATATTGGAATTACAGTCGTAATTGGGAATTTTATAGATGACCAAAAGAACCAAAACAGAACTAACTAGCCAAGTTAGCACGTTATTACCAGATAATAACTCAGCACAAATTACTCCAGAAAATATAAGGAGTGTATTTACTGATGTTGGTGATTCGTTGGTGTTTTGGGATGATACAATACCATCCAGTGCAACTGAGTCTTGCACAAAAGGTGAAGTAAAGATTGGTAGTACAACTATTGATACAACCACACTACATCACCTATACGTTTGTGTAGATACAGATACTTGGAAGCGAATGGAGCTAATAACTTTCTAGAAAAAGGAGACATGTAATATGTCAGCTATGTCAACATATCTCGAAAACGCGCTGGCCAGCCACGTTTTGAGAAACACTGCATTTACTACACCGGGAACTAGTATATATGTAGGTCTTATTAAATTTTATGAAACCACTAAGCTTGAAGCCGGAACTCTTACTCAAGAAGCTAGTGGTGGTGCTTATGCCAGAGTTCAAGTAACCACATGGGATGCTCCTAGTGATGGTGCAACTCAAAATACTGGTGCTATTACTTTTCCAACAGCTACTGCTGATTGGGGTAATATTTCTGGCGTAATTGTTGCAGACGCAGCAAGTGCTGGAAATGTTCTACTTCATGGTTCTTTGACATCCACTAGAGATGTTCAAAACGGCGACGTATTCAAATTCAACGCTGGTGATTTAGATATTACATTTGCCTAATCACCTTTATTAATTAAGGGGTGACTCATGGCTCTAGTAATTAAAGATAGAGTAAAAGAAACAACTACCACTACCGGCACTGGCAATCTTAATCTTGCTGGTGCTGTTAGTGGTTTTCAGTCGTTTGTTTCTGGTATTGGTGATACCAATGACGTATATTATGCCTTGATAGATGATAATGGTACTGCGTGGGAAATTGGTCTTGGGACTGTTTCTGATGGTGATCCAGACACTCTATCCAGACCTGATAACGCTAGTGTCATTGCTAGTACCAATAGCAATAATAGAATTAACCTCTCTTCAGGCACGCATACAGTTTTTGCGACTTACCCTGCTGGCAAAGCTGTATATCTAGATTCTAGTGGCGTTTTATCTCATAGTATTGTCAATGCCGATATAAGCGGTAGTGCTTCCATAGCAAACTCTAAGCTGGCCAATAGTTCTGTTAGCTTTGGTGGGGTCAGTGTTGCTTTAGGTGCTTCTGACGCTACTCCAGCTTTTGACCTTTCAGACGCTACTAGCTACCCAACGTCAAGTCTTAGCGGTACAATCACAAACGCTCAGTTGGCCGGAAGTATAGCTAATGCTAAGCTTGCTAACGACGGTATTACGATTGCTGGAACTGATACGAGTCTTGGTGGTAGTATTACCGCTGATACAATAGCGGGTCAAATAAGCGCTAATACTATAGCTTTCACTCAAATAGCAGACCTAGCACAAGGTAGTATTTTATACGGTAATGGTTCCGCAGCAACCGCTGAGCTTACAAAAGGAAGTGCTAATACCGTACTACAGTCTGATGGAACAGATATTTCTTGGGCTACGGTTACTAATGCTATGCTGGCAGGTTCTATAGCCAATGCAAAACTTGCAAACGATTCGGTTAGTTACGGAGGAGTTAGCCTTGATTTAGGAGGCAGTGATGCTACTCCAGCCTTCGATCTTTCGGATGCGACTAATTATCCAACATCTAGTCTTAGTGGTACTATAACAAACGCACAACTTGCTGGTTCTATTGCTAATGCTAAACTTGCAAATGCCTCTGTTAGTTTCGGAGGAGTTAGCGTAGCTCTTGGAGCCTCTGATGCAACTCCGGCTTTCGATCTTGCAGATGCTACAAATTACCCGACTTCAAGCCTTAGTGGTACAATTACAAATGCCCAACTTGCTGGGAGTATAGCTAATGCAAAACTAGCAAACTCTGCCATTACTGTAGCAGTAGGTTCAGACAGCACCGCTATATCGCTTGGTGGAACCATGACGTTTGCAGGGACTGCTAATGAAGTAGAGGTCGCTGAATCTTCGGGAACGGTTACTATTGGATTGCCTAGCAGTATCACTGCAAATCTCACTGGAAATGTAACAGGTAACACTAGTGGCAGTTCCGGCAGTTGTACTGGAAACGCCGCTACCGCAACAAAATTAGCAGCTACTGTAAATATTAACAGCGTAGCCTTTGATGGTTCGGGAGATATAACTATAACTGCGGCAGGCAGCACCCTGTCTGATACGGTTACCGTTGCTAAAGGTGGTACTGGAGCAACCTCTCTTACTGATGGTGGTATTCTTTTAGGTAGTGGAACTGGTGCTGTTACAGCCATGTCAGTTTTAGGCGATGGCGTTATTGTAGTTGGTGATAACTCCACAGACCCCACAACAATCACCGCATTTACTGCTTCAGATGGAGTTCTTAAACACGAAGTTGGCGGGCTGGAACTCGACATATCCGGCATTGCTATTGGCGATGTAATAGCAGGAACAGGCACTGGATCGGTTGGTATTATCACCTCTACTGGACATAGCGATGGTGACGTTCTTACCATACAAGCCGATGGAACCGTTGACTGGGAAGCCGTTTCTGCTGGTGGTAGTGGTGACATTACAGCGGTGGTGGCTGGTGATGGCTTGAGCGGAGGTGCTACTTCTGGAAGTGCAACCGTAACCCTTGATTTAAATGAGCTTACCGCAGCATCCGTAGCAGACGGTGACTCTATCGCAATTATAGACGCTAACGATGGTAATGCCAGTAGAAAAGAGGCTGTTCACGACTTAGCAACGTTGTTTGCGGGTACTGGTCTAACAGCAACGAATTCTGTTATAGCAGTAGACGCTTCTCAAACTCAAATTACATCAGTAGGAACTATTGGCACAGGAACTTGGCAAGGAACCGCTATTGCTACCGCATACATTGCCGACGATGCAATAACCTATGCTAAAATGCAAAATGTTTCTGCTGATGAAAGAATATTAGGCAGAGTGTCTGGTGCTGATGGAGTCATTGAAGAATTAACTAAAGCACAAGTATTGACATTTGCTAATGTAGAAGATGGTGCAGATGTAACTGATGCTACTAATGTAGCCGCAGCAGGTGCATTAATGGATTCAGAAGTAACAAATCTCGCATTTGTAAAAGCCTTAGCTAAAGGCATTTCAGATGGAAATGTTTTAACAGCTAATGACGCAGTAGCAGATAACGATTTTCTCAGAATTGATGGTACAGAAGTAGAAGGTCGCACCGCTTCGGAAGTTCTCTCAGATATCGCAGCAGCACCAGCGGCGGGTAGCTCCAGTATTGTTACCGTAGGAACTGTTGGCACAGGCACATGGCAGGGAACAGCGATTGCTACTGCGTACATTGCCGATGATGCAGTTACGGGTGCTAAAATCGCACTATTTGATGATAGCTTGGCGGCAACCACAACCCACTTCTTGATTGCAGATGGAACGGATTATAGTTCTTTTGCTTTGAGTGGCGATGTAACCTGTACCAATGCTGGGGTGGTATCAATAGCTGACGATGTAATAAGCTCTGCTGAATTAGCTGACGCATGTAGTGCTGTTACTTCCTTTACCGCTCCTCTTATCGAAGGCAGCACATCTGTACAAACTCCTTTGATTGAATACACAGATGGCGATGACGCTATCACTATTCATGATGGCGGTTCTATAAGTGTGGCTCAAGCTGTTTATCATCCTATAGCAAACGCTGAAGCAGAACCTGAAGACGCCACAGTAAACATAGATTTAAGAAAAGCTAATTACTTTGACGTAGAACTAAATGCTAATGTAACAGACATAGACTTTACGCATGGAAAAGTTGGTCAAAGATTCATGATAAGGTTTGAACAGGACGCTAGTTCAGGCCCATACACTATTGCTTGGAATGCAGTAACTATGGACTTTGATCCCAGTAGTGGAAGTCCAGCAGCTGTTACGATCAGTTGGCCCGGAGGAACCGCCCCAACCATGACTGCTACAGATGATAAAGCCGACACTTATGGATTTATTGTTAGAGCTGAAGGTCACATGGACGGTTTTGTGATCGGTCAAAACATGCCTGTAAACGATAACTAATATGAAACCTAAAAAGTGTGCGATAGTAAGCACGCCTAGATCTGGTACGCATTATTTAAGACTTACATTAGACAACCATCCAAAAATGAGATGGATTGGAGAATTTTTTCGATCAAAAAAAGCAAACAGAAAGTATCCAACTAAAAAACACGAGGAAAGGATAAGAAGTTATATATACAACAACTTGTCCAGCACAGCAATAAATCATTTTGATTGTGTTGGCTTTGTTTGGCATTTGACTCTTGATAGCGACCTACCTACCTCTAACGTTGATAAATTTATTTTATTGAAGAGAAGAGATATTTTATATCAACTGATATCGTTACTTATAGCAACCAAAACTGGAAACTGGAGAGATACAAAGTCAACTGAACAAATAGAACTAAACATAGCGCAGTTGAGATATTTTATAGATCGTCAAGAAAAGCTTTATAATGACTTTGAAAACTGGGGAGTAGATTATAAGACAGTTTTTTATGAAGATCTGTGTGACAATTTTGAAGAAACACACAAGTCGATACAGGAATACTTAGAGTTAAAACATTTCAAATTAAAACCCTCCTCCTTAATAAAGCAGGAAACACGACCAATACAAAAAATTATATCTAACTACGAGGAAGTCAAATGGACTTTGGAAGATATGAATTTACTCTAAACTGCGACCGCCCCAACTGGCTAACAGATATAAGACATATAAAAATTATATACGAATTTTTGATGGCAAGCGATTTTAAAAAAGTTGCTGAAATAGGTTCGTACTCTGGGGCTTCAACCGCAGCTTTTATTGAAGCTATTAATCAAGGTAAAGATTTTAAGTTTCATATCTCTGAGCCTAACCCAACAAAGCAATTAAAAGCTTTGCTTTCTATGTGCAAAAAACCTGACAATGTTGTGCTACACAGGCAACTAGGAGAAGAGATGTTAGGTTATTGGAAAGGCTTTGACTTTGTTTTTATAGATGGTAATCACGATATAGGCGGTGCTGGTGCAGAATTATTAATGGTTCTTAGACATGATATTCCAAATGTTATGGCTCATGACACAAACCTTTCTGTTGTTGAAGGTGAACATACCGGAAAGGGTACTGAACTGCTAGCCAGAGTATTGAAATCGCATAGAGACTATTATTGGCTAGAAGACAAAGAAGAAAGACCCAAGGAGAGAACAGATAGAGGGTTGTTTTTTGCCACTAAAGAAAAAGAAAAACACAAGATAGCAGAGGAAGTGTTTAGAGAGTTATGCTGATATACCTAACGAATATTGGTCAGATGCCTCGCTGGACTAAAATTTATGGAAACCTAGAAGGTGTGTTTGATTATGGATCTAAACAAGAATACAACGACATACAAGACCTAAAACTTTTTGGTCTCTACAAAGATGAAAAACGGAATGTAAGACATAATGTTTATCATCCAATTGACTACGTTTCTCATGATGTGAGAATAGTCATAGGAGAGTTCGACTCTTTAGAGCATTTAGAAAAGTTTAAACCAGATAATTCAAAGGTAGTTAAAGAACTAGACAGAGAAAAAAATACATCCATACTAAAAGTAAAATTTCCAATAATGCAGCAGAAGCACAAAGATCATTGTGATGATGCATACACAAACAAACTGTTCAACAAATTAAGCCAAGACGATAGGGTGCTTTTTTGTTATGTAACAACCAGCGGAAAGGGTATAAGATTTGGCTTTGAGCTAAACGAAAGAGTTAATAATGATTTGGAGTACATTTCAAATTACTACTTTTATGGCAAAGAGTTTTTAAAGCACGATGAGGAAAATAAGTTTGGGATTGAATATAACTCTAGTACTACAGGTGCTTTTTATGAGCTTGGTAGTATTAGTAGCGTATATTGGTTCTTGCCTATTACAGATAAGTGGCATGTTAAGGACTCTATAAAGCTTAAGAAAATATAATGGATTATGAATTTACAGAAGATTGGTTTTCTGAAAACAACCCAGAAAAAGTTGTTCTTCAGTTTGATGAGTTCTTGTCTGAGTTCAAAGGTAAACCATGTATGTTTCTTGAAATTGGTTCGTTTGAAGGAATGTCAACAATATGGATGCTGGAAAACATACTAACGGAAGAAAGATCGCAAATTTTTTGTATTGACGCATGGGCTGAATGGACAGGAGATGCTTTTGTAAGATTTGTTTCAAACATAAGCAAGACAGGACTTAAGGACAAAGTTCATATTGTTAAAGGAGATTCTTCAGAAGAGTTAAGGATATTTCCAAATGAGTATTTTGATTTTATTTACGTAGATGGAAATCATGATGAGAAGGCTGTTATTAAAGATGCAATAAGCTCTTTTAGAATTCTTAAAAAAGGAGGAATAATGGCCTTAGATGATTATCTATTAGGGATAAGATACCCAAACACTCCGGGTTCAAAAGCCATGAATGGTTCGGCAAAAAGAGCGATTGATTATTTTATTAATGTTTTTGAAGATGAATTAGAAGTCATACATAAAGATTATCAATTATGGATTAAAAAAAATGCATGACTTTTTACTTTCAAATGGATGCTCGTTTTTAACCAAAAGAGCAGGGGTAAATAAGCACACAGGAATATTACTTGCGGAAAAACTGGGATTAAATCATATAGGTCTTGCTCAATCAGGAAAAGGAAACGACAGATTAATACTTAGTACTAAATTATTTTTTTATGAAAACCCAGAAAGAATAGAAGACACGTTTGTTTTAATTGGTTGGACTAATCCAGCTAGAATTGATTACATAAACAACTATCGTGAAGATTGGATTTGTGCAAAAAAGTGGGGAGAGTCTTGGTTTTCTTTAAACAGAGAACCAACTAAACCTCCTACTTGGGATACTTACAAACAAGTTAAGAACTATGGAAATCTAGTTGCAAAGATGCTTAGGCAAACACTTGAACTTCAAGACTTTTTTGAGAACTTGGGAATAAAGTATTGCATGTATCATTCATTAAGTGTTTTACCGTATAACATAAAAGTCAAACTTGAAAAGTTACAATTGCTTAAAGAAAGAATTAATCACAAAAGGTTTTATGAGTTCAATAAGGAAAGCCAGCAAATTTTTGTTAATTCTGACAGATCAAAATTTGTTGTAAGCAAAACAGACTTACACCCTAACGCCGAGGGGCATTACGGTTGGTACAAGAAGATAGAAAATTTTATAGAAGAAAATAAACTAGTATGAAGTACCTGTTAGTCTTGTTATTTTATGTGGCATTTTACTTATATAGATATTATAAGAATAAGAAAGATAACGATAACGATCCGTTTATTTACCCTACATAATGAAAATAGCAATAGCACAACTACACACAGAAAATTTTGATGACTGGGCCTATATAGCCATAAAAAATAAAGAAGCCTATTGTAGGCTATATGGATATGATTTAGTTGACAGGAGAGGTCTCTATAACACTAAGTTTGAAACTAGACACCCTAGTTGGCATAGCGTTAAGTTAATACTAGAGATTTTAGAAACCACAAATGTAGACTGGGTTTTTTGGTCAGATGTAGATGCCTTAATAATGGACTACACAATAAAACTAGAAGACTTTATTAAACCTAACTACGACATGATTATACCCAATCAAGGACAGGGAGAGTACTGCGGAATAAAAACTAGTAACTGTCTTTGTTGCGGTCACTACTTCGTCAAAAATACAGAATGGTCAAAACAATTTTTAAAAACCCTTTGGCAATGGCCAGAGGGAGAATTTGAAAAATACAAAGAAGACAATTATTGGGAGCAATGTGGCATGAACTATCTCTATAATAAAAATGAGATGGATTTTGACAAGCATGTTTATATAGAGCCAAGAAACAGAGCGTTTAACTCATTTTATTACCAGACAAAAGACGGAGACCCAATGGAGTTTTGTCAATGGGGTGAGGGATGGTTTAGAACAAAGAAATCACAAAAAGTTTTAGACGATGGCTTAGGGTCTTCTTATGTTAAAGGTGATTTCATAGTTCATTTTGCAGGAGCGCACTGCGCTCTTCAAAGAAAAGAACTCATGGAAAAATATTCAGAGAGAGTAAAATGGAACTAATAGTAAAAATAAAATCTAATGGGGCTAATCCTCGCTATCAAGACGGCGATGTAGTAGATGCTATGTCTCTTAATCGTATTTATTTAGCTCATGCAGAAATGATATGCCACCCTAACAATTTTGGTTTTAACACTAATGGAACTAGAGACTTAAACACTTTGTTGGAAAAGTTTCAAGAAGCCACCCATACTTATAAGTTTGAAAGGCTTAATAGTAATGATGTTAAAAGAACCAATTTATTAACTGGTGAAGAAGACATTCTTAACACTGTCCCAAATGCAGACGGTGAAGCTATTAATGTGTATCAATATATAGCCAGAAGGTTAACAAGTCCTAGACATAAAATATTTGGGCCTACTGGCGGTGAAGTATGGTATGGCAAAATGAGAAATGATGCTGAAGTTTTCATTCCAGTAGCTTGGAATCACATAGAGACCGAAAGTGACAATTTGCAAAGTAATCACAATAATTGGCCTTTTAGCGATTTAGAAAAAAGGCATTTTATTTGCATTAATACTTCGGGAAGAAATTACGATGGGGATTCGTTTACTAGAGTTGAGCTATCTGGAGGTACTGTGACAGGAAAGGTTTTACCTGCTGTAGAAGATGTCCCCGAAGATCCTCCAGAAGATTATAGCCCAGTTATATTAGCCAAAAGAAAATGGTTTGTTCCATATTGGGACTTGGCGACTGAGCTTGGAAGTTCTGTAGATGATTTAAGAAATCCAGATCACATGTGCGATTGCAGAAAAGCAATGAATGAGAGAGAGCATATTGATATTTTGACTTACGACAAAGTCTCAGAAGGGGTGTTGTAATGACTACTGTAACAAAAACTATAGGAACAAGCTCTAGAAACTATTCTACTATCAATGCGTGGGAAGCAGATTTAAACGATGCCTCCATATACAATCATGGAGATACTGCTATTGGTGAAATGTATGCAGACTCTACATTTACAGGTGCTACTAGCACTATAGAAAATGGAAGCGCTTTAGGCGGTAGTGCCGCACAGGATATTGCACTAATTAAACTTACTGTTCATGCAGATAGTAGACATGATGGAACTGCTGAAAGTGGAGTGTTATTAAAACCAACAGCGGATTCTGGGCATGATCAAGGTATTATTAGAATAAATGTAGACAACGTAATAGTTGAGTGGTTAGATATAAGTTTAGACAGTCTAGACTCTAAAAATACAAACAAAGCAATAGTTCTTACTGGGACTAACGATGACTGTATTCTTAGAAATATGCTTATACATGATAAAGGGGGAAATCCGGGGGATGAAGGCCCATGTATGGTTGATGTAGTGGGAGCTGGAGCTTCTAGTGACACGTTAACTATACAAAATAATATTATATATAATGTAGTTGAAACTGATGATGATACAGCAAATGGCATAAAGGTAGATCAATGGGCTGGAACAGTAAATATATACAACAACACTATTTACAATATTAATTCTCATGGGTCGAACACAGCAACCGCCTATATGTACAATGGAAATTCAAATCAAACCGCTAATGTAAAAAATAATATCGCAGCTAAACTTGTTGCAGATAATACTACAAACCAAAGAGCTTTTGTGGACACTGGAACAGGAACAGCAAATGAAGATTATAATTTGTCAGATGATACAATAGGCGCTTCGGCTAATAAAGCTACTGGTTCAAATTCTTTAGTAGATAAAACATTAGCCCAAATAGATTTTGTTTCTACTGTTACTGGTTCTGAAGATTTACATATATCACAGAGTTCTGTTTGCATAGGAGAAGGGGTAGATTTGGGAACAACTAATGGCGTAGAGATAGATATAAACGGAAGAGATAGAGATGCTAAGGGGGATACTTGGGACATAGGAGCGCATGAATTTACTGCGGTTGCGCGCTATGCAAGTGCTTTTGTTATGTTTGTAGACTGATAACTAAAAATTAGTGTATATATATTATATGGGAGGATTGTCGGATTAGTTAAACTTATGTAAATAAGGTTGTATTATGCTTGGTTTTGGAGCAATAGGCGAACTTCCTCTCTCTACCCTACCTACTACAACGGGTACTGAAGCTACAGGGAGTGCTAATCTATCAGCATCCGCATCTGTGTCTAGTGCAGGCGTGCTACACATGGTTGGTGCTGGAAATCTATCTGCATCTGGAACCACTCTTAATGCTGGAATGGTTAATATAGCCGCTGCCAGCTTGTTGGCTGATTCTGGAACCCTTACGGCTTCTGGTGTCACTACTATGGTAGGGGCTTCTGCTAAATCAGCGTCTGCAACATTATCTGCTTCTCCTGAGTTAACAATCTTAGTAAGTAGCTCTGCTTCATCCTCTGGTACAGTTACGCCAAGTCCAAAGTTAACAATTAAAGCAGTATCTTCGCTAAGTAGCGCAGGAACTGTTTCTGCTGATGGTTATGCGATAAAACTAGGCGTTAGCTCGCTTTCCACCTCTGCTACTCAGTCCTCTGCTCAAACCTTGAATATTGGGGCTGTTTCTTCGTTATCTTCTTCTGTCACAATGTTGTCAGACGAGGATATGATTTTCATTCCTGCTATCGCAATATCTGCTTCCGCTACGCTTTCTGCCGCTGGCGTAGTTACTAGACATGGATCTGCCAGCCTTTCTGCTTCTGGAACAACCTTAAATGTTGGCGTGGTTCATATGGTTTCTGCCAGTTTGTTGGCTGATACCGTAACGCTGTCTGGTGGTATAGTAGGTACATTTACACCTAGTAAAGAGTTGTCTGCTAGCGCTAGTATTTCTAGCACTCCAATTCTAAACATTAATGAAGCAAAGGGAATAGTTGGATCTGTTTCAGTTTCTTCTAATGGAATAGTTGAAAAAGTTGGACAAGCTCATTTATCTACCGTAGGGCCATTTGATACAGGTTTTACACAAGGTTTTAATAGAGGGTCTGTATTAAGTGGTAAGGGAACAGTAACTCAAGAGATTTTAAGTGCTAGGGCCTCTATGCACGGCTTTGGTACTGTCGAAAGATTAGCCTCTGCCAATCTAGCGACAAGCGCTACCTTCACCGCTGGCGTTGTTGCCTTCCGAAGTACAGCATCTTTGACTGGAAATAGTGTATTATTACTTGGAGGGGCTGCTAATCTTAACGCATTAGCCGCGATAACACCCGTACTCTCCACCGACTATGATAACCCAGACGTAGTAAAAATAACGCTTTATATAGACAAATCTAGAAGTGTTGATTTGTACATAGATAAGGTAAAACCATTTACAAACTACATAGACAAAGAATTTAGCTTAACTGCAAGTATTGACAGGTCAAAAAGCAAGATTGGATACATAGATAAAATTGTTAGCAAAACACTTGTAAGAGAGAGATAAAATGCCAGCAAATGAAATACATATGAATGACGTTGGTACAAAGTTTTTAGTAACTGTAACTGACGGCTCTAGCGCTGTTGATATTTCCAGCGCTACTTCCACAAAACAGATCATCATTAAAAAACCATCTGGAACTAAAATGGAAAAAGCTGCTGTTTTTAATAGCGATGGAACAGATGGAAAAATGTATTACAACATAGCATCTGACGACTTAGATGAAGCTGGTACTTACAAGCTTCAGGGGAAAGTTGTTATTTCCGATGGTACATTCTTTACAGATATAAGCACATTCAAAGTTCATAGAAATTTATAGGAGACGATTATGCCTTGGCAAAATGAAATGACTCTAATAGTTCGTCACCTAGTGAACGATTTAGATTCTAGCAATTACACTTTTACCGACGATAGACTTGAAGAGTCTGTTTTGGTTTCTGCTCAGTTAGCATCTTTAGAAATTGATTTTGAGTCTACATACACAATAGACGTAGATTCTTTGACTTTAAGCCCAGATCCAACTACATCATCTGACAAAGATGATTCTTTTATTAATTTGGTTTCGCTGAAGACAGCCCAGATGTTATTGGGTAGTGAGCTTAAAACACATTCGCTTAATGCTATCTCTCTTAGAGATGGGCCATCAGCTTTGGATCTTAGGGGTATTGTTACTGGATTAAAGATTTTATTTGATGATATCAATAGAAGATTTGAAGAAGCTAAAACTCAATACAAACTCAACGGTGTTGTTGGACAGGCTATACTTGGGCCTTACTCACCGGGAAGTGATGCCGTAGCAAGAACACACTTAACAAATAGGTCAGGATGGTTTGAATAATGGCTGAGTATAAAAAGGCAGATTTAAAAACTAAGCTAGAAGCTGACTTAGCTGATAATGATAAAGGTAATATTACAGCTAAAGTGCTTAGAAATAGCATGCTTCATATTGTTGATTCTATTACCCCAATTGTTGGTAGTGGAACACAAAACTTTTTTAAGTTTGATTTAGCTATACGCGACAGCGGTATTACCACGGCTAACACTACGATAAACAGAATTAGTTCTAAATGGGGTACAAATAGTGTAGCTTCAATAGACTTCCAATCTGGAATTGATGCCGCTAACAAGGGAGATGGCGGCATAGATATTTATACTTCTTCTTCTGGGGTCGCTTTAGGTGGCTCAGGAAGAATGAAAAGAATATCAATAGAACCCGAAGGTCAATTTCATATATATGGAAGTGGTGTAAACCCACCTTTGAGAATTGATAGATCTCATCCAGACTCTGGCGTTGCAATGCTTGTCAGAACTAGCCCAAATTTACTTGCTGCTAGTAGTGGAAATAGAATGTATTTTGGTCACCTTGACGAAAGAACTAGAGTCTTTGACAAGAGAATGACCATTGATCATGATGGTAAGTTTGGCTTAAACATTGAAAAACCAACAGACCCTGTGCATGTTAGGGCTTCTGGAAACGCAATAAGATATGACGTACAAAGCGCCCCAACGAATACCGCAGACATTGTCATATCAAAATACAAAGGCAATGAAGCCTTTGAGCAAGACAGCTTACTAGCAACCTTTGGAATGGGCGTTGATACAAGCGCTAGTGGAGCAGCTAGATTCTTTATTGGTTACGACGACGATAGAAAACATAGAGTAAACTTTGACGAAGCTATGTTCGTTATGACCAGCGGTGGCAAAGCGTCATTTGGATCTCTCTATCCAAAAGAACAGCTTGTTGTTGGAACTGACTTAGGAAAACACACCGTAGCGAGTGGTGACAGAGCTTTAGTGGTTGGCGCTCAATATGGTAATGCAGAACTGTTTATAGGTTCTGGTAATGCTAATACTAATATATCTAACTTCACGCGATTTAGATGGAACAGCTCAACTAAACAACAATTTATAGAAACAAGATCAAATGGAATTACAAGACATAATCAAGTTGTCCTAGATTCCACAAACAACAATATTGGTTTTGCAAGTTCTGGAGTTAGACGAACAGATTGGCGACCTTTATTTAACACACATGTCTACTCTAGTGGAACTGTGAATGTTGCTTTAGAAAACCCAATGGGTAGCCAGTCTGCAATTTTGGTTGGTTCTAATACTTCTGGCAGCGGTGATGTTACGATTGGTAACTGGTCTTCTATTGGTTACAAATCTGCAACTGATGTATTAAAGATAAATAACTCTGGGTCTTTTATTCCTAATCATTTAACCATTGACCGATTGGGTCATGTTGGTGTTAACACAGATTCACCTTACGATAACTTTGCTGCCGGTACAAATTACCTACACGTTAAAGGAAACAATGCTTCGATTATGGTGGGAGACAATGCCACCTACTCAGCGATCCGTCTGTTTGGTTCTAGAAGTACAACAGACACAGCCTATATCCAAGCAGGAACTAGTGCCGCTGATACTGGAGCAAAGCTTGCTATTAGTCGATTTGATAGTGATACAAATAATATTTCTGAATTCTCTATCAGATCCGACAAAACAACTATGTACGGAAACATTGCCCTCAATGATAAGTGGGTAAGTAACGATGGCGGTGACGAAGGTATCAGAGTTGCCGATGATGGTAAGGTCGGAATCAATGTTGCATCCCCAACACACGAACTTCAGTTAAGTAGCAACTCGGCTGGTAAACCAGTTAGTTCTGTTTGGACTGTTGTTTCTGACTCTCGTGTTAAGGAAGACATAAGTGATATTACTGGAGCTTTAGACAAGATTGATGCGCTGAGACCAGTTAAGTTTAAGTATACACATGATTATTGCAATTGTGATCACTCTGGAAACATAGATGACGACACTTATTACTACAACTTTATAGCGCAAGAAGTTGAGACGCATCTTCCTGAAGCTGTTACGACAACTAATATTGACGTACACAATCATGATACCGACGAAGTGTTGGTTGAAAACATAAAAACTCTAGATGCACATATTATTAACGTTTACTTAGTTTCCGCAATCAAAGAGCTTAAGACAGAACTTGATGCGGCTAAAGCAAGAATCACTGAATTAGAATCCTAACAAGGAGATAAAAAATGGCTGATGTAGCTACAAATGTAAGACCAACCGCAGATGCCGCCTCAAGAAATGGCAGTGTTGTAGTTGGCGCACCAAGAGGTGCTAATACCAATGCGATTGGAACTCAGTATAGAATACGAGCTGGTGGAGAACATGCTACCGCAACGATTACTTTTACTGGTGCTGCAAGCGTTGACGAAACAATTGTAATCATTGATGCTGATGGTGTTTCTAAAACCTATACAGCAAAATCAGGAACAACGGCGGGAAGTCTTCAGTTTATTAATACTGACAAGAATGCTGCTGCCACAGCTTTAAAATCTTGTATCGAGAATGCTGCCGGTCACAATGGATCAATCGCTGTTGCTGATGACGAAGCTGGTGTTTTAACTTTGACGCAAATGCAACCCGGAGCTAAAGGCAACACAACCATTACTGAAGGTCTTAGCAATTGCACAAAGACAGATTTCAGTGGTGGAACATCAGAGTCTGGTGTAAACGATGCAAGAATTGTTTCTGGCTTAGAAACTAAGTACACAAACAGATTTGATGATCCTCGTTACTATTCCGGTGATGCAGTTGGTTAAGGTTTAAAAAATGGCTCTTAATTTACCCCCAAGTGCGTTTACAAAATTAAACGAAGCAATTCTTCTGTTTAATCGTACATGCACTTTAGTTTATCCAGAAAGACGACAAACGTGTGAAAACTGTGTTACTAACACGTTTGGAGGAAGGTCTACTAATACATATAAGTCTGGTGGCCCTGCTCCTTTTAATAGAGGTGTTAACTGTCCGTTATGTGGTGGTGAAGGATATAAGGATGTAGAAACTACAGAATCGGTAGAATTAAGAATATATTACAACAGAAGAGATTTTATTGATGTTGGCTTTAACGCTGATATACCAAATAACGTTATACAAACTGTTGGGTATATGGACGACTACGCTAAGCTAACAAAAGCTAAAGAGCTTTTAGTTGATGTTGGATCGCATAACCAAGGTAGGTACAAAAGGGCATCTGAACCTTACAACCAAGGCTTTAAACAAAACCCTACTCAATATATTGTTATATTTTGGGAGAGGGTTTAATGGTTAAGGGAAATTTATCAATAGATCTTCTTGGCACTGCCTCTGATTTTGAAAAATATATCATGAGAGCCATAGAAAAACAGATGGACAAAGCTGTTAATAAATCAATAAAGATTATTCAATCAAAAGCTAGACCTATTATTGAGTCAGCCATAAGCCAGTGTGACGAAATGCAGGCTTTACTAAGTGGCCCACTAAGGGGTGAACTTGGGTTGTCTTCATCTGCTGCAAAAAATGCCGTTGATAATATCTCAGAGGCTATTGGTCAAGCCATTTCATTTACCAACACAAGCTCTAAAACCAAAAAGGGAACTGGTGGTCTTGAGGTTCATTTTCAACCAATGTCTTTTTTAAATGTTTTATCTTTGTCAGATGGTTCATATTCCTACAGAAAAAGGGCAACGCTTTGGGGGCAGATTGTTTCCGCTAATGTACAAATTGATTGGCTTAATTGGTTATTACTTAAAGGTGATTCGGTTATAGTTTCAAATTTTACCTTTAAGCCGCAAGTTGGAAAAGGTAGAAGTGGTGAGGGTAAAATGCAAAAAGGTGGGTCTTGGAGAATAAGTCCATCGTATGCAGGAACAGCACAAGATAATTTTATCACCAGAGCTTTACAGTCACAGACGACTGTTAAAGAAATATCCAAAGTTATTCAAGACGCAATAAAAAAGAACTGGGATTAAAATGTCAAAGTATCTAAATAAAGTAGAAAATATTGCTGACAGTACAACGTCAGGATTAATACAAGATAATTTAATTGAATGGCTCGACTGGGGTTTCATGGACTCTGGAGGGTTTTTTAATGTTGATATTCCTACCTCTGGTTTGTTTGGTGGAGATAAACATAAACTAAGATTGGTAGATGATCCTAGATTTACTTCGGGTCAAATCTGGGAAGGCTTTAGATCTAATTGGGTATGGCAAAGCGGTCTAGGTACAGAAAACCAACCTAATACACTCAAAACACACGTTCCAAGTGCAACATATCCAAATCAAAAAAATAAACCCGGAGTTTCTGGGGTATTTGTTAATGGAACATTTCAGCCTACTTCTGGTGTAGGCACTTACAAACACTATATTGATTACCCTAATGGAAGGGTTGTTTTTGATAGCGCGATCAGTACTTCAAGTACGGTTACGGTTGAGCATAGTTATAAATGGGTAAAAGTAACAAAGGCTAATGATGATTTCTTTAGAGAAGTACAATATAGATCACAACGCGCGGATGGTGATTTTACACTTGTCGGATCTGGAGACTGGTCACAATTAGCAGAAACTAGGTTGCAGTTACCTACTGTAGCTATTGAGGTTGTAAAAAATCGAAGAATGGAACCCTACGCTCTAGGTGCGTTAAATCACTACATTAATACAGATGTTTTATTTCATGTATTAGCTGAAGATGATTATACGCGGGATAAATTGATGGATGTAATTACGTATCAAGAGGAAAAAAATGTATCAATATTTGATAGCGATATGATAGGAAGGAATAATGCTTTTCCTCTAGATTACAGAGGTATGACTAATGAAGGAGCTTACCAATACCCGAAATTTATAGATGCAAGCGGGGATGGAGGATTTAGGTACGACAAAGTGTATGGTGGAGCAATGACATTAAATAATGCTAGAATTTCACTATCGGAGGCAATTTCGCCTAATTTACACCACGGAGTCGTAAGAATGAACACCGAGGTAATTAAGTAAGTAATTACTGTAATTGGTGTATAATATGTTAGAAAGACAACCTTTTTCCATCGAGGAGAGATATAAAAATGGCCAATAAAAGAATTTTTTGGGCTTGCACGGCGATTGGTATTACAGCAGATAACGCTACCTTGCCGACATCCCCAATTAGCAAAAGTCCCACGTTTGTACCGGGCGTACAAAGCGTAGGCATTAGTACGACTTTCAATCTTGAACAAGTTTTTGAACTTGGTCAGTTGGAAATCTACCAAGACGTTGAAGAAGTTCCTGATGTTGAAATCACCATTGAGCGTGTTCTTGATGAACATCAAGCTTTATACCAGCGTGTTATGGGGCAGACAACTGACGGTTCACCTGCCAGAACTGCACACGGTAGTGTGATTAAAATTTCTGAAAATCAGAACAATAGATGCGATGTTATTTTTGAAGTCCATGATGATAATAAAGATAACGTTGGTGACTCATTAAACTCTTCGGCAGCTGGAGACGGAGAAAGTCCACGACAATGTTGGATCTGGTGTTCTGGAATGTACGCTTCTAGTGCATCCTTTAGTATGGCTACCGATGGTAACTTTACCGAATCTATTACCTTAGTTGGTAATCATAAGAAATGGTATAGTATCGGTCTAGATGCAAATGCAATGACAGGATCGCCAACACAAGACGATCTTCACACAGGCTCTATTTCTAGAAGACAAAATGTTTACTTGTCATCGGTTCCTTCTTCGATTAATCCGGAGGCTGGTGCTGAACTAGCTGTTAATAGTATATCTATCAGTACAGACTTTGGTCGTGAAAAGATTAACGTACTTGGTAAGAGATTGCCTTATCATAGATATGTTACCTTCCCAGTCGAAGTTACATGTGATATCGAAGTTACTATCACAGATGCTATTAGTCAAGATATTGATGCTGATCCAAACAAAGATAACCTTTCCGAAGAAAGCATTGTAGCTGTTGTTACATCAACTCCGGTAGAGGACATTGACTCTGCGGGTGGCGCATCTGCGCTTCATACGTTTGATCTTGGATCTAAGAACAAGGTAACCTCGGTTACATACGGTGGTGGTGATACTGGTGGTGCTAATGCTACTATGAGTTACTCATATCGTAACTTTAATAGATTGAACTACACCTATGGTGGTAGCACTCTGCATGACTAAGAGATGATTAGCTGACTTTTAAGGGGCTGGAAAACCAGCCCCTTTTGTCAGTTCAATGCGATAGCCAAATATTTAGGATAGGCAAGTGTGAACTGACTTTATACATAGGACTATGCATGGAACTTTATGAGAGAGAACTTTTATTATCAAAGGTGCTTCTTGGAAGCTCGGTAATAGAAATTGGTGATGGTAAATACATTTATGTAAATCCATTAACTGTAAAGCAAAACTTTTTTGCCCAAAGACTTTATAAAAGGGTTTATGAAGAAGCTCTTCTTTCTGGTGTACTAACTAGAAAAGAGAGGTTAGACCTGATGATACAAGAAGGAATTTGGAGCGAAGAATATCAGCAGCTATTAGATAAGAACACAAAGTTAATTGAAAATACAAAAATAGAACTTTTTGAAAACTTTTTGAGACCAAGCGCAAGAGAAAAAATTAGGAAAAAAATAAGAACGCTAGAAAAAGAACAATTTGATTTACACAAAATTAAACACGAATCTGATCACCTAGACTGTGAAGGAATTGCAACTTACGCTAGGTGGAATTGGACAATAGAAAATACAACAACCCATGAAGATGGAACTGTTTATGATTTTGAATCTTTAAGCGTAGGTTCAGTTTTATCTAAGCATCATGATCAACAAAATTTTGAAGCAGACGATTTAAGGGAATTGGCAAGGAGTAGCCCTTGGAGAAACATTTGGAGCATGTGTAAAGATGTTGGAAAAATATTTGAACGCAGTGTTTCAGAACTTACCGAAGGGCAAGAAAATTTAGTGGGATGGTCTAAACTTTATGACACTGTCAATGAAGCTAGTGAACCCCCAAAAAGCGAAGTAATAGAAGACGACGATGCTTTAGACGGCTGGTTAGCCAAACAAAGAAGAGAAAGAGAAAAAGAACAGGGTCAACGAGCAATAAGCGAAAAGCACGGAAACGCTGATGAAGTTATGCTAATGGCTCAATCTAGAGAAGAAATTGATGAAATATCTTCTTTGAATGACCCGCACAGCAAAGGCGTTAAAAAAGCAAGAATGGCTAAATTAAATAGCAAAGCAGCACATAGTGGTAGAGGATTAGAGTATCACAAATTTACGGATAGAAAGCAACAGGCAATGATAGAAGCAAACAATGCAGGGATGTCAAAATAGGAGTTTATGATGGAAGAATCATATGCAGAATTAGTTAGAAAATCGGAAAATTACAAATCCGAAAAAAATACAAAATTTAAAGAGATATCAAAAGACAGGTTGCTTAAGATATCCAAAAAGAAAGTACAAACTACCATGATTGGTGCTTTAAGCACTATAGAAAAACATCTTGGTTTTTTGTGGGGTTATGAAAGTTCTGAACCTTTAACACCAGAACAAGAACACCTCAAACAATTATATGAAGAAGTTAGGTCGGAAATACTTGACAGGGGCAATAACCAATCTAGAAATCTAGAAGCGGAATTTGCTAATTATGATATCAATTGGCTAAGGTATCAAATTACATTACCTGTTAAGAGCATTAACAAACAAGGAGAAGAAGATGGCAGTTCCAAAGAGAATTGAAATAAAAGGAAAAGATTTAGACGGTAATGATAAGGTTGTTTATTTACAACTACCTAATTCAGAAACAAACAAAGAAGCTCAATTAGCCTACAATAGGGCTTTTAGAGACGCCTTACAGTCTGGAGCTATACTGCGACAGAAACTTAATAAGGTAATGGAAGAGCAAGGTATTTGGGATCAAGAAAAAGAGCAACAATACAACGCGATTCTAGAAAAAATAAACGAAGGGGAAAAGAAACTAAGCAAAGGTGGTATCTCCCTTTCGGAAGCTAGAAGTTTAGCAATTGAAATGAGAATAAACAGGTCTGAATTCAGAAGCCTAATTGCCGAAAGAAATTCTATGGATGGCAACACAGCAGAAGGTCAGGCAGATAATGAAAGGTTTTCTCATTTACTTTACCTTTGTTTAAAAAACAATGAAGGAAAAAAGTTATTCAAGACAAAAGAAGATTATGACAACAGTGCTGCTCTTCCTTATGTTATTGAAGCTGCTGGAGAACTAGCAGAAAAGCTTTACGGCCTTGACCCAGACTACGAAAAGAACTTACCAGAAAATAAGTTTTTACAAGCATACAAATTTACAGATCAGGCTTTACGACTTATTAACGATGACGGCCATTTAATTGATATTGATGATAATGGTGTTCAAAGACTGATTGATGAAAATGGAAGATTTATTAATTATGACAAAGAAGGTGAAAAATTCTTTGTTGATAAAGATGGAAATCGTGTAACAGAAAAAGGGGATTACGAAGAAGAGTTCTCTCCATTCTTAGACGACAAAGGAAAACCAGTAGCAATTCCGGGCGAAGAAGAGGAACAACCGGAAGAAGAGGTGGTGGCTGAAGAAGCTAAGCCAAAAAGAACGCCTCGAAAAAGGACAACTAAAAAAGCTCAATCAAAAGCAACAACCGAATAGAACATGGAAAGTGGGTGTATCGTTAGATCTGTCTATCGGTATGCCCATTTTTTTTAGGTGTCCCTAATGGCAGAAAAATTTTCCTTAACAGCTCAGCTAAATTTACAAGCTCCTAAAAACGTAAAGCAAGTATTTAGTCAAATACAAAAGCAGTTGTCTGGAGCTACTGTAAATGTCAATGTAGCTAAGTCTGCACAAGCAGTAAAAGACTTAAATAAAGTTGCGGTTGCTACAAAAAAAATAGAAACGGAATCTAAGAAAGCGGCTAAAGGCGCTGACGTAATGGGTAAAGCTTTTGGCTCTGCTTTAAAGAACGTTCTTAGATATGACTTAGCTAGAAGAGTATTCTCTGCTTTTACAAACACTGTTGAGCAGGGCATCAAGGATGCTATTGATTTTGAAAGAGCTATGATCAGAATTGCTCAAGTTTCTGGTCGAACGATGCAACAACTTAAAGGTCTTGAAGCCACCATAACAAGGTTGTCTACCACTCTTGGTGTCTCCTCCTCAAGTCTTGTCAAAGTTGGTTTAATTCTTAAACAAACGGGTTTGTCTGTTAGAGACACAGAGCTTGCTATGGCTGCTCTTGCCAAGACAGAACTCGCCCCTACCTTTGACAATATCACAGATACTGCTGAAACCGCTGTCGCTGCCATGAGACAGTTTGGTTTAGAAGCTAGTAGACTTGAAGGCTTATTGGGTAAGATCAATACGGTTGCTGCTAACTTTGCTGTTGAATCTTCTGATATTGGTGTTGCTATTAAACGTGCCGGTGGTGCATTCAAATCTGCCGGTGGTCAAGTAGAAGAACTTATTGCGCTGTTTACTTCTGTGCGTGCTACTACTCGTGAAACCGCAGAAACTATTGCTACGGGTTTTAGAACAATCTTTACTAGATTGCAAAGACCCACAACGATCAAATTCTTACGTCAATTTGGAATTGAATTAACAGACTTAAATGGAAAGTTTGTTGGGCCTTATGAGGCGGTTAATAGATTAAACAACGCTTTGCAAAATCTAGATCCTAGAGATCTTAGATATTCTCAAATAGTTGAACAGCTTGGTGGTTTTAGGCAAGTGTCTAAAGTTATTCCATTAATTCAACAATTCAATACTGCTCAAGCTGCCTATAAAGCTCAAATGGAAGGGTCGGATAGTTTAGCTCAAGATGCTGCTACCGCTCAACAATCTCTCGCCGTCCAGCTTCAGAAGCTGACTGAAAATGTAAAAGAACTATTTAGAGAAATAACGCAATCAAGCGCTTTCCAAGCTTTAGCTAAGATGGCTATTGGTCTTGCAAATGCCATTACTAAAATAGGCAAAGCCCTTGCTCCTGTTCTTCCTATTCTTGGAGCCTTTGTTGCCGCTAGAGCCGCTGCTTGGGCTGGTGGAAAATTGTTCGGTGGTGGAGTAGGTGGGTTAAATAATGCCCTTGGTAGTGCAATGGGTGATACCAGCGATGTCTACAAAGGTAATCGTGGTGGTAGAGTTCCCAAAAGATTTAGTCGTGGTGGCTGGGTTCCCGGTACAGGTAATGGGGATACTGTTCCGGCTTTGCTAGAACCGGGAGAATTTGTAATACGCAAATCAGCAGCACAGGCTTTTGGCCCAAAACTAAGTGGTATTAATAAATATGGTAGAGGTGGCGCTACAATGCACTCGGTGGGTTATGCAGGAACCCACGATGGCGATAGTTACCATGCTAGTATTACACCCACAGGACAGCCCTACACAACAACCACAAGATTAATGGGTGCAGATGCTGTTGAAAAACCCGGAACTGGCGCTAAAGGTAAAGCAGCAAGAGATGCTTGGGCAAAAAAATACGGAGACATGCCTCATCCCGGTGATTTGGCTACAAGCATAGCTAAGAGCCATATGCGAGGAAGAGGTGGAGCAGCCTTTAATAATATGTTCTTTGATCCAAGCAAAGTAGATGATCAGGGAAATAAAAAACAATATGGATACGATAGCACGGGTCGCAGACCACTTTTCAATGCTCCCGGCCTTGTAGAGAAACTACTAAATACCTACAGCGCAGATGGAAAACCCCTTGCTAAAAAAATGGCCAAAGGCGGCTTAGTTCCCTCCCTCCTTACTCCCGGTGAATTTGTTGTTAATAAAAAATCAGCACAAAGCATGGGTTATGGCAAACTCCGAAGCATGAACCGTTATGCAAACGGTGGTGTTGTTAGTGGTGGTGGTGGAAATTCAAACGTTCCAATTAGTCAGGTGACTGGAGCTGGTATAGCTCTTGATCAATTAAGAGAAAGCGCTGTTAGCGGAGCGGGAGGCTTATACCAAATGGGCGAAGCCGCTACTATCGGCTACGCAAAAACTGCTGGTATGGTAACTGGTATAGGCGCTGTTGCTGAACAGCTTGGTATGGGTGGAAAAGCTTTAGATTTCTGGACTGAAACCCTCGCAACATCAGGCGGGATTTTATCTGGTTTTAACTCCATGATGGATCAAGCTCAATCAAGTGGATTTATGGATCAGCTTAGTGGCTTTGCCGACATGCTTGGAGACAAGAATAGTAAAGTTGGTGGCATCCTTGATAGCTTTGGAGGTAAGCTTTCCCAAAAAGGTGGAATCCTTGGAAAAGTTGGTAAAGGCATTCAAGGTGGTGGCGGCTTGATGCAGAAGGGTTTAAAAAATGTGCAGGACTTCCGAGAAAAAGGGTTCATGTACAAATCTGTTAATAAGCAAGAAGCTAAGTTGGCACAGGTTGATCGCATAAAAGCTCAACCCGCAAAATTTAAAGCAAAAGCATTAGAACAAGCAAAAAGAGCAGAAGCTTTCAAGGGGACTGCAAGCAACCTAGGCCAAAGAGCTGGACAAGAATTTGGCAAAGCTAAATCACTCAGAGCGCAGCAGCAAGCGTTAGTCACAAAACGTACAACCCCAATGGGTAAGGCAGGAAGGGCAGAATATCACAAGCTTGGTAAGATGGCAGACGAAGCTGAAAAAGCAGGAAAAGCTTTAAAGGCGCAAGGCCAAGCAGCAAGTGATGCTGCCAAAAAATTCGCAAAAAGCTCTGCTACAAACATGTCGAATTCTGCCAAGGCTACTAAAACAGTTAAAGCAATGGCTCCACAATTAACCAAGGCAGCAAAGGGTGCTAAGTTTGCTGCTATGGGATTAAAAGCGTTAAACCCCGTTGCTATTATAGCAGAAGTGGCTATAGGTAAACTAGGAAATGCAATTGAACAAGACGCCCTTAAGACAATTCAAAGTGGAGAATTTGAAGCAGAGGACGAAACTGGCCTCAAAGCAAAGGCTGCTGGTGGTAGTGCATTGAAAGGAGCCGCTACTGGTGCGGCTATTGGTATGATACTTGGCCCCTTTGGTGCTGCGGCTGGTGCTGCGGTTGGTGCTTTATGGGGTGCTGTTAAGGGTTGGATGAACGCTGCTAAAGAAATTGAAAAGGCTAAGTTTGGAAAAGCGCTTAAGAGTTTAGAAGGCTCAATGAAAGGGCTGGAAGAAGGCACATCATCTACGATGGAAGTCTTCACTGAAATGAAAAACATGAAGTCTGCCATAAAAGATTTTGGCGACTCAGTAGGTAGCGTAAAGACGGACGAAGCTAATAACAAAATAAGAGAAGCTGGAAACGCTATTCTTGATCATGCTAAAAATAACGCTACTAGTGTAGAAGATTTTAGGGCAAGAATTAAAGACACTGTTGATTTAATGAATGAAGATGGATCTACTAGGAAAGACCAAATAGCAGCTCTAGAAAGAGAACTTGCTGCTCGACTTAAATCAGAAGCTGCCATAAAAGCAGCAGCCGAGGCACAAAGAAAGTTAACAAGAACGCTTGCTGACCTAAGAAATCTTTCAGGCATATTTAATGAAGTTAGCTATAGAGTTAAACATTTTGGTGAAATTATACAGGGAATTTCAGATCCACTGTCTGGTGGTGCTATAGCATCAATCACTGACAGAATGAGACCAGAACAAGGGGATAAAAGGTCTATAGAAAGATTTGAAAGCACAATAGATGGTTTAAGTAATATAGCTGGAGAAGCCGGTGGTAAAACTCAGGGTCTGGGAAGGGTTGCTGGCAGAGCAAAAGAAGCAGGTTTCTTAAATAGAAATTTAGTACAAGCCATTACTTTAGCCTCAGAGTCAGGTGGTATTGAGGAAGAAGGTGGTGCTGCTAAAGCAATAATTGATCAGCTAACAAACGCCGCAACAGGAGAAGGGGGTAAATTTGATACTACTACTGGTTTAGGAAAACGTATTCAAGATCAACTCATGAAAGAAATGGATGAAGCTGATCTTAAAGAGGCGATGAAAGATCCAGCTGCTTTGGCTGAAAAACTTTCAGGAGCCGCAGATGAATACATAGAAGTATTTAAATCAGCAGGAGAGATGACAGATAAACATCTCCAGCAATTGCAGGCTGCTTATGCTCAAAAAGTAGCTATGGAACAAAGCTATATAAGCAAGATGAATTCTATTGCAGATCAAGAGTTTGCAATGGAAGAAAGATCAAGAGCAAGGCTTGGTAAAGACCCAGCAACTAATGCAGAAGTGCAAGCTCAATTCGGTTCAAAGGTCGGTAGAATGACCGCCGGTGTTGGTGGAATTGGTGGATTGAAGACGGGTGTTGCAAAAACGACTCTCTCAGCAGGGGGTGGCGTAGGTGATGTAGGAGCCGTAGGCGCAGCTTTTAGTGAAACTAGTGCAGCATTGGCTGAAAGCAACGCAGAGATGGCATCATTAGGCTTATCATTTAGCGATTTAGCAGATAAGGGAAAAAGCCTATCAGACTCCCAAAAAGAACTTATACAAAAAAACTCAGATCTTAAGAGCGACTACGGAACTCTTCAGGGCGTACTGAATGAATACGCTAACTCACAACAAAGACTGACCGCTCTTAATAAAGAAGCCGCAGATGCCAGCAAGAGAACAGGAACGCTCAAAGACCTTGCCATACAGTCTCAGTACGGAACAGCAGAAGAAAAAGATTCAGCTAATAGACTTATCAATGCTGTTGCCATAGCTCAAACAGAAGGCTTGGATGCCGTTGCTCCCGAATTACAAAAACAAGTAATTGGAATACTTGAAAATATGGGAGAAGGGGACATAGTCAATAAAGACCTTGAAGCTAAAGGTTTTGGTGGTGCAGGAATTACTACAGCAAGTGCTGAACAAGAAAGAATTGACAGTGAAATTAAAGATGTCGAAAAACAAGGAATAGATGCTCAAAAAGCATTAGCTGCTGAAGAAAAAAGTCGAATTGAAGAAATGTCAAAGACCATTGAAGATCTTCATAAAACTTTTATCAAAGAGCTTAAGTCTTTGTTTATTGCAGCAGACAGTAGGCGCGTAAAAGCAGAGTTAGCAGCAGCAGATGTGGCAGTTGATAAACAAACAGGCCAAATGGAAAAGCTTGTCAAGATTGCTGAAGCACAGACTGGTAAAAAGGGTCAAGAAGCTTACGATCAGTTCTTTGGTAGTAAGAGTGGTGGAAAAGGTCAAGCACGATTAGATGTAATTACCAGTGGAAAATTGAGAGAGGACAGAGCGAAGGTAGTTCAGGCTTCTAAAATGAAAACGCTTTTGGGAGGAGATGTCAAAAGAACCAAAGGCATGAGTAGTGGTGATGCCTTAGATACTGGCGATGCTAATATCAAACAAAGCTTGATTGCGAAGAAACTTCTTGGTGATGAGCTTAGCACTTTCCAAAACCTAAGAAATGTCAGCACGCTTGATTTTGAAGCAACGCTTGATCAAAGTGGTGGAGAAGCCGGTGGGGTTGACGACTATAGACAGTCGATGGCTGACATCGAAGCGAACATGAAGAAGAACTACGAAGCATTAGGTCTTGGCGGTAAATATGACGAAAAAACTGGCAAAATGACCGCTGATGGTGAAGGATTTGAAAAGATAAAAGCAGCTGCCAAAAAAGAACTAATGGATGAAAAGGAAATCAAAGCAGATGAATTTGATTCAACTGTCACAGCCACAGAGCTTTATGGAAGAATTTTGTCTAAGATAGAGTCAGAAGCCATAACTGCTCAAGAAATGGGTACTAGAAAAGCCAAATCTGCTGGAGGTTTAGGATTCAAGGTCATGTCGGGTGGGGGAGCGACAAGCACCACCGTAGCCAAGTCCTTACAGGGTGTAAAAGTTGGTGGTGGGGAAAATGATATAGCAAATACTCTTGCGGCTTCCCAAGCAGATCAAGCAGCCGCTAAAGCTTCGTTAGATACATTAGCAACAGAAGCAACAAATGGTAATAGTCTTGATACGCATGATCATACAGCAGAAAGTTTATTAAAGGCTATATTAGACACACTTCAGGGTAAAAAAGTTAAGGGAGCCGCCGAAAAGACAGGCGAGACAATGAAGAAATCTCTCTCAGACATAGCCAAACAGGTTCATGGCCAAAAAGTTGAAACTGCTCCCATCACTAAAATGGATGAAAAGATAAAGGCGGCTATCGACAAAATGGGTGTATATGTTGGGGGTACTACAGCTCTGAACGAAGACATGGCGCAGACTATAAGTGGTGGTGGCCCGTTCATGGGCGGTTTTTCTGGAGGTGGTGATGCGGCGCAGATGATAGCGGCTGCTGCTGCTGCTATCAACCCACAAGAACTCCGTCCTGATTCTTCGGGCGAGGGTACTGTGGATTGGTCGGCAGATACTGAAGGTCTAAATGATAGTATTTCAAGATTCTCAAAAGCAACAGAAGAGCTTGGTGGAGTTATGGGTAATGCGCTTTCTGTCGAAGTTGGTGGTACTATAGATGTAAACGTTAATATGAATGGTGCAGAATTCCTAAAGGGTGCGCAAGATTCTCTAGGAAAGTATGCTTCGCAGCAAGTAAGTAAGGGTATTAATAACTTTATTACCCAAGGATTAAAAAACAATAACGTAAAAACAAGGCCAGACTGGGTTAATGAAGGTGGAACAAACGGCATTCCCGGTAGTAGTAATAATGAATCTGGGAGCATGTAATAAGGTTAGGACATGGCAACTTATGAAGCAAAAGCTACATTAGCAACAAAAGCTTACTTTGGTAGAAACGGTGTTGCTACCCTTGCATCTGTAGCTCACATTAAAGGCTCTTTACATAAATCGGGAGAAACTAACTCCATCGGTCTTGTAATGCTGGGTGCTGTAGAACTTAACGCATCCAGAGATGTAATACCTAGCGGAACCAATAGGGAATATGGCTATTGGCGTGGCGGGTATAATAAGACCTTTCTTAATAAATTCGATCAAGCATTTTTCCCTTTAGAGGGAAGTGGTCTATATGCTGGCGTTCCACAAGTTACCGTAACCCAAAAATCAACAGGAGGAGGAGACGAATCCGAAGGTGGCACTTGTGCCGATGGCGTAGGTGAGGGTGGCTGTGTCTGGATGTGGGACGGAGCTGAGTGGGATCTGTATGCTGATATGTGTGCAGACGGTGGTAAACCGGGGTGTGGTTGTGAAGGTACAAACCCAACCTACGCTGGAACCATGATGATGGAGATGGTGTCCATTGATTGTGTAGGAGGAAGCACTTCCTCAAGCGCGGGTGGTGTTGGTAATAATGTGGGTTACGCAGAGTGGGCTAAGGCCGGTACTCTAACTGAAAGTCTAGGCCAACAGGCTCCACAACAAAGAGCGTTATTCTTATCTAAGAGATCTTTCGTCAGTGCTGGTAGCGGAGTCGATTTAACTCAAAGTACAGGCTATTCAGTTTACGCTAAAGTTGTTCCTAGTGGTGATATTACAGGAACAGTAATAATAGCTCAACATAGAGAAGACCCAGCTCAGTTCATTCTTGGTTGTGATTATGATGGTAAATATTACATTAGGTCTGACCACGTAGTGTCTGGCGTAAATAACGCTGTTTACGCTAAATCTAACAAAGGTTTTGAAGATTACGACCATCCAGCGCACGTAATTGGAGTTTATGCATCTGGAGATTCAAAGTTAAAAATATATGTTAACGGCCAAAAAGAAGGTGAGTCTCATGCGTTTATTAGAGATAAAAAGAGAGGCTCAAATAGCAATGTTGTATTAGGAAAAAGAGAGTTTGGTCTAGCCGAAAGAGGTTTCACGGGCTGGGTTGACGAAGCAGGGGTTAGCTCCCAAAGTTTTAAATCAGAAGATATTAAAAAGTTTCGTAATAACACATTTAACATCACCGATCTTATATTTAATGCGAAGGTCACCCCAACAGGCGATAGTGGCTTTTCTGGATCGGACTTTGGCGATCTTGGTATAGACGCTCTTAATGATACCTTTATTGAATTTGTTGTTGATTCTGGTGTAGTAGGTGATCTTAATCCAACCGGAGCAAGAGGCGGTGCTTACGAAAAGGAGTTGTGGGGGCAAGAAAACTTCGCAATATCATCAGTTTTAACCTTTGACTTAACAGAAATTCCAACCAGATTTTATTCACTGCAAGACTTGTCTGTTGATGTTTGGGTTGAACACCTTACTAACCATCCAAGTGGCGCTGATTTGTCTGCAAGGTTAATACACAAAGATAAACACGCAGACGATAGAAACCTAATGTGGCATGCTTCAGGCGTGTCAGTTCCTTCCGGCTCAAAAAGATTCATACAATTTACACACCCATTAAAACACTCGCAGCACTATAGAGGTGGTTCTAGAGACTTTAGACAGGATTTTGATGATCATCAAATAGAGCTTATTGTTAAATACCCTAAGACTACTTTACCTTATGATGCTCACTTCAAGGTATTTTCTAGTAAGTTAAGCTTCACTAGTTATGACACTCTAGCTTCGTTTAACACAATTCAAGGTTTGACGGAAAAGGGCGTTGTTAAGGGTCACGGTGCTTTAGACATCGACGGAAATCTTATCTCTCTTACAACGGGCGATAGAAGCCTAACCTTGTATTCGCTTGGTGCTTCACCAATACCTTCAAGCACCACGATGAATATGTTCGTCGATGTCGGCACCGCTGATCAAGCCCTAAACTTGGTTCTGAACCATGATTTAGAAACAGACATGGGTAACAGTGCTGTAGCTATAATGTCTGGAAGAGGTTCTGTATCTAGCAACTATGATATGAACCTGTTCACCAAAGGTGGTTTATTTGACAGAAGAATAACCCTTTTCCTTAAAACAAATGATCCAGCTTCAGCCTTTTCTCCAACACTCCCTCTGGAAATAGCTGGTACGGAATTAGCGTACCCAAGAGACCAAAAGCTGATGGATTTGTACTTGTTTGCTAGTACGGGTCGCGGATCTCCTTCTGGTGAAATGAATTTGGTTATGCCAAAAACTATGTCTGGGCCATTCTTTGATAAAAGACTTTTGTTTGTTGAGGGTAGACAGCCTGCATCAGACATACCTTTATATGTTCAGGTTAATGAGTCTGGAATAAAAACTATACCACTTTATACCGTAGGCCCAGACCTTTATAATGGAAGTGGTATAATGAATTTATTTGTAAAGCAAAAAACTTATTTTGGAACCTCAAGTATAAATGCAATACCTACAATAGTTGGCACTGGCCATATACCACTATATATTCAAGGTCATGGATTCTTGGGTTCAACAAGCACAACATCAACAAATTTTGTAATTCCAAACACTTTAGGTTCTGGAACGAACACAACAACACTTACTACAAGAGGGTATTTATAATGCCTATTAGATTTATAGACAGAGATGAAAAATATAGATATCTAGAACCAGCACCATTTGTTAACTTAAGTAAAAGTTATCAAAAACAAGGTGATGGTGAAATTGTAGGTTCTAGCTACTCAATAACATTAACCGGCAAACTTCTTGCTACAAGAGGTTCTCCATTTCATGAAGGTACGGATCACGCAAAAGTCCAAACAGATAGTGGTTGGTGGAGTGGGGCAACAAATCCTGTTAGAAATGGAACCACTGAGAAGTATCCCCTTCATGGAACGTATGATGCCACCCTAGATGAAGACGGGAATCCTAAAGGAACTACCGTAATAGGTGAAAATAAGTGGTACAAAGCATTACAATTTAAACAAAAATTACTATCAAACTTATTCTCTAAAGAAAATGAAGGATTAAGACTTGAGGTTATTCCACCATCTGAAGATGGAGAAGGTGGTTTTATTGCATTTGTTAAATTTGAGAGTCTTGACTTACCCGGACATGCACCCGGAAATCCAAATATCATTGACTATACTATTAACCTAACCGCTGACTATTTACTTGGCCCAGATGGTCAGCTGCTTGATCGTGATGATTGGGAAGCCGGAAGTCAAGATGATAATCAAGGATATAGAGGGTGGTTGATTTCATCCGCTAGTGAGTCTTATGATATAGCAGAGGGTGATGCATCTTCAATGGTGTATGATCGCAAATTAATGTATGGAAGAGGTACGGGTAGCACTGCTGGTGAGTTAATGGCTCAAAGAAAAACCTTTACTCTCACTAGAACAATAAGCGCTACAGGTAAAAGTAAATGGAATAGAGAAACCACTAAAGCAGATGGTCTAAAGGGTTTTGGTGATGCTACTGGAAATAGATTCGATCAAAAGTATGCTCATAATGGACGAGCTTGGCAACAAGCAAGAGGGTTTATTTATAACAAAATTACTTATGGTTGTAACTATCTTTTTGGTACAGATAACTCAAGCGCTTTGCGTAAGGGTGGAACTGAATACGAAACTGACGAAGATTCTTCTGGTAAGAACCAACCACCAACTGGTGATAGTAGAGTCAGCGAACAACCCAAAGATCCAGATGATATCCATTTGTTTGGTCTTAATCTACCAGTACCTACTAATACTAATGACGAAGAGATAGATCAATATAAAGCATATAATTATACAAGAACTCAACAGGCTGATGTTAGAGGTGGTAACTTTAGCGTAACAGAAACTTGGGTTCTTGCTCCCAAAAACATTAGAGCTTTAGAGTCTGTTGATTTTAGTATATCAGAAGACACAAACACTGGATTAGCAAGCGTTACTATTAATGGAACTATTGTTGGTCTTCTTGATAATGCCGATATGTGGAGTGCGAGTGGCACAACTGGTGTTGGAAAATCAACCAATCCAGACAGAGACCCTCTTAGGCCAGCAGATGTCGATGAAAATTTTGGTGGCGTAGATGGTGATGGCACTGGATCAATAGGAACTGGTGGCCCTGATCATGCAATAAAAAATCAGCCAGTAAGTAAATATCATAATGCGCTACGTCATTATCATTTGATATTGCCGTTCATGGCTACAACGGCTCAGAAGCTGATGGATGATGTTCCAGAATATTCAGGGTTAACTATCAATCCTGTTCCAAGAGCCAAAACAGTAGCACAACAAATTGGTACTGGGACTATTACTTATTCATTAAGCTATGAACTTAAAAATAGAAATATAGTTCCCTATGTTCGTAACGAAACGCTTACGGTGAATGAAACCTATCCGGGCCATGTTGCTGCTCAACATGTAGTTCTTGGCAGGAGGCTAGGGCCAGTACTTCAAACCATAGGAACTCAAACCCAGTGGCAAAGAGATATTAGTATTACATTAAATGTAGATGTTCACAGGGAAAAGATATGCGTAGATTCTCATAATCAAATACAGCCAAATATTGGGGATGAGGATACATGTACAGGAACGGCTGGAACCAAACCAGCAACAGACGAAACCATACCTGATTCTAAAGACATGTATAATGACAATTATAGATGGGTTGAAAATCCAAATTATGTGTCGGCTCAGGGAGGTAGTACAGCCTTTACTTCTACAAGGGATATATCATTATCAAAACCCTCTGCTGGTATGATATATGTTAATGGCGCTGCGGGTGTTGGTGGAGCAGGCACTAAAAGTTTTGCTCTTAAACAACAATCATCTGCCATAAAAGCTCTAATTGATTCTTTTAACCCATCCAGTTTTTACGAAAAGGGTGGAGCGGTTCCCAACATTACAAGAAAGTCATATTCAAATGCTCCAAGCGAAAGCTGGAATCCAAAGACTGGAGAATATAGTTATAATATTAGTTGGGTTTATGAAATAAATGATCCTTGGCAATTCCCAACTACAGATTACTTGGCTGGGCTTAACAATGATTACCTAATTCAAGACCAGCCCGGAACGGAGATATAAAATGTCTTGCGGATTTGATCCAAATACATACCCGCCAAAAAATCCTGTTGTTCAGCAAACCTTTATGGGTTTGTCGATTATGGATTTTAGTATCAATCTTGGTTTTAATTCTAATAGCTCTTCGCTATCTGTTAACCTAGTTAAAGATGATGCTAACTACCATACATGGTTGGATTTAAATGGTTGTAGAGATGCTGTAACTGAAGGGTATCACCCTTGGGACAAAAAAGCCTATCCTAAAGACCTCATTGCTCTTTATGGTGGAACTCCTCCTTACCCATTACACAAACAAGATATAAGTGGAGACCTTCCGTATTTTCCACTACCGGGATCTCCAGTGTATTTTAATTACTATGACGGTAATGCCTTAACGTCATCTTGTACTGGAGCTGTCTATAGAAACTGCGAGCCTGCTTTTAGTTTTCCCGGCATCTTGACTAAATATGATAGAGCTTGGAGTTCCTCTGGAGAAACTTATAGCGTATCAATAACTGATCCAAGACAAATACTAGAAAACACAAAGATCATATTAGATGGTTATGCTGGTAGATCTGCTCCTGCTGATGGATGGTTCAATGTTGATTCTACTAGAACGTTTGATGAAGGTTGGAATGGGTATTACAACATAATCAATGTTTTTGGATACTACGAAAACCACAGGTTTCAGGTTTCAGGAAAAACAAGCGGTGGTATGGAGTGGTTTGCTCCCGGTTCAGGCCCGCTTACAAATGAATATGGAGCAAGCACTTTTAGAGGTATTTTACCAGCCGTAGACTTTTTGATTAGTGGTACAAATAAAAACTATATAGAAGCAATGGAGCCTTTTGGTGGCCCTATTTATTACAACGAAGATGTTAGGCAGCTAGGGTTCGGAGGTTCAACAAACCCACCATTTGGATTGCAAAAAAACCTTAGTACAGGCTTACCATACAATGTTCATAGATACGCTGTGGATCTAAGTGATCTATATAATCTTAGCGCTTATTGGAATCCAAACCCACCAGCGCCGGGAATTTTGCCAGATGATTTTAGAATATCTGGTGAAAGCATGTCTTTACTTCAACTTGTTCAGCAAGTGTGTGATCAAGCCGGATGTGATTTCTTTGTCTGGCTTTATGTGCCGAGACATCCCGGTATGAATTTATGGAATACCCATAGAAACTATTCTGGCATTATCAAAGTAACGCCAATTCGCAAAGATCTAAATATTAGAACAGGCATTCTTAGGGATGCATTTGATCAATCTATAATGGTTCCTCCTAAAGGCCCGTGGGTAGACGGAGAACAAAATTCAACTCTTGTAAGTGCCAATCTTGGGTATGAATTTACAGATCCAATGTCAGGACAAATGTTATTGGGCGCACCAAGAACAAGAGTCGTTGGTGTTACCCCGTTGGGTAATTATAAACATAGACCAGAGCTTTGGTTTAAAAAAGCCACAAACGCATACCTAGATGGAGTTCCAGATAAAGACGTTGATGATGTTTTAAAAGAGTTTCTGCCATCTTCAGAAAACGATGGTGTTCACTTACATCTTAATCAGTTCCCAAAGGATGAATTTTCTGACAAAGAAGAACGTGGTTGGAATCCCTACAGCGATACATCTGCTAAAGGTATAGATGGTAGGCCAGACTTCAAGCAAAACCTGCCAATGATAAGCAATGATGATTATTTGCCGTGGGGTGGTCTTTGGGATGATTATGGCGGGGGAAATGGTGCTGACCCATTCCAACTTAATAGAATTAACTCTAAAGAGTGGGAAGAGGATGAGGAAGAAACAACTTCTGGAATGATAGACCTATATCCATGTTGGGGATTTACATCAGAAGAAAGTTCCATGCTTAGTGTGAGTCTTAATGATATTATTGATCGTAAAACAACAGGAAGACCAATTAAGGGTCTTTGGTGGGATGACGATCCTTATAGAGACTTCCATCCAACAGATGGTATTTTTGGAACGTTAGAATTTTATAATCCCGGTCTTGGTAAGTGTGTAGCTATAAAAAATCCAGATGCTGATAAAGATGGCCAAGGAGAGAATTCAACTCAAGACGGAAACGCTACAACAATAAACTACACGGTAGGGCAGGTAATTCCCGGTTTAGCAAACAAACCCAAGCTCTGTGAATGTAACTATCGCGCCGCTTTAGAAACCAACAATCCTGATGATCCATGTCTAAAACACGGAAACCCAATACCGGGGAAATTTATATCTCATTGCAAAACACATTCAACATGCACAACCCACGAGGGTGAAGAGGTTCAATCGTTTGGCAATGCTGCTGGTACGGGAAACAAATATCACCTATCAGAATTTGGTTGTACGAAAGGTTGTTTTGTAAAAGACAACAACGGTAAAGCAACTGGCGCACCAATTGTGGCTTATTACACAAGGGATTATGGTGAAGGAGCTAACAAGAAAACAAAAGGCTCACCCGCCTCGGCTAGCGATGAAGCTTGGTCAAAAACACCTCCCGGTTTGCCGGGATCTGCAATTAAATTTATTCTAAGTGATGAAGCATGTGCAGATTCTGCGACTTTATCTGGTACAGACAGAATAGTTGCTGGTGTAGACAAAACTGGAACAGCACCAGAAACAGACGTTTTTAAAATGAATATGTTTAAAAAATCTGGTGGCTTATACAGTAGCCAATGTATAGGAGTTGGTAGTAGAAAATTGTGTCTCAGTCATTGTCATGATGCTCAAGGGAAAATGACAACTGAATTAAATCCAACAAAATGCAAAGAACAAGGCAATACATGGTTTGATGCTTTAACAGAAAACTGCAATGGTTTTACTGACAATATAACTGGAAAGTCAATAACGAAAGATCAAAACCCCTCGCCCGGATACTCTAATGTAAGAACAAGAGCCGTAAAAAATTCTAAAGACGAACTAATACCTATTCAACCTAGAACGGCAACAATACCAATTGATCTGAGTAAAATAGGATTTGAAGGCGGGCCGAATGGCAATCGGAATTACGGTGCAGGTGGGGCAAGGTACTGGTACTATGCAACGGTTTCAGAACTTAGACACGCCGCTGTGAGTAAAGATTCTTGGATTTCCTATCTTTCTCAACTAGGTCAGTTCCTTCCTTGTCAGATGTTTTCTCAAAATCCAGACCCTACAAGTAAATGGAAAGAGCTATGCAAGCAACATCATAATCTTGCAATCAAGGGCGGCGCTAGTGAAACCGATATGGCAGCACAAGGAAATCTCCAAAACTATGGTCAGGGGGCTAATGGTAGCATAATCACAACAGCCACTAGATCACATTCTGGAAATCAAACAACGGCAGCGGGTCATGCCGCTGGTGGATTCCCCTGTGGGGAAGAAATGAAGTGGCAGCAACTGAGTCCCTATGAAAAAACTACAATGGAGCTGGATATTGCATATAAAAAAATCCAAGAGGTTGCTACGCAATACTACGGCAGAAAATACTTAATGCCACTCCCTTTTAATCCACCTACAAATCACACATGTTCTAAACCTAACTTAGGTGAAGATGATTGTGAAGAGCAGGGGTTTGATTGGGGGCCACATGGAATGCTTAGCGATTGGTTTGCTAAGTTCGGAGTTGGTTTTTGCGATGGTGGTAATGGTTTTGAAGCAGATCGTGCAACTTGTTCGGCTAATGGTGGTTTTTGGAACGATCCAACAGAAGAGATAAACAAGTGGGAAATTGTTGGTGCTGGATGGCCCGGAGAAGATAATCCTTTAGACTCTAGAAAATATGATTCCAGTTATCCTAAAAATATGAACTTTTGGTCAGCAGATGGAAATTTAGAATCATATGTTGTTTACCCCGAATATCCACGGCAGCACTTTTCCGGTCTCAGCCATGATCTTGATTTTAGAGGTGTAGATCCAGAATCAACGTCAGTTGAAGGCAATTTCACGGCACTGAATGATAAAGTAATGGAAATCCCCTACTCGCGTCGATTTGTTAAATCGCAAGTAGATCCTAAAACCCATTGGTTGCCAACAAGAGCAGATTGGGAACTTCAAAACGAAAAACAGTATTATATGTTTAGAACTGGAGATCCAAATAGCAAAGAAAGAACAGTAGAAATTGGTGATGACCAAAACGGTAATACAGTTACGCTTAAAATAAATACACCAGAAGATTACGCTAAAATAGGCCCAGAAGACAACATAAAAGAACTTAAGGGTATGGGAGAGGAAGAAAGACCTGTATTTATTAAGGGTGAGGATGCTTCAGACGAATATAAAACTTTTCAGGCCATGAAGCCATATGCTCTTATAACTATACCGGCTGCTGTTTATTATGGAAGTGTAGACCGGAGAATATTGAGTACACATTTAGGAGGTGGTAAAAACGAAATATGTATACCTTTAGCAAAGTGCAAGAATGCAAACTGCTTAACTAGTGGGTGGTTGCAAGGACAAGACCCAAATGGAATTGCCATGCAACAATTACAAAGAATGGCTAAGAACGTAAAATCAATGCCTTTATTAGCCCCGGATTTAAGTAGAGGATCTTTAGCACCGGCTGCTTATAAACCTTGGCATGCAGCGGTTCCACAACAAAGTAAACACTATAAATGGGGGCCGTGGGCTTTGGGAGTACATTTTGGAAAGCCAGAATTCCAAATAGATGAAAGTGTTCATCCAGCAGCCTATGGTGGGGAAGCGAGAATGTCTCACTTTGCGATGAACAAAGTAAAGATGGCATTAAGCACAAGCCAAAGATATATAGAAACTGGAAGTGTTACTTTGGCTGGTTTACCAGCATATGCTTTTGGGAGTCAAATGCTTTTAAACATTAATGGTACAATAGAAGCTGGGCCATATGTTACAGACATGTCGATATCAATGGGAAGCAGTGGATTAAACACAACCTATAACTTCTCAACAGAACGAAAATTTGGTGATCTTAGTAAGATGTATGAAGACAAAGTCAAGGATACTCAAAGAAAAATAATTACCATGTACAAACGAATTGAAGACGAAACACAAAGAACTAGAAGAGGTAGAGATCAATACCGAAGATAGAGAAACAAAATGCCAAACGAATCGCAACAAGTAAACGATCAAAGATCGCAAGATGAAAAGAACGACTTTAGTCATTTGATGATATCAAGTGCTAATTATGTTAATCCCAACGTTGAAATGAGGGATTCAACTAATCAAACTATGAATTGGAATCAACATCCAGATCATGGCAGTAGCACTATGACAACTCGTGACGCTAATGCTGTAACTGCGACTGGGCCACTTAATACTCATATGCAACAGTTTCCTAGTAATGAAGCTTGGCATAGAACTGGTGGTATGTCTATTGATGGTTTGTTTGTTCCGTATTCAACAAACTTTGTAGTTAATAGTGATAAGGGTAGAGCGGATAGTCTTAATGTACCATCCGCTGCATCTGCAATGGCTGCTTTTGAAAGACCATACAGTAAGAAAAAAGAAGACGGCGTAGAAGACATTATTCCTTGGGCAACAGTTGGCCATGAAAGAGACTTAGGCAAAAACGCACCAAGTCCCACAATTATCACATCTGCTTCTCTTAATCCATTTGCCTCTGGTCATAATGTTAATTGGATTAATAGAAATAGAGATCTAACTAATCCAAGTATTGAAGAAGCTGGGTATGCTACTGATGCAGCTCCAATTAATAGGGCTGCTGAAGAGTCATTGGACACCGCTAGACCCGTTGGCCTAAGAGGGCCAATAGTTATGTCTGGATGGGGTTATGATTCTATTACTATGCAGCCGGTTCCAAACTTAAGGCATGATGCTGAAAATAGATATGATGAATGGGGAAGTTCTAATTATGGTAGACAGCGATATATACCAAATCAGTTAAAGGCAAAAACTGAAGGTGGTATGCAGCATGATTTCAAACACTTCTCTCCACAGCACATGCGAAGGCCAGATACATGGAAAGTTGGGCCAGTTGATTTAAGATGGGATCATCAGAGAAAAGTGTGGGTTGGTGGTAAGCATAATGGAATATTTTTATCAAAGGCTGCTAAATGTATACTTCCAAAAGCTGGTCTAGATGGCAATAACTCATTCAATTTTGGTGTAGGTGGTAATATTAATGCTCCCGGTAGATTATATAGAAACCCATGCGCATCGAATGATTGTACCTATACTTCATATTTTCCAACTAGCGTGTACTATCCAGATATAGAAATATATGATCCAGAAGATCATAACTGGTGCGGTGCTTGTATGACAAGAGGTGACCTTACGGCGTGTAATGATTTCAAAGATGGCTGCGCTCCTTTTTACGATGCTATTATAATAAGACCAGTTGATGAAATGGTAGGAAAGGCTAATACCCTCACCGAATGTACTGATAAGTTTAGAAAAGTTCAAGGCGGTGCGCCCGGAATGAGAAGGGCTGGCAATCCTTGTCATGGTTGGGGTTCTAGCTATTTTGGTCAAAAAGAATCAATCAATGAAAAAATAGGTAAAGATGAGACATGGACACATCAAGCTAAGTCAATAATGTATGAAAAAGTGTTTATTGAAAACCCATTAGGCCAAGGCTTGATGGTAGGAGATGCTTTTTTTAGTTATGATACTGGTAAGAGAATAATATACGAATATCAAAGATCTACAACTCCTAGTTGTGGAGCAGAAGCTGGAACTAAAATAACCGTAAAAGAAGCTATACCAGTTCACATCATACTTCAAGCAGAATTTTACGGCATGGAAATTGTTACACACGCAGGTTGTGATAGGGGCGAAATGGCTGCTTGTTCAAAGAAATTTTTTGCTCAGGGGTTTGCTACAGCCGAAGACTGTGGCCCAGATGATGATTATCCACAAACAGCAGGATTCTGATGGCAATAGGCGATCCGTGGGATTCATCATATAATCCCGACATAAAAAATTTAAAGAACCAAATTACTGGTGAGCCAGTATGGAAACCAGACGCTTCTGATGAAGTGTCTCAAGATAGTCCTATGACTATTAAGAACCGTAAAAGGGGTAGGTTTTGTACTGAAGGTTGTGGCTGTATAGATACTGGTTGTAGTAATCTAGGTGATGGAGAATGTAAACTACCTCCAGAAATAGCAGTTACCATACTAAGAGATACTAATGGAAGATATTCAGCTAGGGCTGGTATAGCTGGCGGTGAAGGCGAAACAATACATCTAAAATATTCCAACGGTGCTTGGAGGGGTAGTAGGTGTTGTTCTCATGATACAGATGGCCCACTGGAATATGCTTGTGATCCTTGTAAAGTTACTACCCTACCAAACGGTAAGCCCTCAGAGTGCCATTATGGTAATAACAAATACAAGCACCTAAACGCCAAAGGTCAAGACAATGACACTTTTGAAAAAAGAGGTAGCTTTGATTATAACCAAGCTTTAGAAGGTGAAATGTGGCCTAGAAGAGGTGTAGACGCTTGGCTCAAACCAAGTAGTTACGATCAAAATCTAGAAAGTATATCGTCAGATATGCTGATTCAAGAAGACGGTAAAGAAAAAACAAAAGGTGTAGTAACGTGGTCTGATGAATACGCTCGCATAAATATGAAGTCTGTTGAAAAAACAATTCAACTTGATGACGATGGTTATGTAGTTGGCTTTTCTATTACCAACGGTCACGAACCAACTGAAGATAGCGATTCAACTATTGAATACGATGCAACTGGATCAACTAAAACTGGATGTATTGAAGATGGCGCTGTACCAACAAAGAAAAGACCTTACTGTAGAGATTCAATTACTGGATATAGAATTCAACAGGTATGTTCGGACACACAATACAAAAACAAAAAAGATTGTGAAGAAGCAGTTGATAGTGACGGCAACAGAGCTGCAACTTGGCTTTACGGCGACGAAAATACATGTCTAGATGCAGGAAAATGTGAATCCCCAAATGTTGCAGGAAAAGGCGAAGATAAAAGCAGAGACGATAGAACCACTAAACATAACAGCCAAGAAACTTGCGAGGCTGCATTTGAAAGTGGAGATCCGACTTGTTTTGGTTCAGATGGAAAACCTGTAACTGGAAACGATCAAACGACATGCGAAACCAATGGTGGTATTTGGTACACAAACAAATTTTACCCCAACACATGGGTTACTTGGGAATATGAAAAAAGATCATGTTGCGGTGGAAGAATATTAGACCAATTCCATCCATACCACACACCCCAAACTTCTGGTGGTGGAAACAACACAAGAAAAAGCAGTATATGCTTTACCCCCTACCAAGAGGTTATACTGTCTGCTTCTTATACTAGTGGCTTTGTTGGCCCTACTAGTATGGCTGATGGAGGCTGTACTGGAATTACCAATCAATCTGATAGATCGTGGTTTTGGCAAGATGTAGAAAGCTATTGGACTCTTCTTATTAGACCTTGTAATTTCTGGGGTTCGTGCCAAGAAGAAGGTAAGCCAAGACCAGACCCAGCAGATGTTATAGATGGCCCAGATAATTACTGGGAAACGACATGCGGAGAAGAAGTAGTACTCTATCTTCCTGTAGACCAATTTGTAAACTGCTCTAACTTTAATTTAACACTTAGTCAAGAGTCTGGACTAAGGTCTGGATGGCCCGAATCTTACGATGGTTGGGATAGCAGAATGGGTAGTCATGGACATGGCAATCCTGTAGGCGATCAAACATTGAATGAAGGCTGGACTAATGTTGGTCAAGTTTCCACTATATGGGGAATACCCGGAGATGCTATAGAAAAAGATCAGTATAGCTGGTGGTGTGGGTATCCTGATGCTAACTTTGATGGTATCCCTGATGGTGGTGGCGGCACAGAGAATTGTAGTCAATACGTTTATCACGGTTCAGGCGCTCCTAAGCCTTGGCTACAAAATGCAAAAGGCTTTGATAATTTCTATGGCTTTAATATGCAACCACAGCCCTTTAAGGCTACGGAAGAAAAGCAAAATAGAGCAAAGCCAATGAGACAAGCCAGTGATGATCATAAATTCTGGCAAATGTGTGGTATATCAGCATTAACTGGTCATGGCGGTGGTGGTCATTGGTTTTGGAATCTCGGCCCAGACTTCTTCTTTTACTATGACTTTGCAGCATATGATGAAGTTGGCCTTCTTGGAAAAGCCGGATCATCTCTACAGGCTTATATTAAACCCGGAGGTGTTTGTGAAGCAGCCTCTACTAAATTAGAGAACTATATTAAATCTCATGTTGGTATGCTCTCAAGGGGAGACTGCGCTCGTAAAGGTGGAAGCGCACCATTGCTCGTAGGTTGGCAAAATACAGAACCGGGACTGTGTCCTGATTATAGTGCTTCTTCCAAAAGTGAATGTGGTAAAAAGGGTACTTGCGTAAATAAAGATGATACTTATGGTCAAGAAACACCAGAAGACTGCGCAAATTCAGGAGGTGAGTTTACAGCATGTGCAGAATGGGAAGATGGATGCACAATTGATGGAACACGAGACGGTATACCAGCTCAAATAATCACCAATCCAAATGACGCACAAGGGGAACACAAAACCAGAGATCCAGAAAATAAAGAGGAGTGTGAAGCAGAATCAAGTGAAGGCGGCGCTGGTGGCATATGGTATGAAGGGTGTTTTTCTGTTGCAGACCCAAATGCAAAAGAATGTCCAGAAGTCGGAGATGTTCCAGAGGCAATAATGTCTATTCTCTTAGGAGAAAGAGAAGGTACTTGCACATTTAAAGAAGATGGTGAAGATGCCTTTCCGATAAGTGGAACAGAAAGTGACTGTGAAGCAAAAAAACAAGAAGAAGGAGTAACTGATGTAGAATTTACTCCAGATCAAATTGGTAGCTCAGATTCTTCATACGACAAAAGGGCTGGCAACGGTTTAGTCAAACTGCGTCCTTCTGGCCCAATGTCTACAGAGTTCGCAAATGTTGCCGGTATATTAAATGGAAAAAGAGATGGTAGTGATTATTCTCCTTATGAGCTTACCAAATTTGGACTAAAGAGAAACCGAAGATTGCTTAATGGTTCACAGGTTGGTCATTCTTTAAGCTATTGGCATGAAACAGGACTTTATCCAAGAGGTGAAGTTGCTAGTTTTGTTAATGATTCTTGCATGGGTGTCTCTAGCGGAAAAAGAATAGAAGATGCAGCCAATACTAATCCAATAATGATAACCTCAAGAAATCATGGGTTAAAGGATGGAGACCTTGTTAACACATGGGGTGTTATGGGTAACTTTGGCGCAAACGTCATGAACCAAGGTGAGTGGAGTGAAACTCAGTGGGAAGATAAGCTATACAAAAAGTGTACAGGGCCTAATTGCGATGAACCGTCTTGGCCTAATGCTAAATGTCCACATGACTCAAAATGTGTAAATAAAGAGACTGGGGAGGAGATAGAAGATAAGGCTAACGATAAGTTTGGTTGTCTACAAGGAAGTTGTAGCAAAGCAAGAGCGGATGGTTCAGAATGTTCATCAGAGGATTTTTGCACTGGGTCTAAAGATAAATGCGCACAAGAAGGAAACGATGGAGAATGTCCAGATGGTTTCACTACTGATCCAAATATTCCTCCCGGTGGAGAATGTAGATGTGTAAACAAATTATGGGCAGGAGACGACGATGAGCCATTAGGGTGTGAGGGCGAATGGAAAGGTGGGGAAAATATGGAATTCCAAACCTTCTGTGATCACGATAAGTATTACGCCTGTTCTGGATCAATTATTAGAGGTAAAGAACCTCCACCAGCAGACTTCTTTATAGTACAAAATACAACAATTGATACATTTGATTTATATACATGCGACAAACATCCAGTGGATGGAAGAATTGCAAATAGAATCAATCTTGACACTACAGAATGCCCAGATGAATCCCCAAAGGTTTGCGTTCAAAATCCAGATATAGGCACATATGAAACAGTTATAGAAAGCATTACAACAGCTGTTACGGTCAATCCACTTGAGTCTGGATTTGGAGTTCCAACGGTTACGGCGTTTATCGAAAAATGTGTTACTTCAGCCGGTGAAGATGTTACACAAGGCGTAGGGAAAAAGTCTAAAGATATATTCACTGGGCATGAAGTTGAAAATGCAGCACTAAGTGCAAGGTATACCTGTGGTGGAACATCTGTAACCTGTGCAGAAGAAGACTGCACCGCTCTTGACTCAACCCATAGGTGGGTAGACTCGCAAAACCTTAAAGACGATCCGTTGACTGTAATTGAAGAGGGTGAAGCTCAATGTGGTAATTATGGTGCTTGTTCCATAATGGGAGGAGAATTGATCTCCACCGCTTCAGCAATCACTAGGGATGAATGTATACTCTTAGCTAAAACATACAAATCATATAATCCAGAGAAGAAGCCAGATCATAAAGAACAAAAATATGTCAACATGTGTCTTGATTTAGATGGCAATGCTGATTCTAGCGGAGATATGGTTGCCGCATCAGATGATCCTGATGAATTAGAAAAAAGATGTAAGGAAAAACACTCTGCCTGCTTTGATATGAGCGGTCAAACAAAGTTGGATTACCTTAGTGATGAGGGATTATGTATTAATAATGGCGCTATATGGAAAGAGCCGCAAGTTATTAAAGGTAATTATCATGAATGTGTAGACAAAGGCTTAGCTCAAGAAAACAAATGGGAAGAAGCTGTATCGGACTGTTGGTATCAAAACCAATGGAGAGGCTCTGCCTCTGTGATGTCATTAAATGATGATGGAGCGAGTAACAGTTTTGGAAAACCTAGTGTTGGGGTTTGGAGAGCCTGTCCATTTACTGGCCAATGGGTACTTTATAACAACCAAGATGATATTGGTATAGAAGCTGGATATATTGGTCATCTGGGACAAGATGTAATTGATAATAGATATAGGCTTGGTCTTGGTGGGCCGGGATATAAATGGGAAGAAAGAGCAAATGATTATTGGGTTCAAATTGAACAAAAAGGTATTTGTCCTGTTTGCTGCGATCATTTTATGCCGAAAAACCTTACGGCAACACTTAATGAACAAAGCAGTCAAGTCCTTGATATAATTAATTGCGGTCTTGAAAAATGTACGCACAACCCAAGCATGGGTATGAAAGCTAAACATGATGGCTACTGCTGTTCCGATGAAGGTCATAAGTGCGATATTACCGATGTTGCAAAATGTCAAAATGGCGAAAAATGGAGAAAGTTTGGATTTTGCAAAGGTGAAGATGGTCAAGATATAAATTGTATTGGATGTGATATAGATGAAAAACACACTGGTGGAAAACATGAGGGTAAAAACGAATGTGAAATACGTGGAGGAACATTTCAAGCAAGTTTGAATGGCCCAGAAGATTGCGATGCACATGTTAGACAAAGATTAACTCAATGGGGAACAACAAATTGCAGAAGATGTTCTGATGTTTATTCTTCTCAGCACAAAGTTCCAATGATTGGTAGTAACCATCCAAATTCTCAAAATACACATGAAGGCGCGTCTTGTTGTCCAAATTGTGAGTGCCTATACAACCATCAAGATCAAAGTAAACAGGGCTGTTCGGCAAAATATATGGATTGTCAAACAGCTATAACATGTTTACCTGAATGTAATGCAGATACTGAAGGTCTACGCGAGACACTCGGAGAACTAGAGGCTGTATGTGTAGAATATGATTTTGGCGGTAGTGCAATAGTATACAAATGGGATTTTGACCCATGTTCTTGTTTTCCCAATTTTGTTCCTATGTCTTGTGAAGGCGAAGGTTTGGTTGATGGGGGGGCAGAAAGTTCTTGTGATCGTAATGGAACTCAGAAAAATGGTCAATCTGGACATGACAATACAGGTGGTTGTTATGGTGAAGATGGTAAATTAAACGAAGACAAGAAAAGATCAGGTGGTGCTAGTGAATCAGATTGTTCTAGCGATGAAGAGTGGAGGGCAGGAGCTAGTGGTTGTACAAATAGAGAAATTTCAACAACCGCAGACGCTAGTTGTTATGACATAAACAATTCTGCTAAACCTGTAGGTACAACTTGTCCCGGTTTGGGATCTGTGGATGTCCCAATGGAATTTGA
>Ga0114933_10000283_pt1 | contig 62677 bp, 70 predicted proteins | sample 4SBtaG_FD_89691 | JGI IMG/M metagenome (GOLD analysis project Ga0114933, IMG submission 89691) | Deep subsurface microbial communities from Kolumbo volcano to uncover new lineages of life (NeLLi) - 4SBTROV12_W25 metaG | ecosystem: Environmental > Aquatic > Marine > Volcanic | place: Kolumbo...
ACCAACTGAGCTACCTCGCCTTTGAACGTAATGATTTATAATAGTTTTATTTTTTCTTTCAATCATTTAATTTAATTTATTTTTTAAATCGTTTATTGATATTTCAATATTACCTTGTTGGGAATGTTTTTGAACGTTTTGATTTTTTCCAATTACATAATTATAGTTCAATTTATTTTTTTTTGCTAAATCACCTATTATATTTCCTGTAGTTTCATTTTTTAACTCAACCACCTTAGTATTTGGTTCACAAAACACCAGGTTTGCAAATCCACCGCCATGTAGTCCGACTATTTCTTTGGCCTCACTAAATAATTTAATTTGATCTATAAAATTAAAATCTCCAATACGTAAACTTTTAAAACCAACACTTTTCAAATAATCTAAAATTTCATTTTCATTTTTAATCGATCGAAACTTATTATGATGTTCTTTAGCATCACTCCTGTCTATAAATATTTTCTTTGGAAAATTATCATCTTTACTTAATTTAAATTTTAAAAAGTTTTTTCTTAAATATTTTATAATCCAAATGGGAACTTCTTCTCTCCAAGAATCATTTATTGTATTTTTAATTGAGATAGTAGGTCGGTCTGTTATAATTAACTTATCTGTTTTTAAGTGTCTTATTTTTTTACTAGATAATCTTTTTTTTTTATCAATTTGTAAAATATCTAAAGTTTGTTTCTGAAAATCTTTTTTAATATCGGGAAAAAGAAAGAAATCTATCTCATTTTTTTTATATATTGTTTTTATTAATTCTAATCTTGGTAAAACATCAAATAACCAGTGCCAATAATTTTCATTCCCTCCGCCTCCAGTAAGAAGCGAAAGAACGGTTCCATTAAATTTTTTTTTAAATCTAGGTGTCCCTCTTTTAAAAACAATATTGTCGCTACAAATTGAATTAATATTATCTCTTAGCTGAAAAGATGGTCCTTTAATAATAGAGTTATCTAAAATTACTGCCGTATCATGAACAGTATCCGTGTAAAGTCTTCCAGTTAAAATTGTAAAAATATTATATTTAAACTCTTGATCATAAATAATTTCTTTGATTTTTATTCTTTTGTCTTCATTTGATTTAATGATTTTTTGAATTTTTCCGTAAAAAAAGAAAAATAAATGAGTAGTTAAAAAAATAAATATTTTCTTCAAATAATTTTTGTTAATCATTTAACTGCCAAAAAATCTTAAAATAGAGTCTTTTATGTTGTCTTTTAGACTTAATCTATCATCTAAAACTCTATGGTAATATCTTTCATTATACTTTGTTTTAATATCATTAAAGTAGTCTATTCTGGTATTTTGATAGTAAATATCAACTTCGTTTCCTACTGAACTTTCTATAGGTTTTATTTTAATTATTGAAAAATTATTTTTTCTTAAAAATTTTTTAACTTCGCTCAAAATGTGGTTATTTTGATATAAGGAATTTTTTTTAGATATAGAAGACTCCATAACACCTTGTTTAACTATTTTAATCAAACTTCCGAGACCTTTTAAAACATTAAGATCATTGCCCTGCGTATCAATATGTAAATAATTTATAACTTTAATTTTATTCTCATTACAAAATTTTTTTAAAGTTATAGTTTTAACTTTTACTTTGTTGACTGTTTGACAGTGGCTATCTTTATAGCCAGGCCAAGTTTTCTCTATATTTTTTGTGAATTTATGTAAAGAGGAAACAGTAGGATTTTTTGCAATATAAAAGTATGAAATTTTGTTTTTATTTGAAATAGCAAGATTATGTATCTTGTAATTTTTTAGTTTTCTTCCTAATCTAAATTCAATTTTTTTTTTTAATTGAATTATTGTTTTTATTAAATTTTTGTTTGCCTCAAAAGCATTAACTAAAGTATCAGGATTTTTTGCAGCCAAAGCTAAACCGTTAACTCCATTAAAAGCACCAACATCAAAAATATGTTTTTTATAACTCATCAAAATTTACTTTTAATATGATTTTATTAATTTAAAAACTAAAATTTTTTATATTGACATTATTTACTATTAGGTCTTTACTACCCAAATTGAACATAATAAAATTTATATATGTCAAATCAAAATATAACTTTAGAAGAAATTATTAAAACTTACAAAAACAATTACTCAAGTATTTTACACGAGTTTATATCGGTACAAAGCGATTTCTTATCTGACATTTATAAAAGATACAACAAGGACTTAGATGCAGCAAATATAGTTTTATATTTTGCAAGAAACTTACATGGAAAAACATTAAGAGAAAGAGATAAAGATTTAGATTTTAATATTTCTTTTGAAAAGTTTTGGGAAAATCATGAAAAGACAAAACAAGATAATCGTAAGATCATTGATATTGCCCAATCTACAGGTTTACCCAAAGAAACTGCTAGAAGAAAAGTAAATAATCTTATTAGAACAAAGGTTTTGCAAAAAAATAGAAATTATATTTTTTGGTCTCCGCCTCAGCATGATAAAGAATCATACAATTCTGTTGTGGATAGACAAATTAATCAAATATCTAAACTAGTACAAAATATATCAGTTTATCTTAATATAAAAATTTCTAAAGATAAAATATCAAATGAATTAAAAAAACACTTCTCTTTTTTTTGGTTTCATTATTTATCAACTCAATTAAAATATTTAAAAATGTGGCAAAAAGAATTGAATGACCTTGAATTAATTTTGATTGGTTTACAATGTGTTATTCAAACAAATTTAGATTTTAAAAAAAATAATGTAAAATTTGAGGATCATTTTTTTTCCTCTAAATCTAACCAAATAAAAATTAAACAAAATGATAATTTCTCTGTGAGTGCAACTTCAGTTTCGGAAGTAACAGGTGTTCCAAGAGCCACTTGTATCAGAAAACTTGATAAATTAAATAAAATGAAAATTATTAAAAAAAATATGAATTCTAAAAGATTCCAAATTGATTTAAAAAATTTTCAAAATAATTTATTAAACTCTAAAAAAATTTCGCATAATACTATAGAAATGTTCAGTGAATTTTATCTTATAGTCTTGAAAGCTTTAAACCGAAGAGAATAGAATTAAAGAGCTAAAATAACACCAAAAACAGTTACAACTGATACTGCTGCTACTGAGAGAATTATATTTTGGTTTCTCTCTTTTTTTTTCTCTGTATTAAGTCTGCTAACTAAATCATTAAGATTAACTTTTGAATTATCCACAGCAGAAATATTAAGTTTTTTTCCTGAAAAATAATTATTTTCTGACTTTTCTTCTGATTTTTCTTTTAATTGTGAACTCATAACTTCAAAGCCATTACATCATAAGTAACAAAATAATAAAAGTTTTGTATTGATCAAAATGGGCTTTTAAAACTTAAAAATAGTCATATTTAATTGAAAAAATCAAAGAAATTTCTCTGGAGAGTAGAATTTAATACTAAATGCATCAGCTACTGCTTTGCAGGTTATATTTCCTTTAAAAATATTCAAGCCAGCTAAATAATTTTTATCCTCTTTTAGTATTTTTTCATATCCCTTATCGGCAATTTTAATCAAAAGCGGGAGCGTGGCTTTATTTAAAGCCATTGTAGAAGTTCTTGGTACACCTCCTGGCATGTTAGCAACACAATAATGAACTACATCATCTACTAAGTATGTTGGGTTATCGTGTGTAGTAGGTTTGCTTGTTTCGAAACAACCACCTTGATCGATTGCAACATCTACTACGACTGAACCTCTTTTCATGGATTTAATCATTTCTCTTGTTACTAACTTTGGTGCTTCGGCTCCAGGTATTAAAACACCGCCTATTAAAAGATCACAACTTTTTAAAAGTTTATTTAAATCAGCATTTTTACTATTGATTGGTTTTATTTTGTTTCCAAATATTTTTTCTAATTGAGTCAATCTGTCTGCAGATTTATCAACTACATTAACACTTGCTCTCATACCTGTAGCTATTAAAGCAGCATTCTCCCCCACAACTCCTCCTCCTAAAATAACAACATTAGCTGGTTCGACACCTGGTGCACCACCTAAAAGTAAACCTCTGCCCTTTTGATTCTTTTCTAGTGAATGAGCACCTGCCTGGATTGACATTCTACCAGCAACAGCACTCATCGGTGCTAATAACGGCAGTCTACCTTGATCGTCTGTTACTGTTTCATATGCGATACAAATAGATTTTGATTTTATTAATCCATTTGTTAGGTCTTTGCTTGCTGCTAAGTGTAAATAGGTATAAATAATTTGATTTTCTTTAATCATCTCAATTTCACTTTTTTGAGGTTCTTTAACTTTTACAATTAATTCTGAGTTCTTAAAAATCTCTGAAGCTTTTTTTTCAATTTTAGCTCCTGCATTTTTATAATCATCATTAGTAAAACCTGCCTCAAAACCTCCATTGGACTCGACAAAAATCTCATGTCCTTTTTTATGTAAAAGTTTTACGCTTTCTGGTGTTAATCCGATTCTATGTTCTTGTGACTTAATTTCTTTGGGTACGCCTATACGCATTTACGACTTTATATAATTAGAAATTCCAGTTCTTAATTTTTCGATAATTTCATCTATATGTTTTTTTTCACATATAAATTGAGGAGCAATGATTATGTTATCTCCGGTATTTTTAAAATTTACCCCTGCATCATAGCAATGTTTAAAGGTTTGAAAACCTGCCTTTCCTGGCTTTTCCTTCATTCTCATCTCAATTCCACCCATCATTCCATAACCTCTTATACTAACTACTTCTTTTAAATCTTTTAGAGATTGTAAGCCATCTTGCAAATAAGGCGACATTTCCTTTGCTCTCTTAAAAATATCTTCTTTATCAAAAATATCTTGAACTGCTAAAGCAGCCGCAACGGCTACAGGTATTCCAGAATAAGTATACCCATGAAATAGTTCTGGGGTTCCCTCAGGAGCTGAAGATGCGTCTAAAACTGAGTCATAAATTTCTTCTTTAACTGCTACCACTCCCATAGGAACAACTCCATTAGTTGTGGCTTTAGCCATAGTCATTATATCAGGTGTTACATTCCATTCCTGCGCAGCAAAAGCTGATCCAGTTCTTCCCCATCCAGTAATAACTTCATCAAAAATTAAAAGTATTCCATGCTTATTACAAATTTCTCTTATTCTTTTTAAGTATCCTTTAGGAGGTACTAAAGTTCCGGTTGATCCAGCAATTGGTTCAATTATACAGGCTGCTATATTTTCTCCTCCAAAATTCATCGCTATTCTTTCTAAATCTTCGGCCATCTCTACCCCTGTATCAGGTTGGCCTTTGACAAATTTATGTTCTGGTAAATGAGTATGACGCATATGTTGAACTCCAGGCATCAATACACTTGCAAAAGTTTTAACATTATTAATCATCCCCCCTACTGTTGTTGCACCAATATTCATGCCATGATAGCCTCTTTCACGACCAACAAATCTAAACCTTTTTGAGTCTCCTTTGGCTCTATGGTAAGCTATAGAAATTTTTATAGCCGTTTCAACAGCCGTCGAGCCACATATTGTATAAAATATCCTATTTATTCCTTCGGGTGTTTTTTTTGCTATTCTTGTAGCTAATTCAAAAGAACCTCCATATCCTTGGTTGAAGGGTTGACAATAATCTAATTTATCTAATTGTTTTGATACTGCTTCTGTAATTTCTTTTCTTCCATGCCCAAGAGGGTTGCAAAACAGTCCTGAGCTTGCATCAATCATTTTTTTTCCCTCATGATTAGTAAGGTAAACACCCTTTGCGTCTGTAATAAGTCTAGGATTTTTTTTAAAACTTTTATTATCAGTAAAGGGCATCCAATGCTCATTTAATGAATTAGGTATATTAGTTCTATTAGAGGAACTCATAGATTAAATTAGTAGACATTTGTTAAATTAAATCAAGAATTATTGTATACAACTGTAGATTGAACCTAAAAAGAACACCTTCGATCTTATAATTTAGAAGGGGTTGAAAAGTAGACGTGTGTAAAAAACTCAAGCTTGCTATTTACTTAACTTGAATTTTAATTTTTAATCTTAGTAATTAACAAACTAAGGGGATATATGAAAAAAATAATAAGCACAGTTCTTGGGATTTTATTTGCGTTTACTCTAAACGCTTCAGTGGCTAATGCAGCTTCAGAAGTAAGAGTAGCGTACTTTTTGGAGTGGCCATCTCCAAATCTTGAGGACATGAACAAAAAAGCATATTCAAAAGCACTTGGTGTGCCGGTTAAGTGGACTAACTTTACGAACGGTGTAGCGATGACAGATGCTATGTTAGCAGGAGATATAGATATCTCTTACTCTCAAGGTTTAATGCCTTACATTAACGCTGTTAAAGCAAAAGCACCTATTAGTTTAGTAGATGTCGCAATGGAGTATGGTATGGGAGGAACAACATGTGTTACTTCTAACAAATCTGGTATTACTAAAGCTAACGCTTCTGAACTTGAAGGTAAAAAAGTTGCCGTTCCACTAGGAACTATGGCTGAATATGTTTTTACAGAAAGTATGAAGATAGTTGGAGCTGATAGAAAAAAAATGGATGTTATTGCAATGGACCCGGAAGAAGGGGCAGCTGCTCTAGTAAGTGGCGATGTTGTAATGGCATGTCTATTTGGAGGTAATTCTATCAAATCTGCTACATCTGTAGGTAAAAGACTTTTAACTGTAGATGAAGCACGTGCTGGCGGTATTATGGGTATAGATATCGTTTCTGTTACAAATAAATTTATGAAAGAAAATCCAGGAATGGTTAAATCTTTTGTAGAATTAACGCACGAAGCTAATGAAAGATACAGAAATGGAAAAAGTGATTTAAAAGCTATGTCAAAAGAGTCAGAAATGAAAGTTGCTGACATGAAAGATACATTAAGTGGCTTTAAATTCTTAACTCCAAAAGAAACTAAAAAATCTATGAAGAGAGGAAATCTTTCAAAATTCTTGAAAGGATTTGATACTCCAAGAGGTACAGTAACTACTAAGTTTTTACCGTAGTTCTTGAGAAAAAATTATAGGCACCAATTAAATTAATTGGTGCCTATTTTTTTATAGAAATATTTTATATAGTTATCTTATGAGCGATCTAATTTCTCAAAATCTAAATATGATTTTCAAAACTCCAAAAGGAGAAACTGTTCACGCTCTTAAAGATTTAAATTTCACAATAAAAAAAGGAGAATTGCTTACTGTCCTAGGTCCATCTGGGTGTGGAAAAACTACTTTATTAAATATAGCAGCTGGATTTATTCGTCCCACTTCAGGAAAAATTATTCTAAACAAAAAAGAAATTAATGGCCCAGGTGTTGATAGAGGAATGGTATTCCAGCAAGGGGCGTTATTTGAGTGGTTGACAGTAGCAGAAAATGTAAATTTTGGTTTAAGAATGAAAAATCAAAACCAAACTGAAACTCAAAAAAAAGTCGATGAATGGTTGGATATTGTTGGTTTAAAAGGTTTTGGAAATACCCCAACCTATCAATTATCAGGAGGCATGCAACAAAGAGTAGCTTTAGCTAGGTGTTTAATAAATGATCCTGATTTAATTTTAATGGACGAACCTTTAGGAGCTCTAGATGCTTTAACTAGAGAGAAAATGCAATCGTTAGTTCTTAAAATTTGGAAAGAAACTGGAAAAACAATTATTCTTATCACTCATTCGGTTGAAGAGGCCTTGCTTCTTGGGGAAAAAGTTTACGTGATGGCCCCTAGACCAGGAAGAATTCATAAAGAATATAAATTACCTTTTGCATCAATGGGGCTTAAGGGAGATTTAAGAGAAATTAAAAATAATCATGAATTTGTATCCAAAAGAGAGGAAATACTCTCAATGATTTGGAATATGGAAGAAGAAATTATGGGGAAAGATATTTAAATGATTACTGCTTTTCTAACATTTTTATTCTTCTTCGCAATTATTGGGTGCATTTTATACGGAAGAAAATTAATAAGAACAGAAAAAATAGATGCAGTTTTTGGAAACCCTGAGAGAGCTAAAGGGGGTGTACATTGGGTGATTGTAGGAAGTAGTTTTTTACTTCTAGTGTGGCTTTACTACTCATGGGATATAGCTAAATCATTCTTTCCAAGGTCAGCGAATGAGCTTTGTCAGGTTGGAAAGGTAAATGAGTCTCTCCTTTCACTAAAATATCTTTTTCCAATCAAAGAACGTCAACTTAAGAGTACTTCTGTAATCAAAACTGAAACAGAAAATTTAAATAAAATATTATTAGAAATTGATAAAACGGATAAAGTAAATAGCCAAGATAAAGTTAAACTGATCAATTTTATAAATAAAACAAAAAATTCCATTCCATTGCTAACAAATGAAAAGCTCTTAAATAATGAAACAAAAAGCAAAATTGGAATAATAACTGATAAGATCAATAATTTAACAGATAAATTTACTAGAAGTGATTATCCAAATGAGAGTCCTGAAGAAGAAATTAAAAGAATTGATGCTGCAAAAAAAGAAGGTAATTGGAGTTCCTCTAGTACGTCAATAGAAAATACTATTGAAATTCCATCAATACCTAAGACAAAAAGAGGTCTAAAATTCCAAGCTGCAGCAGTTGAACTAAACGCGATAAGTGATGAATTTTTTGAGCTAAGAAATCATAATGAGCAATATTCTTCCTTATTAGAAAACCTTAAAAAGGAAATTAAAGATTTCAGATCACAATTTGACTCTGCTGAAGACATTACCTCATCGTTAGCTAAAGATATACTTAAAATTGCAAGACGAATTGAGTATGCAAGTATTTTTCCGCCTAATACTTTAAAAGATATGCAAGGATCAATAGAAAATTTTGATAAAGCCCAAAAAAAAGAACAAGGTGGCTTGAGATGGGTTGATATTCTTCTTTTTCCATCTGGAACTATTATTTCGAGTGGCCCTAGTTGTTCTGAACAAGGATCTGGTAGATGGCTGCCAAAACCCTCTGATACGGTAAATAAATTTGCTTTAATGTTAAATCCTAAAGTCGGGTTTAAGCAAATTCCATTAATTTGGTATGAGATGATGGATGTAAGTAAAATAGTTGGTTTTATTTTTCCTGATTGGATCGCTGATATTTTGCCTGGAGAATATCCTGTTCATAATGAAAAAGGTGAAATCAAACCAAACTTTAAGAGTAAAGTTTTAAGTTTTGTAACTGGTGACTTTAAATTATTTAAAATACCTATTCCAACCGGACATATTTGGGACTCCTTTTTAAGAGTTTTTCTTGGATTGGTAGCTGGAATAATAGTTGGAGTACCATTGGGACTATTTATGGGTTTAAATAGATTTGCCAAAGGATTTTTTGATCCCTTAATTGAATTATATAGACCGGTGCCTCCATTAGCTTGGGCGCCCTTAGTGATATCTGTTTTAGGTATAGATAATTTGGGTAAAGTTTTTTTATTATTTATGGTTTCATTATCTATTATGATAATTTCAGCGAGGGCAGGAGCATCGGGAACTCAACTATCCAAAATTCACGCCGCTCATTCTCTAGGTGCATCTAGATGGCAAATTCTAAGACATGTTATATTTCCAAATTCACTTCCTGAAATTTTAACTGGTATAAGAGTTGCAACAGGAATGTGTTGGGGGACTTTGGTAGCTGCAGAATTTCTTGCAGGTACTACAGGAGTTGGTTTCGTTGAAAATGTTGCAAAAAAATACTTCCAATATGAGGTGATATGGATAACAATTTTTATTATGGGAATGCTTGGATTAATTTTTGATATCACAATAAGAAAAATAATAGATAAGACTATTCCTTGGCGTGGAAAAGGTTAAATATTGAAAAAAAAAACTTTAGAAAAAATAGTTCGCAAAATTTTTATTAGACACGGCTTGATATCAAACCACGCTAAAATTTGCGCAAAATATATAATTGATGCTGAATTATTCGGTGAAAATTCACACGGATTGTCGAGGTTAAAGATGTACTGCGACAGAATTAAAAAAAAACTTATTAATCCAAAGCCAAAGATAAAGATTAAAAAGATATCAAACTCTGTTTCTTACATAGATGCTAACAACAGTATTGGTTTTGTTGCTGCAGATATTGGAATAAAAAAAGCAATTCAACATGCAAAAAAATCAGGAATTGGTTTGGTAGGAATAAGAAGAAGCAATCACTACGGACTATCAAGATTTTATGCTAATCAAGCTGTAAAAAAAAATATAATGGTTTGGTGTTTCACAAATGCACCACCAGCTATTGCTCCTTATGGTACAAGAAAATCTCTTTTTGGAACTAATCCAATTTGTTTTGGAACTCCATCAGGAAATAAAATTCCATTCATATTAGATATGTCTACTTCAAAAATTAATCGTGGAAAAATAAGAAGAGCACAAAAATTAGGTTTAAAAATTCCGTATGGTGTTGCATTGGATAGAAGTGGAAAAATAACAACAAATGCTCATCACGCGATACACGGAACACAATTACCCATAGCAGGTTTTAAAGGTTCTGGTCTCGCTTGGATGGTAGACATATTAAGCGGGGTATTAACGGGCTCAAGCCATGGAGGAAAAACTAAGGATCCATTTGATGATTTTTCTGGTCCTCAAAATATGGGTCATTTATTTATAACAGTTAATCCTAAGATTTTTGTTGGAAAAAATTACATCAAAGAAATAAAAAAAAATATTAAATTAATTAAAAAACTTCCTAAAGCTAAAGGTTTTAAAAACATAAATTTTCCTGGTGAGAGGAAAAATTATCTCTATAAAAAGAACTTAAAAAGAGATATAGCTTTACCATTAAAAATTTTACAAGAAATAAAAAAATTAGATGCTTTCTGATAAAAGGATTATTTGTCCAGAAAATTTACTTAAACGTGCAAAGTTAAAAGGCATAGTTAAGACTGCTATTGTCAATGCTGGAAAAGAATTAGTAATGGAATCTGCTAAAATAGCTGTTGGCTTAAATTTAATAGAGCCAATTTTTATAGGAGAGGAAACTGAAATAAAAAAATGTGCTGAAAGTTTAAAATGGGATATTTCTAAATACGAAATTATAAATGAAGCAGATGAAAATAGTACAGCTCCTATAGCAGCTAAATTAGCAAGTTCTGATAAAGTTAAGATTTTGGTAAAGGGACATATCCATACAGATATTTTAATGAAAGCAGTTTTAAAAAGAGATTTAAATTTAATAGGTAAGAAGAGATTAAGCCATGTTTGGCATATGACAATGGAAAAAAATGATAAACCTTTCATCGTTACTGATGGAGCATTAAATGTTTTGCCAAAATTAGAAACTAAGATGCATATCTTAAAAAATTCTGTAGACTTTGCAAAAAGAATAGGAATTGAAAAACCTAAAATTTCTATATTATCTGCGACAGAAGAAGTGTTAGGCAGTGTTCCAAGCTCCGTAGAGGCTCGAGAGATAACTAAAAGAGCTAAGTTAGAAAACATAGAGGCAGATGTTTTTGGGCCACTAGCTTTTGATAACTCTGTTTCAGAGAAAGCTGCCAAAATTAAAAATATAAAAAATGATGTAGCAGGAAAAACCGACATTTTGTTAGTGCCCAACGTTGAAGCTGGAAATGCTTTAGTTAAAATGATGATACACTTCATGGGAGCTTGTGCAGCTGGAGTTGTTATAGGGGGAAAAGTACCTGTAGTTATAACGAGTAGAGCAGACGATACTCAAGCAAGATTAGCTTCGATTGCGGCAGCTGTAGTTGCGCTTGAATGAGAAAACTTAAAAACTGGGATAATAATACCTGGCTTTCTTCTAAAAAATACATTTTAAATTTTAATAAGTTTTTAAAAAAAAAAGTTAAATTAAGTAATCAGTCTCAAATTCTTGATATTGGATGTGGAAGAGCAAATATTATTAGTGATTTACAAAAAAAATATAATTTTAAAAATAAAGCAACTGGAATAGATTTAATTAAGAATAAAAATATTAAAAAAAATATAATTTTTAAAAATATAAATGCTATTGATTATCTTAAAAATTGTAAAAAAAAATATGATTTAATTTTAATCAAGCAAGTTATACATTTTTTTCCAAAAAAAAAATTAATTACTTTGTTAAATTTAATCAAAAAGAATCTTAATTTGAAAGGAACACTTTTAATTTTTTCTCTAAAAATAAAAAATAATAAGATACCTTGCTTTAACAAAATGAAGATGAGATTGGATAAAAGTTTAAAAAAAGATAAATTTTTATTTAAAATAATTGAAAAGAATTTGGGAGAAGTAAAAGAAACAAATTTTAACTATAAAGTAATTATTTCAAAGAAAAAATACGTATCAATGATTAAATCAAGATATATTTCATGCTTATTAGATATTTCAAGAGAAGATTTAAGTAAGGGTATCGGTGAGATTAATTTGAAATTTAAAAATCAAATAAGATTCACCGATACCTTAAAATGTTTAAGTTTTAGAAAATAATTATTTTCCAGGTTCTTTGTAAGTTGATGCCATTTTTTGAGCAGTTTTTGCAATCTCATTTAGATTAACATCTTCAAGGATTGTAAAATCTGAAACAGCTCCACTAGAAACAGCTACCATAGCAGCGGCGGCAGCTTGTTCAAAAGTTCCTTCTATCTCAGCCATAAAGTCATATTTTCCTCTAAGACCAGCATAACGAGTTACTTTTGCACCTCCGGCAGCAGCAAGTGCAGACGTTGCAGCTTTTCTGTCTGTGCCTGGATTATTTACAAACCCACCAAGACCTTTAGCTGTATAACATCCTAATGTTATAAATTTAGCCATATTTCCCCCTTTTTTTTATTTTAATTTATTCTATCAGAAATTTATTATATTTAATATGTGGCTCTTCCGCCACTAATATCAAAAACTGCACCAGTTGAAAAAGAATTTTCGTCACTTGATAACCAGGCCACCATGGAGGCTAACTCGTTGAGTTCTAAATATCTATTTCTTGGCACTTTTGATAACATAAATTTTACATGCTTATCGGTCATCTGTTTTAAAATTCTTGTATTAGCTGTAGTAGGAGTCACAGCATTTACTGCGATATTTTTATTAGCTAATTCTTTGCCTAGTGCTTTTGTTAAACCAATTACACCAGCTTTTGCTGAACTGTAAGCGCTAGCATTTGCGTTACCTTCTTTGCCGGATATTGAAGCAACATTTACAATTCTTCCATAATTATTCTTAATCATTATAGGAACGACTGCTTTACAACAATAAAAGGTTCCTTGTAGATTAGTATCTAAAACTTTTTTCCATTCTTCAACAGGATATTCCCAGACAGATGCATTTTTTCCGGTTATGCCGGCATTATTAACCAAAATATCAATTTTCTTTTTTTCAGAAATTTCTTTTACATTTTTTTGAATTTCTTCAAAATTTGTAATGTCTAAGATTTTGTAAGATAATTTTTTATCTTTATTTTCATTCATTGCCTTTTGAGCAGCAGTTTTGTCTAGATCCCAAATAATAACTTCTGCACCAGAATCTAAAAACTTTTTTGTTATAGCTAAACCAAATCCTTGAGCGCCACCTGTAACAATAGCAACTTTACCCGTTAAATCATATTTGTTCATTTGTTTGAAAAGCCGTATTTTCTAAGTCTTATGTCTGCAGTGCGAGCATGAGCTTCCATTCCCTCAGCCCTTCCAAGCCTTGCTGCAGTAGCGCCAACTACTTTTGTGGCTTCCTTTGTCATTCTTTGAAAGGTTAGTGTTTTAATGAATTTACCTACAAAAAGTCCACCTGTATATCTGCCGCCACCTTTTGTTGGAAGAATGTGGTTTGTGCCTGAACATTTATCTCCGTAAGCAACAGTTGTTTCTTCTCCTAAAAACAAAGAACCGTAATTTCTTAATCTTTTTAACCACCATTCTAATTTTTCCGCATGAACTTCTAAATGCTCAGACGCATATTTATCACTCACCTCTGCCATTTCTTCGTTCGTATCGCAAAGTATTACTTCACCATAATCTTTCCAAGCAGCTTTGGCATTAACTTTAGCTAATTCTGGTAATTCATCTATTAATTCAGGAACTCTTTTCATCGTGTATTCTGCTAATGACTTGTCTGTAGTAAAAAGCCATCCTGGTGAATTATAACCATGTTCTAATTGGCCAACCAAATCAACTGCGACTATTTCTTTGTCTGCTGACTTATCAGCTATAATTGCAATTTCCGTTGGACCAGCAAATTGGTCTATTCCTACCTTTCCATAAACAATTCTTTTTGCCTCAGCAACATATTGGTTCCCAGCGCCTACAAGAAAATCAACAGGTGGATTTTTAAAACATCCGTGGGTCAATGCACCTATTGCTGCAACACCGCCTAAGTTCATTATCACATCTGCACCACAGTGATTAGCTGCAAATACTATTCCAGCATTAGCTCCATCTTTATCTTTTGGCGGACTTGCACAAATGATTGTTTTGACTCCAGCAACTTTAGCTGGCGTTATTGCCATAACAGCTGATGAAATATGAGCATATCTTCCTCCTGGAATATAACATCCTGCAGTATCAACTGGAATCAATCTTTGTCCTGCAAATAATCCTTTCGATAATTCAATTTCAAAATCATTGTTCATGCTTTTTAATTGATGTTCAGCAAATTTTCTAATCCTATCGTGCGCGAACTTTACATCGTCTTTAGTTTTTTGATCAACTTTCTTAATCGCATCTTCTATTTTCTCCTTGGAGACAATTACTTCGCCATCATATTTATCAAATTTTTTATTTAATTCTTTTAACGCTTCTTCTTTTCTTTTTGCTATATCGTCAAGAATGCTTTGCACTGCTGCTTGAGTTTTATGATCATCCGTTTCCGGAGTTTTAGCTGCTTTTTTTATATATTTAACTGCCATAAAGTAAAGTTGGTAGCCACAAAGCTATTTGTGGAAATAATACTATTAATACTAATCCAATAATTTGCAAGACCATAAATTGCATCATTCCATAATAAATATCTTTTAAATCCCACTCAGGTACCACACCTTTTAAAAAATATGCTGAAAGGGCGACAGGAGGAGATAGCCAGGCAGTTTGGAGATTGACGGCGACTAGTATAGCAAACCAAGTTAAATTAAAACCCAATGCTTCTACTAGCGGTAAAATAATCGGGATAATAATCATTACTATCGGAACCCATTCTAAAGGCCAACCTAATAAAAAAATCATCGCCATTATCATTGCCAATATAAGATATTTATTCATTTCTAACCCAAGTAGGAATTCAGTTAATAATGTTGGAGTGCCTAATCTCGCAAATACTGCTCCAAAGAAATTTGAGGCAGCAACTAAAACCATTATTAGTGCTGTAATTTCTAAAGTTTTAACTAAAGCCTCTTGCAATTTTGGTAACGATAACTTTTTATATGCTAAAGATAAAAGTAGTGCGCCCATAGCTCCACATCCAGCTGCTTCTGTGGGAGTTGCAAATCCAAATAAAATACTTCCAAGTGCTGCAAAAACTAAAGCTGCTGGTGGCACAAGTCCTAAAAAGAATTCAATCCAAACCTTCGACATACTTGTAGCTCTCATATCTTCTGGTAATGGAGGTCCTAATTTAGGGTCAATCATACATCTAATTGTTGTGTATGCTGCATATAAAGTAGCTAATAAAATTCCTGGAAATATTGCTGCAGCAAATAAATCTATAACAGGAATTTCCATTATGGGTCCCATAACTACAAGCATAATACTTGGTGGAATTAAAATACCTAATGTTCCCCCAGCAGTAATTGTTCCTGCTGCTAATCTTACATTATAACCTGATCTATTCATTGATTTAGCTGCCATGATTCCTAAAATTGTTACAGAGGCTCCAACTATTCCTGTTGCTGCTGCAAATATTACTGAAACAAATAAAACTGCATAGTAAAGCGATCCTCTTACTCTTGCCAACATTAGTTGGAATGCAGAAAAAAGTCTTTCCATTAATCCAGCCTGCTCCATCATAATTCCCATAAAGACAAAGAGCGGTACGGCTGCAAGAGTTTGTTCTGTCATCACCATCGAAAACTGTAAGGTCATTAAATAAAAAACGAGTTTGCCAAATCCTAGATATCCAAAAACAAACCCTAAAAATATAAGAGTAAAAGATATTGGAAACCCTACAAATATTGCAAATAGCATTACTCCAACTAAAATAAAGCCAAGAATAGCTGGATCAATTAATTCAGCGATCATTCAGTATCTCCTGGCCACTCACCCTTTTTTGATGCCCAGTAACTTTTAAGTAATTCTGAAATACCTTGAACAAGAAGAAGTATAATTCCTATAAGTAAGCAACTTTTGATTGGCCACATATATGGCATCCAAGTTGTGTCCATTCCTCTCTCGCCTCTTTGTATTGACTCACCTACATAGCCAATAGTCATGTAAAGAAAAACTATTAATCCTGGAAAATAAAATAAAATGTATAACCAAAAATCTATTAGACCTTGGTTTTTAACTTTAAAATTCCTGTATAAAAAATCTGCTCTAATGTGAACTCCTCTTGAAAGTGCATAGCCTGCACCTAACATAAACAAAGCGCCATATAAAAAACGACTTATATCGTAAGCCCAAATTGTAGGAGCTAAAAATAACTTTCTCATTATAACTTCGTAAGTCATTGCAAAAATTAAAGGCATAAGTATCCAGCAAACTACATTACCTACCCACTTACTAAATTTATCTATTGATGTAATTGTTTTAGCCATCCAAGAAGGCATATCAGCAGGCATTTTTCCTGATCCGCCGCGTCTTTCGGCTATCATTTCATCTGAAATATCTAATTTTGATTGCTTATTGCTCATAATTAATTCTAAAAAATTAGAGCGGACTTTAAAAGTCCGCTCTAAATATTTTTTAATTTAATTTATTACTTTAATGTCGCTGCGTGCGCCATACCTAGCTTGGCATTTGACATTTGAGCACCAGCCCAGAAAGGAACTGCGATATCAGCAAACTCCTTCATAGAGTCATAAACTTCGGCAAAAAATTTATTTTCTTTAGCATTTTTGTTCAAAGTTGCTTTTGCAGCAGCCATATATTCTTTAAAGTAATCTGAAGGAGTATCTTCTAATTTTACTCCATGCTTAGTAGTTAGTTCTCTTAAAGCTTTTCCATTTTCATAGATTCTATAGCTTAGAGACTTTGCTAACGAAGCGTTTGCAGCTACTTCAAGAGATTTTTTCTCATGAGCTGTCATTGCTTTATAAGTTTTTCCAGTAATATAAAAGTCAGCGTTTACTACTACTTGGTGTAAACCTTGTAGATAATAGTGTTTTAATACTTTTTGAAAACCAAATGTTAAATCTGGTTTAGGGCAACACCACTCTGCTGCATCGATTGTACCTGCTTGTAATGCTGGTAGAATATCTCCACCACCCATTGCTACAGATGCAATACCGATATCTTTATATGTTTGACCAGGTATTCCTGGAGGCGTTCTGAATTTATATTTTCTAAAATCAGCCATATCTTTAATTGGTTTTGGAAACCAACCTAAAGCTTCAGGTCCAACAGGTTGAAGCATAAATCCTTTTATATCTCTTCCCATTTCCTTCCAAAGTCGGTCGTATAATTCTTTACCACCTCCATATTGAAACCATGATAAGAAAGCTAAATTGTCAATGCCTACTCCACCGCCAGCTACTGGTGAACCAAATAGCATCGCAGCTGGATGATCGCCAGACCAATAGTGAGTCCATGCAAAACCACAGTCAATTAAACCTTTGTCAACTGCATCCAAAGTTTCTTTTACTCCAACAACCGCCCCAGCTGGTAAAATTTCAAATTTTAGTGAACCATCAGTAAGAGTTGTTACAGTGTCAGTAAAGTCTTTCAACATTTTGACCTCATCGGCCTTAGTGTTGAGAACTGTCTGACATTTCAACGTTTTAGCATTAGCTGAAGATATTGATAATCCAATAAATACAACTAAAGAAAAAACAATAGTTAGTAATTTTCTCATTATTCCCCCGTTTTTGTTTGTTACTTATCAAGATTAAACTTGATATGATTTTAAGAGTCAAATCAAAGTCTTTAAACCTACAGTTGCATTAGTAGAATTGGTAATTAAGTTTGAACTAAATTATAAGGACATTTTAACCTATGGAAGAATTTAATTTCATAATTATTGGAGCCGGTTCAGCAGGGTGTGTTCTTGCAAATAGACTTTCTGCAAATCCAAAAAATAAAATTCTATTGTTGGAAGCGGGCGGAAAAGACACTTATCCATGGATTCACATTCCAGTGGGTTACTACAAAACAATGCATAATCCAAAAGTAGACTGGTGTTTTCATACAGAAAAAGATGAAAGTATGAATAATAGATCAATTAGATATCCAAGAGGTAAAACTTTAGGTGGAAGCTCTTCCATTAATGGGCTTTTGTGGATTAGAGGTCAAAGTAATGATTATGATAATTGGAGACAAATGGGAAATAGCGGATGGGGTTGGAGCGATGTTCTTCCTTATTTTCTAAAATCTGAGAATAATGAGTTAGGTAAAAGTGAATTTCATAATGACAGTGGTCCGATTATGGTTTCAAATAAAAGAATAAATCTAAAAATGTTAGATGAATTTCAAAATGCAGCTGAAGAATGCGGAATACCAAAAACAAATGATTTTAACACAGGAAATAATACAGGAATAGGTTTTTTTCAGTTTACAACTAATCATAATAAATCTTTATTCAAGTTGAGATGTAGTGCTGCTAAAGGATATTTAAGCCCGATTAAAAAAAGAAAAAATTTAAAAATAATAACTAATGCTCATGTTCAAAAAATTAATTTTGAAGGAACAAAAGCTGAGAGCGTTAGCTTTTATCGAGGAAATCAAATTGTCACTGTTAAAGCAAGAGAAGAGATTATTTTATCAGCAGGTTCTATAGGATCTCCCCATATACTTCAAGTATCTGGAATAGGTGACACTAATAAACTTAAAAAAAACGGCATAAAAACTATTCATGAATTAAAGGGAGTGGGTATGAACTTACAAGACCATCTTATGTTTAGACCAGTTTACAAGGTAAAAAATTTAAAATCTTTGAATAAGAAAATAAATAGTTTAATTGGAAATTTTATGATTGGCTTAGAATATCTTTTTAAACAAAGCGGTCCAATGACAATGGGCGCGAGTCAAGTTTGTGGTTTTGCTAAAAGTGATCCTTCGAAGGAAACTCCTAATTTACAATTTCATGTTCAACCAATAAGCACAGATATTCTTGGAGCTTCTAGACTGCACGATTTTGATGGAATAACACCAACAGTTGCTAATATAAGACCTTCTAGTAGAGGTGAGATTTCAATAGTAAATAGTGATAGTAGAATTAACCCAAAAATTAAAATGAATTACTTGTCTACCCAAGATGATAGAATGGTTGCGGCTCAGGGTTTAAAATTAGTTAGAAAAATTATGTTAGAAACTGAAACTTTTAAAAAATATGAACCAGAGGAATATAGGCCAGGACTTCATATTACAGATGATGAGGAGTTGGTAAAAGCAGGTAGTGACTTTACTCAAACTATTTTTCATCCGGTAGGAACATGTAAAATGGGCAAAGATGAAAATGCTGTAGTAAATGATAAATTATCTGTTCATGGACTTCAAAATCTAAGAGTGATAGATGCATCGATAATGCCAAATATTACCTCTGGAAATACAAATGCTCCAACTATAATGATTGCAGAAAAAGGTGCAGATTTTATTTTAAACAATCAAATCAAATGACTGAAGAATTTATAATTTTAATACAAATAATATTTATTGATTTAATTTTAGCAGGTGACAATGCCATAATTATTGGAATGGTCGCATCAAAATTTGATCAGGATAAAAGAAAAAAAATAATTTTTTTTGGTATAGGAGCTGCAGTTATTTTAAGAATATTATTCACCTTAATTACAACGTATTTATTAATGATAACTGGCTTAAGATTAATTGGAGGAATTTTACTACTCTACATATGTTACAAATTGTATGTAGATGTAATTAAAGGCCAAATTGAAAAGAAAGATATTAAGGTCGACAATAGTTCTTTTGGAAAAGCAATTTTTACAATAATCATGGCAGATGTCACAATGAGTCTAGACAATGTTTTGAGTGTTGCTGGAGCAGCAAAAGGACATTTTGTGCTTTTAATATTTGGATTAGCTTTGTCAATTGCTTTAATGGCTTTTGCAGCTAATCTTATAGCAAAATGGATTGAAAAATATAAATGGATTGGGTGGTTAGGTTTATTAGCTATACTATTAGTAGCTATAGATTTAATATACACTGATCTTAAGTTGATTTTATAAATATGTATTTAAAAAAATATAATTTAAAAGGTAAGTATTCTTTAGTAACAGGAGCAGGCAAAGGTTTAGGTCGGGCATGTGCAGTTGCTTTGGCTGAAGCAGGATCAAATCTAATATTAATCAGTCGAACAAAAAAAGATTTGGACTCAGTTGCAAAAATAGCAAAAAAATATAAAGTTAAATGCAAAACTTATGTGTGTGATTTAACTAATTACCTTCAATTAAAACAAGTCATAAATAACCAAGGAAGAATAGATGTTTTAATTAACAACGCAGGAACAAATATTCCAGAACATTTTTTAAAAGTCCGTAAACAAGACATGGAAAAAGTAGTTAAGATAAATACTATTGCTGCTTTCAATGTTGCTAATTTAGTAGCTTTAAAAATGGTTCAAACAAAAAATAGAAAAAAGATTGGTGCTGCAATAGTTAATATGTCCTCTCAAATGGGTCATGTTGGAGGTCCTATTAGAAGTGTTTATAATATGACGAAATTTGGTATTGAAGGATTAACAAAAGGTATGGCAATAGATTTAGCTAAATACAATATAAGAGTAAATAGCATTGCTCCTACATTTGTAGTAACTCCAATGACAAAAAAATTTTTTAAAAATAAAAATTTTAGAAAAGAAGTTTTGGGTAATATTCCTTTAGGAAGATATGCTGAACTACCTGAAATATCATCTGCAGCAGTTTTTCTAGCTTCGGATGCAGCTTCAATGATAACTGGAACTTCTTTGTTAGTAGATGGCGGATGGACAGCAAGATAATTTGTTATCTTTCTATTTTTTTTTTATTAAGCTTTAATGCTTCAGCTTTAGAATTTTCTAACAAATTTATTCAAGGCTCCTTTATTTTAGGTAAAACTGAACCAGGTGCAAAAGTAAAAATTGACAATAAAAATGTATTAGTAACTGAAGATGGTTATTTTGCATTTGGCCTTGGAAGAGACAGAAAAAATGATGTTGTTATAAGAATATTAAAAGATAAAAAATTAGATGTAATTGTAAAAAAAGTTTATAAACGAAAATATAAAATCCAAAAAATTGATGGTTTACCAGAGAAAAAAGTTACTCCGCCCAAAGAAGTGTACGATAGAATTAAGAAAGAAAATAAATTAATTACAGACGCAAGATCAATAGAAAGTAATTTAACTTTTTTTAAAAATAAATTTATAAATCCTTTAAAAGAATCAATTGTGACTGGGGTTTATGGAAGTCAAAGAATATTAAATGGAAAGCCCAAGTGGCCTCATTATGGAATTGATTTTGCAGCAAAAAAAGGAACTAAAATTAGAGCAATGTTAGATGGAACAGTAACTATGGTTGAGAATGATTTATTCTATACTGGTGGTACTTTAATTTTTGATCATGGACATGGCATTTCAACTCTATATATGCATATGGAAAAAATTTTTGTAAAAAAAGGACAAATAGTAAAACAAGGAGAAGTAATTGGAACTGTGGGATCTACCGGAAGATCTACTGGACCTCATCTAGATGTTAGACTTAATTGGTTTAATGTAAGATTAGATCCAGCTACTGTTCTTAATTTAAATTAATCAAGTTTAAATTTTTTCTCATAATTTTTTTTTAATTCTGGATTTTGTTCATTTTTATAAAGTATAAAGTTTTCACATATCAAAATATCTAAATTAGTACCCATAAAACAATTAAAAGCATCCTTAACATCACAAACTATTGGCTCTCCTCTTACGTTAAAAGAAGTATTAACCAAAATTGGACATCCTGTTATTTCTTTAAACTTGCTTATTAAACTATGGAACTTCGGATTGGTTTCTTTATGGACAGTTTGAATTCTAGCCGAGTAATCTACATGGGTGACAGCAGGTATTGATGACCTTTTTACATTCAACTTCTTTATACCAAATAACCTTTCATCTTTATCAGACATTTTTATTTGAATCTCTTTTTTAACATCTGCTACTAGAAGCATGTAGGGGCTATCATGATTAATTTCAAACCACTTAGATACATCCTCTCTTAAAACAGCTGGCGCAAAAGGTCTAAAACTTTCTCTAAATTTAACTTTTAAATTTAATTCTTTCTGCATTTTGTCAGATCTTGGGTCAGCTATAATAGACCTTGCCCCCAAAGCTCTTGGTCCAAATTCCATTCTACCTTGAAACCATCCGATTGTTTTTTCTTTACTTAATTCATTTGCCGCTGTTTCAATCAAATCATTATTGCTAAGCTTCTTAAATTTTGCTTTTAAAGAATATAATTCATTTTCAACTTCGTTATCAGTAAATGATGGGCCTAAATAAGATCCTTTCATTTGATCATTTGTTTTTGCAACCCTAGTTTTTTTTAGTTCCTGATGCCAGAAAGCCAAAGCAGCTCCTAAAGAACCGCCAGCATCACCTGCTGCTGGTTGGATCCAAATATCTTTAAAAATTTTATCCTTCAAAATTTTTCCGTTTGCCACACAATTTAAAGCCACTCCCCCCGCTAAACATAACTTATCAATCTTATACTCTTGAGCTATTGATTTGGTCATTTTTAAAATAATCTCCTCAGTAACTGACTGTATTGATGCAGCTATATCCATATGAAATTCGGTTAATAAATCTTTTTGAGGATGTCTCACTGGATGACCAAATAAATCTGAAAATCTTTTATTTGTCATAGTTAAACCCTTGGTATAATTAAAATATTTCATATTAAGTCTAAAGGATCCATCGTTTTTAACATCAATTAGTTTTTTTAAAATTATGTCCTTATATTTTGGTTTTCCATATGGTGCTAAACCCATAACTTTGTATTCTCCACTATTAACTTTAAATCCCGTGTAATATGTAAACGCTGAATAAAGAAGCCCTAAAGAATGAGGGAAATGAATTTCTTTAAAAATTTCAATTTTATTTCCTTTACCTACTCCTAAGGTAGTAGTGGCCCATTCACCAACTCCATCTAAGGTTAAAATAATAGCCTCTTCAAATGGAGAAGGGTAAAATGCACTCGCTGCATGACTATAGTGATGTTCTGAAAAATTTATTTTATTTATGTCTACAAAATTTTTATCGTGTTCCTTTAAATTATCAAATAAAAATTTTTTTTGGAATAGCTTTTCACGCAACCACAATGGCATAGACATACTAAAGGATTTGAACCCTAAAGGAGCAAAGGCTAAATAAGTTTCTAGTAATCTCTCAAATTTGAGAAATGGTTTTTCAAAAAAAACAATATGGTCTACATCGTTAAGCTTTAAATTTGACTCAGATAAAACATATTTAACAGCATTAAACGGATAATTAGAATCGTGTTTTACTCTAGAAAATCTTTCTTCCTGAGCTGCAGAAACTACTTTTCCATCTATGACCAAAGTTGCTGCGCTATCATGATAAAATGCTGAAATTCCTAAAATAGAGGTCACTTAAAATATTGTGTAAATAAAAGGAGCCACAGCTGAACCCTGGCTCAGTACGATTAATATCCCAAAAATTGCTAAAACAAAGACGATGGGTAACAACCAGTATTTTTTTCTGGCATTCATAAATTCCCAAAACTCTTTTACAAATTCTATCATTAAAACTGTTTTTTCATTGAACCTACATTTTTTTCTCTTTTAATCCAATAAGTGTTATCTTTTGAATATTTAATTTTTAGTAAGTCTTTACCAAATAATCTTAAAATAAAGCTTATAGGAGTTAAAACAGTAAAAAAGACCAAGCCCATGACTATAGGGGCAATTATTTTGCCCAATAATTCACCAAGTTTTATCCAAGCGTTTTTAAATGGCTCTAAAATAATTGAGTTAATTAACCCTAAAATTAAAAATATAACTGAAATTATTAAAGACCAGGCTCTTATTTCGTTTGATGTTAAAATTGGCCAAAGTCCTATAATTAAAAATACAACAAAAAATAATATTCCAAAACTTTTATTGGAGGTTTTCTTGTTCTTCATTTGAATTAAATTAAACTTTTTTGTGGCTTCATATCAGCTTTTTTAATCCCAGCAACCTCAACAGGTTTTTTCATAGCATCTCTTCTAAATGGTTCCCCTAATTCTTGGTTAAGTATTACTTCAATGAAGGTTGTAACGCCTTTTTTTTGATCTAAACAGGATTGTTTTATTGCTTTAGTGGTTTCTTCCATAGTTCTAACCGTTACACCCTTTAATCCGCAGGCGTTAGCTACTTTAGCAAAGCTAAGATCTGGGTCTAATTCTGTTCCTATAAAGTTATCATCAAACCACAAAATAGAATTTCGTTTCTCTGCTCCCCATTGGTAGTTTCTAAAAATCACCATTGAAATTGCCGGCCATTCTTTCCTGGCACAAGAGCTCATTTCATTCATACTTATTCCAAAAGCTCCATCACCCGCAAACCCAATTACTGGAGTATCAGGACATCCAATTTTTGCTCCTAAAATCGATGGGAAACCATAACCACAAGGACCAAATAATCCAGGAGCTAAATATTTTCTTCCCTTCTCAAATGTTGGGTACGCATTACCAATAGCACAATTGTTTCCTATATCGCTTGAAATTATTACGTCGTTCGGCATACCTGCTTGAATTGCTCTCCAAGCTTGTCTTGGTGACATTCTATCTTTGTCTCTTTTTCTAGCTTCTGCATTCCATATTGTTCCTGGATCATCTTCTTCATGATCTAAACTAGATAATTTTTGCAACCATGCAGATTTTGTTTGATGAATTAAATCTTTCCTTTTTTCTCTCTCAAAATCTCCAGCTTTAGAGGATAGTTTGGATAATAATTGTTGAGCAACTAATTTTGCATCACCACAAATTCCTACTGTAACTTTTTTTGTTAAACCTATTCTATCTGAATTTATATCTACTTGAATAATTTTTGCATTCTTTGGCCAATAATCAATTCCATAACCTGGAAGTGTTGAGAAAGGATTAAGTCTTGTTCCTAATGCTAAAACAACATCTGCTTTTGAAATCAATTCCATGGCGGCTTTAGATCCATTGTATCCAAGAGGTCCTACAGCTAACGGATGACTGCCAGGGAAGCTATCATTATGTTGATAACCTGAACAAACGGGTGCCTCAAGTTTTTCTGCAAGTTTTTTACAGTCTTCAATTGCATCACCTATCACTACTCCTGCTCCAGATAAGATTACAGGAAACTTCGATTCTGATAATATTTTAGCTGCTTTATTTATAGCATCTATTCCTCCAGCTTGTCTTTCCAATCTAACTATAGGAGGCAAATCAATATCTATTACTTGAGTCCAATAATCTCTTGGAACATTAATTTGAGCAGGAGCAGATCCTCTTATTGCTTTTTCGATAACACGATTTAAAACTTCTGCCATTCTTGAAGGGTCTCTTACTTCTTCTTGGTAACAAACCATATCTTTAAATAAATTCATCTGCTCTACTTCTTGAAATCCACCTTGTCCCATAGTTTTGTTTGCAGCTTGAGGTGTAACTACAAGTAATGGAGTATGATTCCAGTAGGCAGTTTTGATCGGAGTAACTAAACCAGTTATTCCTGGTCCATTTTGAGCAATTACCATTGAAATTTTACCTGTTGCTCTAGTGTATCCATCTGCAATTAAACCACCATTAGTTTCATGCGCAACATCCCAAAATGTTATACCAGCTTTTGGAAATAAATCTGAAATGGGCATAAAAGCGGAACCAATAATCCCGAAAGCATGTTCGATTCCGTGTTTTTGTAAAACCTTAATAAAGGCTTCTTCTGTGGTCATTTTTGCCATAAAAAATCCTGTTTACTTTAATTATATCAAATTATAGTTTATATCCATTAAATATTTTATGTCACAGCCAGATCTAATTATCCATGATGAAAAAGATAATGTCGGAGTAGTCGTAATAGAAAAGACGAAAAAAGGCCAAGAATGTAGCGCTTGGATAATGGAAAATGATAAATCAATTAAAATTAATTCAACCAACGAAGTTCCCTTAGGACATAAAATTGCATTAAAAGATCTTAAAGAGGGAGATACTATATTAAAATATGGTCATGATATTGGTAAAGTCGTAAAAATGATAAAAAAAGGTGATCATGTTCATGTTCACAATGTAAAAACGAAAAAATGGTAATTTTATGAAAATACCCAAAAGTTTTTTAGGTTATAAAAGGGAGAACGGAAGAGCTGGAACTAGAAATCACGTAATAATTCTTCCAGTGGATGATATTTCAAATGCATGCGCTGAAGCAGTATCAAATAATATAAAAGGAACTATTGCACTACCACACTCTTATGGAAGACTGCAATTTGGTGCAGATCTTGAATTACATTTTAGAACTATGATCGGAACCGGCAAAAACCCTAACGTTGCTGCTGTAATAGTAATTGGTATAGAACCTAAGTGGACAAAAAGAATTGTTGATGAAATAGCAAAAACAGGAAAGCCTGTTGAAGGGTTTCATATCGAAAGAACCGGTGACATAGGAACTATAATGAAAGCATCAAAAAAAGCTCAGGAATTTTCTCAATGGGCTTCTGAAAAGCAAAGAGAAGAGTGTCCATTGAGTGACTTGTGGATATCAGTTAAATGCGGAGAATCGGACACTACTTCAGGACTAGCTTCAAATCCAACAGTAGGTAATTTAATGGAAAAATTAGAACCATATGGTGTTCATTTATGCTTTGGAGAAACTTCTGAACTAACTGGGGCAGAGACAGTTTGTGCGGCTAGAGGTGCAACACCAGAAGCAAAAGATAAGTTTATGAAAACATGGAATGCATATAATGATTTTATTTTAAAAGAAGCAATAGATGACCTTTCTGAAAGCCAACCAACTGCAGGAAATATTGCTGGTGGTTTAACTACTATAGAAGAGAAAGCTTTCGGAAATTTTCAAAAAATTGGTAACTTAAAATTTATTGATGTATTGGAACCAGCTGAGGAACCAAAAAAAGGAAAAGGTTTATATTTTATGGATACTTCTTCAGCTGCAGCAGAATGCGTGACTTTGCAAGCAGCAGGTGGATTTAATATTCATTTATTTCCAACCGGCCAAGGAAATATTATTGGTAACCCTATTGAACCAGTAGTTAAACTTACCGCTAATCCACTTACGGCAAAATTAATGAAAGAACATGTAGATTGCGATGTTTCAAAAATTTTATCTAGAGAAATGAATTTGTCTCAAGCAGGTGATGAATTAATTAAGACAATGTTAAGAGTTGCTAATGGTAGGCTAACTTGTGCTGAGGCTTTGGGTCATAGAGAATTTGTAATGACTAAACTTTACAGAAGTGCTTAAAAATTTATTTTTCTGGAAATTTTACCTCATTTTTTTTCGGCTGATTTTTATTTCTAAAATCACTCAATAATTTTTTAATAAAAGGACTTAAGACTCTTCTCATCCAAGCTGCTAAAGCACCAAGAGTTACAGCTAAAATTATTGCGAAAGCACCATACAACAAAGGGGACTCGTTAGAAAAATTCAAAGTAAATTCCTCTAAAACATTTAAATTTGTATTTAAAACTTTATTGTTAATTAACTCATTTGATTTATCTCTAAAGAAAGAGTCATAAGCGATTGCAATGGCTACTGAGCAAAGTAATAATGCAAATAAAGTTTTTAAATGAGAACTGTCTAAGTATTGTCCTAACTTCTGACCTAATTGTACACCCAAAATTGACCCAAGTATTAATGGTACTACTAAAAACAAATCGATTGATCCATAATTGAACGCATGAAGTATAGTAACTATCGCGCTAATAAAAATAGTAACAAATAATGATGTGCCAGGAATAAGTTTAACAGGCATTCCAACTATATAAATCATTGCCGGAACCATTAGAAACGCGCCTCCTATACCCATCATTGCTGCAACAAATCCTACTATCAAACCTAAAAAAATAGGTGTTAAAGCACTCTCATATAATTTTGACTTTGGAAACCTCACTCTAAGTGGAAGTCCTTGAAACCAATTATGATCGTGTAATTTCTTTTTTATAATTATTTTTTTTCTAGCTTGATCTACTTCCTTTACACCCTCAATAATCATTAAAGTTCCAACGATAGCTAATAAATACATATAAAGTAGAGATATAATTAAACTAATTTTTCCAATTTCTGAAAAATAGGTAAATGTAGTAATGCCCAAAAGAGTTCCTACGACGCCCCCGCTAACAATTAATAAACCCATTTTATAATCCAATGTATCTTTAAACCAATGAGTAAGTGATCCTGATACTGAAGTAGCTAAAATATTATTTACTTCATTCGGAACTGCGTATACTGGGGGAATACCCATGAATATTAGAAACGGTGTCATTAAAAACCCACCTCCTACTCCAAATAATCCTGATAACATTCCTACAGAAAAACTTAAAAATAGTAATAGAAAAATGTCTACATTCACTTGTGCTATAGGTAGATAAATTTCCAACATACCTTTAAGTATGCCTCAAATATTACTATGTCAATAAATAGTAAAAGCCTAATTAGTTAGAGTTTATCGATTAAAAGATGATTAAAAAAAGGTAATAAAGGTACCTGTGAGAATCAAAGCCCAAAAAGCTGATAATCCGATTTGAAGAAATAATTTTATAGTGAAGAAATTTTGTATTTTATTTTTAACTTTTTGATTAAAATTTAAGCTGAGCATTAATTTTTTGTAACACAAGACTTATAGTTTTCAAAAAAGTATGTTTTGACAACTTGACGCACCTAATAAATAGTTGCTCCGAAAACTTTTACTTCCCCATCCTCAATACCGAGAACTAAACGTCCAAGATAATCTCCTGAAACACTATTGCTTCTTTGTTTGTATAATATAGTGACGTGCAAATTTCTTCTTAAACATCCTAAGACGTCATATTTTTCTGATAAACTGCTTAGTAATTTGTTATTAGACCACTGTTTTCCTAATTCAACTTCATTTGCTCCGTAAAGCATTTGAGAGGAAAAATCTCTAGTAAAACCTCCATAATCCTTAATATTAGAAGTCTTAATTAAATTTTCCCATATTGGATTAGCAATTTTTATTATTTCTTCATCAGTTTTCTTTAGAAAATCCATTATCTATGATGAATTATTAAGAGGCCTTCTTTTTTTTCTCATCACCGACAATATGATAAACTGGCATTTTTTCCATGGCGAATTTGCCAGTTTTAGGATCTCTTCTAGAAACTGTTAAGCAATGCCAATTTTCATCGTCTAGTTTTAATTTGTCACCTCGATAATAGTAGCCTGGCCAACGTGTTTCTTCTCTATACAAAGTATGCTCAGTAACACACTGGGATGTAAGAGTTCTATGTTTTAGTTCCCAAGCTCTCATAAGTTGATGATAATCCTCTGCACCAACATTTTCCAAATCCTCTTGTAACCAGTCCAATAATTCTAGTCCTTTTTTCAATAAATTATCATTTGTCATATAATTGGCTGTTATACCACCAACATACTCATCCATAATTTTCTGTAAGCGCTGAAGACCTTGTATCGGTGAAATATAACTTGGTGAGACAGTTCCACCCGTAATTTCATTTCGACCAACTGTATAGTTTTCTAAAGGTTTATAAATAATTTCTTTAAAATTTTTGCATTGATCATCACTTACTTTAATATCTTTAGCTTTTTGCTCTTCAATATATTTCACTGCGGCTTTTGCAGCTAATCTTCCCTCAGTGAATGAGCCAGAAGAAAACTTGTGTGCGCTTCCTCCTACTGTGTCTCCTGCCCCAAAAAGACCTTCTACTGTAGTCATCCTGTTGTATCCCCAAAAGTATTCGGGTGGCGATATATCTTCAGGTCCACTAACCCAAGCTCCTGAACAAGTAGCGTGTGAACCCATAACGTAAGGCTCTGAAGTGGTAAGTTCAGGATTAGTATATTTAGGATCAATGTTTTGTGAGGCCCAAACAACAGCTTGGCCTACTGTCATTCCTAAAAAATTTTCCCACCCAACTGTTTCTAAATGTGGATCTTGAAATGCTTCTTTTGTAACCATATGAATAGGTCCACCGCCTGCCATAACTTCTTGGATAAAAGCATGATTTCTTAAACAGGTTGGTACTGGATGATGATCTATATACTCACCCACCAATTTCTTTGTCTGATCGTACCATTTTTTTTCATAATTCTCTCCATTTGCATTTTGTGTATAAGTTTTTAAATGCAAAAAGTATGCTCCAACTGGACCATAACCATCTTTAAATCTACATAATACAATTCTGTTTTCCATTTGAGTCATTTTAGCGCCTACAGCTATAGGTAAAGCATAAGCTGAACCATTACTCCATGGAGCATACCAAGTTCTACCCATACCTTCTCCAACTGCTCTTGGTTTAAAAATATGAGATGCTCCTCCTGCAGATACAATCACGGTTTTTGCTCTAAAAACATAGTAGTCGCCAGTTCTCATGTTAAACCCTACTGCCCCACCAACTCTATTTTCTTTATTTTCATCCATTAATAAATGAGTGACCATTATTCTATTATATATTTTATCTGCAGATTTTTTTGCTGCCTCAGCAACTATAGGTTTATAACTTTCACCATGTATCATTATCTGCCACTTTCCTTCTCTTTGATAACGTCCAGTTTCTTTATTTCTCATCATAGGTAAACCCCACTCATCAAACATATGAACTGTTGAGTCCACATGTCTAGCCATATCGTAACCGAGATCTTCACGAACTAGACCCATTAAATCATTTCGAGCATAACGAACATGATCTTCAGGTTGATTTTCACCCCATTGCATACCCATATAACAATTAATGGCGTAAAGGCCTTGTGCTACAGCTCCACTTCTATCTATGTTTGCTTTTTCAACACAAATTATTCTTAAATTTCTACCCCAGTGTCTAGCTTCAAAAGTTGCTCCAGTGCCAGCCATGCCTCCGCCTACTACTAGAACATCACAATCCTCATAATGAGTTTTATGTTTTGGCATTAATAGTAAACACCCTTTTTAAAAGAGTCCTTGCTTATAGTTGGTAGTTCTTCATTAGTATTTAGACCTTTTGGTTCAGAATAAAGAATTTCAGAATTAATTTCTCCCTGGTTTGGTTTGCCTGCTTCAGAGAGTTTTGGAATAAATTTGCCCCAAGGTTTAGTTGTAATCGGTGATACAAAATCTTTTTCTGTTCCATTCCTAAATTTTATCTTCCAAGAAATTGTGCCTTTTTCCTCTTCTCTTCTAACTCTTACACTGTGCCCCATTGGAGCGAAATCTGCATATCCTCTAACATCAATAGCGTGATTTGGGCAGGCCTTCACACAAGAATAACATTCCCAACAAAAATTTGGTTCAATATTTTTTGCTCGTCTTATTGTTTCGTCTATATGCATAATATCGGATGGACAAATATCTACACAATGTCCGCAGCCGTCACATCGAGTCATATATACAAAAGTTGACATAATATTTTATTTTAATCCAATTGTTATCATATTAATAATGTTTTGGAACATCTCTTTTTATCCCTAAGCCAAATTTCTCAGGGGCATCGGCAGGTGGAGGCAGATTATCTCTAGATCCATCAGCCTCAGCTAGGTTTTTTTGTAGCGCTGCTCCAGGCTTGTAAAACATATGCGCGAATTTTGACCAATAAACACCTCCGAAAAGTACAAGATTTGAAATTATATACAAAACTAAAAACACTTTATCATCCCATCTTTCGTTTAGATCTAAAGATTGCAAAAAGGACCATATTAATCCGAAAAGTGAAGAGGCTATAAGTGCCAGTACAAATAAATCTGCTTTGATAATTCTGTACCAGGGGTGAGCTTCGGAATAAACGTCAACTCTTAAAAAAAACCAAAACCATGATCCTCCTATAACTGTCATAAATGCTCCTATATGCCAAAGCACAGGCCATAGTATTGTTGTATCTGAGTTTGCATTTGAGTAGCAAAATATCAAAACAACTGATGCAAGCCAAAACATTATAGTTCCATACATTCCTAAGAGATGCGCAGATCTTCTCTTGCCAGCCCCTAACTCGGAAGTAGTTAAAATATCACTGGCGACAGTTTTTATTATCACAGAAGTTGTCTCACCGGTTGAAAGTTTTTTTTTGGCAGCTTTTTTTGCTTTTTTTGCATTTTCAAAAAAATATCTAACATTTTTTTTGTGGATAATATCGATTAGTGTACCTAGGATAACTAAGGCTGCCATAAGTATAACAAATAATTGCATCACAAAAACTGGTATTGTGTCTGCAAGCGCGTAAAATGGATTAGCAGTTATCACTTTAAATGCTCCCTTTAATTTTTACTTATTTGATTAAGCAGCTTGCTGAAGATTGTGTTTCACTGCCATACCGCTTAAAAAATTCCATAGATATTTTGCAGTAGATAAAGCAGCCTTTTCAGCTTTTAATTGCTCTTCTTCAGTTAAACTGTCCAATAATTTTTCGCAAGCCTCTCTGTGATGGACGTCTGCTGCTTTGTGAACTTCAAAAAATTCTAAACCTTTTTTTGAATTCACTCCGTAGTGATCCTTAAGACCTCGAATTTTGGTATCAGCTATTTCAGGAACTTGCCTCTCATAAGTATACAACGAACCTAAACCTTCGGCATATGATGCTCGACCATTTTTAAAAAAATTATCGATCAATTTTTTAGTGAAGTCATATTTTTTAACATCCTCAATTTTATTTTCATCAGCACCTACAGCAACCGCAAAATTTTTCCATAACATAGGATGATCTGCGCCATCTTTTTCCTCATCTTGTAAATTTTCTAAAAGAATTTTTCTTTTATCTAGATCTTCACAAATAGAGTGAGTTGCGCTTATATATCTAGGAAATGCTTTTACATGCTGATAATATTGTTCAGCATAATCTTTTATAATTTCTCTAGTTAATTTTCCCTCATTCCAAGATTTATAAAAAGGGTGTTTGAGTAAGTGGTATTCATCTAATTTCTTATTTAGTTTTTTTGAAAACATTTAATCTCCTTTGTTGTTTAAGATGATACTATTTAAAATTTTAACAATTGGAAGAAAAATAATTGCTTTTAATACACAACCTACAATTGTAATTTGATTTCCTTTAACATTGGCTTTTAAAAGGGTGCGATTATTGCTTTAATTCTTTTGCTAAAATTTCAGATATTTTACTATATCCACTTGCGTTGTAATGTCCTAAATATCCTAAAGGAAAAAATTGTTCAATATTTTTTTCTTTTTCAAAATATTTTTCCAGGTCAACAAATTTAATTTTTTTATTTTCTAATTCGCTTAAAATTGTATCTTTTAATTTAATTGATGACTCTTTTTTTGTGTTTTGGGTAAAATATCTTGACCATGATGGAACATAAACAAACAAATAGTTACTATTAAATTTTTTAGCTTCTAAATTCATATTTTCTATAACAGAAAAAAATAAATTAAGATCATACTCATTTTGATGTCTATTTAAAATATTGTATCTCAATATATTCTTTAGATTTTGCAATTCTATTATATCAATCGTGTGGGCCTTTAGAATTTGTAAATTATTTTTTTTTGAATCTTTTTTAATAAATTTTAATTTTGATTTTCCAAGTTCTAGACTTTCTTTGGCAGATAAAGACAAAAAGTCCTCAATAATATCGTAATTCTTTAAATACTCAATTTTATAATCACTTTTTAAATATTTTATTAAGTTTTTGTCCTTTTTTTCCCAATTTAATCCTTCTAAATCATTTCCTTCAAAATAAAGATAAATAAAATTTTTTGGTTTAATTAAGTCTCCAAACTCTCTCATAATAGCTAATGAAATCAAGGGTCCAGTTCCTGCGACTCCATAATTAACAGTTATAAATCCATTTTTATTTAAATTTCCTGCTATATCTTCACTGCCCTTAACACAAAAACCCTCTGCATATGAATCTCCTAAAAGCATAGAATTAATTTTTTTTTGGTAAATATTATTTAAATTTTTAAAACCATATTTGTCATTTTGAATAATTTTGTAATTAAGGTCTTCAGCACATGATATTGAAGGACTATTTATTGGGCCCCTGAAAGGTATGATTGATTGATTTTTTTTTGCTTCTTTGAATGTATTAAAATTATTAAATATTGGAGAATAATAGAATGAAGGCTGTAAATTTGGATTTACTTTTTTGGAGTCAAAAAAGAACTCTTCTGGAGATCTAGTATCAAATTTAACATTTTTTTTCTTTGCTATTTCAATTCTGGTATTCTTTACATCTACCATTGATTTTTGCTGATCAGATGTAAAAAAAAAGAGCAATAATTCTAAAGAGTAAAGTATAAAAATAAAATAAATCAAAGATAATTTTAATACTTTCATTGTTTGAACCTCCAAAACAATTAAATTGGCTTAGCTAATCTATCAATTCTTTTTTCATCAATAGGTAAATGAACTATAGTTGCAAAAATAGACAAGGCTATTGAGATGTACCAAGCATAATCATATGAGCCATACAAATCATAAAAATAACCACCTAAGTATGCTCCAAAAAAGGAACCGATTTGATGGCTAAAAAACACTATTCCAAACAAACTGCTTAAATATTTTGTTCCAAATATTTGAGCTACTATGCCATTTGTTGGAGGCACGGTAGAGAGCCATAAAATACCAAAAAAGATTCCAAAAAGTATTGATGTGAACATGGAAATTGGAGAAAAAATAAATAGTGCAATTACTATTGCTCTTGAAAAATATAGAATACTTAATAGAATTTTTTTGCTGTACTTAGTACCTAGATAACCCATGCCCAAAGTTCCTATTATATTAAAAAATCCAATTAAAGCTAAAATAATAGGCGCTGACCAATCGGAAAGACCTTTTTCTTGCATATAACCTGGGATGTGAGTGGCAACTAAAGTAATTTGAAAACCACAAACAAAAAAACCAGCTACAAGCAAAATGTAACCTTTGTGAGAAAAGGCTTCTTTTATAGCTTCTTTAAAAGTTTGTTTTTCATCTAAAGTTTCATTCAGCTCTCTATTTTTTGTTTTAGGTATAAGAAATAGAGAAGCGATCAATCCAAAAATAATAAAATAAAGATAATAAAGTAAAGTATTTTGCCAACCAAATTCTATAAGACTATATTTAGTAAATAAAGGAGTTAAAAAATATCCAATTGATGCAGAAGCAGTTACTATTCCTGTAGCTAACGTTCTTTTTTCATTAGAAAAATGTTTTCCTACTTCCGAAACTGGAACACTCATGGCAGTCGCTCCAAGTGCTGTGCCTACCAATAAACCTAGACTTAATTGAAAATAAACTCCAGTATTAGGTCCAGAATAAAGAAAGAAAATTCCTAATCCAAAAATTATAAAACCAATAAACACTGCTTTGTTTCCCCCAACTTTGTCAGCAATTAATCCAAACAATGGGGCTGTTAGTCCCCACATAAACATTTGTATACCTATTGCTAAACCAAATTCAGTTCTAGAAACAGATAACGACTCCTCAAAAACGTTGAAGAAAAGTCCAAAAGTTTGTCTTAAACCCATCGAGACTAAAATAATGCAACATGCTGCAGTAAGAGCAATTAAAGCTGTTTTATTTTGTATAAATTTATTTTCCATTTATTTGATCTTTTTCAAAGATTTTTTTAAATCTAAAATTAATTCTTTCGGATTTTCCAAGCCAATATGCAAACGAATTAAATGCTCATTTTTTTTTAATTTAAAAAAACTTCTTTTACCCATCTCGACTGGTCCATTATACATTGCCAAACTTTCAAATCCACCCCAACTGTATCCAATTCCAAATAACTCAAGTGAGTTAATAAATCTAATAACAGAGGGCTTGTTTTTGCTTTTAACAATTATTCCCAATAAACCTGACGAACCAGAGTAATATTTTTTCCATAATTTATAATTTTTAGAGGAGGTTTTGAAAGGATATAAAACTTTAATAATTTTCTTTTGCTTATGTAGCCATCTAGCAATAATATTTGCACTTTGTTGATGTTTATTCAGCCTTAAATCTAAAGTCCTCATGCCTCTAATTACCATATATGCATCATCTGCTGACAATCGGTAACCAGAAATTTGATTAAACCATTTGACCTTTTTATAAACTCTTTTGCTCACTGCTAAAGTTCCTGCCATAACATCAGAGTGGCCGGAGTAATATTTTGTTGCTGAAGTAATTGATAAGTCAAAACCTAGTTTAATAGGCTTCAAAAAATATGCAGTAGCCCAAGTGTTGTCTAAAGCAGTAAAAATTTTTTTTCTTCTTGCAATTGAAATTATTTTCCCTAAATCTTGAAATTCAAAAGTGTTACTTCCTGGGTTTTCTACGTATATAAGTTTTGTTTTACTAGTTATCTTTTTCTTTAAATCTTGTAGATTATTTGGGTCATACCATGTTGTCTTGATATCAAACTCATTTAACATTTTAGAGGTTAGTTCTTGTGTTGGTCTATAAACACAATCTGATACAAGAATTTCATCTCCTGGCCTACAAATACTCATTATAGCTAAAGTTACTGAGCCAAACCCAGTTTGAGTCAAAAAAACATGATGCGCTTGCTCTAATTCTTTTAATATTTTTTGAAGTTCAATCGTAGTTTGAGAGCCTTGTCTTCCATAATCCCAGTAAGAAATTTTTTTATCTTTTTTAAGGTTTTTTTGATGAGCTCGTAATTCCTGGATTGATTTAAAAAGAATAGTTGATGCTCTTACTATCGCAGGATTTGCTGATCTGTTAATTTTGTCGTGTCCTGCTTGCTTTAAAAATGTGCCAGTAGACTTTTTCATAAAATAAGTATAATCAAATAATTATAAAGATCTGTATACAAACTTTTGTATATTGAATATAAAAAAATGGAGGCAAAAATATGGGATATCCTAAAAAACACAGAGGACGAAGGAAAGTAGGATCAAAAAAGAGAAGAGCAAGAAAAAGAAATAAGAGAAAATAATCTAATAATCAAACAATGCTAGAAATAACTCAAATAAGAAAATTGAGTTTATGGATATTTATTACTCCATTAGTTGCAATTAATTTGTGCCTCTTTATATCAATAAATTATAATTTATTTGAGGGTACATTATTTCAAGTTGACCAAATTGGAAGAACAGCTTTCACTATACCTTACTTAGATGGGAGTTTGTCCATTAGTAGAGCATCAAGAACTTATCCTGCATTTTTAATATTTAAACCTGCAATGATTTTAACTAGTGTTCTCTTATTTTTTTATTGGAAAAAAAATAATGAGATTGTGAATAGATTTAATAATATATCCGGTAAGATTTATAAATTTAAAACTTTTGGAGTCCTCTCAGCAATATTTCTATCAATTCATGCTATATTATTAGGTGTTGATATAGATTTTAAAATATTCAAATTATTAAGACGTGTAATTCTTTTATCTTTCATAATTTTTGAAATAATTGCCCAAGGATTACTCGTATACCATTTTTATAAGCTCAAAGAAAAAATAAATATTTTTTTTAGACTTGTTGTACTAAAAATTAAAATATTATTAGTTTTTTGTCTTTCTACTGTCGCAATAGCAAGTTTACCGATCCTTGTCACTAAAGGTAACGTGCATTTTAAACATGCTTTAGAATGGAACTATTTTATTGGGGTAATTTTATTCTATTTATTAACAAGATTGTTTTGGAAAAAGCAATCATAGTTTAGTTTATATCAATACACGAAAATAATTTTGGTAATTTTTTATCCAACTCTTTATTTAAATAAGAGTCCACTATTTTATCTTTAAACTGGTCATATATTACTCTTAAATGTGAAGCGTGAAAATCTTTCTCGCGCCATACTCTACCCTGTGTTTTTTGAATAGACTCTGAAAATTTCCCCTCTTTTTTAAAATGTTTTATTAGTTTTGATATATCATTTTTTGCATCTATAACACATTTAGCTCCAACATCATGGATCGTGTCTCCCATTTCAAGTTTGGGAGTAGACTGATGAATAATATTTCCTGCATCTGGTTTTTCGGTTATTTGATGAAAAGTAACTCCTGCAAATTGCTGTTGCTGAAATCTATAATTTTTTTTCCAAACTTATTTTTTACATAAGCGTCTCGAATGTTCTATTCTTTTGGAACTTCCCAATCAAAAACTTTACTTCCTGATTTAATCCTTTTGACTTCTAACTCAGGAATAAATGATTTTTTTATGAAATCAAAAGTTCTTTGATTTGTTTTTCCAGTGATACTTCTATTTAAGGGAAATAACAGTTTAACTGTGTCCCAAATATTGTTCATTTAAAGAAGAGAATGTAAGACTATTTAGATAAAAAACAATAAGGAAAACTCACAGCTTCTATCCTTTTCAGGATAGAAACGTGAAGTTTTGGTTCGTCGTTGTAGGCGCTACCGCCGAACCTACCGATCAACCATTTTAGCGCTACTCAGTTGACCTTTCTGCCCTTTAAGCTTGAACCTCTCGGTCTTTCCCTAAATGGCCAGTTAAGAGTTGCCTCTTAATTAAATATATTAAATCATATACTAAAAATTATTTGTATCACTTTTTAGTTGTTTTATTTATACCCTGTGAGTTAAGTGGATAAAATTTTATTTTCTGCTTTTTGTATCCAGCCACCACCCAAAACCTTATCACCGAATTTGTCTTTTAAATAAAAAACACAGGCTTGGCCTGGAGATATTCCAGTTTCATCTTCTAGAATTTCAACCAAAGCGTTATTTTTCCCTATATTAACTTTTGCTTTTAATAATTTACCTGTAGACCTAACTTTAATTTGAACAGGTTCACTAAAACTCTTAAGTGAGTCCAAAATATTAACATCTCTTAAATAGATTTTTTTAATCACCAACGCTTCTTTTGGGCCAACAATAATTTTATTTTCTTTAGAGTTTATATCAACTACGTAGAGAGGTTCTTTGTGAGCTATTTTAATCCCTTTTCTTTGACCAATTGTAAAATTTATAATACCATCATGATCACCTAATTTATTGCCCTTTAAATCAACAATATCTCCTTTTTTAAAAGAGTCTGGTCTAAATTTTCTAATTACCGAGCTATAATCACCATTGGGTACAAAACATATGTCCTGACTATCTGGTTTGTCAGCAACATTAAGTTTAAGCTCTGACGCTATTTCCCTTGTTTTTTCTTTTTCAATTTCTCCCAAAGGAAACCTGAGATAATCGAGTTGTTCTTGCAAAGTGCTAAATAAAAAATAACTTTGATCACGATTTAAATCTTTAGCTCTATACATTCTCGCAACACTGTTAGTTTTTATACGAGTAACATAATGTCCGGTTACCAAAGCATCTGCTTTGAACTCTTTAGAATATTTGAATAAGTCTCTAAATTTAACAGTTTGATTACATTGAACGCAAGGTATAGGTGTCTCACCAGACATATAGCTATCAACAAATGAGTCTATTACTTCTGTTTTAAATTTTTTTTGGTAAAATAAAATTTTGTGTTTAATATCAAGTTGCTCTGAGACCCTTTTAGCATCTAAAATATCTTGTCCAGCGCAACATTGTCTACCTTCTTTAGATTGTTTGATATCATCATACAATTTAAGAGTTACACCAGTGACATCAAATCCTTCTTTTTTCATCAAACCTGCGACCACTGAGGAGTCTACACCTCCTGACATAGCTACAACTACTTTTGTATCCTTGGGGCTTTTTTTTATTCCTAGTGAATTTATCATTATGAGTATATATTATAAAAAAATATATTTTTCCATTATGCAATATGATCTAGAACCCGGTAATTACGTAATGCACCCAAAAGAAAAAAGCTGGGGAATAGGACAAATTCAGTCAATTATTAAAAATAAAGCCACAATTAACTTTCAAAACTCAGGAAAAAAAGTGATTAATTTGGAATATGTGAGCTTAGAAAAAATAAACAATGAATAAAAGTGAATTAAAAAGTATCGCTGAAAACTTAATAGCTACTACAGAATTTGCAGGAAACAAGTCAATTGAAATTTATAAAAAAGGACTTAAGACTATTATAAAACCCGACAACTCTCCTGTTACAAATGGCGATCTTGAAGTAAATAAAATTCTAACCGACAAAATTAAATCGTTAACACCAAATATCCCAATAATTTCTGAAGAAACTGTAGATTTTAATAAAAAAAATACACTTGATACTTTTTGGTTAATTGATCCAATTGATGGAACAAAAGAGTATATGGCTGGGCAAGATGAATATACTATAAATGCAGCTCTTATTTTAAATTACGTACCTACCATAGGACTACTTGGTGTGCCAAAAAAAAACAGATTGTTTTATTCTTATGGAAAAAATAATTGCTATATGATTGAGAAAAACCAAACCATTAAATTGGAATGTAAAAAGAAAACTACGAAAGGTAAAGTATTTGCTGTAAGCGGATCAAGTAAACCGGCTAAGCAAATACTAGATATATTAAAAAAACACAATGTAGTTTCATACACGCCAATGCACAGCTCATATAAATTCTGCGTGATTGCGACTGGTGAATTTGATTTCTATGCGGCTAAAGAAAGAGCTTACGAATGGGATTATGCTGCTGGGCATGCTATTGCAGAAAGTGCTGGGGCAATAATTACAACGTTAGAAAATAGACCATTTAAATATGGAAAAAACGATTATAAAAATTTAAGCCTAATGATCAAACGTAGTAATGTTTTAGATGCTTAAAACTATATTAGCTATAATCATTTCAGTTACTTTTTTTGGTATTCTTTTTTTTATAATTGTAAGAAATTTACTAAAAAAAAAATTAGATCAATTAGTTGAAGAAGAAAAGAAAAAAAAATTAAACAATCTTGAGTAATTTTTTAAACTCATCAATATCAAGATTTAAAACTCTTTTAGATAATTCAAAATGAAAACCTCCTCTTGCGAGTATTCCCATATCTTTTTTATAAAATAATTCTCTATTAGCCTGGGGTCTCAATGGTCCAATTCTTCTTCTTTTACATAATTTTAATGCAGAAACGAAATCTGGTTCTATTTCATTTTCTTTAATTTTATCAATGCTCTGTTTGATGTATTTGCTGTCTATTCCCTTGTGTCTTAAAGATTGATTTATTTTATTCAAAGAATAACCTCTTTTTAAATACATACGAGCCTTAGAATCTGAATAAAGTTCATCGTTTATAACTCTATTTTTTTCAAGATTCCTAACTACTTCATCTATGATCGATGAAACTTCTTTTTTGGACATAGAGCCTTTGATTTTGGTTAAATATTTTTTTAAAAGATAAATTTTTAATTGTTGTTTTGAAGTACTATATTTTTCAAGATAAGCATAAGCTAAATCCCTTAAATTTGTAGTAAGTTCATCGAAATCTTTTTTATTTGAAGTGGGATTCATTTTGTTAATATACTATATTATTTGAAATGATAAATGTTCTTGAACCCTTTTTAACATTTGAAAATATCTACTTGGTTGCTAACTGGGGAGTAATTCCTTTTTGGTTAATGTTAATTTTGCTACCAAATAATGGTTTTACAAATTTTCTTACTAATTCAGTCGTGGCACCCTTGTTATTAGGAGTTGCATATGTTTTTGTTGCCTACAATATTTATCTTGAAAAAAATTTCTTTGAAGGTTTTAATCTGTACTTAGGTCTTGATGAGCTTTATACTGTTTATTCTAACGAGGCATTTCTGTTAATTTTCTGGCTGCATTTCTTGTCTATAAGTTTATTTATAGGTTCGTGGATAACAAGGGACTCTCAAAAATATTTGGTACCGAGAGTATTCACAATTTTATCTTTGCTAATTACTTATTTCACTGGTCCCTTAGGGCTTGTGTTTTACTGGTTTATAAGAATTTTTTTTTCAAAGAAGATTTTTTTTAATGAGTAAAACTTTAGATTTTTATTTTGATTTTGTAAGTCCTTATTCATTTTTAGCTTATAAGGAAATTAAAAAAATTCAAAAAAAAAATATAATTAAGATAAATTACAAACCTATTCTCTTAGGTGGCCTTCATAATCTTCATAAAATTACAGCCCCGGCCTTCATTCCTGCTAAAGAAAAATATATGGTTAAGGATTGTAAAGTAATTGCAGAAAAGAAAAAAATTAAGTTTAAATTTAATTTTTATTTTCCTATTAAAACTGTAAATCTTATGAGAGGTGTTTTTGTTGCAAGAGAGGATGAATTTGAAATTTATTATATTGAAAAGATATTTGACTCTATCTGGAAATTTGGGCTTAACATGAACGATCAAAATATTATAGAAAAAGTTTTAAAGAATATTAATGTAAATCCAAAAAAATTCTTTTTAAGAACATCTAGTCAGAGCGTAAAAAATCTTTTAAGAAAAAGGACTAATGAGGCATTTGATAAAGGAATTTTTGGTGCTCCTACTTTTTTTGTAAATAATAAAATCTACTGGGGGCAAGATAGACTTGAATATGCTTTGGCCGAGGTAAAAAAATAATTTACTTTTTTTCTTTCTCAACTACTTCCAAACCTTCTTCTTTTAAAGCTTTAAATCCACCATTAACATGAGCAACATTTTTGAAACCCATCTCAACTAGAGTTTTTGTGGCTAAAGCTGATCGAAATCCTAAAGCGCAGAAAAGTACCATTTTTTTTTGTTCATTAAATTTTCCCTCTTTGTAGTAACTGCTTTTAGGATCAAGCCAAAATTCTAACATTCCTCTAGGAATATGCTTGGAATTTTTTACAGTTCCCTCCTTCCAAAGTTCCCTAATATCTCTTATATCTAACAAATCGCATTTTTTATCTCTATGTAAAAGCTTCACTTCTTTTGCATCTAAAGTTTCGATATTTTCTAAAGCCTCTTTAACAAGTTCTTGTGAGGATTTTATTTTCATAACTAAATTAATTGTATACTATGAGTCAAACTTTTAGAAGTTATGAAGAAACTAAAAAGTACAAATAAAAGCTTATTTAAAAAAATTTTTATTAAGATTTGTAGGTTATTAGGCTATGAGATAATTGATCAAAGCAGTTTCTCTATTCCTACTTTAAATAAGTCTATAGATGAACAAATAAGTATAAAAGGAAAGAAGTCTATAAATCTTCCATTAGGAGAGGTTAAAATCACCAGAAAGGTTAATTCTTTGCACATTATTATAAGAACTTGCTCAAGTGTAAATATGCTCACTCAAAATAAAGAGAGAATTTTTGAGAAAGAAAAAATTGAATATTCTATCAAATCGATTAACTCAATTTTAAAAAGCGTTAAATATGCAAAAAAATTTGTAGGTGAGTCATTTTTTAAGATTTATATAGTTGATCATAATTCAAGCGAAAAAAATTTAAAAAAAATTGAAGATAAGTTTAAGGAATATTCCTCTGAATTTAAGATGTTTAATCTCAATTTAAGTGATTTTGATAAAAAAATTAAAAAAATAAATGAAAAAAAAGAAAATGTCACAATCAATCAAATCTCAAATATGTCAAATATATACAAGTCATTAAAGTTATCAAAAGATAGCTCATCGGATTTATTTTATTTTGTAGAGGACGATTACATTCACGAAGAAAACGCTTTGATAGAAATGATATTAACTTATGAAAGAATTTCTTCGCAGATTAAAAATGAAATAATAATTTGTCCATCCGATTACCCATATTTATACTCAAAAGCTGAAGATACTCAGGTTTATCTCGGAGAAAAATATCATTGGAGGAAAGTAAATGAAACTCTATGCACTTTTTTAACTAGCAAAAAGATTATTGAAAAACATTGGGAAAAATTAATAAAAATGTGCGAATTCGAGCATTATCCTTTTGAAAAACCTTTGCATAAAATTTATGAGGAAGAACTTTGTATTTCACCAATTCCATCTTTGGCTATTCATTTTACTAACGTTAATTCTATTTTTGGTTTATCTCCAAATATTAATTGGAAGAGACTTTGGGAGGAAAACTAAGTCTAAAAAAAAGGCCCGAGTTAACAACCCGGGCCTTAATTTTTCTCCTAAACGTATGGGAGGTTTTACGAGAAAATTATTTAGTCTCTGATACCGTAAGCTACTACACCTACTTCAGATTTATCAGTACCTAGTCTCTCAGCCTCTTTACTGATCCTAATTCCAATAGTTGCCTTCATTAATGCCCATACAATGTATGACACTACGAAAACAAAAATTACTACCGAAAGAGTACCTAATAATTGAGAACCAAAATTAACTTCTGAATTTGTTAAAGGAACTGCTAGTGTGCCCCAAACTCCAGCAACTAAGTGTGCAGGTATCGCTCCAACAACATCATCAATTTTCAATTTGTATAAAAGTTTTGTTGAATAATACATTAACACTCCGGCTATTGCTCCAATGATAATTGCAGCAAATGGGCTTGGTGTTAAAGGTTCAGCTGTTATCCCAACAAGACCAGCGATAGCTCCGTTGAGCATCATAACTACGTCTGTTTTACCACCGTGAAGTCTTGATATAGCTGCAGCAGCCATAACTCCGCCTCCAGCAGCCAAGTTGGTATTTATATAAATTGTTGCAACAGCGCTTACATCCTCAAGAGTACCAGCAGCTAATTGCGAACCTCCATTAAAACCAAACCAACCTAACCAAAGTATAAATACACCAAGTGTTGCTAATGGAATTGAAGAAGCAGCAAAAGGTGCCATAGCTTTGACACTACCTCCTGATGAAAATCTTCCAGATCTAGCTCCAAGTACTATCGCACCGGCAAGAGCCGCAGCTCCTCCAGCAGCATGTACTAATGTAGAACCTGCAAAATCAGAAAAACCAGCAGATGATAACCAACCACCGCCCCATTGCCATCCCATTTCAATTGGATAAATAAATCCAGTTAAAATAGCTGCAAACAAAAAGAATGGCCAAATTTTAATTCTTTCAGCCAGTGTTCCTGATACGATTGACATTGTTGTTGCACAGAAAACCATTTGGAAAAACCAATCTGATCCAGCCGAATATCCAGCTTCTAAAGATGAATCATCGCTCCAAGCGGAGAAAGATCCTATCCATCCGCCTTCTGGTATACCGTATGCTAAATTGTATCCAACTAACCAGAACATAATCCCAGCTATTGAATATAAACCTATATTTTTTGCACAGATTGCAGAAACACTTTTAGATGTAACTAATCCAGACTCAAGCATGGCAAACCCTGCTGCCATCCACATGACTAGAAAACCTGACATTAAAAATAGTATTGTATTAAAAATATACTGAACTTCTGCAGACACTGTAGTTTCAGCATAGCCTAACCCGGCAAATGCAAAATAAATAGCTGTACCTGCAAAAAAATAACCTATGTATTTTTTCATTTTAACTCCTTTGTTAAAATCTTTGTAATGAATTAAATCTTCGGAAGTACCGTTATGTCTGAAATTTAGCTATGCAGTTTCTGCAAGACTTGCCTTAACAGCTCTTATTATTTATTTGAAATAAGAGCTGTTAAAAAATACTTATTTATTAAACATTTCTTTTAGGCTTTTAGCAGGTAAAAACTTAACTTTTTGAGAAGCAGCTATTTGTATAGACTCCCCAGTTCTTGGGTTTCTACCAACTCTAGCCTTTCTTTTTGCTACTTTATAAGTACCAAAACCAGCTATCTTGACTGTCTCATCATTCTTTAATTCATTAAGAATAATAGTAGTGATAGAGTCAAAAGTTCTCTCAGCATCAGCTTTACTTTGGCCTAAAGTTGAAGATATTTTTGCTACTAATTGTTTTTTGTTCATTTATGCCCCTTTATTATGTTTTCAATCTCAACAATTAATGAGGAAAATCAACATTTTTATTAGTATTTTAAATAAATATTAACACAACATATAGTATACAAAAAAAGCTTTATTTTATTGGTTTTTTTGATGTTTTAAAAAGGCTTAAAATACGCCAATATCTCTTAAATCGTTAAAAGTTGTAAAAAACATTAACGAAAATAGTAAAAAAAGACCGATTCGAAAAAATCCCTCCTGAGTTTTTTGTTTTAGTGGACGACCAAGAACTTTTTCAAATGCGTAAAACATTAAATGACCACCATCTAAAAGAGGAATTGGAAAGAGGTTAATTAAACCTAAACTTATTGATATATAAGCAGTTATACTTAAAAAAGCTATAAAACCATACTGAGCTACCTGACCAGTAATTTTAGCTATTCTAATTGGCCCCCCTAATTGAGATGAATCTCCCTTGCCTTTGAACATCGAAAAGATGAAATCTAAAGAAGTTTTCGATACAAACCAGGTTTCTTTAACAGCATAAAATATTGCTTTTGATGGTCCTAATTTCTCTTTATTAAATTCATTATTTGCCGGTGATATCTGTATTCCTATTACTCTTTTTTTTACTTTGTTTCCTAAAGTATCAGTTGAATCTGTTATTTTAGGTTTAATTAAAAAATTTATTTTTCTATCGTTTCTTAAAATATTTATATCAATTTCATCAGATGTTGAGGCATTAATGTATGTAGGTACATCCATAATGCTTGTTACTTTATTACTATTTATAGATAAAATTATATCGTCTTTTTTTAGTCCAGCAACGAAAGCAGGGCTATTTTCTTGTATTCCTTGAATTTTAGCAGGTGTAAAATCTTTGCCTGAAAACATATAAATTAAGCAAAAAATAAGTATAGCCAATAGAAAATTAGCTATGGGACCGGCTGCCACAATAAGAGATCTTTGATACAAGGGCTTTAAGATGAAAAGTTTTTCCCTTTCATTTTTATCATACTTTTTAATTGCTTCTAATTGTTCTGATTGACTAAAGACATTTCTATCTCCAAAAAACTTAACATATCCGCCTAAAGGAATTAAGCAAAATTTCCAGCGAGTTCCATCTTTATCGTTAAATCCAAAAATTTCTTTTCCAAAACCAATAGAAAAATCTGTTACACCAACACCATATCTTCTTGCAAAGTAATAATGTCCGTATTCATGAACAAACACTACTATAGTGATTAATATTATAAATGGTAATATGAAATTTAAAATTTCCATTCTCCAACTTTTGTAAAAATAAAATTTCTAAATGCTGTAACGCGTGCTACTTTTTTAAGTGACTCAGGATAAACAAAGTGAGTTTCAGTTTTTGGCCCCTCTTCATTTGGCAATATTTTTGTCAAATTAGGTACATTATAAGTTATATAGTCAGGTAATGCTGCTAAGCCCACACCGCTTTGAACAGCTAAAAGTAAACCATAAACACTATTTACCTTCATAATAGACTCTCTTTTTTTTTTATCTTTCATTCCAAGTTTAAGTGCCCAATCAGGGTTAAAAACTGGCGAAGGCGCACCTCGTCCATAAGTAATAAATTTATGTTTATTTAGATCGCTTGTCTTTTTTGGATAACCATATTTTTCTAAATAACTATTTGACCCATATATATGATAATGAAAATCAACAAATTTTTTTTGAATATAATTAAGTTGTTTGGGTCTTCTCATCCAAATACCTATATCTGCCTGTCTAGTGCTCAAATCTAATTCTTTATCATCAAAAATTAATTCAACTTCTATATTTGGGTGGAGCGTCATAAATTCTTGAATTCTAGGTGTTAACCAAGTTGTGCCGAAACTTACAACAGTTGTTACTGTAATTTTACCTTTTAATTGATCTTTTTCCTCGCCTAGATTGGACTCAACATCTTTTAATTTAGAAATAACCTCATGAGCTGTTTTAAATAAATACTTTCCATTATCTGTTAATACTAATCCTCTTGCGTGTCTCTCAAATAGTTTAATTTTTAAATCATTCTCCAGAGATTGAATCTGCCTACTAATAGCCGATTGGCTTAAATTTAGAATTGTAGAAGCTTTTGTAAAACTGCTAGCTTCTGCAACAGTGTGAAAAATTTTTAATTTGTCCCAGTCCATTTTAGATTAATTATAAATTATTTATTTGGATTTACTATAGCCCTACCAAAATACTCTCCCTTGAGAAGCTTAGGATAAGTTTCTAAAAGCTCGCTTAAAGAAAGTTCTTTAGTTAATGATTTTAATTTATTGAAATCGAGTAGTTTACTAGCTTCGTTCCAAATGAATTCTCTTCTTTTTAACGACGCTCCAGAAGAGTCTATCCCCCATAACTTTACACCCCTTATAATAAATGGCATTACCGTAGTATTAATCTTAATTCCACCTGCATTGCCACAAGCTGCTACAATTCCGTTAGGTTTAGTTTGGGCAAAAATTTTAGTTAAAGCTGAACCGCCCACAGTATCAACAACTCCATCCCACATACCCTTTTCCAATAATTTGCTTTCACCTTCAAATTCTTTTCTATCTATAATATTTTTTGCTCCTAAATTCTTTAGATATTCATTTTTGTCTTTTTTGCCTGTAACAGCATTTACGTTGTAACCCATTTTAGATAAAATCATAACCGCTATGCTTCCAACGCCACCTGTAGCTCCTGTTACTAAAACATCTTTAACTTTTTCACCGAGTAAAAGTTCCTCTCTTGCTTTTATGGCAAATGAACATTGGAGAGCAGTAAAACCTGCTGTACCTAATATCATTGATTTCTGACTATCTATATCTTTCGGATTTTTTATCAAAAAATTTGAGTCAACTTTTGCATATTGAGAGAATCCGCCATAAAAAATCTCTCCTACTCTGAAACCAGTACAAATTACATTATCATTTTTTTTAAACTTGGGGTCCTCGCTTTCTATTACAGTACCGGAGAAATCTATGCCAGGAACAAAAGGAAATTTTCTAACAATTTTGCCGCCGTCTTTTAAAATTAAAGCATCTTTGTAATTTAAACTAGAGTAGTCAATTTTCACCAAAACATTTCCATCTTTTAAAGAATTTGTATCAAGATCTTGTATACTTCTTGAAAATTTTTCATCTTTATTGTCGATAACAACTGCTTTAAATTTTTCACTCATTTTAAAATCACCATATATTAATTATATTCTGAAAAAAAACTTATTCTTAAGCTTCTTAAAAAAACTTAAATTATCTCCAAATTTTTCCTCTTTGACTCCTGGTCTTTTTTTCCAAATTGCATAAAATTTTTTTTTAGGTTTTATCAATTTGTCGTAAGGAGTATAATAATAAAGTGCTATAGATTTTCTGCTTTTATTTTCCGGACAATTTAAAGGGTCTGGAAATCCATGATTTGATTCATAATCTGTTCTAAATATTACAACATTATTAATGTTCGGAAAAACTTTTAGAAACATTTTGCTCATATCTTCATTCCATAGTTCAATAGCACCCCCCCAACTTTCTTCCCAGTCTTCATTTAAATATATGAGAAGATTTAACATTCTTTTTAGTTTTCTTTTTTTTATAAAAATAAAATCTGAATGAATTTTTAAATAGCCCCCTCTAAAAGACTCATGCATACCACCCCCAAAAAGAGTTGGGTCTCCTACCAAATTTTTAATTTTAAATTTTTTTTCCAAAATAGATATAAAATCTCTTGAGTTTAATCTGTTTATGAGATCTTTGATTGAATTTGGCATTAAATTAATTTGGCTCAATCCTTTTTTGGTTTTTTGAAATACTTTATCTTCTATACCAGCTTCAGGGTCTTTTTTAGGGAATCTAAAATCATCAGATATGTTTTTAGAGAGACTATCTGGTAAGAAATTTTTTATAAAAGCATGAGGATAAGGTTCATTTTTTACCGTAATCTTATTTTCTAAATCAGCATAAAAAGATTCGTTAAAATGGTATTGTCCCATATTTTGAAATTATATTTTAACTTTGATTAGTGATATATCTTAAATACCTATTTTGATAGCTTAAATCATCTTTGAAAACACCTAAAAAATAATTTGTTACAGTTGTTGATTTCTCTTTTTTAACTCCACGCATAGTCATACATTGATGAGCAGCATCGATAGTTACTGCAACGCCTCTAGCTTCAAGAGCATTCATTAAAGTAGAAGCAATTTGAACTGTTAATCGTTCCTGCGTCTGTAATCTTTTAGAAAAAACTTCTACTGTTCTAGCTAATTTACTAAGTCCAACTACTTTATTTTTTGGCAAATACGCAATATGTACAACTCCTATAATAGGCGCCATATGGTGTTCGCAATGGCTTTCAAAAGTTATGTTTTTTTCTACCACCATATCATCATAGCCGTCTACCTCTGTAAAAGTTTTGGTTAAACCTTTTTGAGCGTCTAGATTGTAGCCCTTAAAATATTCTTTAAATGCTTTAATTACTCTTTTTGGTGTGTCCACCAAACCCTCTCTACTTGGGTCTTCACCAATCCAAGTTAATATAGTTTTCAAAGCTTTCTCTACATCAGCCTCACTTATTTCTTTTTCAAGTGGTTTTCTGTTAATGTCTTTAACTAATTTCATAAATCAGTTACTTTTTATAGTACATAAATAATGAATGCAAATTGCTATTTTGTCTTTTTTTCACTATTTTAGCCACATGTTTAAAAAAAGAGAAAGTATATTTGAAGTAGAAGAGGGTAAATTCCTTTCACCAAAATTTGATGGAGAGGGTTTAATACCAGTTGTAACGACTGATTATAAAACCGGAGAAGTTTTAATGCACGGTTATATGAATGAGGAGGCTTTAAAAAAAACTATAGAAACTAAAGAAGCTTATTATTGGAGTAGATCTAGAAAGGTTCTTTGGCATAAAGGAAAAACTAGTGGGTTCGTTCAAAAAGTTATAGAAATAAGAATAGATGATGACCAAGACTCCGTTTGGCTAAAAGTTGACATAGGAGATGGAGCTAGTTGTCATGTTGGATACAAATCTTGTTTTTATAGGTCTATTTCTTTAGGAAAAATTCAAAATGAAAAAAAAGTCGAAATGGATTTTAAAGAGAAAGATAAAAAATTTGATCCAAAAAAAGTTTATAAAAATCAATCAAACCCAACCAAATTATGACGGATAATCTTAATAAAGATGATAAAGAAAAAATTTGTGAAGAGTGTAAAAATGAAAGTGAAGAAGTATTATCGAATTTAATAATGTATGGTTTTAAAATTTGTGACAGTTGTAAAATTTCAAAAACAATTTTTCCAGTTTAAGTTGGCCTAAATAATATTAAAACTAAAAATAAAGCAAGAGCTTGTATAAACCAAGCTAATATAACAACACCAAGAGATTTCCACATACTTTTATAATCGAGAGCAGATTTTACAGCCACTACCATGCAAGCTAACATCCAAAAAGCAGAACCGATAAATGTTACTGTCATTAGTTCAGGTGTAAATCCAAATATTCTAATTAAACCAGGTGCAGTTGAAAAACCTATGGTTCTAAGTAATTCACCATGATTACTTTTGGTTTGAGGATCAGGAAATAGTTTTACTCCAACAAAAAAGATAATGTAAGACCAAACGTACCAACTAAGTAAAGACAAAATGGGTGCTAAAATTAAATTTGATGCACCTAGTTGTATAGCGCCTATTCCGGCAGCTAAGCTTGATAAAACAACAACCATGCCAGCCTGTAAAGTAGCTTTTTTATCTGCCTCTACTTCTTCGTAAAGATCTAAATCAATTTTTATTGCCCTAAAAATTCTATTAATGAATAAAGAAAACATATTTTTATTAAAGCTTTTAAAGTATATAACTCAATTATAGGAAAAATATATATGAAAATATCAAAAAATTTAGAGCACGTTTTATCAGGATTATCAGCTTCATTTGTTATAGGTGTTCTTGCATTTCTAACTTTAAAGACATCCTCTGGGATCTGGTTGATGTTTTCATTTGGAGCAACTGTGTTTATCGTATTTGTGCTTTATGATTTAGAAACTGCTCAACCCAAAAATATATTTTTTGGTCATTTAGTTTCAATTTTAGTAGGAATTTTTTTTAACGAGATTATTGGATTTTCATTTTATTCATTAGGTATTTCAGTTGGAGTTGCTGTTTTCTTAATGGCTTACTTTAAAATTATGCACCCACCTGCAGCATCTAACCCTTTGGTAGCATTATTTATGGATTTATCTTATGACTACATTATTTTTCCGGTTATGACAGGAACAGCTGTAATAATTTTATTGTCTTTTGTTATTAATAAGATGATTTTAAAAAGAAATTATCCAAAGAAATGGTTTTAAAGGTTACAGAACATATGGCTCTGGCCTTTTTTTATTCTCTAAAACTCTCTCGATTTCAAAGGCCTTAAGATCTATAGATTGGTATGAACCAGTGGTAATTAATTCAGTTAAAGCTCTTCCTATACCTGGTGCTTGCATTAAACCTCGACCAGTAAAGCCTGAAGCCATGTATAAATTCTCATATTTTGGATGTTTTCCAACCACAGCGTTATTATCTAATTTATTACAATCGTAGTAACCAGCCCAACCTCCGGTAAGTTTTAGTTCTTCAAAAATCGGTACTCTTTTAGCAAGAGCAGGCCAAACAAGTTCTTCGAAGTGATTCCAGTCTGGTTCTAAATCGTTGGCATCAAAAGAAGATATGGGAGAACCGGCTAAATATTCTTTACCCTCGGGTCGCCAGTAAACACCAGAAGTAAAATCAGATGTCAAAGGCATATCAGCTATATGCTTCGGACATTTAACTCTGAAAACAGTATGTTTTTGAGGAACCACAGGAATATCTTTCAGTAATTTGTTTGTTAGATATCCAACAGCAGAGATGATGATATTTGCTTTTACTTCGGAAATATTTTTTACTTCTCCTTTAATAAATTCTGCACCTAGTTCAACTGCTTTATTTTTTAATGCTCCATGAAACAAATAAGGGTCTATCCAACCCTCCATTTTATTATCGGTGTAAGTTACTGTTTCTATTCCGTCATCATTTAAGTAGGGGAATATTTTTTTTAATTCTGAACCTTTAATGTTTTTCGTTTCAGCTTTACATTCTTTATGATTTTTAAGAGCCTCATATTGTTCTTCAGCATGTTCAGTACCAAATAAAAACAAATATCCATTAGGAACTACACTGGCTGTGGGATTAGGATTTTTTTTTGTCTTTAAAATTTCGGGAATCTGAAAAATAAATTCTCTAGCAAATTTTCCCAAAAGAATATTTTCTTTTTGAAAAAATTGTCTCCTAAACCCTCCCAAGGATAATGGGAAAGAAGCTGTTTTATAGCTTGGATCTTTCTCTATTACTTTAACTTTTCTTCCAGCTTTAGACAAAAAATATGCTGTGGCTGCACCAATAATTCCGCCTCCTATAACAACAATATCATCCATAAATATATTTTTATTAAAAATATTTAATACTTAATTAAGATTATAGATAGAAAAGTTTAGAATAAAAGCAAAACATAACCAGCCTAAGTAAGGAATCATTAACAAAGCACTAATTTTATTTATTGGATAGTAAAGTTTTATTAACCATAAAACAAATAATATTATCAAACCGATTATAAACAGTGATGCAAGTATTTGGTGCATTGCAAAAAATGCTATGCTCCAACTAGCATTTACTAAAAGATGAATATAAAAAATGTTTAAAATTTTTTCTGTTTTTTTTGGACTTAACCAAATTAGCCAGGCAGCTACTCCTATCATTAAGTATAACGATATCCAAACCGGTGCAAAAACCCAATCTGGTGGATTAAAACTTGGTTTAATAATACTTGAGTACCAAGGTTCTTTAAAGTAACTGGTAATATACCCTCCCCACCAAGCCATAAAAAATCCTAAGAATAGGAAAAGTGCTAAATATATAAATTTTTTACTATTAGTTTGAGACATTAAGCTATTTTTGATCTTCCTCCGTCTACTCCAATTATTTGTCCAGTAATCCAAGAACTATCTTGGGTCAAAAGGAATCTTGCCATCGATGCAGCATCTTTACCTTCTCCAATCCTTTTTAGAGGATGTGATTTTGCAATTCCTTCAGCTATTATTTTATTTTTAAGCAAAGGTTTTGCAATCTTAGAATTAGTTAAACTTGGTGCAATACAGTTTACTTTTATTTTAGGAGCAAATTCTGCTGCTAAAGAAACCGTCAATCCTTCTACCGCGGCTTTAGCTGATGAAATTATACTGTGATTAGTAAAGCCTTTTTGAGCTGCAACTGTTGAAAATAAAACTATTGAGCCATTATTTTTTTTTAAGTTTTCCTCAAAAATTTTAATTATTTCAGTTACGGCAACTAAATTTAATGTAAAACACGAGATAAAGTCTTTTGTTTTAGTAAGCCTAAAAGGTTTTAAATCTATTGAACCTATACAATAAGCTATTCCGGCAATATCTTGTGTTGAAAGCTCATCTTTTAAATTCTTTGTAAAATCAGGATCTAAAACATCGCATATTGAAAATTTACAGTTAAGTTTTGAGGATAATTCTTTAAGCTCTGTTTCATTTCTACCAATCAAATGACATTGTTCTCCGACATCATTTAATTGATGAGCTAAGCTAGACCCTATTGCTCCAGTGGCTCCAAATATTAAATGTTTTTTAGACATTTAACACTTATAATATCTAATTTTTAAAAGTCTTTCAGCTATCTTGACGCAGTTTTTATGATTTTTTATTTTTAATTAGATAACTTATAAACCTTATTCTTTAACGAACATCACTGTTAATTCAGCTACTTTAAAGCCAAATTTTGTCATGGTTGCTCTATTGATTGCAACTTTATCGTCTTGTTTAAAAATCCAATCGTCAAAGGTAATTTTAATATTTTTTCCTTTTACCGGAACTAATAACACATATTCAAATTTAAAAGCAGGCCCATATGAAAAACCTTTGGCTTTACCAACAACATCTGAAGCAGTTCCCTCATAGTGGTGATTATCAATTTTTTTAATTGTCCACTGACGAGTTTGCTTTTCTCCATCGTTCCAGTTAAAAATTTCATCAAGTATTAATTGCGAGCCATTCCATTTTCCGTTTAATTCTGCTTTAAATTGCCTAGTTACGTCTCCCGATCTATTTTGTAATACACCCCAAGCTTTTACATTTCCTGATAAATAATCTTCAATAATTAGTCTTGGTTTTTGATCTTTAAAATCTGTTGGTTTCATTTTATTTACACACCCGGTTAAAAAAATTATTAGAAATAAAGTTAATAATTGTTTCATTTAGATTATTTATTAGACATAGAAAATTGAATCAAGTCTATATTTTTTGCTTTAAATCCTGCTTCACAATATGATAGATAAAATTCCCACATTCTTTTAAAAGGCTCACCAAATCCAAGGGGAGCAATATTGTCCCAGGTTCTAAAAAAATTTTTTTTCCAGTCTGAGAGAGTTTTTGCATAATCTTCTGAGTAAGAATTAATTTTTTCTAATTGTAATTGATTTTTTTTTGTTAGCTTTTTAATTTGATTAAGAGAGGGCAAAAAACCTCCTGGAAAAATATATTTTTGAATAAAATCTTCACTTGTTCTATAACGATCAAATAATTTGTCATTAATTGTAATTCCTTGTATAGCGGCATATCCACCATGATTAAGAGAGCTTTTAATTGTCTTAAAATACTGATTCAAATATTGCTCACCAACTGCTTCGATCATCTCAATTGAGAATATTTTATCATATTTATTTTTTAAATCTCTATAATCTAAAAACATTACATTTACTTTATTATTTAAACCATTCTCAAATATTCTCTTCTTTGAAAATTCATATTGTTTTTTTGAAATAGTTATGCAGTCAATAAGAACATCATTTTTTTTTGCTAGATATTCTGAAAATCCACCCCATCCACATCCAATTTCTAAAACTTTATCTCCATTTTTAATATTTAATAAATCTATAAGCTTTTGATACTTATTTTTTTGAGCTGTTTCTAAATTATCGTCATTCTTCTCATATATAGCACTTGAATAGGTAAGAGTTTTGTCGAGCCATTTAGCAAAAAAATCATTGCCAAGATCATAATGTTTTGAAATATACTTCAAGCTTTTAGCTTTAGTGTTAGACACAAAAATTCTTTTTAAAATATTTTTAATAAATTGTAGTTTTACGCTTCCTGAAAATGAATAAATAAGCATGATATTTCTTGCGGTAAGTTCAATAAGATCTGTTAAATTTGAAGAATAAAAATCTTTATTTATATGAGCTTCTCCTAAAGCAGAACTTCCACCCAGTATAATATTTAAGTAGAATTTAGGATTGTTTATTTGAATATCTGTAGTTAATGAGTTCTCAAGGTCTCCAAAATGGTAAACTTTACCGTCGTAATTGATTAATTTTAAATTACCTTTTTTTATAGATTTTAATTTACTAATAACAAACTTTTCTGAAATTTTTAACAAGCTCATCAATATTCCTCGTAACTTAAATTATTTTTAATTTTTTTATCCCGTGACCTGTATATTGCCCCTTTTTTCCACAATAGAAATGCTTCATAATGTATCGCGCTTATTATTTTAAGCGTCATTAATGGATATTGAAAAAAGTTAATAATTAATTGTTTAAAACTAAATTCTTTTCTTTCACCTGTTTGAACAGCTGTTAAAACAAGACCTTTTTTGTCAGTTTGTTTGATTGAAACAAACAATTTTGAATCAGGTCTAATTAGTTTAAAATCATACCAAGTCTCCATGTCCATAAAAGGAGAAACATAGAACTTCTTTTTACATGTTTGTTCTATTTTATCTTTTCCCTTATTCTTAAAAACATAAGTATGCTGTTCATTAAAAGTATTTTTAACCTCATAGAAAATAGCTTTAAGCTCTTTATTTTCGTAACAATAAAAAATACTTAAGGGATTAAAAACAAAACCAAATATTCTTGGATAACAAAGTAATTTAACTTTATTAACATTTTGATAAATATTAAATTTTTTTAAGTTGTTTATTACCCAGATTTTTAGTGACTTACCATCTCTTGGTCCGTGATCTTTATTATAAAAACTGTAAACGTTAAATTTATTAAAGGAAAAAATGGGATTCGACTTATCTAAATTGTCAATTTCATCTAAATCTAAAAAAATAGAAAAGGTCTTATATTTTAAATGGTGTTTTACAGGTTTAAACCTTGTGTGAGTCACTATCCCATTATAAATACACGAACTCATCAAATTTTAAAATTTTTAATCAAATTAATAGTAGATTTTAATCCATCTTCATGAAAGCCATAACCAAAATAACTACCACAATACCAAGTTCTTTTTTTTCCTTGAAGCAAATTCAAATCTTTTTGATACTTTAATGTTTCCAAATTAAAATATGGGTGTGTAAAGTCTACTTTTTGAATAATATCACTATTACTTATTTTATAAATAGGGTTTAAAGTTAAAAAAAAATTATTATCACATTTCAAATTTTGTAATTTATTTAGCCAATAAGTAACACAAGTCTGGTTTCCTTTGGATATAGAATTCCAACTAGACCAGGCTAATTTTCTTTTTGGCATAAGTCTTTCATCTGTATGTAAAATTGCAACATTAGAAACGTATTTAAACTTACTCAAAATTCTTTTTTCTTCTTCAGAACTATCTTTCAATATTTCTAAACTTTGGTCTGCATGTGAAGCTAGAACTACTTGATCGTAGTTCATATGCTCATTTCCAATATTTATTCTAACATTATCTTCATTTCTATTAATTTCTGTCACCTTATAGTTTTTAAATACTTCTCCACTTATTGTAGATAAAACTTTTTTAACATATGTTCTACTTCGATTAGTAACTGTGTACCATTGAGGTCTATTTTTTAGTTTAAACAAACCATGATTGATAAAAAAATTTAAAAAAAGTTTTAAAGGCATATCTCTAGCTTTTTTTAAAGGCATCGACCATATTGCAGCAACCATAGGAATGATGTGATATTCAATAAAGTATTTTGATAAATTAGATCTGTCTAAATAACTACCAAGTGTTTCATTGTTTAAGTCTTTTTTAATCAAAGTGGGTGCAGTTTGATAGAATGACATAATTTCTTTTATCATTCTTAAGAAATTTAGATTAAATATATTTAACTTATTTGCGAAAATAGCTTTTAGTCCTCTTCCTCCATATTCAATATTGCTATCTTGAATAGATACAGAAAATGACATATCACTTTTTTCATAAGGAACGCTCAGTTCATTAAAAAACTTAATCAAATTTGGATAAGTTAACTCGTTAAAAACAATAAAACCTAAATCAACAGGGATAGTTTTGTTATTTTTTTTTATATCAAAAGTATAAGAGTGGCCACCGAAATGGTCGTCTTGCTCAAAAAGATCTACTTTATATTTCTTTGATAGATAAAATGCTGCAGATAAACCTGAAATTCCAGAACCAACAACTGCAATTTTCATTTTTTATGCAGCTTCTTCTTTATATTCATCCATAGATGGGCAGGAGCATACAAGATTTCTGTCGCCATAAACATTATCTACTCTGGCTACTGGAGCCCAATATTTATATTCTTTTAGATATGTTTTAGGAAAAGCTGCATCTTTTCTTGAATAAGAATGTTTCCATTCATCTGCTGTTAATTCTAAATACGTGTGGGGCGCATTAATTAAAGGATTATCTTTTTTTTCAAATTTACCAGATTCAATTTTATCTATTTCATCTTTTATACTTAATAAAGCATTACAAAATCTGTCTATCTCCTCTAAATTTTCACTTTCTGTTGGTTCGATCATAATAGTGCCTGAAACTGGCCATGACATTGTAGGAGCATGATAACCATAATCGATCAGTCTTTTTGCAATATCTTCTTCTGTTATACTAGACTTTTCTTTAATAGGTCTTATATCAATAATACACTCATGTGCTACATTTCCGTTTTTTCCTGTGTATAGAACCTTATATTTTTCAGATAATTTTTTTGAAATATAGTTAGCATTTAAAATTGACATTCTTGATGCTGATTTTAAACCTTTTGATCCCATCATTTTTATGTACATCCAAGATATAACTAAGATACTTGCACTCCCCCATGGTGCAGCCGATACAGAACCCATCCCCTTACTTGAGTTTAAATCTCCAAGATGTTGATGTGTAGGTAAAAAATCTTTTAGATGTTTCGCACAAGCTATTGGTCCCATTCCTGGACCTCCGCCTCCATGAGGAATGCAAAAAGTTTTATGCAAGTTAATATGACATACATCTGGACCGAAAGTTCCTGGTTTTGCAATTCCTACTAAAGCATTTAAATTTGCTCCATCCATGTAAACTTGACCACCATTAGAGTGTACTATTTCGCAAATTTCAGTTATTTTTTCCTCGAATACTCCATGAGTTGAAGGATAAGTAACCATCAATGCCGCTAGATCTTTTGAGTATTTTTTAGACTTACTCTTTAAATCCTCTAAATCTATATTCCCGTTATTATCACAATTTATAACTACCACTTTCATACCTGACATTTGCGCGCTAGCTGGATTAGTGCCATGAGCAGAGCTAGGAATTAAACAAACATTTCTATTTGATTGATTATTATTTTTGTGGAACGTTCTTATTGTCATTAAACCAGCATATTCCCCTTGAGCCCCAGAATTAGGTTGTAAAGAAACCTCGTCAAATCCTGTAATCTCTTTTAGATCTTTTATCAAATCATTGAACAACAACTTATATCCATTCATTTGATTTACAGGAACAAATGGATGTGGAAGAGCAAACTCATTCCAAGAAATAGGTATCATTTCTGCTGTAGAATTTAATTTCATTGTACATGATCCTAAAGCAATCATTGATCTATTTAAGGCTATATCACTATCCTCAAGTCTTTTTAAATATCTCATCATTTCAGTTTCTGAATGATATTTATTAAAAACTGGATGAGTTAAATATTTAGACGTTCTTAATAAGTTTTTTGGAAGGTTATCAAGAGTAACGTCTTTAGTTTTAGTTACATCTTTATCTATACCGAAAATATTTAATAGCAAGTTAACATGATCAAGTCTTTTAGCCTCATCAAAAGCTACTGATAATGTTGTATCGTTTACTTTTCTTAAATTAACTTTTTCAGAGATAGCTTTTTTATAAATTTCATTTGTTTTGTTGTTTGTTTTAATTGTTACTGTGTCAAAAAAGTTATTAGTGTAAAGCTCAAAACCGCCAGCTTTAACATTCTCTGAGAATAGTTTTGCCAATTTAGATGTTCTATTTGCAATATCTAAAATTCCATTTGGTCCATGATAAATAGCATAAGCCGCTGACACTATTGCTAGAAGAGCTTGTGCAGTACAAATATTGCTAGTCGCTTTATCTCTTCTGATGTGTTGCTCACGCGTTTGAAGGGACAACCTGTAAGCTTTTTTACCAAATCTATCTACTGATACACCAATAATTCTTCCTGGCATCGACCTTTTAAATTCCTCTTTTGTAGCAAAAAAAGCAGCGTGAGGACCACCATAACCCATTGGAACTCCAAATCTTTGAGCGTTTCCCACTGCAATATCTGCCCCAAGTTCAGATGGTGTTTTTAGTTTTGCTAAAGAAAGAAGATCACAAACTACTATAGCTTTACCTCCTTTTTTACGTATTAAACTTATAGACTCACTAGGATCTATTATTTCACCTAAAGTATCAGGGTAAGCTATAACTCCACACAACAAATCTCCATTTAAATTTTTTAAAAAATCTTTTTGATTGCCAATTAAGAGCTCGAGACCGAAAGGTTCAATTCTTGTCTTAATTAAATCAATAACTTGAGGATTGCAAGTATCTGAAACATAAACTTTTTTTGAATTATTTTTAGAAACTCTTTGGGCTAGACCAACTGCTTCTGCAGCAGCTGTAGCTTCATCTAACAATGAAGCATTAGCAATATCCATTCCAGTAAAATCAATTATTAATTGTTGAAAATTCAAAAGCATTTCTAATCTTCCTTGGGCTACTTCTGGCTGATAAGGAGTATAAGAAGTATACCAGCCTGGATTTTCTAAAATATTTCTCAAAACTACATTGGGAGTAAAACAATTGTAATAACCCATACCGATAAAATTTCTAAAAGTCTGATTTTTTTGAGAGATAATTTTAAGCTTTTTCAGAGCTTCACTCTCCGAAAGTGAATCACCGATTTTTAGTTCGTCTCTTAGTAAAATATTTGTAGGAACTGTATCTTTTATAAGTTGATCAAGAGACTCGCTGCCAATATAGTCTAGCATTTTTTCTTGATCTTTTTTTGAGGGACCAATGTGCCTATTTATAAATTCTTGTGAAGTATCATCAATCATATTAATTAGGATTATCCTTTTTAAATTTCTCGTAATCTGCTGGACTCATTAAAGAATCCAGTTCTGATTTGTTTTTTATTTTAATTTTAAAAAACCAACCATTGTTTTCAGGATCTTTGTTTACATTTGAAGGATCATCAACAATGGGCTGATTATTTTCTAATATTTCTCCAGAAACTGGCGTGTAAACATCGCTAGCAGCCTTTGTAGATTCTACTACTGCAGCTTTTTCATCTTTATTTAAACTTTTTCCTTTCTCTGGAAGTTCAACAAAAACAATATCACCAAGCATTTCAGTAGCATGTTTACTGATACCAACCGTAGCTGACTCTCCATTTAACAAGACCCATTCATGTTTTTTTGAATATTTTTTTTCACTCATTTTTCCTCCTTATTTGACATAACTTTTTTTATAAAATGGTAGCTTAGAAACTACAGCTTCATGTTTTTTTCCCCTTACTTCTAAGAAAATTTTACTGTTAATCTCTGAAAATTTACTTTTAATGTAACCCATAGCAACAGGACTATTTACACTTGGACCAAATGTTCCACTTGTAATAACACCTATTTCTTCATTAGATGATGAAAATATTTTTGTTCCTTCTCTTGCTATAATTCTCCCAGATGGTTTAACGCCTATTCTAATTTTAGAAACTCCATTTTGTAAATCTTTTTTAATATTTTCCCAACCTTTAAATCCACCTTCTTCTCTTCTTCTTTTTGAGATAGCCCACTTCAAATTTGCTTGTATGGGATTAATATTTTGATTTAATTCATGACCGTACAGACATAAACCAGCCTCCAATCTAAGTGTGTCTCTTGCTCCTAGTCCTATTGGTTTAGCCCCCTTATCCGAAAGTAGCTTTGTAAAGTTTTCAACATTAATATTTGGTATTGAAATTTCAAATCCATCCTCCCCAGTATAACCAGATCTAGTTATATAAATTTTATTACCCTCGAAATCAAAATAACCGCCGTTCATAAACTTAAGTTGCTTTATTCCATTAACTATTGACTCTAAAATAGACTCAGATTTTGGGCCCTGGAGTGCAATAAGAGAAAGATCTTTTTTTAGCTCATATTTGCTGTTTGTATTTAAACATTTTGATATTTCTTTAATATCATTATCTTTACAGGCTGCATTTAATATAATGCTAAAACCTCCCTCAACTCTTGTGATAATAAGATCATCGATTACCCCGCCCTCATCATTAATTAAAAAAGAATATTTAGATTGATTCATTTTAATTTCTTTAAAATCTAGAGGTATAATTTTTTCTAAACTGTCTTCTGAAAATTTATTTCCCGAAATAAAAAGTTGCCCCATATGTGAGACATCGAAAAATCCCGCATACAGTCTTGTGCTTATATGTTCTTTTACTATTCCGTCTTTGTATTGAATTGGCATTTCATAGCCAGCAAAAGGAACAAATTTTGCTCCTAAATTTTTATGAAAATTGTATAAAGCAGTTTTTTCCATTTTGTAATAACCCTCTTTTTCCCCATCTGTCTAAGTACCTGAGAGATTTACCCCTTCGGTGAGGCTTACGCCTGCTTTCCAGAGTTATTACAATAACGGTCCTTTTGCCTGAGAGTTTCCGGGGAGGTTGCTCCTTCGGCGCCAAAA
>Ga0114933_10000284_pt1 | contig 62492 bp, 46 predicted proteins | sample 4SBtaG_FD_89691 | JGI IMG/M metagenome (GOLD analysis project Ga0114933, IMG submission 89691) | Deep subsurface microbial communities from Kolumbo volcano to uncover new lineages of life (NeLLi) - 4SBTROV12_W25 metaG | ecosystem: Environmental > Aquatic > Marine > Volcanic | place: Kolumbo...
CAGTGTTCGATAAATGGTATTGATGCATATGAGAAAGGATGTAAGAACGTCATGGGTTGGCTTGAATTGACTTCTCACAGCCAACCTGAATCTCAGGTGGAGCACTTTGTTGAAGACCCCAGACCGGGTGCCGGACACTTGCAAATCAACAACCCCGCACCATTTGACGGTGTATTCATAGCGTCGATATCACTCGGTGATGCAATCAATGCCGGCGAAACCTATGGCACGCTAACGACGATGGATGGCACAAAATCCATTGACCTCGTTGCTGAAACATCTGGCATCGTGATCTTGATCCACACATTCCCCGGGGTAAACGAGAATGATCCATTATGTGTGATCATGAGTGAACCGGAGTAATCCGGTGATTCAATTACTTCACAAGCTTGAAGATGCTCTTACCTGTCACTGATTCGACTGTGTAATACATCTCACCATTTTCAGCTAATCCGAATGAGAGGATTGGTGTGCCAGCGTCTTGTAATCCTATATTCTCGACAACCTCACCTTTCTTCTCATCGTATTTAAGCGCCCAAACTCGACCGCTAATAAAGTCTGCATAGATGTAGGCACCGCGTAGTTCCGGAATCGCTTTGCCACGGTAAACATGGCCGCCCGTGATCGACTTACCGATTTGGTGGTCATACTCCCAAACCGGTTCTGTAGCTTCTGTTGTGGCTGGCTTATGTCCGTTATTAAATCCGTAACTACCCTCACGCATACTCCAACCATAGTTGGCGCCCTTTTTGACGATATTTACTTCTTCCCACATGTCCTGGCCAACATCCGCAAACCAAATATTACCGGTCTTGCGATCGACGGAAATACGCCATGGATTTCGAACACCATATGCGTAGATCTCCGGTTGAGCACCTTTAACATCTATAAATGGATTGTCCTTTGGAATCGAGTAGTTTTTCCCGTCAGCTTGATTATCAATATCAATACGGAGAATAGACCCCATCCATGTACTTAAATCCTGACCTTGTCTGGTCGGATCGTTACGACCACCACCGTCACCCAACCCGAGATACAGATATCCGTCGTTACCAAATACCATTGGACCACCATTGTGATTGGAAAATGGTTGCGGGATGCGCATGATCTTAACTTCCGAAGCAGGATCAGCTTTGTTTGTTTTATGATCAACAACAAAACTGGATAGATAACTAATCCGTCCTTCAGATGACGAACTGTAGTAGATTACGAACTTACCGTTTTCCTTAAATTTCGGGTGAATCGCAAACCCCAATAGTCCTTCTTCATTTACGTTGGGAGCTGCATCGAAGGCCTGAACTCTATCCGTAATATCAAGAACAACTTTTGCCTCTTTGGCCTGCGGGTCATTATCCATGACGTAGACTTTGCCACGCTGAGCAGCGATAAATAGTCGATTACTTCCATCGCCGGCATGGATCATTTCGAGCGGGCGAATTGCCTGAATGCGACCGTCTTCATCGACCCCCTCAAACCCTTCAAACTTCAATTGAGGAAAAGCTTCAACGGATTTGAGTGCTAATTCAGAATCAACCGGGTTTTGTACACTACCGTCCTCCGGAATGACCCGGATCTTAATGTTGCGGTAAGCAACTTCATTTCCGTGATCTTGAAGACAGATGTGCCCCTTTCCTGCTTTGCCGAATTTCGGATACTTAGCAAACTTGCTCTTTGCAACACGCTCATTCCAATCGTCATCACCAACATTGAAATAGAAATACGACACACCGTTCATTTGGACTTCGGATTTCTTGGGTCCAATTCTCAAGTAAACATGATTCCATGCCCCAACCGGAAGCGTTGAGTCATCAGTGTCAGGACTTTTGAACCCAACTTGTTCTTCAAACATTTTGGCCCAGTTTGGCTTGGTTGGCTTATAGAGTTGATATAGCCAACCAGCTTTCTGAGGGTCGTGTCCATCAACATTGTCTTGAACCTGGATTTCGGGTCCGGTCTGCCAAGGTGCATTTAGCTCTTCAGTTACATGAAACATGATTCCACTATTTCCACCTTTGGAAATGCGATATTCCAGTGCCAATTCGAAGTACTGAAATTGTTCCTTTGTGATAATGTCACCGGCACCGCCACTCGACCTCACAATGGCACCGTCTTTAATTTCCCAGCCATCACCAAGTGTATCTTTGCGATAATTTCGCCATTGATCAGCGGACTTTCCATCAAACAGGAGTTTCCAGCCACTTCGTTGTTCTGCCTGTGTAAGACCATTTGCTGGGACTTTTGCCTCAAGAATGTCACTACTGACACACAGTGACAACATGACAGCAACTGACAAAAACATCTTCTTCAACAACGGCATTGATTCTTCTCCAAATGGCGAACGATCCTGATGATTCTCGAACAATCCATTGTAAATCATCTAAACCTGGCATCACACCCGCCAAAAAACATAGACTGTCCATGATTTAGACATAGACTGTCCATATTTTTCGATCCGCTAAGTTGTTATGTGTCAGTGGTTTACGCTGATTTAAAAAGTGGGTGTCTATGATTGGGAGGGAAATTTCATAGAATGGGGCGGTTTGAAGATGAGACCGGTAAGGAGCATATCGCATGGCTGTTGAAGAGGGAAAAGCGGCACCGCTGTTTACGCTTAAGGATCAAAACGGTGACAAAGTGTCATTAAAGGACCTTCGCGGACAAAATGTAATCGTCTACTTCTATCCCAAAGATGACACACCGGGATGCACAAAACAGGCCATTGGATTCACCGCTCTGGATAAAGAATTCAAGAAACTCAATACACTTGTCCTCGGCGTCTCGCCGGATGATGAAGAATCGCATGACAAGTTTATTTGCAAGTACGATATCCCCTACACCCTGCTTTGCGACACTGACAAGAAAGTCATGGCTAAATACGGTGCCTATGGTGAAAAGATGATGTACGGCAAGAAAACCATCGGTGTCATTCGCTCCACTGTATGGGTGGACGAAAAAGGAAAAGTGAAGCGACACTGGCGGCGCGTACCCAAGGCAGCTGACCATCCTCAGAAAGTCCTTGAAGCCATCCAAGCGGATACGGACTAGAAAGCACTGTCAGGAAATGAATCCATTTGCTGACAAGTATGTAATCACCATACCTGCGAGTTCATCAGGACTGTGATCACCGGACAGCAAGTGAATCTCCGGATTCACCGGTGGCTCGTACGGTGCGTCAATTCCGGTCAACCCTTTTAACTCACCAGCGCGAGCTTTTTTGTACAAGCCCTTCGGATCTCTCGCTTCACAAACCTCAAGCGGGGCATCCACATACACTTCCAAAAATGTACCCGCACACGAATCATCAATTCGTTTACGAACTTGATCGCGATCTGCCTGATAAGGGCTAACAAACGCGACTAGCGTCACAATCCCAGCCGACGCAAACAACTCTGCCACCGCACCGACTCGGCGAATATTTTCAGTTCGATCTTCTGGTGCAAAGCCCAATCCAAACCGACTGGCAAAATCCTCACCATAGTTCTCAAGAATTGACGGGCTAGCATTCAATCCATGCCGGACATTATCTCCATCAAGGACAAATGTGTGTACACCTTGCTGGTGCAACTCGTGATCAACAGCATTTGCAACTGTACTTTTCCCGCAACCGCTGAGTCCGGTAAACCAAATCACACAACCTTTATGCCCGTTAAGGTTTTCACGGTCACTACGAGAAACGGTATGGTCATGCCACGTAATCTCTGTCTTTTCCATTTCGTATTTTACTCCGCAATACCAGCAAGTTGGCATAAGTGTGCATTCATGACCGGTTGCGGGCAACTCCAGACCATAAAGAACAACGCTTCACGACACCATCTACCAGCCGGATGACCGGTTACAAATCCCGCACCTTTGGCCGCAGCAAGTGATGCCTGAGTTGCACGCAATACAAGACTGTTGGCTGAGGTTCTAACGTGTTCATTGCTACATTCAATTTCACCAGCGGCGGCCTGAATCAGGTGGTCGCGAAGTTCAGCGTATTCTCGTTTCAGTGCTTTTGTTGCTGGAATCAAGTCATCGCGTTTAGCTGACTCTGCTTCAAGAAACTCGATCGCACCTGACGCCAAACCAACAGCAAGTGTCGATGTCTGGAGTCCACCTGTCTTTGCTCCAACGCCGGTGGTCATGACGTTTTCAGCGGGACCACCGAGAAGCCACTTCCTATCAACTTCAACATTTTCAAATATCACCCGGCCAGTATGACTGGATGACAAAGCAACCAAATCTGCCGGTCGCTCCGCAATCACGCCTTCGTTACATGTGGGACAAATCGTCAATATCTGTCGGCCATCACTTAACGTCGCTCCCACGACGATCGTATCTGCCTGATCTCCACCAGTGACCCATGGGCTAAACCCGTTAAGAACAAATCCTGTACCCGACTCTTCCGCGGTAAGGACGGGCTTCGCTAAATGACGATGACTTGTCGTTAAATGAGAAATACCAAGCGTCGAGAAAGCGCTACCAGACATAAGATCCGGAAGCAGGTCAGCAATTACAAAATCGCTTTCGCTGTTGATAATCCGACGACACGCACCGGTTCGCTGCGTAATGATAAATGTCGTGGTCAAACAAGATGCACTCAGTGCCAGATAACCGCGCACGAGATCTTCATCGGACCATCCCAATCCACCGTGGTTCTCTTCGATAAACCACCGAAAGACTCCGTATTCGCCGCACAATTCTAATTGCCGTTTAGGCCATGGAAACAATCCATCATTGCCGGGCCGATCCAGCTCCGATCCCAATTCGCGCAGCCGCACACACAATTCATCCAACAGGGGAGATTCGATGTGCTCAATGACGCTCATAGTCCATGATTATACACGTGAGCTGACACATTCATCAGGTATAGCGAATCATGTGCACGCGTGAAAAGCCTATGCCGCTCGTTTGACATGGTCGACTTCAGGATCCGGCTGTGATTTAGCACATTCCAATTCCCAAAGTCTGGCTTGTTTAAGAAAACAATCTCCAAAGGCCCTGATCATACAAAGCTGGATCCCCAGTCGCCCATCAAGAAAGCCACCTCGCAGCACATACAACTGCAGGAATCGAAAGAACGGCCGTATAAGCAAATTCATCGAGGTAGTCTTCTTACCGTGCCGCCACTTTTCCTGAGCACCGAGCTTTGTATAACTATCGACCTTCTTTAAATATTGATCATATGACCAACACGTATAGTGATCGAACGTATGTTTGAGCGTACCAGCACGTTTTGGATCAACAAATATTTCTTCGTGAACAAGCCGATCGTTGTATCGACATTTATCGCGACGAATCAATCGAAACACTGAGTCGTTATTAAACCCGCATCGTTTAACTTCATGTCCCATCACAAAGTTGCGACGTTTAATCCAATAACCATCGATGTGTTCCGGGGGCTTCTCCAAGAGTTGATTTATTTCCGCAGCCAGCTCGTCAGTAACTCGCTCATCAGCATCGATGATTAACACCCACTCGTGTTCTGCTTGAGGAATCGCCCAATTCTTAAACGCCGCGTAGCCATTCCATTCACGCTCGATCAACCGGCAACCGCCCATACTTTGCACGATATCAATCGTGTCATCTATGCTACCGGAGTCAGCAACGAGCACTTCATCTGCGACCTTACGAGCTGCTTCGACGCATGGCCTGATATTCATGCGCTCATCACGACAAGGGATTAGCACTGTAAGTTTTTGCTTCATCGATGTGTACCTATGGCTGGGCAATCGCACCTTTCTGTCGACTGTTTATAACGGGATTGAGAAAAAATCCCTAGATCGATTTTTTCGCGACACGCACGTGATTCATTACATTTTCAAGCGTTTAAAAATGAATTCTGGTATCGATCGAATGATGGCCATAATCAAGCACCATCTGCGCGGTGTATAGAGGATATTCTTCCTGCGCTTGGACGCTCTAACGACATCACGTGCGACCTTTTCTGGTGACGCAACCATGGGAGATTTCGGATCCAGAAGGCCTGCAGTCATCTTCGTCGCGACGAATCCAGGCTTAACGGTCATCACATGCACACCTTTGTGAAACAATCGGTTTCTCAACCCTGACAAATAGGCCGTCACGCCAGCTTTGGCCGCACCATAGATGTAATTACTTTGCCTTCCGCGATCTCCTGCAACCGATGAAATACCTATGAGTCGCCCATAACCTTGTCTCTCAAAAATCTCTGCAAATGGCTCACAAATGGTGACAAAGCTCGTCATGTTTATTTCCAAACTGCTGAGCATTAAGTCGCATGAAGCTTGTGAGTCCTGTTGATCAATCAAGTTTCCATGACAAATGTAAACAGCTGTCAGATCTCCATCAGCCAAATCACTGCAATTGCGAGCGATGTCGGCATGTAACTGGAATTCAGTTGCCTGGAATTCGAGAACATGGACATCGACTTCATAACGGATTCGCAAATCGGCAGCCACTTTCTCCAACTCATCTGTATTTCTTCCGAGGAGAATTAGATTAGCGCCTTGTCTGGCCAATTCTTTACAAATCGCACCTGCGATCCCAGATGTGGCACCGACGACAACATGGTTCTCAGCCATCATTCATATCCGCTGGTTGTAGTAGATTATTTTCACCAATCGTCTGCTCTAGCATCGAGTTAAGTGTATCCTCTCCAGATTGCAACGAGACTTCTATTTCCACTGCCCAAATCTCATAATCGGCGATTTGATCGACGCCCACCTTTACTAAATCCTTACATGTACAAATCAGAATCTCTGCATCACATTCATTCATCATTGATTCGAGAGAGTTGATATCGTCTTGAGTAAACACATGGTGATCTGGAAATCGCCGCGACTCAACAACTTGTGCACCCATGCGCTCAATTGACCCTTCAAAGGCCATCGGATTACCTATCGCACAAAACGTGGCAATATTTCGCCCACGTAACGACTCTATCGGAAGTTGGTTTCCACTTGAATTCACAAGTCGCGTTGGTTGATGAGAGACTTTGACGATGGGGGTGTCTCCGCAAACCGCGGCGATACGTTGTTCGATGCGAGTCACTTGTTCTGTATCAACACTGACAACACGCGTGATTACGATTAAATCTGCCCTGCGCATTGCTCGCATGGGTTCGCGCATTAGCCCCCGAGGTAATACATAACCAAATCCAAATGGACAGGTTGCATCAATCAGAAGCAAGTTCAGATTTCGCCCGAGCCGGCGATGCTGAAAACCGTCATCAAGCACCAACACTTCTGAGTCAAGTTCCTCAACGGCAGTAAATGCGGAAGCAACTCTGTCGGGATTCTGCAAATGGGGTACATCAGGCAGACGCCGGTACAATTCCAGAGCTTCGTCGTTAGGGCCACCATCGATCCCTCCATATCCGCGGCTTAGCAAGGTCACTTGTTTGTTTCGATCACGTAGCCACTTTGCAATCCACGCAACCATTGGCGTCTTACCTGTACCACCGGTCGTAATATTTCCGACACTAATGACCGGTACGGGTACCTCGATCACACTCTTGATTCCACATCCAAAGAGCAGATTTCGTAGCGTTACGATCAGCGCATACAGCAGGCTCAGAATCCACAATCCGAATCGAAGCAGAATCAACAGAGGATTCCACGTTGGGCCGGAAATTAATCTTAAATAGGCTTGCTGACCGCTGATTGCACCACACCACTACGAACGATGACTACCAATGCGCACTACGGTGTTAACGAATTCGCCACAAGCAGGCAATACACATTCAGCGTAGCAATTAGAATCTCAGAGAATTTTTGCAGTATGCATCGCTGTTACAGCTGAGCGCCGAGAGTCCAAATGACGAATTCCTCGTCACCAATTCCATGCTCTTCACTCTTCGTTTGCTCACCGCTGGCTACAGAGATGATTTTTTCGAAGATCTCCTCGCCGACCTGTTGCACAGTATTACCATGAAGCACTGTACCGGCATTTATATCCATGTCATCCACCATACGTTCATACATCGGGGTGTTTGAAGCGACCTTAATGGACGGCGTAGGCTTACATCCGTAGCAACTCCCACGGCCGGTGGTAAACACGACAACATTACAACCGCCGGCTACCATTCCGGTAACACTTGGGGGGTCAAATCCCGGTGTATCCATAATGACAAAGCCATTTTCTGTTATCGGCTCGGCGTACTGATACACATCCTTCAACACTGTCGAACCGCCTTTAGCAACTGCACCAAGCGACTTCTCAGCAATCGTTGTTAAGCCGCCCTCTTTGTTTCCCATCGTAGGGTTATTATCAATGTCATCACCCCAAATTCCGACATACCATTGCCACCAGTCGATTCGCTCTAACAACTTATCGGCGACCTCGACGTTTCGTGATCTTTCCGTAAGCAAATGTTCGGCGCCATAGATTTCCGGCATTTCACTCAAAACCGCTGTTCCACCACAACGAACTAGAAGATCACTTGCAACCCCAACAGCCGGATTCGCCGTAATCCCAGAATTACCATCACTTCCACCGCACTCGAGTCCGACGACCAGTTCACCGGCAGGAATCGGTTCACGTGAAAAGCCATTTGCAATTGGTAGTAACTTGGCGAGCGTCTCAATCCCTTTTTCAACGGTTTTCGCTGTACCGCCTTCATCCTGCATCGAGAAGACCGGCGGGCGTTTTGGCTCGTCGCCCATCCCGTCAATCATCACAAGTTGCTGGCTTTCGACCAGGTAACCAATCGTGCTCTGTTCACAGCCCAAACCAACGATCAGATAGGCACCAATATTTGGATGACGCGCAATTCCACCGAGCACTCGATTTAACATCTCGTGGAGCAATCCACCAAATTTCATCCCGCAACCCCAACCATGTGCAAACGCTACAACGCCATCGACATTCGGATAGTCTTTCAGTTTTTCATCGTCAAAGTGTCGAGCGATATATTTTGCAACCGAGGCAGAACAATTCACGGATGAAATCACGCCAATATAATTCCTCGTACCTGCCTTACCATTGGGCCGTCGATATCCCATGAAAGTACGATCTGTGATTGGTGCAGGATTTTCCGGAATCAGCGTCGCCTTTTGGTAATCAACCGCCGGTGGGTTGTTTTTGAGATTATGCACATGTACGTGTTCACCAATTGAAATCTCGGCTGTGGTAATTCCGATGGGTTGTCCGTACTTGAAAACAGGTGCATCATTTTCAATAGCCCGCACAGCGATCTTATGACCAATGCGAATTTCCTGTTTCAATTCGATCGATTGTCCATCAACGTTGATTACCTCGCCGGCATTTAAATGCCGGGCGGCAACACAAATATTGTCTTTGGAATCCAGATATACGATATCAACCTGCGATGATGTGATCATAAATGTAGCTCGGAAAACTCAGTGCAAATGACGTGTTGAAGGCATGATTCGCATGTAACAGTTTGTGATCTGCTAAATGCTGCCACTATAGCAACAAAAAAACGCGAAGCCCAAATGGCCACCAAAGTGGTGAAACGCCGATAATTAAAGGATGGAGAAGAATATTTGCTGAAATTATCAATTCAGCAAACACTACAAATCCATATAAAACCACTGTAATTGCTAGCCTTCACCTCCTGCAAGAAGGTGGGAACCATGAAGTGTGTTTTTACGTCTAAAGAGTAAGAACAATTGTGAATTTGCGTGAGCAGTTCAGACCACAACTGTATACTGCAAGTAGTCGCCTTCTATATATAGAAGGTGAAACTGCAGACGATCACCTGCACATGAAGAAAAACGGCAACTAAAAACCATGGCCACAGGCTCTGCATCACAACAAGGTGTACAAAAAGCATTCGACTACGATCAGTACGTCGCGAAACAATTGCGTACAGCGAGCCGTAAAGTAAGACTCATTGAAATTGCTCGCGGTGTTTCCAGATGGGCATTTCTAAGTTCATTGCTCGTAGTGATTGCACTCATCGTGGATCACTGGCTTTTTCCGCTCGGAACCATTGGTCGATGGGCAACCTTTACCTTTCTGGTCTTTGTTGCACCATGGAAACTAATCAAGGGCCTGGTCCCGTTACTGTTTCGCAAAATAAATCCGTTGTATGCAGCACAGCACATCGAGCAAAACGAAAGCAACCTCAACAACAGCCTCATTAATTACTGGCAACTCAAGGGAGGCGACGCAGCCCTACATCCATCCATTCAAAAGGCGCTCGCCACACAAGCTGCAACGGATTTAACAGAACAGCGAGTTCAGGAAGTCGCCGACCCACAGGCAATACTACGCCAGATTTACATGGTATTGCTTTTCATTCTGGTATTTGCCGTTTACCTGTTTGTTGCACCTAAGAACCCGTTGCAGACGTTTCAACGAGTGATTGCACCATGGGCTGACATCTCTCGACCAGAACGGATCAAAATCAATAACATCACACCCGGCGACACAGAAGTGTTTTACGACTCACGGATTACAGTTTCCGCAACCGTAGAGGGCGTTCGTGCGGCTGAATCGGTCAATTTGGTGTTTAGAAGTATCGATGGCACGGTCGGCAACCGCGTGATCCAAATGCAAGCAGACGTCTCTACCAATAAATACACAGCCGTATTACCGAATGAATCCGAAGATGCGATTCAAACGGATCTGGAATACTGGATTCAGGTCGGAGATGCAAAGAGCGGCAAGTATGAAGTCCGAGTTCTCCCCGCACCATCCATACGCATTGAATCACTGAGTTACGAATACCCAGCATATACAAAACTTGAACCACGAACGGTTCAGGACCAGTACACCATTGAAGGGATCGAAGGTACCGTTGTCACCATCAACGCTACGATTAACCAGCCCGGTAAATCCGCTTCACTAGAACTCTTAAATGACTCAGAGCGTGCTGTTGAGCAACTGCCACTGTTAGTTACTGATTTATCCGCAAGTGGAACACACCGACTAAGGCTCACACAGGATAGATCTCAGGTGTTGTACACAAAGTACCGACTACACTTCACCAATGCTGAAGGGGAAACTAATCCGAACATCATCGAATCCCCAATCAATGTCATTCGAGATCTTGATCCGGAAATCGAAATTGTTTCGCCAGACGAGCGAGAAATTGAAATACCATTAAATGGCGCTATTCTCATTAAGTACCGCGCTATCGACCCTGACTTCATGATTTCCAAAGCTGAAATGGTAATCAGCGATGGCAAGAAAGAACTGGACCGAAGAAATCTTGCCCCAAATGGAATCAACGAAAACGGCCCCTTGATTTCCAGTTCCTACTTTCAGCCTAAGAAGCTGGATCTGAAGCCCGGTGACTCTGTCACAATCGTCGGAATTGCCGAAGATAACCGACATCTTGGAGACACACCTGTTCCGAACACCGCCAGTACGGATGTCATCACCATTAAGATTGCCGAAGAAGATCCAAATCTTCCGGAAGAGTCCGAGCCCGAATCGGAGGTCAATCAAGAGAGCCCCGGATCCGACAACGGTGAAGCTGGAAACAGCGGCGAGCAATCAGAGGACGGTGCTCAGCAAGGAAACGGCGTCGGCGAAGACTCCGAAATGGGCGATGAAGAAGGAATGGATGACGGCGGCACCGGAAACATGAGCAGTGGATCTGACGAGGGTGAGTCCGAGCCTAACGAGAATCCTGGAAACGGAAACGAAGGGGAATCCAGCGATTCAGATGACAACAACAAGTCGTCAGGCGATAACCAGGGAAATGATTCCAATTCCGAAGGCGGGGAAAATGGAAGCAAGGAACCGATGGCGGGGGATACCGGTCAAACTGGCGATGAATCCTCAGAAGCCGGTGAACCTATGGAAGGTGAAGTCTCTGAAGAAGCTGAAAGTGATCCTCACGATGGCGACACATTTCAAAAAGTTCTTGATTACCTAAAGGAAAAGCAACGTCAACAAAATGGCTCCGACTCAGACGGGCAGGATCCCAACGGGTCTAATCAAGAGAACAACGGATCTAATAGTGAGTCATCTCAGAATCCATCGGATTCCCAAAACTCAACCAGCGAAAATCAGGATTCTTCCGGACAATCGGGAAGTCCATCATCTCAAAATGAGAAGCCAACGAATATGGCGGACACTCCGAGCGATGAAACAGATATGGCCGGTGATGGAAACAAGTCGGGTGAAGATGGCGACAAGCCAAAGAATGGAAATGACGCGGAAGGCGAAAAGGGTGAAGGCGAAAAAGGTGAGGGTGAAAAGGGTGAAAACGAAAAGGGGATGAACTCTGAGAAAGGGGATCCACAAGACGGCTCTGACGGCAGTAAGTCGTCAAATATGGGTGAGAAGAAAGACCCTTCCGGTGATGGCAACAAGGAGATGAATTCTGAAGATAGCGGAATGGAAAACGCAGCTCAGGGCGGTGGAGGCTCAAAGGATCCGAAAGATAAACCAGAAAACATGGGAAGTGAATCCGAAGCAGCAGATTCTGAAGACATGGGAGATGATCCGTCAGAAGGTCAGTCGAAGACTCAGAACAACAATACTGACAACGCGATGGGGCAAGGCGGAAAATCTGCTTCCAACGATAACAGTTCACAATCTAACAATATGAATCAGTCAAGCGAATCAGTTGAATCCGGAAGTCCCACCACGCAAGACACCCAGGCAGACAGCAACTCTGGTGGCTCAGCCAGCCCTGGCGATTCCCCGGGAACGAATGCCGGCGCACAAGCCCAGAAAGATGAACTCGGCTTGCCCGAAAAAATTGAAAACAACGATGAGGAGCGACTGGATTACGCAAAACAAGCTACAAGTTTGGTTCTCGAGTATTTGAAGGACCAGCAAGCGAATCCTGATGAAGAATTACTCGACGAACTCAATCTTTCAGCGGATGACTTGAAGGAAATGATACGACGTTACGATGAATTAATGAAGAAAGCAGCGGAAAGTGATGAAGCACAGCATGAACTTGAAGAGGCTCTACGCTCACTTGGTTTAAAGCCACGAAAGATTTATCGAGTTGATGGTGCAGATTCACCGAAAGTTCGACTGTCAAATACTGCAAATCAAGGGGATTTACGAGGGTTACCTCCTAAATTGCTCCAGCAGTACAAGGCGTTCAAAACTGGAACAGCCATTTCTAAAGACTAAGCTCGAGTTAATATAGATTCTTATAGGAAGCCTTGAAACGAGCGCTTTCGATTTGCAAATCCGTCACCGAGCTAAACTCAATGACAATCGCAATTCCTCGATATCTTGCCGCATTTGATCCCAAAGATCTACCGCACCGTTTTACGGATGTGTTGATCATCGGCGGTGGTCTTGCAGGTTTACGTGCAGCGAATTCGGTAGATCCATCGCTTTCTGTGATGGTCATCACTAAGGATCAGATTCGCCAATCCAATAGCCAGTATGCTCAAGGTGGAATCGCGGGCGTTCTTGATCCGGATGATGATTTCAAAAATCATGTTTCGGATACATTGACGGCAGGTGGAAATCTCTGTGATCCTGGTGTCGTAGACATGGTGGTACGTGAAGCCCCACAACGCATCCGGGAACTGATTCAATGGGGTACACGATTTGACGAGCATTCAGGCGATCTATTACTCGGACGCGAAGGTGGTCACAGTCATCACCGAGTTGTGCATGCTATGGGGGATGCCACCGGTAAAGAAGTGATGCGCGCAATGATCGACTGGACTCGAAAATTGCGTCATGTCGAGATTCAGGAAAGCACCTTCACCATTGACTTGCTCACATTTGACAACGCATGTCGCGGCGCGTTGATTTCTCAAAATGGTCAGATGTCTCTGGTCTGGGCCAAACAAACAATTATTTGCACCGGTGGTGCCGGTCAGCTTTTCAGAGAGTCCACGAATCCGACGGTTGCCACAGCAGATGGACATGCCATCGCATTTCGTGCCGGTGCTGAATTGCGTGACATGGAATTCATGCAATTCCATCCGACGGTTCTCTACATTGCCGGAAGTAGTCGTAGCCTGATTACCGAGGCGATGCGTGGTGAAGGTGCCTACTTAGTGGACTCAACAGATAAGCGTTTCATGCTTGACTATGACGAACGGGCGGAACTTGCTCCTCGCGATATCGTATCGCAGGCTATCGTGAGCCAAATGGAGGCAACCCGGCATCCATGCGTCTATCTTGACATGACTCATTTAGATCCGAATTTCATCCGCACACGATTCCCTGGAATTGCGAAGGCGTGTCAAAAATTTGGTATCGATATTACGACCGATCGTATCCCCGTACGACCGGGTGCACATTACATGATCGGCGGAGTGACCGTCAACGAAGATGGTCAAACTACGTTACCGGGGTTATGGGCCGCAGGTGAAGTGACCAGTAGTGGCCTGCATGGTGCAAATCGGCTGGCATCGAACAGCTTGCTTGAAAGCCTGGTCTACGGTTCCCATGCAGGGCAGAAAGCATCTGAAGCGGCCATGGAGCAGAAGAACCAATTCCTGGCATTCCCAATTGAAAACACCAAGGTCGATCCACCTGAAGAGGCACTGGATCTGGCCGACGTGCGAAATTCACTAAAGAGCCTGATGTGGCGAGGCGTCGGGGTACGACGTTCCGAATCCGGACTCCATAATTCCTTGAGCAATATTGATCGGTTACAGCAATACGTGTTGCCATACCAATTTCCATCTAAACAAGGTTGGGAATTACAAAACATGCTGATCGTTGGTCGCCTCATGGTTTCAGCAGCCTTAGAGCGTGAAGAATCCCGCGGCGTGCATCTGCGCGTTGATTACCCAGAAACCGATGACACAAACTGGCGTCGTCATATTATTACGGGGTCACTGTAGAGTTAATTCCAGGCTTTACCGAAACGGTGTTGAATCAAGAACACCCTGACCACTAAACTTATTCCCTACCAAATAGACAAAACCAATTAACCCATTCCGGCGTACAGATAGAAGACACCCTCGCTTTCCAGATTCATTGATTCGGCTATGCCCGTCTCTGCGGTTAGCAAGTCGATTCATTCAGCGTTGTATTAGACCCACCCGAATCACAAGTCCATGAGTGAACAGTCAGCTCCAGAAGTAATCGAAGAATCAAGTTCTGTTTCCGAACAGTCAACTCCGGAAGTCATCGACGAATCAAGTGCTGATTCCGAACAGGTAATGATTGAGGCTGCTCATCTTTCGAAGTTTTACGGACCTTTTACAGCTACCCGAGATGTAAACTTCGCGATCAACCGCGGAGAAGTTGTTGCCTTTCTGGGTCCAAACGGTGCTGGCAAGAGTACAACGATGAAGTTACTCACCGGCTACCTTGCGCCGTCGGAGGGCAGTGCCTGGATTGCCGGATACAACATGTCAACGCACAGGATACAAGGCTCCGAACAACTTGGTTATTTACCTGAAACTGGGCCACTGTACCCGGACATGACACCGAATTCACTATTGAGGTTCTTTGCCGCCGCCAGAGGAATGCGTCGTCAGCATACCGAAGAACGTATAAAAGTCGTCGTAGACCTTTGCGACTTAAGCAGCGTTTTTCACAAGGCAATTGGAAAGCTCTCGAAGGGTTTCCGACAGCGTGTTGGAATGGCTCAAGCACTTCTCCACGATCCCGATGTGCTGATCATGGACGAACCGACGGCCGGACTGGATCCAAACCAGATACAGGAAGTCCGAAATACGATGCAGCGACTTGGACAAGATAATACGATTCTGCTGTCCACCCACATCATGCAGGAAGTAGAGGCAATGGCCAATCGCGTCATCATGATTAATGAAGGTCGTTTAATATATGACGGTTCGGTAGATGAAATCGCTGAGGACGGCGAAACTCTTGACGCGGCATTCAGACGGCTCACAACTGGCAGGGCGGACGACTAACACCTATGGATATCAATCAGATTCTTAAGGACATCGGCCAGACCGCCGACCCTGCTCTGAGTGAATCAGGGTTGTTTGTCGGTTTGTTTTCGTTGCTGGTACGTGACCTGTTTATCGTTGTAATTCTAGCGGTAACCTATTTGGTCTTACGGTATACGCGTCAGGCATCGGTTGCCGTCATCAAGCGTAACTTTGTCGGTTACTTTAGTAATCCAACCGGTTACGTATTTCTATGTGTATTTGTTTCGCTCACATCGTTTGCAGCATTTTGGCCACACGGTTTTTTCAATTCTAATCTGGCAAATCTGGAACAGCTTAACGAATACCTGCCGTTAATCATGTTGATCTATATTCCCACGATCACGATGAGTATCTGGTCGGAAGAACGCCGCGAGCGCACAGACGAACTGCTACTGACATTGCCCGCTAAAGACTTCGATATCGTCGTCGGCAAGTTCCTATCCGCAGCGTTAATCTTCACTGTTTCGTTGTTGTTTTCGCAATTTTGCAACTTCCTGGTCCTTAGTTCGCTGGCGCGGTCCCCGGAGACGGGGCTTATGAATCTGGACACCGGTCTGCTTGCTGCGAATTATTTCGGCTACTGGCTGATCGGTCTTACGATGCTGTCGCTGGGAATGGTCGGATCATTCCTGACCAACAACATGACGATCGCATTTGTATTTGGTTTGATTTTCAATATTCCGTTAGTTGCCGCAGACACGGCAGATATCATCATTCCAAGCGGTGAGATGGCTCAGATTATTTCCAGTTTAGGAATTGCATCTCAATTTGATGACTTTCGACGCGGCGTGTTTAGCCTAACATCATCCGTTTTCTTCCTTGTAGTCATTTGCAACGGCCTATATCTGTGCATGGTACTCATAGGCAAAAGACATTGGTCCGGAGGACGGGATGGGCGGTCGATGTGGTGGCATTACCTGATTCGTGTGACAGCTGTAATGGTCACATCTGTTGCGATCATATTTATCACAGGTAGATACAATGTAATTCGCTACGACGCGACTGCCGGTAAAGTAAGCTCTTTATCGGAAGAGACTGTTGCCTTGATTAAGTCTCTCGAACCGGATCATCCGATTCACATAGAAGCGTATATTAGTCGCGAAGTTCCAGAGCAATACATTCGCACGAAGTATGAATTGCTGACGATGCTCAAAGAATTCGGCAGTTATACTTCGCCACGTATTCACGTTACGATTCACGATGATCTGGAACCGTATGACGACATCGTTCGAACAGCTGGAGACATTTACGGAATTTCGCTCCAAAATGTCACATCAACAGAACGTGATGTCCAAAACACCAAGCAAGTCATTATGGGAGCCGTATTTCGGTGTGGGCTTGATAAGACGATCGTACCTTTCTTTGAGTACGGGATTCCGGTGGAGTATGAAGTTGCCAGATCATTAGCTACGGTAGCTCGCGACGAGAAGAAGCGAATCGGATTGATCAATACGCGAGCCCAAATGCTCACGATTTTCAATCCACAAGGTGGCAGACCATTACCCCAGCAGGCGATCCTCGACGAACTCAGCAAACAATACGAAATTCAGCCTGTAAGCCTAAACGAATCATTCAATGCTGAAGACTACGACATACTCTTTGTCGTTCAACCGTCCTCTCTTCAGGAATTACAATTATCGCAGCTAATTGATGCGATCAATAAAGGAATTCCCACAGCCATATTTGAAGATCCCATTCCTCAAACCGTTTCCGCACCACCCACACGTCAGCCGCTACGTGGCAGAGTCGCTTCATTTCAATTTGGTGATCCTCCCGTTACTCCCAAAGCTGATATTAGGCGCCTATGGGCCGCCATTGGGATTGAGGCTCCGTACTCGATCGTGGAAGAAGATCCGGGAATCGGACAAGGAAATCCACAAAACCTACAATTAGTCTCACCGGATGTTGTCTGGCAGGATGCTAACCCATACCCCACGCTGGACTTATCGGAAATTGATTCTTTGTTTTACAACTTCATTCCCAATGAGACCATTCAATTGGGTCATCCGGTTACCGCCGGTCTGGAAGAGATTCTGTTTTTCTCCCCAGGTGCCATCCAAAAAGAAAAACGTAGCACTAACGAGTTTGTGCCCTTGGTATGGACGGTTAACAACTCCGGCCGCATAAACGGCGAGCAGCTTTTCAAGACGTTATTTGATCCTACGCAAGCCGGACAGGCTCCTGCCGCCGAGATGATTGCCACGCTAAAGAAACTGCAATATGAAGGTGACCGAAACGTGAGTTACCTCGCGGCTCATATCGGTGGTGATGCAAGTATTTTTAAGCCACTGCTGCCAAAGGATCAGGCAGCAAAGATTGAAGATCCGGATCCAGCCGCCTCGTCAAACAAACCGATCAACGTCATCTACGTCGCGGATATTGACTTGATGAGTTCGCAGTTTTTCTACTATCGATCCAGACCGGATGTGTTGGCTAAGATTGAACAGCGATTTGAGAATGTGACATTCCTGCTCAACATCTTCGACGCACTTGCCGGTGATGCGCAGTCTATCGCGATAAGAAAACGAGAAGCGTTATATAGTACGTTGCGCACAATCGAAGAACGCATTAGTGATCAACGGCGTGATGAAGCATCGGAAATTCGCAAGTCAAGAAAGACGATGCAGGAAAACATCAACAAAACCGTTGAAAAGCAAGAGCTAGAAATCACCGCGTTGCAGGAAAAAATCAAACAACTCCAGTCAAGTGATGAGCAACTCGATCGAGGTGTCATTCGGGCATTAATCGAACAAACGCAAACTCTGCAGCGAGAGCATGAACTTGAAAAAAATATTCAACAGCTACGTGAACAAGGTGAACTGGATCGCAAGATTACATCCATACGGCACGAGACCAGTCGGAAGATCATGGACATGCAGCAAAGTTATAAATTGCGTGCCGTTTGTTATCCACCGATTCCGCCATTGATCATCGCATTTCTGGTATTCCTTTATAGAAATTACCGAGAGCGTGAAGGCGTCGCCAGTTCACGTTTGCGTTAGTGGTTTTTAAGGCAAATCGATTCATGAATGAATCATATAAAACTGTGATATACGTTGTCGTTTGTGCGATGGTTGGGAGTGTTGCGTTCTTCAGTCGACAGGAGACCACCACCGACACAACCTCGTTACAGGAAATTGCTTCCGAACGTATTGGGCAGGAATTGTTTGACAACTTCGAAGCAAGCAACGCGAAACGATTAAAGGTACAGCAGGTCGATGAAAAACTTGCTGCTACCAAGTCATTTGAAATCGAACGCGACCCATCAACAAATCTATGGGTCATCTCTTCACGAAATAGCTATCCAGCTGATGCAGAAGTACGAATGTCTGACGCAGCTACAGCCTTTTCATCACTCATAATCAAAGATCTCTACACCGTGGATATTTCAGAACACAGCGAATGTCGTGTAGTGGATCCGGGAATCATGAATGATGAGAATGCTCTGGAGGCATTTCTTAAACAAGTTAATTCCGGCAACAACTCCCCTGGAATCACGGATGAGAGTATTGCAGAACTTCGTCAATTCGAACTCGACACAATTGAAAGACGATTTGAATTTGACGAACTGACCGACGCTCAACAGATGTTTGTACTTTCATTGCGACTACATAAAGTGCTGAATGAAGTCTTTGATCTACAACAGAAATTGGGAGGGTTGGCCAGAATCACACCTGCACTGGATCAACTATCCGATGTAATCGACAGAGGTCAATCGGCAGCTGAACGGATGGATGAAGCCGTAGACGCTGGGCTTGACGATGTTTCTGTCCAACAAGTGCAACCGTTAATCGAGTTCGCCAGAAGCAAACTGGATGAAGATGAAATCAATAATATCATCCGTATTGTCACGGTCTACTCCGAAGCAGACGACGATGACACGCTGCCTAGCGAATTAATCGATTTGGAAGCACGATTAAATGCACTTGCCGGCGCGTTCACTCAAATCGACACCTTCTTTGATGTAAACAAGCAAATTGGTTTCGGAACACTCATTTCGATTACGGACGAAAAGAACAACGAGTACTCACTGATTATCGGTGAAGAGGTAGGTGAAAACCAATCGAGCGATGGAACGGTGGGCAAGGCACTTCATCTCGTTCGAGTCCCCGGTGAAGATGCCGTGTTCGTAGCTGAAATCGACGTCGATACATTCACTACAGAGTTTACCGACTGGATAAACGACGATCTACTTGACTTGGATTCCATCGACGTTCGACAGCTTTTCATACATGACTACACGTCATTCAAACGATCAGAATCATCGCTGGGCATTACAGAACGACTTCAAGTGAAGATCGACTGGAATGTTGAAGAAAGCATCTGGTCACTTTCACAAATGCTTGAGTACCTTGGAACGGATCAGGTCCCCGTCGAGACAGTTCTAAATATTGACGAAGAGTTAAGCACCGACCGATTGAATACACTACAGGACGCAATTGACAGTCTGAAGATTTCAGATGTCCGACGCAAACCAGCTGGCTTGGGCGCTGACCTGAAGATCAACTCAAGGATCTTTGATCCTCAATCTCGCGTAGATCTGGAACGCCGTGGATTCTTTCTGGTAAATGCGAGAGATGGCTCCGGCGATCAGGAATTACTTTGTGCCAACGGTGAATTGCACATCTCGACTGAACAGGGCATCAAATACCTGCTTCGATTTGGCAGTGAAGTCGCTAAAGGCGATGAGATTCTCCGGCACATGTTTGTCACGACCCGCGTGGATAAACAAATGTTGCCGGAACCGGAATTAATCGACTTACCGGATGTCGATCCGAACGATGAATCGACGCAACAGGCACATGACGAAGTAAAACGAAACAATGATCTACTATTGGAGGATCATGCCCAACGCATCAAAGATGCAGAAAAACGCGTAAAAGATCTCAACTCCCGGTTTGCTGATTGGTACTACCTGATTTCTGAATACACATACAATCGACTGCATCTGTCAAAAACGGATTTAATTGCTATCAGGGAAGGTACAGATCCAACCGGTATCGATACCTTTAGAAATCTCGAAAAACAGGGATTACCCGAGAGGAAAGTGGATTCGGAAGAAGATCAGCCGGAGACGACTCCATCAGATGAGTAAGCTGGAACAAGAACGACGGTCTCATGAGTTGCTTGATCGTGCAGCCCTTCAAGCAACCCAGTTGGAACGCCTAAACCAACTGTTGGACACCATTCTTCCAGAGAACCGTTTCTATGCTGAGAAGCTTGGCAGCCAACTAGAGCTTGATGACCTATCTGCGTTATCCGAATTGCCCTTTACGACAAAAGCTGAGTTAATCTCAACGAGCTCTGATTCCGATTTTGCTCGCAATCTCACGTATGACGTGGATCGCTACGTACGATTCCATCGCACATCCGGCACGAGCGGGCGTCCAATGAGCGTTCTTGACACAGCCAGCGACTGGCAATGGTGGATAGATACGTGGCAATACGTTCTCGATGTAGCATCCATTTCTGCAAATGACCGTGTATTTATGGCATTTTCGTTTGGTCCGTTTATCGGTTTCTGGAGTGCTCATGAAGCCGTAACGTCACGGTCCGCGTTAGCCATTCCCGGCGGTGGACTAAGTTCTGAGGCACGCTTGGATTTAATCCTGCGCAACCATGCTACCGCACTATTCTGTACACCGACGTACGCATTACGATTAGCGGAAGTGGCCGTTCAAAACGACATCAACATCGCTGGCAGTGATGTAACGAGAATCGTCGTAGCTGGTGAACCCGGCGGATCAATTCCATCCGTTAGAGGCCGAATAGAAAGTGCGTGGAATGCCGTCGTCATCGATCATGCAGGTGCTTCCGAAGTAGGTCCATGGGGTTATCCCAATGCCGACCGTACAGGACTACATGTTTGCGAAGCCGAGTTTATCGCAGAGTTTGTCGATCCGGAAACCGGTCTCGCTGCAAGTGATGACCAACCGTCGGAACTCGTACTTACCACTCTCGGACGCACTGGATGCCCTGTTATTCGCTATCGAACCGGTGACTTGGTTCAGCCTGTTTATCCCGAATCTGGAAATCGATTTGTATTGCTCAAAGGTGGAGTGCTTGGTCGCTCAGACGACATGCTGGTCATACGTGGAGTCAACGTTTTTCCGAGTGGTATCGAAGGTGTTCTGAGAGAATTACCCAGTGTGGTTGAATACCGGTTAATTGCACAACGTGACGGCGAGATGGACTCCTTGCTAATTGAAGTCGAAGATCAAAACGATGATGCTGATGCTATCGCCGGATTATTGGAGTCGCGACTGGGACTGCGAATAGACGTAGCATGTGTTGAGGAGAACAGCCTGCCACGCTTCGAAGCTAAGGGTAAGCGATTCATTGACCAGCGATAATTCCCTTTTATTTTTACAATTCACCTTTTTGTTTTCCCGGCAGACCATTACCGAATGAACCAACCAGACCACCCACTCAACGACTCACTGGTGCAGTCATGCCGCGAGCAGTTTCCGGCACTTTCGCGGGAGTTCAATGGCGAGCCATTGGTATACCTTGATGGTCCTGCCGGTACACAAGTGCCTCAGCGGGTCATCGATGCAATATCCGGCTATCTAGGTCATTGCAATGCAAATCACGGTGGCCATTTCCCGACAAGCCATGACAGCGACGAGATTCTCCATCAGTCACACCAAGCCATGGCTGATTTTCTCGGTGCATCGGATCCGGATGAAGTTGTATTTGGCCCGAATATGACTACATTGACCTTCGCATTTTCACGAGCCATCGCACAGAAATGGAATCCGGGGGATGAGATAATCGTTACCAGGCTTGATCACGATGCCAATGTTTCACCCTGGGTACTTGCCGCAAGAGATGCGGGGGTGACGGTACATTACGTGGACATCCGACATGAAGATGTCACTCTCGATACGGATCACTTGCAATCGTTGTTGAGTGAAAAAACACGATTACTGGCAATCGGTCACACGAGCAATTCATCCGGTTCTATTAATCCGGTAAAAGAAGTGACAGGGTGGGCACATGCGGTCGGTGCTGAAGTGTTCGTGGATGCGGTCCATCATGGGCCGCACGGATTAATTGATGTAGGTGATATCGGGTGTGATTATCTCGCATGTTCCGCATATAAATTCTTTGGTCCACATATCGGAATCATCTGGAGCCACCGTGAGATTCTGGAGTCCCTGGAAGCATATAAGGTTCGGCCGTCTGCTAATACCATTCCGGATAAGTGGATGACAGGAACTCAGAACCACGAGTGCCTGGCTGGTACAACGGCCGCTGTTGATTACCTGGCCGATCTGGGTCGAACGCTGCATTCTGACGAACCATTAAATCGCCGTCAGGCGTTATGCACGGCTTTTTCAGCTATTCGGGATTACGAGAACAAATTAGCGATTCAGCTCATACAGGGATTAACCCAAATCGATGGCATCAAGATTCACGGAATCACGGATTCCGATCGAGTTCATGAACGCGTACCGACGGTAACCATCACGCATAACGAGATCACGACAACCGAATTGGCGAAACAGCTCGGCAGTCGTGGTATCTGTGCATGGCACGGCAATTACTATGCACTGCAAATCACAGAAGCGTTAGGATTGGAGCCAGAGGGTATGATTCGATTAGGACTTGTTCATTACAATACCGCACAGGAAGTGGATCGATTATTAAATTCACTTAGCGAAATCGTCCGTCAATAGGTAAAGAAGATATGTTTCCCACAGCAATTTCACTTCGTGCAAATGGCGAATTCGCTATTACATGGGAAGACGGTCAAGAACATGTCTTTCAAGCAGCATGGTTAAGAAAGCGATGCCCGTGTGCTCACTGTAATGAGGAGCGGAAGAATCCCAAGCCCACAGATTTATTGCCAGTCATCGCGGCGAGTGAAGCACAACCCTTAACGATTAACGATGTTCAGCCCCTGGGGAACTATGCCTATACCCTTTCGTTTAGCGATGGGCATGACACAGGCATTTACGAGATTTCAGTATTAAGAGAACTCGGCGAGTCTCTGTAAATCGGCCTAGACGGTAATCCATATTATCTCCGTCTATCGTGCACGCCACCGTTGGTTTATGGTGAACTGAAACAAGAGTTTCACCCATATCTGATGAGCACCATGGAAAAAGCTGCACGCAAAAAAGCACTCTGGGTTGTTTTTCTAACCGTATTCATTGACCTACTCGGTTTTGGATTGGTTCTACCCTTACTCCCAATTTACGCCAACGAATTCACCAGCCCGGATGCGGATCCGGGAATGATCGGACTTCAACTTGGGCTGCTAATGGCAAGTTTTTCCGCCATGCAGTTTATTTTTGCACCGTTCTGGGGACGGATATCTGATCGCATTGGAAGGCGGCCGGTCATCATGGTCGGACTGGCCGGTTCAGTTGGCTTTTATGCGCTCTTTGGCTGGGCCACCGTTCAAAAGAGCCTGACATGGCTGTTTATTGCAAGAATCGGTGCCGGTATCTGCGGTGCAACCATTTCAACCGCTCAGGCTTTTATAGCGGACGTCACGCCACCTGAAAAGCGTTCTCATGGTATGGCACTAATTGGAATGGCATTTGGAATGGGGTTCACATTCGGACCGCTTTTGGGATTACTCGCTGTGCCGGACGGCAATTCCGATCCCGGCCCGTGGCCTGGGTATGCAGCGGCTATTCTCTCTGGATTTGCATTACTATTGGCCATCTTCTATTTGCCGGAATCAAAAACAGAAAAGAGTCAATCCGCTGCAAAGTCTATGTTAAATATCTCTGGCATTCGTCAGGCGTTGGGCGTACCAACCATTGGGATCATCTTGCTGTCCATTTTCCTATGTGTGTTTTCATTTGCTAACTTTGAAACCACCCTCTCTTTGTTAATAAAAGGAAGTGATGGTGAGAAATCAATTGGCTTTGAAAGCAGTCCATTCCAACTATCGTGGGCTGGAGTTTGCTGGACATATTCGTTCATTGGATTCACGCTGCTCATGGTTCAAGGCGGAGTCGTTCGCCGTTTCGCAGGCAAAGTCGCCGACTCCAATCTCGCCGCCTTTGGTGCCACAACACAGATTCTTGGCTTCGTGATCATGAGTCTTGCCATTAAGAATGAGTCCGTCTGGATTCTATATCTGGCACTTGCAACGGTCGTCACTGGATTCTCTTTCATGCAGCCGTCATTAAATGCACTTCTCTCACGTCGCAGCGACCCGAGGAAACAGGGCATGATTTTAGGCGTCGGTCAAAGCACCAGCGCGATGGCCCGAATTCTGGGATCGGGTCTTGGCTTGCCACTACTTGGTGTATCACTCACACTGCCGTACTACCTCGCAATTGGCATGATGTTTCTGGGTGTACTGATGGTTATGGCTGCCGGGCGTAAAGGGAAGGACTTTGTCACGGATGAGTCCCAAACGACTACCCATTCTCAAGCAGAACCTGAAACCGAATCAGAAGACACAGAAACTCAATCCGAGTAAGACCTAATTCAAAAACAGGTCTGTGTGTTGTACGATTAGTATCGCGAAGCATATTTACTCGCAATAAAACTGTCGGAGTTCAAACATGAAACGTCATCTTCTTTGCCTTGCAGTCCTGACGACAATATTCCTGTTCAACACGCGAACGGTAGATGCCCAAAACTGGACTCGGTTTCGAGGCCCTAATGGCCAAGGTGCAATAGAAACAAAATTCCCTGGTGAATGGACCGAGAAAAACGTTGCATTCAAAATCGAATTACCCGGCGAAGGTCATTCGGCACCGGCGATCTGGGGTAACAAGCTTTTTATCCTAAGTGCTGATCGGGCCACTGCTGAGCGATTCATGCTGGGCATCGATGCAACCACGGGTGAAACGTTGTGGAAGCGCAGTTACGACTCCGAAGAGCACCGACTTCATATTCGCAGTAGCTACGCGTCGTGCAGTCCCGCAGTAGATGCAGACCATGTTTACATTGCATTCTCAGATCCCGAACACACATGGCTCAAAGCATTTTCACATGATGGTCGCGAAGTGTGGAGCGAGGATATGGGTACCTGGCGAAGCATGCATGGTTTTGGCACGTCACCGATGCTCTACAAGGATATGGTCATCCTAAATAGCGCGCAGCAGGGAATCCGACTGGAAGAAGGGGAAAAGCCACCACAAAGTTACGTCTATGCTTTTGATCGGGCAACCGGTGACTTACGTTGGAAATCGCCACTTCAAAGTGCCAGCTGTAGTTATTCCGTACCGTGTATCTATACCGATGCTGATGGAAATGACCAACTCATTTGCACAAACACGCTTGATGGCATGTACAGTTTGGATCCGATGACTGGGAAACGTAATTGGAATATCGTTGCCTTTGATAAACGTACGGTTTCGTCTCCGGTAATTGCTGGTGGTCACGTGTTCGGATCAACCGGTAGTGGTGGTGGCGGAAATTATATCGCTGCCGTAAAACCGACCAAGGAACCTTCAATCACATTTAAAGTTGATCGCGCGGCACCTTACGTGCCAACATCGGTTGCAGCAGGCGATTTGTTGTTCCTTTGGTACGACAAGGGAATCCTGACATGTATCGATGCTCGAAACGGAGATGTCCACTATCAACAGCGGCTCGATACTGCGTTTTCCGGTTCCCCAATTCGCTTGGGTGATAAAGTTTTCTGTATCGACGAAGACGGTGTTGTACATTGCGTAGCGGCGACAAAAGAGTACAAGCCCATCAGTAAATTCGACCTGGGTGCCCCGTCTCGATCCACTCCGGCATTTGCCAATGGCAAGCTATACCTGAGAACGTATTCGCACCTGTATTGCATCTCACCAGAGGCACTCTAATCCCGGCTGCGTTATATGCAGAATCGTTGGCAATTTGCTGTAGACGTCGGTGGCACGTTTACCGATTGCATTGCGTCGTCTCCCGACGGAATCGAATTCCGGTACAAGCTATTAAGCACCGGCGTGGTTAAGGGTAGTGCCTGCCTGACGACTAACAGCAGCTCATTCTCGGACAAAAGACGGTGTACGGATCCTGATAATTTTTGGACCGACTGGACAATACAATTCCGGCACGAAGCAGACACTTGTACGAATACGTATAACGTCACGCAATTTGATCCGGAAACCGGTACGTTCCAGTTAGATCGCCCATTTGATTCTGTCGACGGTATTTACCGATATGAACTTCACGCTGAATTGCCCGCGCCAGTTATCGCGATTCGCTGGATTCTCAAGCAACCACTAGCATCGTCACTCCCACCGGTGGATTTACGCTTAGGAACGACGCGCGGTACCAACGCACTTCTGACTCGAACCGGCGCCAAGACTGCACTCATAACCACTAACGGATTCAAAGATCTACTGGCAATCGGCAATCAAAGTCGCCCGAACCTGTTTGAGTTGGGAATCACAAAACACGAAACACTCGCAACTATGACAGAAACGGTCATTGAACGAGTATCTTCAACGGGAGTCGTTACGGCTGAGTTAGACATCTCTTCTGTCGACCGGGTTATTAAGGCACTTAAAGAGAACGATATTCAATCTGTTGCTGTTTGCTTATTGAACTCGTATCGAAATCCGACACATGAACTGCAAATTGCAAGCATGCTTGGTGGACATGGTTTTCAACATATTTGCTGCTCATCCGACTTTAGTTCATTGATTCATCTTGTGGCTCGTGCTGATACGACTGTCGTCAACGCGTACCTAAATCCAGTGCTTCAGCAGTACATCGAACAGATTCGTGACCAATTGAATGCTGAATCCACCATCAGGATGATGACGTCCGCGGGTGGTCTGATGAATACACCGGATTTTACTGGCAAAGACAGTGTGCTGAGCGGACCAGCCGGTGGCGTTGTCGGATATTCCACAGCAGCACGAATTACGGGTCATCACTCCGCCATCGGATTTGATATGGGTGGCACAAGCACCGATGTCTCAAGATTCGATGGCGCATACAGCTATGAATACGAGACCCAGAAATCCGGCGTGCGAATTTCGACACCGATGATGGCCATCGAAACCGTTGCTGCTGGCGGCGGGTCGATTTGTGGCTTTGACGGCATCAAGCTGGCTGTTGGTCCAGCAAGTGCCGGCGCGGATCCGGGCCCGGCTTGTTATGGTCGCGGCGGTCCGTTGTGTGTAACAGATTTAAATGTACATCTGGGCCGAATCTATCCAAGTCAATTTCCTTTTCCCCTCGACCTTGATGTAATTAAGGACCGGCTAAGTGACTTATGCCAAGTTGTGTTGGAAGCAACCGGTGAAAACCTTTCACCCGATGAACTTGCCCAGGGGCTGCTGCAAATTGCCAACGAAAATATGTCACAGGCCATTCACTCCATCAGTGTTGCCGAGGGATATGATCCGAGGGAATATCTTCTTGTGAGTTTCGGCGGTGCTGCCGGGCAACATGCCTGTGCGGTATCTGAACAACTTGGAATTAAGTCTGTGCTAGTTCATCCGGATGCCGGAATTCTAAGCGCGTATGGCATTCGCCACGCAAATCAGTCGGAGCATACTGAACGCGGCATCTATCAAGCGTTAGAGTCCACTGACACATCAGCCATTTCAAATTGGATAACTGAACTCACCAATGACGTCCTATCCCGTCCAGCACTTAAGTCTCTCCCTGATTCCGAGATAAGAATCAAACGCACCATTGAATTGAGGTTCATTGGACTCGATGCGAGTCTGGTACTTCCGCTGAGTCTTGATGATCATGACGATCAAATTCGTGAGGAGCACATTCATGCTGTCATAGAAGCATTTCATCGCTCCCATGAACAGAAATATGGCTATACAGAACGTAATCGCGAATTGGAATTGGTGGCGATAAGAATCCAAGCAACACATGCTGACCAAAAGCCAGACCTTGCATCGAAGTCCGCAACAACAGAATTACTTCAGCATGACACGACAACGCACCTTTGGTCTGGTGGAAACAAACACTCGGCCGGTGTCTTCCAACTCTATGAAATGAATCCCGGCAATACGATCATTGGTCCGGCAGTGATTACCGATCAGCATTCCACGACCATTGTCGATATTGGGTGGCAAGCTGAATTACTCAGTGGAAATGAGTTACTGTTACGCTTCATGGAAACGGTGGATCTCCAAAGAGAGGCCGATTCAGATGAACTCCATGCAACGCTGAGTGGTACGGATCCAATTCAATTGGAGATTTATAACAATTTGTTTGCAGCGATCGCAGCACAGATGGGGATTACGCTCCGCAATACATCAGCAAGCGTAAACGTGAAGGAACGGCTCGACTACAGTTGTGCGATTTTCACAGATGACGGTCGGCTCGTTGTAAATGCTCCTCATATTCCCGTTCACCTCGGTGCCATGGGTGAGACGGTACGAAACGTCATCAAACGGAATCCCGAAATGTGTGATGGGGATGTATTTGTCACCAATAACCCTTTTCAGGGTGGTTCTCATTTACCGGATGTGACAGTGATTACTCCGGTGTTTAATGTGGATGGCGATCGAGTTTTTTTCACAGCCAGTCGCGCGCATCACGCAGAAATCGGTGGCATCAGTCCAGGTTCCATGCCACCCTTCTCTAAACATCTTGGCGAAGAAGGTGTCTTGATTGACGAATTCAAGTTATCTGATGCTGGTCAGTGGCGTGGAGCAGCGCTTCTAGACATTTTGAATTCCGGCGAGTATCCGTCTCGAAGCCCTGCAATCAATATTCAGGACATACAAGCACAGGTAGCCGCAAATCATCAAGGTGCAAAAGCCTTACTGCAATTGATGGATGACCGGGGACAAAAGAGAGTGTTGTCCTTTATGAACCATATTCAAAATGCCGCATCAAGAAAAATGCGAGATGCGATTTCCAGTATGCCGGATGGAGTTTATGAACATAGCGATGCTTTGGATGACGGCAGTGAAATCTGCGTCCGCGTGACCGTCGAGAATGATCAGGCAGTAATCGATTTTACTGGTACAAGTGCAACGCTCGACTCCAACCTAAATGCAAATCGCGCAATCGTATCCGCTGCTGTGCTTTATGTAATGCGATTGTTAATTGATGAGAATATTCCGCTCAATCACGGTGTTCTTGAACCTGTGGAAATTAAGTTACCCACGTGCTTTCTCAATCCGGAATCTAAGTTAAATCCATGTGACTGCCCTGCGGTTGCCGGCGGAAATGTTGAAACATCTCAGAGAATTGTCGACGTATTACTTTATGCATTGGGTTTCGCAGCCTGCAGTCAGGGCACGATGAACAATCTGCTGTTTGGCAATGATTCATTCGGGTATTACGAAACCATCTGTGGTGGTGAGGGAGGTACGTATCGGTCATGTGGTGCTTCTGCAGTGCATACCCACATGACCAACACCCGCATCACGGATCCCGAGGTACTGGAACATCGCTATCCGGTACGGTTGGATCGATTTGAAATACGAGAAGGATCTGGCGGTGCCGGAGTGTATCCGGGGGGAGATGGAATCATCAGACAAATCAGTTTCCATGAATCCATGACCGTTTCCATTCTTACTCAGCGTCGTGGTCAGTATCCGCCATTAGGACACTCCGGAGGCGAACACGGTAAGACAGGCTCCAATATGCTGATCAGAGCAAATGGCGACCGGGAACTGCTCGACGCCTGTTGCCAGTTAGATATCGGAATCGGCGACTCGATCGTGATTGAAACTCCAGGTGGGGGTGGATTCGGATCCGTTTAATCTATGGAGACTCCCGTAGCAAATCGCCGCAAAGCGGGGGTATTTCACCGATTATCTGAAAACATCGACTTTCATTGATACATCTCGATCTTGTTTGAGACCACAAATGGCGATACTATTCATACACACGACCAGCCTCAGATCAAATGTCATTGATCACAGTTCAGTTCTTTTTATCTCGTAAGGTATCGGAATGCTGTTTAACACAATGAAGCACCACCTGCGTGTCACTTTCTTTTTGACTGCTTTTTCAATCTGTGTCTCTCTACCGCTATCAGCTGTAGACCTAACGGCACCAACTGCAAAAGACCGAAGGATTACGCGAGTCGTCACATTAATGATGGAACGTGCTCACTTATTACAGCATGAATTGGATGATGAAATCTCCAATCGTTCCATCACGTCATTCATTGACCGACTGGATCCGATGAGATTGTATTTTCTTAAATCCGACGTCGAAGGATTTATGAAAAAGAAAGACACCATTGATGACATGGTTTCCGAAGGTGATATCACATTTGCATACGAGGTATTCAAAAAATACCTTGCGCGTATTGATGAGCGATTACCGGCTATCAACAAATTAATCGATGAAGACCATGACTTCACGGCGAAAGAGTCTATCGATACAGACTGGGATAATGTAGCGTTCGCAGAGTCGGCCAAGGAAATCGAAAATCGCTGGAGAAAGCGAATCAAATACAATCTCCTGGTCTTAAAAGGAGATGATGAAACTCCTGAACGCAGCAAGGAACGACTGCACGGACGATACAACAGCTTTGCAAACCAAATGCATCGCACTGACAATGACGAGCTGCTAGAGATGTTCCTCAATTCTGTCATGGGCAGCTTCGATCCTCATACGTCCTATATGTCTCCAACAACTCTGGAGAATTTTGAAATTGTAATGAGGTTGAATTTAGACGGCATCGGTGCGGGATTAACGATGCAGGACGGTGACACTGTTATCACGAAGATCATCCCGGGCGGAGCTGCCGACAAACAGGGCGATTTGAAAGTCAATGATCGGATCGTCAGCGTTGGGCAGGGTGAAGAGGGAGAGATGGAAGACGTCATCGGCATGAAGCTCGACGAAGTCGTTCAGCGAATTCGCGGAAAGGCCGGTACCATCGTACGCATCGGCATCATTCCCACTGATAAATCTGGCTCCACCGTTCTAAACATCACCCGAGCAAGAATTGAGCTCAAAGACAGTGAAGCACAGGCAAAAGTAATCAAGCACACCGCTAACGACGAAGAGTTTAAGATCGGTGTCATTTCATTACCAAGTTTCTACATGGATATGGATGCAGCACGTCGGGGCGTACGCGACTACAAGAGTACCACCCGGGATGTTCGTGCACTGCTTAAAGGCTTCGAGGAAGCCGGTGGTGTGGACGCTATCCTGCTGGATTTAAGCAGAAATGGTGGCGGAAGTCTGACAGAAGCAATTGATCTAACCGGCTTGTTCATCGATCGTGGTCCAGTTGTACAGGTAAAAGACCCAACAGGCCGCGTGACTGCGTATGAAGATGAAAATGCGGGTGTAGCCTGGGACGGGCCGCTGGTTGTTTTGACAAGTAAGTTCAGTGCTAGCGCCAGCGAAATTTTCGCCGGAGCCATCGCAGATTACGGTCGCGGGATTATCGTTGGTGATTCAGCAACACACGGCAAAGGCACGGTACAAAGCCTTCAGGATCTTGGGCGAGAGTTGTTCCGCAATACGCCGAACCCACCTGAATTTGGTGCCTTGAAAATCACCATTCAACAGTTCTATCGTCCGAACGGTGCCAGCACGCAAAAGCACGGCGTTGCTGCGGATATTATTCTTCCCAGCTTCAGTGATCACATGGATATCAGTGAGTCCGATTTGGACTTCGCGATTGATTTCGACAAAGTCGACTCAGCAAATGAAGTTAATCTTGGAATGCGAAAGCAAGCCGCCATTGACACTGTTAAGAACCTGTCGTCCAAACGTATCGGCGATTCTGAGGACTTCCAAAGTCTCCTCGATCGCATTGGGCAATACGAAGAACAAAAGAAAAATAAGCTCATCAGCGTTAATGAGAAAGAGTTCTTTGCCCGCCGTGAAGAAGTAAATGCGGAAAAAGAAGAAGAGGCTCAGATCGAAGAAACGACGGAAGCGGATGACGATATTTTCCCGGATTCCTTCTACAACACTGAAGTGTTGAACATCACGGTTGATTACATCAATGCACTTGGCGAGAACAAGAAACTCGCTTTAAGCAACTAGCATTAAGTAAGCGGCAATCTCATACCGTCGTAACCAAGCTCCATTGAGTCTGGTAATTCTGCGTTTGTGTCCTCATGATCCAGATCATGGGATATGTGAGTAAAAATGGTTCGGCTCGCACCAATCTTCTCAGCAGCTGCAACTGCATCGTCCAATCCAAAGTGAGTCACATGCGGTTTACGGCGAAGTGCATCAAGGATTAACACGTCCAACCCTTCCAGTAGCGGCCAACTTTCCTCTGGAATCTCGTTGGTATCGGTACAGTAGGCAAGGTTACCTACTCGGAAACCAAGCACTCGAAAGCGTGGGCCGTGGTTTAATCGGATCGGCGTAACGACAGTATCAAGCACCTCAAACGGCTCAGTAGCAATGCGTTGAAATTCCAACTTGGGAATTGCGCCACGGTGCGTTGGTTCAACCGTAGGAAACGCGTAATCAAATGAACGTCGGATGCGATCCTCAACCTTGTCTTCACAATAAAGTGCTACCGCATGGCCAAGATAAAACTGGAACAACCTTAAGTCATCAAGTCCATAAATATGATCTGCGTGTTCATGAGTAAAAAGCACACTATGAACGACGCCAATATTTTCACGAAGCAGTTGGGTTCGCAGATCCGGCGGTGTGTCGATGAGTAGATTACCGGAGGGGAGCCCGAGGATCACCGAGCAACGGGTACGTTGATTTTTGGGATGGCCACTCGTGCAAACATCACAACCACAACCAATTGACGGTACACCAACGGAGGTACCGGTTCCGAGTAATACCATTTCACCGGTAATAGGCGTGTTATGTGGTGTTTTCGTCACGAATGGACTCTGGTGTTAATCTTTTAAAGGTATGGCAACGTGTATGTACGACAGCGGAAAACACGCGACTGGGGAATCACTCTCTTTTTAGGATTATATCGTGGTGTCAAACGCCGTTGACCCCCCTATCATATAGGGATAAGCTACCACCACAGAACATAGTTCTTTTGCTTCGCCGGCGCGCTTCAATGTGCAACATATGCCGCGGCAGTCATTTTGTAATCAAACAGTGCAAGACACTGTTGTTGGACGCTGATAATGCAACGCATCTGGGAATTAATCTCCGCTTTTTTTGGCGGCATTGTAAACATCTTTGAGCGGATCGTCACCCAATTCTTCGGCTCAAGCAATGAGCGATTGGTACAGCAATACGCTAAGCAAGTGGAGGAAATGAATGCGCTTGAACAGCAATATGAAAGCATGTCCGACACGGAATTGGCCGATCAGACACCCAAGTTCAAGCAGCGATTAGCGGCCGGTGAAACACTCGATCAAATCCTATTTGAGGCCTTTGCTGTCTGCCGTGAAGCCGGTCGCCGTTTTCTTGGGATGCGTCATTACGATGTACAACTCATCGGTGGCATGGTGCTGCATGAAGGCAAAATTGCTGAAATGATCACGGGAGAAGGTAAGACACTTGTCGCAACGCTTCCCGCATATTTGAACTCCATGACGAACCGTGGAGTCCACGTCATTACAGTCAACGACTATCTGGCTCGTCGAGATATGGAATGGATGGCTCCACTCTACCGGGGCCTCGGGCTCACCGTTGGTGCCATTCAAAGCAATATGGACGTGCGTACACGACAAGCAGCTTATGGCTGTGATATTACTTACGGAACAAATAACGAATTTGGATTCGACTACCTTCGCGACAATATGCGACCGGCTGCACATGGTGATGATCGATTTCCAAAACACTTGCAACAATCACAGGGCAAGCTCGCTTATGCGATCATCGATGAAGTCGATAATATCCTGATCGACGAAGCTAGAACGCCGCTCATTATTTCCGGCCCGGCTCATCAAAACATCAAAAAATACGGTGAGGTGGATAAGGTCGCACGCAAACTGAAGAAGGACGTGCACTTTACCGTCGATGAAAAGAGCCACAACGTATTGCTCAACGATGATGGCATCCGCGAAGCTGAACGTCTTGCCGGAGTTGAGAGTTTTTATACGGCCGGAAACATGGACTGGCCGCACATGTTAGATAATGCCTTGAAAGCACATTATCTTTACAAGCGTGATGTCAATTACGTTATTCAGGATGACAAAATCGTCATTGTTGATGAGTTTACCGGTCGTTTGATGGATGGACGCCAATGGAGTGATGGATTACATCAGGCTGTAGAAGCATCCGAAGGCGTAAAGATCAAGGAAGAAACTCAGACGTTAGCCACAATCACGCTGCAAAATTATTTCCGCCTCTATGAAAAACTTTCCGGCATGACCGGTACTGCTCTTACCGAGGCCACGGAGTTCTATAAGACATATGAAATGGAAGTGGTGGCTATTCCGCCCAACCGTCCGCTCCAACGTCTTGAGCACAAGGACATCATCTACTTAACAGAACGCGAGAAGTACAAAGCGGTTTGTGAAGAGATCGAAAGTACCGTTAAGTGGGATGTCATCGAAACCAAGCGTGAGTATTTCATCGGTAAGGTCATCAAAGATACGGATGATGCTTATGAAATGGAATTGCGAGGCAGTCGTAAAAGCGACGTAATCAATAAGTCAGACATCATTTCCGTAAGTCGTAAAGGTAGACCTGTTCTGGTCGGAACGGTGTCGATCGAAAAGAGTGAACATATCTCTACGCTGCTGAAGGAACGTGGAATCGACCACGAGATCCTCAACGCCAAGAATCATGGTCGTGAAGCGGAAATTATTGCACAGGCCGGCAGAACCGGAGCGGTCACCATTGCTACAAATATGGCCGGTCGTGGTACCGATATTTTGCTCGGTGGCAATCCTGAAACGATGGCATGGTCTCAACTGCAACATACGTATGCGACACGTCTGGATGTACCTCAGGATGAATGGGATGACCTGGTTCGCGGTATCGACCAGGAATTCGGAATGTCCGAACAGGGGGAAGAAGTAAAGACCCTTGGTGGACTGCACGTGATTGGCACGGAACGCCATGACGCCCGTCGAATTGACTTGCAGTTGCGTGGTCGATGTGGACGTCAGGGTGATCCAGGATCAAGCCGGTTTTTCTTGTCCATGGAAGATGACCTGATGCGCATTTTTGGCGGCATCAAAATGAAAGACATGTTACAGAGATTCGGCATGGCTGAGTCGGACAAGATCGAAAGCGGTTTGGTCACTCGGCGCATTAAGGGTGCACAAAAGAAAGTTGAGGAACGCAACTTCGAGATTCGTCGTAATTTGCTCGAGTATGACAAAGTCATGGACTTGCAGCGAAAGGAAATTTATTCCTATCGACAACGTATCCTTGATGGCGACGACGTGTCAGAACTAGTACAGGATATAATCGCCGACCAAGTAACAGGTGCTCTGGATAGCCTGCTGGATCCAATGTACGGTCTGGAATCTCTCTCAGCATGGATCAACACACAATTCGGTTGCGATAGTATGGCCCGGGATTTCAATGGCCATGACTATGAAGGAGTGTGCGAAGAAGCACGAAGCATCGCACGAAAAAAACTCCGAAGTGAAATCCATGACAAGATGGATGAAACCGTTCCGCGTGACGCAGATCCGGAAGACTACAACTGGGAAGCCTTAACAAAATTCGTTAACACTCGTTTTCAGGCCAGCATTCGATCCAGTGCCCTGAAGGAAATAGACGAATTGGATCTATTTGACCAGATCATGGGTTTTGCCGACGAGTGGCTAAATCGGGTTGATCTCTCAGATGCCAAGGTATTTCTGGAATCTACATTTCAGCAGCAGACGTTGTTAGCATGGCTCAACAGTAAATATGGCATCGCACTGAAACTCGATGACCTGAGCGGAGTGAATGATGACGAGATTAGCGAGCTCATCCACGACCGCACCAGTGAAATGTACTTTCAAAAGGAAGCCGAATATCCGATACTTGCCGCCCTTTACCGATTTGGATCAGCTGGCGAAGGGGGTCGAATTGACCGGGAAAGTATGATTGACTGGGCTCAAATTAGGTTTGATGCCAAGATCGACCTGACCGATGTTCAGAACCAACAACGCGAAGAAACTCGTGATTTTCTACTCGATCTGAGTCTTGCCAACCAAAAACGGCGGCAGGACCATCGCAAATGGGTGGATGAAAAACTGGAGTCACTCTACACGACGTTCTCAACTGATGAGCGTGTAGCCAATGTGGCAGATGAAGGCGAATTAGCCAAACTCGCCATGTGGTTACGGGATCATTTGAGTCACGACATTTCAGTAGATGATCTTGGCAAACTCGATAGCAGCGAATTATCGATTGAGCTACGTAGCGCTGTAGACGAGAAACATCATCCAGAAATGCGCCGTATGGAACGTGGATTACTGCTTGAAGTTGTCGATGCCGCGTGGAAAGATCACCTGCTCGCAATGGACTATCTCAAGTCATCTGTCGGATTGCAAGGTTACGCTCAAAAGGATCCGAAGGTAGAGTATCAACGCGAAGGCATGATACTCTTCCGAAAATTGTGGATCGCGATCGGTGACCGCGTTACCGACTTGCTCTTCAGGATGGAACAACTTGATGAAGGTTTCGTCGGATCGACGTGGGTGGAATCATCGGCAAGCCACGACTCTGCGGCGTCCAGTTCTGATATCGCGAGGGAACAACAGGGTGCGATTGCTTCCAGTCAGGATCAGGGCGGTCCTATCGAGCCAACACGAATCCACAACCGGACTCCTGGCCGCAACGAGCCATGCTTTTGCGGTAGCGGAAAGAAATACAAACGATGTTGCATGGGTAAATCGAACGACAACGTGGCATAACAAGTCGGGCAAGGCTGTACTACGGCCTTCAGTAAATGGCATATCTGTATAACCTCGCCTACCTCGTCGCCATCATACTGGCATCGCCATTGCTGATAATCAGTTCGATTCGCAAAGGAAAGTATCGCCAGGGTTGGGGTGCCAAACTCTTTGGAATCGTACCACGCTCAAGAAACGACAAGCCTTGTATCTGGCTGCATGCTGTGAGCGTTGGAGAAGTAAATCTGCTCCAGCCCATTCTCGCCGAAATATCAAAGAAGCACCCGGACTGGGAGTGCGTTATTTCCACGACAACGCTCACCGGGATGGACTTAGCCCAGCGCAAGTATTCTCAATACACTGTTTTTTACTGCCCGTTAGATTTTTCCTGGGCTGTAGCGAATGCATTTCGTCGGGTTAATCCAGCCATGCTGGTTCTCGTGGAGCTAGAAGTGTGGCCGAATATAATACGGTCCGCTCATAAGCGAGGTTGTCCGGTCGTCATCGCAAACGGGCGACTCAGCGAGCGTAGCTTTGCCGGTTACAAAAAAATCAGCTTCCTGATCCGCCAAACCATGAAACGGATTAGTGCGGTCGCCGCACAAAACAAAGACTACGCTAACCGCTTTGTAAGTCTGGGAGTCAATCCAAGTCGTGTCCATATCACCGGCTCAATCAAATTCGACGGCGCTCAAACCAATCGAAGTAATGAAACGACTCAATCGTTGATTTCCCTGTCCGGATTAAATCCTGACATGCCGGTAATTCTTGCCGGTAGTACGCAAATTGAAGAAGAGAAGTTTGTTATCCAAACTTTTTCTGATTTGCTGCCGGACCATCCGGAAATACAACTAATTATTGTGCCTCGTCATCCGGAACGGTTTGATGCCGTCGCGGAAATGCTCGAAGATCAAATCTATCCATGGGTGCGTAGATCGGAAATCACCGAGCCATTGGCAGACGGCTCGTGGAAAATACTGTTAGTTGATGTCATTGGTGAACTTGGAGCCTGGTGGGGTACCGCAGACATCGCGCTTGTGGGAGGAAGCTTTGGTAAACGTGGTGGCCAAAATATGATCGAGCCGGCCGCCTATGGTGCCGCTGTATGTTTCGGACCCTCCACCAGAAACTTTCGTGATGTTGTACAACAATTGCTCAATGCAAAAGCGGCAGTTGTTGTGCAGGATCAACTTGAATTAACCGAGTTTATGAGAACATGCCTTCAGGATCAGGCCTTTGCGGAAGACCTCGGAACACGCGCAAAGACCCTCGTCAGTGAACAACTGGGCGCTACAACTCAAACAATTGACATCCTGGCCAAAGCGATGGCCAATTCCCAACAAATAAATAGCACTTTATAATTCTGAATTAGCCTGAACCAAAGCAATTCAGAATCCTCCGAAGGAATTAACTGTGGCATCCGGAAAATATCTCTTTACAAGTGAATCTGTCAGTATGGGACATCCCGATAAACTGGCAGATCAAATCTCTGATGGCATCCTCGACGCATTGTTTGCACAAGATCCAAACAGCCGTGTAGCTTGTGAAACTATGGTTACAACAGGACTGGCGATCGTGGCAGGTGAAATCACGACTTCTGCCAATATCAGCTATCAGGATGTCATTCGAGATGTCATTCGAGATGTCGGATATACCGATGATGAAATGGGGATCAATGCCGACACCTGTGCTGTCATGGTATCGATTGATAAACAAAGCCCCGATATAGCCCAAGGTGTTGACGAAGATAATACAAGCGGTAAAGAAATCGGTGCCGGCGATCAGGGTTTAATGTTTGGATTCGCCTGTCGCGATACAGAACCCGAATTAATGCCAATGCCCATCGCGCTTTCCCACCGAATCCTAAATCGGCTTAATGATGCTCGATTTGGAAACGAAGTGAACTGGTTGCGACCTGACAGCAAAAGTCAGGTAACCGTAGAGTACGACGGCTTTACTCCTGTCAAAATCGACACCGTTGTTTTGAGTACACAACACTCACCAGATGTTTCAAATGATGAAATCCGTGAATTCGTGATTGAAAATGTTATCAAACCCCAATTACCAGCAGATCTGGTTTCGGATGATATCACTTACCACGTGAATCCGACCGGTCGATTTGTAACAGGTGGCCCTCACGGTGACTGTGGATTGACCGGACGAAAGATCATCGTTGATACCTACGGTGGCTGGGGCCGTCATGGCGGCGGTGCATTTAGTGGTAAAGATCCCACAAAAGTAGACCGCAGTGCAGCATATATGTCACGACATGTTGCGAAGACAATCGTTGCTGCCGGGTTAGCTGATCGGTGTGAAGTTCAACTTGCGTATGCAATCGGGGTAACTGATCCGGTCAGTGTCCACGTTGATACTCAGGGATCAGGAGTCGTTGATGATTCACGTCTTTGCGAAGTGGTTAGAGAATTCTTTCCGCTTTCACCCGGTGGAATAATCGACTACCTGGATCTGCGTCGACCCATCTATCGCCAAACAGCTGCCGGCGGTCACTTCGGTAGAAGCGAAGAAGCTTTCGGCTGGGAAAACACCGATCGCGCTGATGAGCTTAAAGCTGCTGTAAGCTAATCTACGCTTTCTCCCAACAAACTCAGCATTGACCAATGATGGTGTCATTCGCTACGGTTTCATAAGTTCAGTTCTGCTCCAGATGCAGTACTGCGAATTCCGTCTCGAACTTCCATCTCACCATGGCTGCAATCAGCAATAGCATTGATGCAAAATCCACTGCACTGCATGTGCTGCTGCGCCAAAGTATCGCATTTACCCTTGCTGTTAGTGGATTCCTCATCAGTATGGCCATCGTCATTGCTGACGTTCAATCCAATGTCACGCCGTCAGCCAGCGATATTTCTGTAATCGTCTTCACCGCTTGTTTCATTTCGGTCACGCGCCTCATCAATGGTCACAGCACAGGAAAATCAGCTTCTGCGATTAATTGGGCTTTTGGTACTGCGACTGCACTGTTTGTAGCGACATGGATTTCCATGGACCCCGTGTCTCAGCAGGCTTTAATGGTCTGGGCTGTAATCATCGGTTGTGAATCCGCCTGGTGGAACCGATGGCGGACAACACCAAATCCTGTTGCCGTAAATTCCGTCATCAATATGGAAGTACTTGTTAACGAACCAAATGAATTGATCAGCGAAAACTGGAATGACACGCCATTGGAACCAGAAGTTGAAGATGTCCAACCATGGGAAATGGATGACACGATTCAACACTGGACCAGATCACGTAACTCCAAAGGCATCGACAGAGTTGAAGCCTGGATGTACGCCGATTTTAAAGAAGGCCAACAATATCAATCAGTACATGTTGCCTTCATTCCACAATTCGGCGAGTTACCTCAGTTATTTGCCAATCAATTGGATGGCCCTGCTGCCACGATTAAAGTCGGTGAATTGCGAATATACGGCGCGCGTCTTGAGTGCAAATTAAATTCTCCAGCAACAGATCGCACACAAGTGATGATCCATATCACAGTCAATGGCGTAATGAATCAAGACGCCAAAGCAGCTTAATGAGCGACTCTCAGTGGTTGTCTTGGTAGTAGATAGGAATTGAAATGGCACGTTGGCCGGGAAAAAAATGGACAACCCTCGTTACATACGGGTTGATACTAATTCTATTCCCCGTGCTATGTTACTTGGCATATCAATGGGTACGCGGCGGCCAGTGAGCTAATCCCAGAATCAATCGACAACGATGAGAATTGATCTTCAACCCATAATTGATCGGCTGCATGAGTTCGGACAGCAACATCTGTTGCAGACAGCTTCTGAATTGACAAGTGCAGAACTGGAATCGCTAGTTGAGTCGATTAACACGATTGATCTGGGATTGATTAAGAAGCTCACAAGCGACACCAATTCTGATACATCACCGATTTCAGATACCACAACCGTTGAGCCTCCAAGTGCATTTAGGCTCACTGACGAAAATATCGAGTTGGCCTCCGGTGAAGTAGTGTCGCGGGCCAAAGCTGTCGATGCTGGTGAAGCACTGCTAAATAATCATGAGCTTGGTGTCATCGTCGTTGCCGGTGGTCAGGGCACACGATTGGGATTTAACCATCCGAAAGGCATGGTTCCCATTGGGGAGTTGTCCGAGCGAACACTGTTTCAGTTTGTTACAGACAAGATTGCGGCTCTCTCCGATAAGTACGGCTATTGCGTACCTCTGTTCATCATGACGAGTCCACCTGTGCATAGTGACACAGTTAACTTTTTTAAAGAGAACGGTAACTTCGGATTAGACGATGAGCAAATCTTCTTTTTTTGCCAGGGCACCATGCCGGCTGTTGATCAGGCGACCGGCAAACTCCTAATGCAAACAAGAAGTGAGCTTTGCCTCTCCCCAAACGGGCATGGTGGTATGCTCTCCGCACTTAAGAACTCTGGTATTCTGACTTGGTGCCGCGAACAACATATTTCGACACTGTTCTATTCTCAAATTGATAATCCACTTTCCCAAATCGGTGACCCGTTACTGCTGGGAATTCACTCGTTGTCCTCTGCCGATGTGTCGATGCAAGTCATCGAGAAACAAAACGCTGATGACCGTACCGGTAACGTTGTAATGATTGACGATATCATTCAAATGATCGAGTACTCTGAAATGCCACGGGAATTGGCTACGCAAACGATTGCCGATTCTGGCGAAGCAGACAGGCTACGGTATTGGGCTTCAAATATCGCCGTTCACACATTTAGTACCGAATTCCTTGCTCGGATGTCTGAAGATGCAAACGCCCTGCCCTTCCATTTAGCATCCAAAAAAGTATCGCATTCAAAGAACGGCGAGTTGGTGTCTCCAACTGTTCCAAATGCATTTAAGTTTGAGCAGTTTATTTTTGATCTGCTACCTCACGCTCAAAACACCATGGTGGTTGAAGTTGAACGATCCGTCGCTTTTGCCCCCGTAAAGAACGCACCGGATGCGACCTTTAGCACGGTAGCGACGTCGCGGGCAACCATGAATAAGCTCTACCATAATTGGCTAACTGAATCTGGGTGTAGCGTTGATGATTCAGTCATCGTCGAGATCAATGCCCGATTTGCGTTAAATCAAGCTCAGCTACAATCCAGAGAGATTCCAGCGCGAATTGACTCTGATACATATTTTGAATAATGAAAACCAAAACCCGAAGCCTGATAATTGGTTTCATATAAGGTAGTAATACCAAGTTTACGAGGAGGACAGATGATACACGCGGTGATCATGGCGGGTGGTAGCGGTACGAGGTTCTGGCCAGCTAGCCGATCCAAAACGCCCAAGCAATTGCTCCGACTCGCCGGTGATACGGTCATGCTACAGGCCACGGTTGATCGACTTGGAGACCTTGTTACAAACGAACAGGTTTTCGTTCTAACCAATCAACGACTTGTCCCAGCTATCAGAGAACTGCTGCCAGATCTACCGGATGCCAACATTGTCGGTGAACCGTACAAGAGAGATACCGCGCCATGTATCGGATTGGCGGCATCTTTAGTTTACGCCTCAGACCCGAACGCTGTTATGGCCGTCATGCCATCAGACCATGTGATAACCCCTGAAGCCACGTTTCAAAAGGCACTTCAAACCGCCGCAAGTTTGGTCAACGATGACCCACGTCGCATCATCACTTTTGGAATTCCGCCAACATATCCGGCAGAATCTTTTGGATATATCCAACGATCCGATTCCATTGAAACAAACGACGGGATTAGTAACGCATATCGAGTCGAGCAATTCAAAGAAAAACCAAGTGCAGACATAGCACAGCAGTATCTCGATGCGGGTGCCTTTTATTGGAATTCGGGGATCTTTGTTTGGAAAGCGTCGACCATTCTTGAAGCGCTGCGACAATTCCAACCCGAGATGATGATGCACATTGATAACATTGCTGCAACCATTGGCGATCCATCATTCGAGTCCGTGTTGGCAACTGAATTTGAGCAGATCAATGGAACATCTATCGACTATGCAGTAATGGAGCACTATGAGCACGTTGTTGTATTGGAAGCGACCTTCCACTGGGATGACGTCGGTAGTTGGCAGAGTTTAAGCCGCACGAACGAACAGGACGACTCAGGAAACACTGTATTAGGTAAACATCTGTCGATTGAATCAGCTGGAAATATTATTAGTGCAGAAGGTGATCATCTAATTGCGACGATTGGTGTAAATGACAAAATCATCGTACACACAAATAACGCTACGTTGGTCGCGGACAAGAGTGAAGAAGAACGAGTACGTGAAATCGTAAAACAACTTGAGGAATTGGAATGGGACGAGTACCTCTAATATCGTTAGTCGCGGTTTTTGGCTCCATATTTTTCGGCACTGCAGTTTTAGATGCCGAAGAAAAAAAGCCTTTTGCGCCACTGAATCTCCGATTGAAAACGCTTGGTGGAAAACAGGTTTGGTCTGATGTCCGCATCGTTCAGGATTGGCGTATTCAGCGCAATGTGTACACCGGCCACCATCGGTTGCTTTCGCCTAACAACTACCGCGAAGCCTGGGGAAGTCGTGAACATTGCGATCTGATATTGGATAAGGAGATACAGCAAAGTGATTTAAAACCGTACAAACAGACTGTGGTTGTGCTGCTGCACGGAATCCTGCGTGCACGATCCAGCATGGACGACATGAAATATTTTCTGCAGCGATTTGGGCATCAGGTCATGAGCGTGTCTTATGCAAGCTCAAGAGAATCCATCGACGATCATGCCCGTTCACTTCACGACATTCTTGATGACCATCCAGAAATAGATCGCATTTGCGTTGTTGCCCACAGCATGGGGGCCCTCGTCATCCGTCGCTATATGAAGATGTTTGATGAACCTCGCATTAAACGGATTGTCATGCTGGGGCCACCAAATCATGGAAGTTCTCTGGCTCGAATGTTTGAAGATAACACCATTTTCCAAATGTTCTGGGGCATCAATGGAAAGGAAATGGCCACCAATTGGAAACAGTATGAGCCGCGACTCTCAATTCCAAACTGCGAGTTTGGGATCCTTGCAGGTGACGTCTCAAAACAACGAGTGAAGAATCCTTTGTTTGATGAACCCAATGATCTGGTTGTCACCGTTAAGGAAACACAACTTGGTGGTGCTTCCGACTTTCGAACCGTACCAGTCATCCACACCTACCTCGTGGATAATATCATTACAATGAAAATGACCCATCGATTTCTTAAAGATGGTTACTTCGAAACTGAATCTGCCCGTCAGCGGATTGACCCATAACCGGTAGTTCAAAACTTTGACAGATTGTCTATTACCAGAATCAGGCCGACTGGCCGGAATTGATTACGGCACAGTGCGTATTGGTATCGCCATCTGCGATGCTGAACGAATTCTGGCTACACCTCATGAAAACTACACTCGGCGGAATGAAATGGAGGATGCACAGTTCTTCAAGGATCTTATCGCGAGTGAATCGCTCGTTGGATTTGTGATTGGACTGCCGCTGCATACCGACGGTAACGAAAGTCAAAAGAGTCAGGAAACCCGGTCGTTTGCGAGCTGGTTATTCCAGGAGACTGGTCTCCCATTCGAGTTCCAGGATGAGCGGTTTAGTACAAAAGCCGCTCATGAGCTGATGATTGGGGGAAATATAAAAGCGAGCAAACGCAAAAAACGACTTGATGCAGTCGCTGCACAGGTGATTCTCTCGAGCTATATCGAACGCTAGTTTTCCGGTTTACGTTGATTCCAGTATCGCCGTAACTCCTTCACGGTAGGTCGGATACGTAAGATCAATTCCTAGTTCGTTTCTCATCCTACTGTTCTTTACTCGCTTGTCTGCCATGGCTCTGGACACGACATGGGAGTCCGCTTCCGGCTCAGTAAAGCAAACCGGAGGCGCATTTAATTTCTGTGCTACGAAATTGAAATACTCTGATCTAACAACGGGTTCATCATCGCCAATGACAAACGTTACCGGCGTCTTTTCATATTGGCTGGCCGCAGCAACGGCTTGAACTGCGTCATCTACGTGAATCAGGTTTATGTATCCATCTCGTGGTGAACTGATTGGCTCGCCCTTTTGAATACTGGCAAGTCGAGGGATTCGTTCCGGTCCATATATCCCAGCCAATCTTAGAATCACGAGCCGATCTGAAAATTCAGATTGCTGGAGAAAACGTTCTGCCTCAAGGCAGGCCACACCACCTGGACGCTGCGGCTCACAAGCCGATTCTTCATCGACCCATTCACCATTGGCTTGCGAGTAGACGCCTGTAGAACTGATATAGATTAATCGTGAAATGCCCGAGGGTAACTTTGCAATTGTATTTTTGATTCCCTCGACAAACGCCGTGTGAATGTCATAACCCGCGTGCCTATCAAATCCCACCGACAATAGCACCGTGTCTACTTCCGGAAACGAGGCAATCGAATCCGGCTTGGTGATGTCACCAACCACGGGATTCCATCCAAATGTGCTGAATCGGTCAGCCGTTTCCGTCGACCGTGTAAGCGCAAAAACGTCGCAATTCGTTTCTCGCCAGTGCTCTGCTACTCGACTTCCAAGGTAGCCGCAACCAATTATCAATCCGCTTGTCATTTCGTCGTATCTCAAAAGTCAGATTCCAGTGATGGCCGGCGTAATCGTTACAACGCATCATGCTTTACCAAAGCTGCCTGCCGCAATTACTCTCTATACCCTGCAAAACACTGGTCTAGCAAGTCATAATGGAGTTGCAGCAGATTTTGACCACAATCGCACTGCATTACAAATCCGGCAATTATCAACGTGGCGTAAATAGATGCTTAACCGAGTACAACACCCTGGCAACCGTGCCGTCGCAGCCATTTTACTTGTTTTGGGGCTGATCACAGCGCCAACCGTTCACGCTCAAGATGGAAGCGATGACGCTAAAGTAAAAGGTCGCATTCAGAAACTCATCAATGGTCAACAACCACGAAGCCTGGAAGATGTGGTGGCCATGGAAGAACAAGTTACAAAACTTGTCCCAGATCTGATGAAAGCGACGGTTGGTATCCGCGTCGGCCCTGCACAGGGCAGTGGTGTCATTGTAGGTACCGAAGGATATGTCCTAACCGCGGCGCACGTTGCTGGACGGCCAAATCGCAGAGCATTCATTATCCTCGAAGACGGTACCGCCATTACCGGTGAGACGCTTGGCTTAAATAACACTATCGACGCTGGTGTAATCAAGATTACACAGGAAGACTGGGATCCAAATAAATGGCCTCACGCAGAAATTGGAACGTCAGACGATGTAAAACTCGGCCAGTGGTGCATTGCTGTTGGACATCCTGGTGGATTTCAGCCGGATAGGAACCCGGTTGTGCGATTCGGTAGGGTCATACACAAGTATCACGATGTAGTGACAACAGACTGCACATTGATCGGTGGTGATTCCGGTGGGCCACTTTTTGATTTAACAGGAAAAGTGATTGGCATCCACAGTCGCATCGGTCCGGAGCTCACGCATAACGTTCACGTACCCATTAGTGCGTACAAGAACGAATCCTGGGATCGGATGTTAGCTGGCGAACGCTGGGGTGACTCTCCCAAGGCACCGTTTATCGGAGTGCGAGGAAGCAGCGAAGAGAACGACTGCCTGATTGCGGAAGTGATCGAAGGTAGCCCGGCTTCCGTCGCCGGCATTAAAGCTAACGATGTAATCGTTAAGTTCGCAGATGAAAAAATCTCTGACTTCGATTCACTTATTCTCGCTGTCGGTATTCGGCGACCCGGTGAGATTGTTGACGTCGTGGTGCAACGTGGTGAAGAAGAAGTATCACTTAAACTCACAATTGCACAAGCTGGTGGCGTAGCTCCCGAGGAAAAAGAAGACGCGGAAAAAGAGAATAAGGATAACGGGGAAAAGCCAGATGAATCAGATGACTCACGTAATCGCTTACCGCTGCAGCCTCAGTTAGTGCGCGAGCGAGGCGAGATTGCAACTGAGCAAGCCGTTGATTTAAGTCTTCAGTCTGTAAGTTGGCTTCGTAGCATTATGATGCTAAAGCCAGCTGGACTGTACGAACGAAATCACGTGACGATTCGACAGGCCTTTGATAAAGTCATTGAAAAGTCTGGTGAATGCACCGTACGGATTACCAGCGGAAAACAGAGTCTGGCACTAGGTACGATTGTGTCGGAAAAAGGTTATATCATCACCAAAGCGAGCCAACTCCAAGGTGATAAGGTTCGTGATGATATTGAATGTGTATTTGCCGACGGCAGCAAACGACCTATCGAGATTACGGCGATCAATGAGCAACATGATATCGCTTTATTAAAAGTAAACGGGAGACGCAAACTTGTTGCTGTACAAATAGCAGACGACGTCGAAATCCCGGTGATCGGCAGTTGGGTCATAACACCGGGTCTATCTTCAACACCGCTTACCATCGGCGTCGTGAGTGCGAAACCTCGTGCTATTAAAGGCGGATTGCTGGGCGTCTTACTCGGTGAGTCCGACGAAGCAGTTTTTGTGGAACGAGTATTTCCCGGGAGTGCAGCCGATCGAGCTAAGATGAACCGAGGAGACGTAATTCAGTCTGTTAACGGCAAGGATGTTGCAAACCGCCAAATGCTGATTGACCTCGTGCGTTCACACCTGCCAGGTGAAACACTTAAATTCCAGATTATGCGTGGCGAAGAGGAAATCGAAATTAATGCAACTCTTGGTCGAGAGAGCGATGTATTTGGATCCGAAGCACTACCGCGTGGTGATATCGGCGGACCATTGAGTGAACGTCGTAGTGGATTTCCTGCTGTGTTTCAGCACGACACCGTCGTTCAGCCGAATGAATGTGGCGGCCCATTACTTGATACCAATGGAAAAATGATCGGCATGAACATCGCACGGGCAGGCAGAGTTTCCTCCTACGGTCTTTCTGCAAAGATCGTAGCCGAGATCGTTGCTGAGTTACTGGCGGAAGCTGAAAGTGACGAGAACACTGACAAAGACGAATGAGTTCCCCTTGCCAATGCTTGAATCATTTAACGCAGCCTCATAGAATCCGTGTCATGGCAGCGCACTGTCTCATCATGCTGTCTGGATTTTTTAACAACTGAGCACAATACGATGTTGGAACGCAAACCAGTTTTTCCGAATGTAATCGAGCTGAATTATCAGGTCGGCCACGTACTGGGATGCAATGTTTATTTGGTCTATGACCAGGATGAATGGCTCCTGATTGATATTGGTTATGACGAAGTCGTCGATGAAATCATTGAAACGATTCGTCAAATGGATTTTCCTCTATCAAAATGCAAAATGCTGATTGCTACGCATGCAGATGTAGACCACATCCAGGGAATCGCACGTGCCAGCCAAATTCTACGAACCGATGTGGCATCACATCCGCTTGCTGCAGAACCGATGCGCCGTGGTGACAAACTCCGGACATTCGCTGAAATCGAAGCCCAGAATATTCACTTGGATATGCCGCCTATTGATGTCGATCAACTGATCGATGAAGGCGATAAAATTCAAATTGGAGATGTGGAACTTGAGGTTTGGTTGACCCCTGGACACACCGATAGCCAGTTGAGTTTCAGACTGGGCGATCTGCTGTTCTGTGGTGACAACATCTATCGAGACGGATGTGTTGGCGCGATCGATGCCCACCATGGAAGTGATATTGCCGATTTCATCGCTTCACTTAGGAGAATCCGTGCCAGTAATGTAAAGTGGCTTTTACCAAGTCACGGTCCGATCTTCCGTAAAGATGATGATTTGCTCGATCGCACCATTGCTAGATTAGAGTCCTATCGCCATATGGCAGATTTCGGTACGTGTGCCACGGACTGGCCACTGATGGATGAATGGGAACGCGAGTTACGCGAAGGCAAAATGCCGAATACCAACTAAATGAAATCCTTCAACGCCGAGGTGTGATCGATGTCCAGTGCAGCCGTTGAGTTGCTTCAAGATCTTGTGCGTACGCCAAGTGTAAATCCCATGGGTCGCGATGTCTCTGGAGATATCTATCTGGAGCACCGAATGACGGCACGTCTTCAGCAATGGTTTGAAGATCTCGGAGTGCCGTGGAAGCGATACACTGTCATGCCGGAGCGAGACAATATTGCTGCGGTCTTTCATGGTGATCCCGATGCACCGATTATCGTACTTGAAGCACATCAGGATACGGTGCCAATCGATGGCATGATTATTGAGCCATTTGATCCGGTTATTGAAGATGGCAAGATGTTTGGCCGGGGCAGCTGCGATATTAAGGGCGGCATGGCCTGCATGATGACAGCGTTTAAACGACTAGTGGAAAATCCTCCGGAGAATCCACCAACTGTCATGATGGCGTGCAGCGTCAATGAAGAGTTTGGAATGGCCGGTGCTGAAAACCTATGTCACTTCTGGCAACCCGGAGAATACTCGCTTGTTGATCGTGAACCAACTTGCGTTATCGTCGCGGAACCAACTTTGCTAAACGTGGTGGTTGCTCATAAAGGTGTTGCAAGATTTCATGTGTATGTGGACGGTGTTGCATGTCACAGCTCACAACCTGAATTAGGCCGCAATGCTATATATCGCATGAGCAGAATCATTGAGCTGTTTGAGGAATACGCAACGGATGTCGTGCCAACTCTAGGTGAACATCCTCGTTGTGGTAAGCCAACGCTCAGCGTTGGGATGATTTCGGGCGGAATCAGTGTAAATACGGTACCTGATTTTTGCCAAATCGAAATCGACCGCCGCGTCCTCCCCGAAGAAGAACCGAAGGACGCTTTTGACCACATTACCGGGTACATTACCGCTAAGATGCAAGAACTCTATCCGGAGTGGGCTGACGACGTGCGATTCTCTGATGACCCAAATCTCAAATATGGTCTAACCGATAGCTTCAACGGACCACTCGCGTCATCACTGCAATCAGTCATTCAATCTATGGGTATAGATTGTGAATTGATGGGTGTGCCCTACGGAACGGATGCCAAGGCATTTTCGCGAGCTGGAATTCAAACCGTTGTTCTCGGTCCCGGCTCTATCGATCAGGCTCACACCAAAGATGAGTGGGTAGAAATCGACCAGCTTGAAAAGGCGGTGGAAGTCTACTGGAATGCCATTAACCAACTGCCGGCGTTGCTGTAGGTCGCCTTGCAAACAACGAATTGCACCTCATTGCCTTGGCATACTCTCAGCGAACTTGACTTAGACCCGATGGCTTAAAACACGTCGAGTCTGAAGTGATTACCAAAGTGGTAGCGGCGAGCGTTTGGATAGAAGTTGTGCCACATATTGTTGTATACGGGCACTCTCATTTCCTGTGGATACCGATGATATAGACTCTCGTAGCTTCGGTAATGCTCACTTCCACGGAAGTTCTGTGGATAGTACACGTACGGATAGTGGTAGAAGCGATTCCAATCATAGGGACTGTAGACGTTACCCCATGCACGTCCAAATGCTCGCTCACCGGCCTGGGTATCTGTTGAAACTGAAGTGGCGGCGAGAAATACACCACAGGCGATCGCGATAATGCAACGTCGGATCATCTGTTAGTCCTTATGTAATCAACTCTTCTATTGATAAACACGGATGATCATTCATCCGTCGGAAACAGCTTTAAGTTTCGGGCGTTACACCACTCAAACCGATGTACACGCACGTATATCCGTAAAGCGTGCTGCTCCATCACTCTTCTTCGGTCGTTGGAATCGTCGGAATTGAAGGAATATTCGTCAGAATCGGAATTCTCACCATTATCCGAAAACGATATTATCTTCACGGGCAACTGTTTTTGTGTACCACCGGGCGAATTGGGCAAAACACTGCTAACAGCAGCCAAAAATAGCACGTAGGTATACTTGCTACAAAATCAGTTTGGCGGCACAATAATCCGTATATAAAGCCTCAGAGCCGTTCTTTCACACCCAGGGCAAAGGACGGCTTTTTATGGCACATACTTTGTGATTTTTTTCACAAAGTCTTGTGGCGACTCATGACGATACCCAATCAACAACATGGAATCCTTGATTCGTAATTCGACTTACCGGATACTCCCCTCCAAGAAATGTCCCACCAGAAAACTGTCGCGTGAATCGAACTTATAGCATCGAGCGTGGATTAGATCTGCCGATCACCAATCCACCGAAACAAACCGTTTCAAACGGGCCGGACGTAACGCAGGCTGCGTTACTGGGGGATGATTATGTTGGCATGAAGCCAACGATGCTTGTTCAGGTTGGCGATCGCGTAAAACGCGGTCAACCGGTGATCGAAGATAAGAAGAACCCTGGTGTGATTTTCACATCACCCGTTTCAGGAACCGTTAATGCGATCCATCGAGGTGAGAAACGACGATTTCTCTCTATGGTTTTCGATATAGACGGCGATGAATGTGTTGAGTTTGAAGCATTTGGTGATGACCTTCACAAGCTTACTCCCGAAACAGTCCGTCGTCAGTTAATCAACTCCGGACTGTGGACTGCCTTGCGTACGCGTCCATACAGCAAGACACCGGCTATCGACACGTCTCCGGACTCGATCTTCGTAACGGCCATCGATACCAATCCACTTGCGGCAAATCCGGAAGTGATTGTCGCCCAGAATCACGAGAAGTTTGTACTTGGGCTGCATGCTCTAAGCACACTTACCACAAACAATGTTTACCTTTGTCTTGCTCCGAATGGTGACATTCGAGGTGACCAGGTACCAAACGTACAAACTGAGGTCTTTGACGGGCCGCATCCAGCCGGGCTTGTTGGAACACACATCAACATGGTGAATCCAGTTGGGCCAACCAAGACTCATTGGCATATTAATTATCAGGACGTCATAGCCATCGGCACATTGCTATTCGACGGCACGCTGGATACAAGCCGTATCATCGCACTTGCGGGTCCGGGGGTCGAAGACCCTCGACTCATCAGGACTATTATGGGTGCGAACCTTGATCAGTTGACAGATGGGCAATTGAACGATGCTGAAAACAGGGTCATCTCCGGTTCGATTCTTTCAGGGCGGCAGTCTCAGGAACCCATATCCTTCCTGGGTCGATTCCACTTGCAGGTATCCGTCATAAGAGAAGGCCACGAGCGAGAGTTCCTTGGATGGATGGCTCCTGGCATTAAGAAGTTCTCTGTAACCGGAGCATTTGCCTCTGTCATCAATCCGGCCCAACGCGTTGCATTTACAACGGCCACAGGTGGCAGTCGACGTTCCATGGTACCGATTGGATCATACGAACGCGTGATGCCTTTAGATATTTTGCCAACCCAGTTGCTGCGAGCACTGATCGTAGGAGATACCGATACAGCTCAACAACTCGGAGCACTCGAGTTAGATGAAGAAGACTTAGCGTTATGTACATTTGTCTGTCCGGGCAAATATGAATACGGATCCATTTTGAGACAGAATCTGACACAAATTGAACTTGAAGGATGATACAGCCGCTGGGCTTTAGATCATACGTTCATCAGAAACACCGGAAGAACCGATGAGGAAATTCCTCGACAAACTGGCCCCCAAATTTGAAAAAGATGGGAAGCTTGAGAAGTTCTATCCTCTTTACGAGGCAATGGATACGTTTCTCTACACCCCTGGGGAAGTTACAACCGGTCCGTCACACGTTCGAGACAGCATCGATCTCAAGCGCATGATGTCGATGGTCGTGGTGGCACTGATCCCCTGCGTATTCATGGCTATGTACAACACGGGGCTGCAGGCAAACTCAGCACTCGGCGACACAGCGGTTGAAGGATGGCGAGGCGGAATTCTCGACGTTGTGGGCGGTGTCGACCGTGAATCTTTCATCTCCAACCTAGTGCATGGCGCTAGCTACTTTCTGCCTGTGTACATCGTATGCATGACTGTCGGCGGCATATGGGAAGTCATTTTTGCGATTGTCAGAAAACATGAAGTGAACGAGGGATTCCTAGTAACCGGTTTGCTATTTCCACTTACACTGCCGCCAACCATCCCACTATGGCAAGTAGCCATCGGGATCAGTTTTGGCGTAGTCATTGGAAAGGAAGTTTTCGGCGGAACCGGACGTAATTTTCTAAATCCGGCGTTAACGGCACGTGCTTTTTTGTACTTTTCACATCCAGGTCAAATCACCGGAGACGACAAGATCTGGAATGCTGCGGGTGGCACAGATGGTGTAAGCGGCGCGACGATTTTGACAGATCTCGCCAGCCAGCCGGCTGAAAGTGCGTCGGAATATCTAAGCACTCACCTGAATGTTTCAGACAACTTTTTTGGCTGGACGACAGGCTCGATGGGCGAAACGTCCACGCTGGCCTGCCTAATCGGAGCCATGATTTTAATCATGACCCGAATCGGATCCCCAAAGATTATGGTTGCAACCTTGCTCGGCGGGCTTGGCGCTAGTGCCATTCTCAACGGCATCGGAAGTGATACAAATCCGATGTTTGCCATGACTCCGATTCAGCATCTGGTCACGGGTGGATTTGCGTTTGGCCTCGTGTTTATGGCAACGGATCCCGTTTCCGCTTCGATGACCTCCGGTGGCAAATGGATATACGGCTTACTAATTGGTGTAATTGCAATTCTCATCCGTGTTGTGAACCCGGCTTATCCCGAAGGAATCATGCTTGCCATTTTATTTGGAAATGTTTTCGCACCACTGATCGACTACTTTGTTATTAACCAGAACATCAAGAAGCGTACTGCTCGATGGAATGCAGATGCAAAGGTGGGAGGTTAGGCCATGTCACGAGACTCACTTAAGAACACTTTTCTCGTTGCCGGAATCCTGTGCGTTGTATGTTCGTTGCTTGTTTCGAGCACCTATGTCGGCCTGAAAGACCGTCAGGAAGAGAACAAGCAGCGAGACAAGAAGCTAAACATCCTTGAAGCTTGTGGATTGGATAAAGAAACGACTGACGTAGATCACGTTTACGCAAACAACGTTATGGCAAAATTAGTCGATCTGGATACTGGTCAGTACATTGACCAATGGCAAGACGGTTCCGGCGTTGAGCAATACGATCTCACTCAGCTCTTCGAAGACGAATCCCGATATATGGAGTTAAGTCGTCAGCAAGATCTGCCTGGAATTGAAAAGAGAGAAAACATTGCAGCCGTCTATATCTATACCGAAGGCGACACTCAACGGATTGTGCTGCCGGTACGTGGAAAAGGGCTTTGGTCAACATTGTGGGGATTTGTCGCCGTCGATTCCACAGGCAGTGTGATCAACGGAATCACGTTTTATGAGCACGGCGAAACGCCAGGACTTGGTGGTGAAGTAGACAACATTAACTGGAAAGAGTTGTGGAAGTCCGGCAAGCAGATCTACAGCGAAGATGGCAGTGTAAAGGTGAAGGTCCTGAAAAAAGGCACGCCTCAAACGGATGTCAATTCACAGGTTGACGGATTGGCCGGTGCGACCATTACGACAAATGGCGTATCCAAACTTCTCGAATTCTGGCTCGGTGATCTCGGTTTTAAGAAATTTTTGACCCTGAAACCGTGGCTTGCTGGCAGCGATCAGCCACAGTCTCAATCGGTCGCCGCACAAGACATCGACAACAAGCAGGACGGAGAGAAATAGAAAATGGCTCAATCTAAAGCCAAAGATGTTCTGTTCGATCCGGTATTGAACAATAACCCGATCGCATTGCAGATACTCGGTATCTGCTCAGCGCTTGCTGTGACAACTAAACTCGACACATCGGTAACGATGTGTCTGGCTGTTATCTTTGTTGTTGCATTTTCCAATGCCGCCGTCAGCCTTATTCGAACGATCATTCCCAGCAGTATTCGAATTATCGTTCAGATGACAATCATCGCATCTCTTGTGATCATTGTTGACCAGTTCCTCAAAGCATTTGCATTTGAAGTCAGTAAGCAACTCTCTGTGTTTGTTGGGTTAATTATTACTAACTGTATCGTCATGGGGCGGGCAGAAGGCTACGCAATGAAGAACTCCGTGAAATCCAGTTTTCTTGACGGTATTGGAAACGGGCTCGGCTATAGCTTTATTCTGCTATGTGTTGGATTCTTCCGGGAACTTTTGGGATCCGGCAAACTATATGGTCACACTGTTTTTGAACTGACGACAGATGGTGGTTGGTATCCATCCAACGGCTTAATGTTATTGGCACCCAGTGCCTTCTTCTTAATTGGCTTGCTGATTTGGGTAATTCGGTCGTTTAAGCCTGATCAGATTGAGGAGGCATAGAACATGGAACATTATCTAAACATATTCATTAAGGCGGTATTCATTGAGAATCTCGCACTTTCACTGTTCCTGGGAATGTGTACATTCCTGGCAGTATCGAAAGATGTGAAGACCGCCCTCGGGCTGGGCGTGGCAGTAATTGTCATTCAATCTATCACGATTCCTGCCAACAACCTCATATACACGCACCTACTTAAGGAAGGTGCGTTGAGTTGGTTAGGCGTATCTGATTCCAATCTGGAGTTTCTCGGGCTCATCAGCTATATCGGCGTGATTGCGGCGATGGTTCAGATCCTGGAAATGACATTGGATCGGTTCTTCCCTCCCCTATACAACGCGCTGGGAATCTTCCTGCCGTTGATCACCGTAAACTGCGCTATCCTTGGCGGATCACTGCTTATGGTCGAACGAAACTACGACTTCGCAGAAAGCGTCGTCTTTGGTGTTGGGTCCGGTTTTGGTTGGGCGTTGGCAATCGCGGCATTGGCAGGTATTCGCGAGAAAATGAAATACAGTGATGTGCCACATGGGCTGCGGGGATTGGGGATCACATTTATCGTCGTTGGGTTAATGGCCATGGCATTCATGTCGTTCGCCGGTATTGAGCTGTAAGATCGGACTTTCATTCAAAGAATCAGATAATCCATGGATACGATCATACTCGGCGTCATAATGTTCACCGTAATTGTGTTGGCACTTGTCAGCATAATCCTGGTTGCAAAGAGCAAGCTGGTTGCCAGTGGCCCAGTGAAGATCATGATCAATGGTCAGAAGGAACTGACCGTTCAAGCTGGTGGAAAACTACTTTCAAGCCTGGCCGACAATAATATTTTCGTCTCATCAGCTTGTGGTGGAGGTGGTACATGTGCTCAGTGCGAAGTGAAAGTGCTGCGTGGCGGCGGAGATATCCTTCCGACGGAACAGTCTCACATCAGCAAGCGAGAAGCCGCAGAAGGATGTCGTTTAAGTTGCCAGGTAGCCGTCAAGCAGGACATGGATATCGAGGTTCCACCTGAGGTATTTGAAACCAAGAAGTGGAATTGCAAAGTGCGATCGAATCGCAACGTTGCGACCTTTATTAAAGAACTCGTCCTCGAACTGCCCGTGGGAGAAGACGTCGGGTTTAAACCGGGCGGTTATATTCAAATCGAAGTGCCACCACACGAACTTGAATACAAGACTTTTGATATTGAAGAGGAATATCACGAAGACTGGGATAAGTTCGATCTGTGGAGATTTCGCAGCGTCGCCGATGATACAACCATTCGTGCATACTCCATGGCAAACTATCCGGGTGAGACCGGGATCATCATGCTCAATGTGAGAGTCGCGTCGCCACCACCAAGACAACCGGAACTACCCCCCGGAAAAGTGTCATCGTACATCTTCGACCTAAAGCCAGGAGATGATGTGACCATTTCCGGTCCCTATGGCGAATTCTTTATCAAAGAGACCGGTACTGAAATGGTGTACATCGGAGGTGGGGCTGGTATGGCACCACTACGCAGCCATATTTACGAGCTTTTCAAAGAACGCAAGACAAATCGAAAAGTCTCATATTGGTATGGCGGTCGAAGCCTTCGCGAGTTGTTCTACATGGACGATTTCCAAGCGCTCGAAAATGAATTCGATAACTTCAAAATGAACATCGCGTTGTCTGATGCTTTACCGGAAGATAACTGGACCGGATCTAAAGGATTTATTCACCAAGTACTTCTAGATGAATACCTTTCGAACCATCCGGCACCTGAAGACATTGAATACTATATTTGTGGACCTCCGATGATGTTGCAGGCTGTACGAACCATGCTCGACGACCTCGGCGTGGAACCTGAAAACGTAGCCTTCGATGACTTCGGTGGTTAGTGTCCGCGGCCATATTAAGTCCATTTCGGTTAATTATGACCAGGCTGTTCCTCCTACTATTTCTGAGCTGCACACTCGGATGCACTGAGACATCTGAATCTCCAACCGGACCACCGCCGGAATTTGTTATTTCCGGCGAAACGATGGGAACTACCTATACGATTCGTTTAGCGGATCTAAGCGACGGTGAAACTCTTGAGTCTATTCAAGTCGCGGTGGATGAAGAATTGGTTACGGTTAATCAGCAAATGTCCACATACATTGATGATTCGGAATTGTCACGCTTCAATACCTCAACATCTGATGACTGGTTTCCAGTTTCCACTGAACTTGTCGACGTTGTAAAACTAGCTCTATCCATTAGTGATATGACAAATGGAAAATACGATGTGACAGTTGGGCCACTTGTAAACCTCTGGAACTTCGGCCCAAATCCAATGCCTCAGGAGATTCCCACCGATGATGAGATTGCTACAGCGCTCTCCCATGTTGGCTTTGAAAACTTAAGCGTCCGCGAAGATCCACCTGCGTTAAAGAAGAGTAATCCAGATCTTTATGTGGATCTTTCATCTATTGCGAAAGGACACGGTGTCGACCGAATCGCGTCCGTGCTGGATTCACTGGATGTATCGGCTTACATGATCGAAATAGGCGGCGAGGTACGCACGAGAGGATCAAAGGTAGGTGGCAGTTTTTGGAGGATTGGTGTGGAAAACCCTGCTTCAAAACCCGGAGATGTCATTTCCATTGTGCCGCTTGAAAACCAGTCACTGGCTAGCTCTGGAGACTATCGCAATTTCTTCGACGTGGATGGCGTAAGGTATTCTCACACCATTGATCCGACGACCGGGCGACCAATTGTCCACGACACAACAGCCGTCAGTGTAATCGCTGATACATGTGCCGAAGCGGATGCATGGGCTACAGCAATTCTGGTGCTTGGCGCAAACTACACCGATACTTTGAGTAGCGATAATAACCTAGGTGTACTGTTAATAAATCGTGTGGATAATGGACTTGTACTGGAATCCAACGCGCAATTCACTGCGAATCAGGATCGATCTAACACCGCTAAATAAGAATACATGTTTCGAATCTTCATACTCTCGGTTGTCGTCTTTGCTGTCGCTATGATTGCGATGGCAGTTGGTGTAATCATCAGCAATCGACGAATTCAAGGCAGTTGTGGTGGTCTATCAAATCTTAAGGACACCGATGGTAATCCTTATTGTTCACTGTGTTCTATTCCGGCGAGTGAATGTCCGGATTTATTAGCCAACAAGGATAACGATAGTCCATGTGATTCTTTCGACGCCGCTGGCGAACAGGTAACTCAGGAAGCTAAATAGACCGGCAACATCCTAAGAGTAGACTTGGAATCATCTGTGACCTCACTGTTATTAACAACAGGTTTAATCTCAACATTGAATGCTGCCGGTCAAAGACTAGTCTAAATCACACCTATGACAGGTTACTGTCACACGATGTTGGCACTATGCCAATAATTCCGCAACCTATAATGAAACAGACTGACAATTCGGTCAGTTCTTAACTACTCGGGTTAACCTGGGCTCTTTTATGCCGCGACCACGATCAAGCACATCCAATCTCGTAAGACTGCTGAACCAGTCAAGCGGCCCGATATACGCATTTAACGAAAAGCGTAAATTGATCTTCTGTAATGAAGCATGTGCGGCGTGGTTGAACCTGGAAGTGGATGACATGATTGGAAAAGTGCTTGAGTATCACAGCCATGAATTAGAAGATCCAGCTCTGGAAATGCTCTCCGGACTTTGCCCTCCGCCTGATGTTTTCAGCCATCCAGAAGTTCAGGCTATTGTGGTAGCAAAGTATCCAGATGCAATCTGGTCACGACGCAAAGCAAGGTTTCTCCCACTTGAGGAAAACGGTGACTTCGTTGGAGTCGTTGCCTATGTAGACGGCACAGACTTACCTAGCGGTACCACCTCGCTTGAAGTTCCAACGAGTGAAGCGCAACAGTTACATGATCAGATCATTGAGCACCGCAAATCTCTGGCACGTCGGTTTCCAATGACCACCCTTGCGGGGCAAAGCGATTCGATCAAACAAATACGTCAAAAGGTGTCACTGGCACTTAATCAGCCAACCAACGTGATTATTACCGGGCCCATAGGCATCGGTAAGCAGCAACTGGCCAGGATAATTCACTACAACCACACGCCGAAGTTTTCCGGTGCATTAACTCCGATTGCTTGTGAAATCATCACAGATGAAATGTTACATACGATCATCCGGGATTTCATCGAGGAGTGTACCAGAGCTCAATCCTTTAATTCGTCGACTCTGCTGTTATTGAATATCGATAAACTCGACGCACTGGAAGCACGAATCCTTCATACCCTGTTAAGACAGGCTCCACAGCCGATTCTGACAATTTCAACAAGCGCTGTTGAATTGAAGGAACTTGTCGAATCAGGGAGTTTCCCGGAAACGCTGGCCTCGCGACTGAGCACCCTTACCATCCATATTCCGTCATTAGCAGAACGCCCGGAAGATATCCCTGCATTGGCACAATTAATCGTGGAAACGGAGAATGTTGGGCGCAATAAGCAAATAAGCGGATTTGCACCCGATGCATTGGATATCCTGATAGATCATCCGTGGCACGGGAATTTCTCAGAGTTGAAAGAAGTTGTCACAACTGCGATTTCAAACAGTACTCATCATGAAATTGTGGCTGCGGACTTACCGGATTCAATTCGAATAGCAAGAGATGCTGACAGGCACCAACGTCTTTCAACGGTTACTCCTCAACTGGATCAGACTCTTGAAGACGTGGAGTACCTGTTAATTTCAGAGACGCTCATGGCAACCGATGGCAATAAAGCAGAAGCAGCCCGTCGGCTTGGAATCTCACGTGCGCGGCTGATACGTCGTTGGCAAGCATTGCAGAACCACACTCACAAAAGCAATGGCCAGGCATGACAGCTAATCTGAATCTTCCTTCGGTGCATCCGGCATATGTGGAACCCGTCTCAATTGGAGTGCTGGCTTCTGATCATTGGCTCACCAGCATTTACCGCGTCACCGTCCCACTGGGTCTGAAACTCGATGAATTCGACATTGCCGATGATATCCATGCTGACATCCTGATTCTGGAAGTGACGCTTGATACGCTTGAGGATGTCATTTCATGGGTTGCCCACCGACTAGGCCAACCCACATTCGTTGTTGGTGCCAGAGATTGCCAGCCACTTCACATGCTATTGCTTGAAGCCGGTGCGAGCGGTTGCTTTTTCTCAACAAGACAATTATCTCAATTGGGTCGATTGTTATCGCAATTCACTGAAAGATGATCGCCCTCCCCTGTTGACGTTTGTTTATCTCGTCGATAATGACAACTTGTGAAATCGTTTTAATGACAAGTGGAGCAAATACATGGCATCGGAAGAGCAGATTCTACAACAGCTGACTGGATTCAAGGATCCGGAATTAGGTCGTAGTGTCGTTGACCTGGGCCAGGTTAGTGTAAACAACATCAGCGACGATGTTGTTGAATTGCAATTGAATCTCACAACACACAGTGCAGCTATCTGGCCGAAAGTTCAACAGGCTTTCACTGAGTTTGCTCAGGCTCAGCTTGCCGATGTGGGAGATATCACTGTTTCATTTGGTGTGCATGAACGACCTGCTGAAAAGGTCGGTCAAATTGGCTTAACGGCTAAGAGTATTATTGCTGTTGGTTCCGGCAAAGGCGGTGTGGGTAAAAGCACAGTTGCTGCGAGCATTGCCTTGAGCCTGAAAAACGCTGGATCAAAAGTTGGTCTTATGGATGCGGATGTATACGGTCCAAGTATTCCGCAATTGCTGGGAGTTAGCGGACGACCTGCGATTCAAGACAACAAGATCGAACCGAACATGGCGGATGGCATGCCGGTCATGTCTATGGGATTCATGGTAGGTGAAAGTGAAGCGGTTGTTTGGCGAGGTCCAATGCTCCATGGTGCCGTGACACAGTTCCTGAGGGACACGCTTTGGGGTGATCTGGATTACTTGATTATCGATATGCCACCGGGCACCGGCGACATCGCGTTAACGTTGTCACAGGTCGTGCCATTAACAGGCGCTGTCATCGTATGTACACCTCAAAAGGTCGCGCTGCTTGATGCGGCGAAAGCGATCACCATGTTTAACAAAGTAAACATTCCGATTTTGGGCATGGTCGAGAACATGAGTGGCTTTATCTGTCCGGACTGTGACAAGCGATACGATATTTTTGGCGCCGGTGGTGCTCAGGGTGTCGCCGAGCAGATCGAGGCGCCATTCCTTGGAGAAATTCCAATTGTTCCGACCATTCGTGAACACGGTGATCTTGGCACCACTGCCAACAATCTTGAAGATCCACTGACAAAAGAATATCTCGACGCCATTACAGTGTCGTTGGTAAGTAATCTTGCGAATAAAGCTGCCGAGGAACCCCCTCAGCCACAACTACCCGTCCTTTGATAATGGGTGTTGCACAATGCAAATCGCACACGTAATTCGTCAGTGAGTCATTACATGGGAACCGCATGGCAATGTTATCTCACGCAGCACGTTAAATTCCCGACGCGGCACTATTTGCTTGCGTGCATAGCGTACGATCTGTCCAGTGCTTGCGCCCACAAAGTCAACAATGGGAGCCATCATTGATTTCCAGGCCGTCGCATACCGGCGACTCTTGATGTGAATGATATCCGGTGAATACCAGCGTGTTTCGGGCTCGACCAGTGTAATGGGATATTCTTGGCTTAGTTGCTCCAAACCATCATTTACAGAATCGACGGCATTCATGATGTCACTAAACTGAAGTGGCGTGCCTCGAAAGAAAAACGTTTTAAGCACCCAAAAACGGAAGCGACCCAGTCGTGCAATACTACCGGTTGGTAGTCTCGAAATCGCAATGTGCTCACAATGTTCTGAAAGACGTTCGATAACGGTGGTCACCCATGCGAGCAATTCATCCGGTGGACTACCATAAGCGATATCATTTCCAATATCAGTCAAAAAAGCAACCGATGGGATATCGCTCG